>JGI24698J34947_10000046_pt1 | contig 35835 bp, 27 predicted proteins | sample TergutMp193P3_FD_34947 | JGI IMG/M metagenome (IMG submission 34947) | reverse complement strand
AAGCTGGGTATTCAAAGCAGGGCGGAACTCTTTTCCCGGTACTCGTCAGATTTTAAATGAAGACCCCCGTGGCAAGCCACAGGGTATCTTCGTTGGAGAGGAAATTTATTATACTGGCGGGGTATTGACCCCGCCTTCCAATAAACTCTTTGACATTTTAAAGCTGCCGCAATATAATGAATCTATTATGGGAATTATCGGAATAATCGGCGGAAGCGGTCTGGACAATCCGGATATTTTTTCAGGCCCGCGGGATGAAAAAGTTACAACTCAATACGGAGAACCTTCTTCTCCGCTAAAACACGGGAGTATAGACGGCGTTAAGGTAATACTTCTTGCGCGTCACGGACGGGAACATACGATTCCCCCAACCCAGGTGAATTACCGGGCCAATATCGCGGCGCTAAAGGCCGCCGGCTGCACTCATATAGTCGCGACAACAGCGGTTGGCTCTTTGAGAGAAGAAATCCGGCGCGGCGACCTTATAATAATCGATCAGTTTATTGATTTCACCAAGCAGCGAAAAATGACGTATTGCGAATCATTTGAGCCGCACAAGCCGGTTCATTGCGCAATGGCAGATCCCTACGACGAGAAGCTCAGGAAAATCATTATCAATGAATGTAAAACCCTGGGATACCCGTTTCACGATCACGGCACTGTGGTAACCATTGAGGGGCCGCGCTTTTCCACACGGGCGGAGTCCCATATGTTCCGTATCCTGGGCGCGGATGTAATTAATATGTCAATCGCCACCGAGACTATTCTTGCCAACGAGATTGGCATTCCTTACGCGGCGATAGCAATGAGTACCGACTACGATTCCTGGCGCAGCGACGAGGAGCCGGTAAGCTGGGAAGCCGTCTTAAAGGTATTCAATGAAAACGCCGCGAAGGTAACAACCTTGCTTAAAAAGGTTATTGGCAATATTTCTATTTAGCAAAGAAAAACGGCGATGCACTAACCACAGAAAAAAAAGAGGGCAGGGCGCTTTTTTTGGAGGATTTGCTTCTTTTACAAGACCCATATAAACATATATAGGCCCTGCCCTCAGGAAAACCAGTTAATACGTATTTGCCTTTTGTTATTTCCACTTATCTCCAATAGGATGAGGGCAATAACTTTTGGCAGGACGTGCCCGGAATAAAACAAAGCAGCCGCAATGTGAACATAACACCTCATCCCGCAGCGCGTCACATTCCCCGCAAACTTTCAGCCGTTTTTCATACACATTTTTCTTTACGGCAAGGGAGGGATCGATTTTTATTTCCGCGACAAGAGCGGTTATTTTCTCAGGGCTAAAGAGTTCATGCCCTGTTCCACAATGGGGGCAAAGCCGGTCTTCTGTATTCACCCAAGCTCCAAAGTAACTATTGATTTGGGTGGAATATTAACCGTCATTCTTCCCGCGATTCCCTCAGGTTTGACTTCGTTAAAATCCTTTAACGTCACCTTATCTCCATGATCAAAAGTATTATGGTCTTGCATATTCTCCGATGTAATAATCCGGCCGCCGTCGAATATTGGAGAGATACCGCGAAGATCAAGGCTGACCACTTGCTCTTTTTTAGGGTCAATATTGGTTATCGATACATGAATCCTCCCCTTGTCATCTTCCGAGGCGCTGGCGCTAATAACCGGGAGAGAGCCGGAATACCCAAGAGAAACAGTTTCGCTTTCCACATGAACCGGCAGTTTTATTGCGTCGTGATGTACCTTATACATATCGAACACATGATAGGTGGGAGTTAATACCATTTTGGCGCCTTCGGTAAGGATCACCGATTGGAGTACGTTGATGGTCTGCGCGATATTGGCCATGCCTATGCGCTCGCAATAATTGTTAAAAATATTGAAGTGAATACCCGCGACAAGAGCGTCCCTCAAAGTATTCTGCTGGTACAGGAAGCCGGGATTGGTTCCGGGTTCCGGGTCAAGCCAGGTTCCCCATTCATCAACGATTAACGAAACCTTACGTTTCGGATCTAACTCGTCCATTATGGCGCCATGCCTGTGAACCAGTTCGTCCATGAAATAAGCTTTACGCATGGTAAGAAGCCATTCCGCTTCGGTAAACTCCGTGGCGGAACCTTTATGCGCCCATTCGTTGGGGATAGTATAGTAATGCAGAGTAAGGCCGTCTATGGCGCAAGGGTGCTTGCCGCAAGTTTTCTCCATAAGAACCCTTGTCCACTCATAATTGTCATCGTGCGAGCCGCAGGCAATTTTATACGGGGCGGTGTCTCCGTATTTCCTGACAAATGTCGCATAACGGCGGTAATTGTCGGCATAAAATTCAGGGCTCATTTTTCCGCCGCAGCCCCAGCTTTCATTGCCCATGCCCCAGAACTTCACATCCCAGGGATTTTCCCTGCCGTTCTTTTTGCGGAGTTCCGCCATGGGGCTTATGCCGTCAAAGTTACAGTACTCTACCCACTGGGCTAATTCCTGTACTGTGCCGCTCCCTACATTTCCACAGATAACCGGCTCGCAGCGCTTACCAGTAGGATCGGAAAGCTGCCCGCATAGATCCAGGTATTCGTGCGTTCCAAAACTGTTGTCTTCCGTCGCGCCGCCCCAGTGGTTGTTTATTAACCTGGGGCGCTCTAAGTGTGGGCCTATGCCGTCTTTCCAGTGGTACTCGTCGGCAAAGCAGCCTCCGGGCCATCGCAGGTTAGGAATCCTGATCTTCTTCAACGCGGCGACTACATCCTTTCGTATGCCCCGGACATTGGGAATAGGGGAGTCTTCTCCGGCCCAGTAACCGCCGTAAATACAACGCCCAAGGTGTTCTGAAAAATGGCCGTAAATATGGCGGCTGATACGCGCGTTTCCCTGAGCGGAGTTAACAACAATCCTGTTCATAATGTGACTCCCAGGGGACAGTCATTTTAATGACTGTCCCCTTAATCGTGTCCTAACATGTCTTTCAACACATTCCGACACTATTTATGACAGCTTTAAACTACCTGGGCCAGAGAGCATTTCTTTCATTTAGAACTTCCTGTGCGCCGGAAGCCAGGAAGTCCGCAACACCGGCGTCCCATATGCGGTCAAAGTCCGCAGGCCGCCCTGTAATCGCCTGCTCGAGAAGCTGATCGGATTTGTCCTGCAGGGTTTGGGAATACTGATTAACGGTGGTTGTTACCTGGCGTACTATCGGGGCGCGGGCGTTGCGTACAGAAATCGCGTAAGCGCTTACGATAGTTTCAGGCGGTGTGCTGCCGTAACTCAGGGCCAAAACCCTGGAGTTGAGTTCCTGGCTTCCCAGCTCCAGGCCATTAATCGGCATGGTGTAATCAATGTTTAGGGAAGAATTCTGGAACCAGGGATCACCGGCGGGCCGGCCAAGAACGTTCGGAATCCCGTTTACAAGGCTGTGGTTGACACCTTGTTGTCCAACCTGAAGGAAGTTATAGTTCTCCGGCTTCGCGAGCCAGTTAAGGTACTGTAATGCCGCGGTCTGGCTCCTCGAGAAAGAAGGGATAAAAATGTACAAGCCGGATTTGTCCATCATGCCCTTGTTGTTCAGGTTAAGATCCACAGGGACAAATTCCGCGCCCCGTACGTTAAGCGCCATGTCTTCGTTGAGTTTGTTGTCTGTTCTCCAGGGAATGTCCCAGTTGCCTCCGATAGCGCCAACTATACCACTCTTTATCATGTTGCTTAAATCCTCGCCGACCAGAAGGGGGAAGTCCTGGTAGAGAAGGCGCTCGTTGTACCACTGGTTCATGAGGCGCACGCCGTCTTTAAATCCGGGCGCCAAAAGGAAACGTTCATGTATGTCATAAACCCAGAGATCCCTGTCGCTCATTGTTTGCATGTGGTGTTTGATATAGTCCTGAAGTTCCCATTGGACACTGCTGAATCCATAGGGTACGACCCTGTTTGCCCCCACTCTGCCCGGATCACGATCACGGAAAGCGACAAGCGCGTTGTAAAAATCATTTAGGCTTCTGGGCAAGGGGAGCCCAAGCGTGTCAAGCCAGTCCTTGCGGATAAAGACGTTCCGCTGGGCGAGGGCGACGCGGTAGCTGCGAATCGAGTAGATTGCTCCGGTCCGCTGATCGGCTTCGCGGTAAATAAAGTCCTTGCCCGGAAACACGGGGTCACTGCCAAGCAGCTTCTTCAAATCCGGCAGGTATTGGTCGATGAAGGGCGCGAGGTTCAGAATACCGCCCTGATCCCGAAAGTTAGCGACCATGTCTCCCGAATAGGAATAGCACAGATCGGGAGCGCTCGCGGACGCCATCAGGTTTACGATGTCGGTGTTTTCCGACCAGCGTCCTACCGGGAGAAAGGTAACGTCGATGTTAAGATCGGTCTTTACCTTTTGCTTGATCCAGTTTGTCCAGGCGTTGTCGTACGCCAGGGATCTGCCACCATCCGTGCCGCGATCAAAAACTTCCACGGTTATAGCGTTTGACGCCGTTGTCTGCTGCCTGCCGCCCACGGCAAACGTCAGCGTCATGACCATCGAAAGGATGACCAGTACCAGTAACAGTTTCTTCATAAAGTCCTCCTAAAAAAATATATCTATACTTCCGTATAGGTCTGGATAATTATCAAAAATAATGCTATATATCATTATTTTTGATATATAAAAGCCAATAATCCCTCTTTTGAAAACCCAAAAGGATCATACAAATTATCAGGGTAATTTGGCTATTTGTCAAGGAAAATAATATAAATCAACTTTTGTGATATATAAATTATTCCGTACCGTCGGCGTAAAGTTTCAATACTATATCTTGATCGTAATCTCCAAAGCCTTTACCGAATATATTGATGCCCCCGGTATGGAGCGCTTTATCGGTAATGCCGATCCTCACTTTTATCGAATGGTGATCGTTCAGGGCAAGATCCTCCAGACTCACTTCTGAAAACTGCCGCCGGTCAATGAAGGTTCCATTGTCGGTTACCTCCCAGGTAGTAAGTATGCCGTATTGGGAGCCTTCCAGCTTCCAGAACGAAGGGGTGAATTTGCCCCGCCGGTCGCCAAAATCCCCCGGAGAGGTCCAGATGCCTATTTCCTTTTCGTTGATCCACACTGTAATATCCGAAGGCCACTTTTTATCGGTGCCCGGTACTTCCGAACTCATTTCCAGGGAAAGCTCAAGCCGCTTAATCTTTTTCTTTTTTAGGTATAAAGCGTTGTTGGGAAATTTATACTCAACAAAGCCCTTTTCAAACCAGACCAGGGCAGCTCTGATGCGATCCGGGGAGAAAAATGAGTTAGGCACATCCAGATACCCAATAATGCTGTCCCGGCTGCAAAGGCCGCACGGAGCGGAAACATCATACGAAGTAAAGAGCCCTACGGGCATCTCAACTTCAATGACGTTGTTTTCCATCGGCAAATTTAACGGATTGAAAGTAATGAGGCATTCTTTGTATCTTGCAGTACAAATTTTTTGGCCGCCTTTGACTCCGTTTGCCATATGGCTGTCAATTAGTCCTGCTTCTTCCAGGGCAAGTATGCTGGTTGTGGCGGTGGATTGGGGAATACCCAGCTTGTGGGCTATCTCGGTAACATTCAATTCCTGATTTTGAAGCAGTTCCAGAATACGAAGACGCACCTCTACCCCAAGGCTTTTCAGGATTTTTTCGTTTCCGGCGGAAGTGATTAACAAAATTTGGGAATTTTTTTTCTCCATAATTTTTATTTACAATACAGGATCCTTGTTACCTTGTCTATAATTGGAATAAATGAAAATGCCATTATTCCTTTTTTGCCTCTCACTATCGAAACGCCACTTGAAATTATACACATTATCAATAAAATGATTCTCATGATTAAATTAGCGGGTCAATATGAACAAAATAACTGTTAACGCCGCGGAAGCAAACGCGCGTATTAGCCGTCATATTTACGGCCATTTTTCGGAACACCTCGGTCGCTGTATTTATGGCGGTTACTGGGTGGGAGAGGATTCGCCCATTCCGAATGTCCGTGGTATACGGAAGGACGTGGCCGCCGCGTTAAAAAAGATCAGGATTCCGAATTTGCGCTGGCCAGGCGGCTGCTTTGCCGACGAGTACCATTGGAAAGACGGCATCGGACCGCGTTCGCAGCGGCCCAGGATGATCAACACTCACTGGGGCGGCGTTATTGAAGACAACAGCTTTGGGACTCACGAGTTCCTTGACCTTTGCGAACAGCTCTCGAATCCTTCGGATTCGCCGGAACCGGGAGGCCAGCGCTGCGAACCTTATATCTGCGGGAATGTCGGAAGCGGCACGGTTCAGGAATTGTCCCAGTGGGTAGAATACTGCAATTTTGACGGCATAAGTCCAATGGCGGATCTGCGCAAAAAGAACGGCCGCGAAGAGCCATGGCAGGTGCGTTTCTGGGGCATCGGCAACGAGAGCTGGGGATGCGGCGGAAACATGACGCCGGAGTTCTACGCCGACAATTACCGGCGTTACGCGGTATACACCAGAAAATACGGCGATACTGCGCCCTATAAAATCGCTTGCGGCCCCAACGACAGCAATTACAACTGGACCAGAGTCTTGATGGAAAAAACTTGCGGCGAGCGGGGGAATGCGCTTAACGGTCTTTCCCTTCATTATTATACCGTTCCTGGAGATTGGAGCCACAAGGGGTCGGCAACGCAATTCAACGAAGCCGAGTGGCTTATCACCATGCGCAAGGCGTATTTTATGGACGAGCTTATCCGGAAGCACAGCGCCATAATGGACGAGTTCGATCCAAAACGTAACGCGGCTTTAATCGTTGATGAATGGGGAACATGGTACGACGTGGAACCGGGAACCAATCCGGGTTTCCTCTATCAGCAGAATACTTTGCGTGACGCGCTGGTCGCGGGGATTCACTTTAATATTTTCAACAACCATTGCGAGCGTGTGGGCATGGCCAATATCGCGCAGACGATCAACGTGCTTCAATCGGTGATCCTGACCGAAGGCGCTTCAATGGTACTGACACCGACGTATCACGCGTTTGACATGTACAAGGTTCATCATGACGCACTTATGCTTCCCGTTTATGTTGAAAGCGAAAGCCTCTCTTCCGTTCCGGTTATAACCGCCAGCGCTTCCGAAGACGATAATCGAAAAATCCATGTATCATTGACCAACATCGATCCTAAAAACGAACAAACTGTGCAGCTTGATTTTCGCGGTATATCGCCGAAATATTCCGGCGGCTGGATCATAACTTCCGGGAATATGTGTGATCATAATACCTTTGATGAAGGCGAAAAGGTAAAGGTGAGTGAATTCACCGGCGCCGTATCAACTGAGAACGGAAGAATAAAGCTGAACCTGCCGTCAAAATCAGTGATGACACTTGAATTGTCGTAAGCAGCAGCGGCTGTTTTAAAAAAGAAGGAGCTCAACATGAAAGCAAGTATTACTCTTCATAAGGAATTTTCCATAGGGGAAGTTGACAAACGTGTATATGGTTCATTTATTGAGCACTTGGGCCGGGCGGTCTACCGTGGGATTTACGAACCTGGCCATCCCGAGGCCGATGAAATCGGGTTTAGAAAAGACGTTATCAATCTTGTAAGAGAACTGGGAGTGCCGTTAGTGCGCTATCCTGGCGGGAATTTCGTGTCGGGCTATAATTGGGAAGACGGAGTGGGGCCCCTGGACAAACGGCCCGTGAAGATGGACCTTGCCTGGGCGACTCTTGAGCCCAACAAAATCGGCGCCAACGAATTCGCCGAATGGGCGCGTCGCGCGCAATCGGAAGTTATGATGGCCGTGAATCTGGGAACCCGCGGGCCTGACGAAGCGAGGAATTTTCTGGAATACTGCAATTTCCCAAAGGGAAGCTACTGGAGCGATTTGCGCAGGAGCCATGGTGTAAACGATCCTCATAACATCAAGCTTTGGTGTCTGGGCAATGAAATGGATGGTCCCTGGCAGATCTGTCATAAAACCGCCGATGAATATGGGCGCGTCGCCGTCGAATCCGCCAAAGTAATGAAGTGGACGGACCCTTCGATCGAGCTTGTTGTCTGCGGCAGTTCCGGTTTTGGCATGCCGACATTCGGGAAATGGGAAGAGACCGTGCTTGATCACACCTACGAGCATGTGGACTATATTTCACTCCATATTTATTTTGCCAACAGTGAAAACGACACGCCAAATTTCCTTGGCCGCAGCCTGGAGATGGATTCGTTCATAAAAACGGTAACGGGAATCTGCGATTACGTTAAGGCCAAAAAAAGAAGCAAAAAACAGATAAACCTCTCGTTTGACGAATGGAACGTTTGGTTTCACAGTCACGGTCAGGACAAAAAAATCGAGAAGTGGATCGAGTCGCCTCCGCGGCTTGAGGATATATACACAATGGAAGACGCCCTTGTTGTGGGCTGCATGCTCATCACCCTCTTAAAAAACGCCGACAGGGTCAAGATCGCCTGCCTTGCACAACTTGTAAATGTAATTGCGCCTATCATGACGGAGCCGGGGGGAAAAGCCTGGCGGCAGTCAATTTTCTATCCGTTTATGCACGCTTCCCGTTACGGCCGCGGAACCGTACTTCGCTGCCCTGTTAACTGCAATCGATATGATTCAAAAGAATATACGGATATACCGTATCTAGAAACCGTTGCCGTTCATAATGATGAAAAAAACGAGCTTGCGATTTTCGCCGTTAACAGAAGCATTGACGAGGAGATGGAGCTTGAGGCCAGTCTCTTTGGTTATGAAGGTTATGCGCTAGATGAGCATATTGTGCTTCACAACAATGATTTAAAAGCCGTAAACTCCGTCAAAGGCGAAACTGTCTGCCCTGAAAAGCAAAACGGAGGCCGGTTCGACGGAGTAAAGCTGTCAACACGTTTAGCCCCTGCGTCCTGGAATGTGTTGGTGCTCAGAAAACACTGAGGGAATGTGGTATAATTGAACCAATCGTTGTGGACGGGGATTTATGAGTGAATATCCTGACGCGATAAATGATGCGATTAACGATCCTGTGCTGGATAAGGCCGGTCGACTCTCCGCTCTGCGCTCCCTGGAAGCGGAAAGATCAAAATCAAAAGACTCTTCGCGTCCTTTCACGGAGATTAACAACCACATTCATACGATTTACAGCTTTAGTCCTTACACCCCCAGTATGGCCGCCTTGATGGCGAGAAACGCCGGGCTGGGCGCTGCCGGTTCGGTGGATCACGATTCCATTGCCGCCGCGGATGAGATGATCGCGGCCTGCGGCCTTTTGGGGATAGGCGGCTGTGTTGGTTTTGAACTTCGGGTTAGTTTCAGGACCGGCGTGGACGGGAAGCCCAGCCCCTTTGCTGCGAGGAAGATCAATAACCCCGATTCGGAAGGGTATGCCTACATGACTGTGCAGGGAATCCCCTGCCGGTCAATTCCAGCGGCGGCGAATTTTCTCGCGCCTCTCAGGGCTGAGCGGCTCAAGCGGACACGCGCAATGACGGTTTCGGCTAACGTCTTGCTTCGGGAAGCCGGATTTTCTGAAATTGATTTTGAACGGGACGTAGTCGCCAGATCGAAGTACGCCGAGGGAGGGGGGATTACGGAAAGGCACCTCACCGCGGCGATAGCGGAGAAGGTCATTCTGAGATCCGGCAAGGGGCCTGAACTTGTTAAAGAGCTGAAAGCAAAGTTGGGCGTGGCCGTTTCGCCAAAGCTTGAAAATCTGCTTTCAGATCAGGCAAACCCTCATTACCTATATGACCTTTTGGGTGTTCTAAAATCGGAATTTCTCCCCGGGATTTATGTACAGCCCGATGAAAATGAATGTATTCCGGCAGGACGTGTAACGTCTTTCGCCAAATCGATCTCCGCGATTCCGGCCTACGCGTATCTCGGCGATGTGGGGGAATCTCCCACAGGTGACAAGAAGGCCGAAAAATTTGAGGATGATTTTATTGAGGAACTCTTTGCGGAACTCTCAGGGATGGGCTTCCGAGCGATCACGTATATGCCTCCAAGGAATACTCAGGAGCAGCTCCGCGTTCTCAGGAAGCTCTCGGCTGAGCGGGGTTTGATGGAAATCTCGGGGGTGGATATCAACAGCTCTCGCCAGTCATTTAACTGTCCCGAGGTTCTGCGTGAAGAGTTTCGGCACCTTCTGGACACCACCTGGGCCCTTATCGCCCATGAGCGTCTCGTGTCGGTGGACGAGCGTTACGGGCTTTTTTCAGAGAGAAATCCCCTTGCTTCCGCCGCTCTTACACAGCGGATTGCGTTTTACGCAAGTTTAGGGAAGAAGCTGGACCTTTTTAACCCATGCGAATCAGCCGCTATGCTTACGGTGGAAATTGATAAAGGAAGGCTAACATGAATTATTTAACCATCGCGGCCCTTATCCGGGGGCTTTGCATTGATCTAAGCGGAAAGCCGCAGGTTGTGGTTTACAACGCCGCAGGAAGGGAGCCGAGTCCGGCAGGGGCATTGCGTGTTGAGATAACTCCAGACGAAAATGAGGAAACTGCCGCGCTTATTCTTCGCAAGGCGTATGATGACTGGAAAAAGACCGTGGCGGCTAACGGTATGAACGATGGCGGTGTTTTATTACCTTCATGCGTTGCGTTATGCGTCAATGGAAAACCCGAAGCCCTGTACTGGATAGACGATGATCTTGATTCCACGAGGAAGCGGCTTCTGGAGAAAAATGCCGCAGCCAGGGCGGCAAGACCTTCAAAGCCGGAGCCGTTGATAAAGGCCGAAGAAAGGGCAGTGGTGGTGAAAAACCGCGTTGCCCTGGTTACAGGCAGCGCACAGGGCATAGGGGAGGAGATTGTCAGGAACCTGGCCGCGGCGGGAGCTTTTGTTTTTATCGCCGATCTCAATACTGAGGGAGCGAATAAGCTGGCGGGGGAGATCAACGTCGCGGAAGGGCGAACCGCCGCGCTTGGCGTTGAGGTGAATGTTTGCGACGAGGCTTCCGTCGAGAAGATGTTCAATTCCGTGGCTGAACTAACGGGCGGCCTTGACCTCTGTGTCAGTAACGCGGGAGTGCTCAAGGCCGGCAGTGTTCTGGAACAAGCCCTTTCAGACTTTAAATTCGTTACCGACGTTAATTACACCGGTTTTTTTGTTATAAGCAAGTTCGCCGGCCGGCTCATGAAAACACAGCACCTAACGGCTCCATCATGGAAGACTGATATAGTGCAGATAAACTCCAAATCGGGTCTTGAAGGCTCCAACAAAAACGGGGCGTACGCGGGCGGTAAATTCGGCGGCCTTGGCCTGGTCGCAAGTTTCGCCCTTGAGCTGGTGGAGTACAACATCAAGGTGAACGCCCTCTGTCCCGGTAATTTCCTTGACGGCCCCCTGTGGTCGCATCCTGAAAACGGCCTCTTCGTCCAGTACCTCAAGACAGGCAAAGTTTCCGGAGCGAAAACCGCTGCCGACGTCCGTTCCTTCTACGAGTCAAAAGTGCCCATGAAACGCGGCTGCACCGGCAAGGACCTTGTGCGGGCGCTTTATTACATCGTTGAGCAGGAATACGAAACCGGCCAAGCCCTTCCGGTAACGGGCGGACAGGTAATGCTGCATTAGATCTCCGGAGCATTCTCCAGAAGATAATTTTCAGCTTCCACATTCCACAAGTTTCCGTTGCGGCCGCAAATTTCGGAAAGCCTCGCAAAGAAGGGATCAGCTTTCCCCAGTTCCCCAAAATCGTTAATGGCGGTTAACGGAAGCTCTTTATGCGTGTATATGAGTTTCTTGCCTCCCGGGATTTTGTCGAGGTCGATAATAGCATTCGCGGCCGCGTCAAGGCCGCCGATGTGGGTGATCATGAAAACCGGGTTGAGACGGCCTTCGGCCATCATTGCAAGTGACTCATTCATATCGTCCGTATTGCCGCCCGACGTTCCCACAATGTGGTGAGATTCGTAATGGACGTTATAAAAATTCAAACTTGCGGAGAAAGCCGTGTCCGTCGGGCCGGCGAAGAAGTTAAGGCATCCGTCACGGCCAAGAAGCTGGTCACCCATTTCCAGCACCGGCTTCACCGGTGCGAAGACAAATACATCATCGTAGAGTTTACCGCCGTTAAGATTCCGTAAATAATCAACCGGATTGGATAAATCTTTGGTGTTGACATACGTGAGCTCAACACCGTTCTTTTTCGCTTCTTCTGGACTTAAAAGCTGGGCTGCCCGCACAAGGCGTTTGTCGTCAATATCGGTAACCACAAGCCTTGACGGTTTGCGGGGGTTGTGGATGGCGTAGCCGATTGCGCCTAACCCCATTGGGCCGGCTCCGGCAAGGAGGACCATCGAACCGCCTTCGGCAATCCCCATTGAGTGAACGTAGGAGCCGCTTCGTGTGTGATACTGGGCGTGAAAAGCCCCTACAACGCAGGACACGGGCTCAGCGAGAGAACCCATGTAAAAATTATCCGCGTGATATTCCAGAAGGCAGTTCATCTCCATGACTTCCTTGGGGATGATGATGTAAGTGGCGTCCCCGCCGGTGTATTCGTAGGAGTAGCCGGGTGCCCATAACGTGGGAAGACCATCGTCGCCGGGGTAATTAAGCGCCGGCTGTATCGCGAATTTCTCACCCGCCCTGAATTTACCGGCCCACCTGGCTCCCACTTTTTCGATTGTTCCGCAGAACTCGTGGCCGATTATCGGCTGCCGCCTGCTTAAATCATGGCGTATACGTTTGTGCTTTTCTCCCTGAATCGCCAGTTTGTGGCTGGACATGCAGATTGAATCTGAAACAACTTTAGCCAGTATTTCATCGTCCCGAATTTCAGGAAGCTCAAATTCCTCAAGCCTGAGATCGTTAACCCCGTATAAACGAATCGCTTTGGTTTTCATTTCACCTAACCGAAACGCTTGTACGAAAACGTTCCGCCTCCCAGTTGTTGATAAAGTCTATTTCGTCACGCGTCATAAACCTGGGGCCGCCGAACGATTCGGAGTATGCCGCGACCTTAACCGAGTCTATGAAGAGATCCAGCGCCAAAGACGCGGCCTTCTCAGTGGCCGCAACGCCAAAGACGCCCAAACCCCGAGCAGCGGCTATTTTCGCCTTCCTGCCGGTTTTCTCCGCATGGCTTTTCCACGCGTCCCGAATACCGGCGGCGGTATTCGTCCCGGTAAAGAGCGGATCGCTCCCGGAATATACAATGTGATCCGGTGTGAAGGCCGATGACACGGGCGCGAAAGAAGCGCGGTCTTTAACCAGCGATGTGATTTCCCTGGAATGCAGAAAAATAGCGGCCCCGGCAAGCTCCGCGAGGGCTTTTATGATTTCACCAATCACGGCGCCTGTACGGCTGTCATCCTGATCACCGATTAGTCGCCGCTTCTCGTCAGAAAAATCAGGCCGCCTCTTTATACAAGCGCCGATTTTTTGCATTATTTCATCGTATTTCTCTTTTATGCCTTCTGCGCCGTTATCCCCCACGAAGACACCGTGGTTCTGCAAAAAAATAACAGCCGCCGCTCCGTTATGCGCCACGCTGTAAGCATCCATCGCTGTTTTCGCTTTTTTGGATAGCACATAACCGGGATTGGTTGAGGGAATCCAGATGGCTTTTTCGCCGAAGATTTCGCGCATTGCTTCTTCTCCGCGTTGGGAGCAGGTGAGGCCGTTCACCAGCGCGGGATGAAGATGAACCACAAAGCTGAAAGGCATAATGTCGTGTAACAGCACCTCGACACTGGGCCGCTTCGACTCCTCACCGGCGCTTCTTGCATTCATTATGCCGGCGAGAACGGCGCTTTCGCGTTCGGCGGAGGACGGGGGATATTCCTTTTCCCAAATAAGGGCCAGGGCGTTTCGATCCATTTTCACGAAAGAATCCGCGGCGGCTTCGGCAAGAGAGCTGCCGGACGCTTTTATATAAAGGGTATCCTTATCCTTCCAGGAAGTGTTACCGCCTCCTGCCAGGACATAATCGGGATTTCCACCGTAAAAACGTGATATTTCGACTAACGCTTCTATGCCCATCGGTTAATCCATGTGAAACATTTCTTCCAGAGCGTCGCTTACGGGCGATTCATCGGGATTGGTGTCCATAACGTCTTTCATCATGTGCCACCATTTTTTAACAATCTCCTTCTTCGCCAATTCGCCGTCTGTCGCGTCATCCGCAAGATACTGAAACGCGAACAGGGTGTTGGTTTTGGAATCCAGGTAAATCGAATAATCCGAAACCCCGGCTTTACGAAGTTCCGCCTTGAGTTCCGGCCAAATCGCGTCATGACGCTTTTTGTATTCCGCCTCACAGCCGGGGCGCAGGCGCATGGCAAACGCGTTTCGTTTCATGTCATCTCCTTATACTTGTTTCGCGTATTTCATCATACTATTCCCTTCCCCGTCTCCGCTAGCCATGCCTCCCTGTACGCCTCCATCTCCGGAAAGGAGCCTTTTTCCTGCTCGCGGTAGTCAATCTCGAAATCCGCGGCCAGGTCCTTGAGGGACTTCCCGCCAAGAGCAATCTTCGCGGTCATCGCAGCTCCTAGAGCCGTTGCTTCGTTGATGTCCGTCAGGAATACCCGGTTGTCCGGCAGGGCGGAGGCGAGCAGGTGATTGTAGGATTCATCCTTGCGGAATCCGCCTTCGGTATATACATCGCTGCTCTCAATGCCGGCGCGCTCCAGCGCGGTGAGGGTTTGCATGACGAGGGAAAGGCGTAACGTCGCGATTAATCTCTCATAATCTGATCCGTTATAAACGGATTTAGGATAATCAGATTTAATATGATCAGAATTCTCATGATCGGATATCCCATAATCACTTATTGAAAGCTCTAAGTCCCGCGCGTCAAAATAATAGCTTTTCCCGTCTTCGACTATACGCGCTCTGGAAAGCGGGAACTGCCCTGACCCCGGTGTTAACTCCGGCAGCAGGAAGAGCCGCTTCTCTTTCAGGATGGAACGGTAGAGCGCCTCATCCCAGCCGGGGACATCAGCGCGCCCGTACCGTTTCATGAAAAGAGCCGACCAGGTCTCAAACTCCAGCCCCCCCAGGAAGATCGCCGTCTTGATGGGCGTTCCGAAGGCGGAGATGTTGAAGAGTACCACCTTGCCAAGCTCGTCCGGGGCAAAGCCGTATTGGGCGACCGGGTTCATGATGACGCACCAGGTGCCCGTCGAGTTGAGTATAAAGCCGCGCTCGCCCTTCCTCGCGAAATGAGGAAGCAGCGCCGCATTGGAATCGTGGATGCCCATCGTCACGATGGTTTCTTTTGGGAGCCCCGTTTTGGCGGCAAATTCGCCGCTAATCGTCCCGAGAACGTCCCACGACTTGTGTAGTGCGCCCGGTATCAGCGCCGCGACGCCTAAATCACGCGCCACCGTGGAAAAGGTATTGTCAACCTGATCCCACAAATAGGTATGGTTGCCCATGTAGGTGCTCTCGATTCCCATTTTCCCGGTGAAGCGGTACGACCAGTATTGAGGATAGGGCAGCACGGCGGTGAGTTTTTTGAACTCGTCGCCAAACTTCTCCTGGCTGAAAAAAAGCCCCTTCGCCGGGTTGATCATCGCCTTGAAGGCGGGCGTGCCGGTCCTGGACTGAAGCGCCTCGGGCTTCCCGAAGCGTTCGTAAAAGCGGCGGTGAAAATCCTCGCCCGGCTCGTGGGTGTAGTATACGCAGGGCACGGCGGGCTTGCCGTCCGCGCCCACACACACAAACGTCGCGCCGTGGGCGGTGACCGCCAGCGCCCTTACCGGGTACTTTCCCGCGAAAGCGGCCAGTTCGGCGATGAACCACTCCTCCATCGCCTCAAGATCGTGACATGACAGACCGCTGACCATCTTCGGCTCGAAAACGCGGTATTTCGCGTCAAGCTGACGCAGCGAATCGTCATAGATCGCCACCTTCTTGTTGGTCATCCCGATGTCAATAACGGCTATCGCGTACTCCATATTCCCCCAAAAAGGTGACAGTCACCTTTTGTACATCGGCCCCAGCGCCGCGCAGGCGCGGTAGTCGGCGCCTTCCTTGTCCATGCCGAAGGCGTTCCAGTAGGCGGGCCGGAAGATTTGCTTTTTGGGCACGTTGTGCATGCAGACGGGGATGCGGAGGATGGCGCAGAGCGCGATGAGGTCCGCGCCGATGTGGCCGTAGGAAATCGCACCGTGGTTTGCGCCCCACGAGTTCATCACATCGTAGGCGGTTTTGAAGGGGCCTTTCCCCGTGACGCGGGGGGCGAACCAGGTGCAGGGCCAGGTGTAGTCCGTGCGCTTCCAGAGGATGTCGGTGACTTCTTCCGGCAGGTAGACCGTCCAGCCTTCGGCGATTTGGATGACTGGGCCGACGCCCTTGACGAGGTTGAGGCGCGACATGGTGACGGGCATTTCCGCGCGTGTGACGAAGCGCGACGAGAAGCCGCCGCCGCGGAAGTAGCCGAAGTCCGCGGGGTTCCATGTGGTCGCGTCGAGGCAGGCCTTCCAGTCGACGTCGGTCACCTCCCAGAAGGGCTTCATCACGGCCTTGCCGTCGGCGTCCTTCATCTCGCCGGAGGCGTCCACGCAGGCCGCGCCGGAATTGATGAGGTGAATGAAACCGCCGGCTTCCTTCGCCGCGCCCGCGAGGTCGTAGCCGGTCGCGCGTTTGACCGCCTCCGGGCTCCAGTAGGTGCGCACGTCGGCGAAAATCTGCGCCGTGCCGGTCAGGAGTTTCCCGAAGAGCATCCCCACGCCGTTGAGCGTGTCGTTCTCGGTCGCGAGGACGTAGGGCTCGCGCGGCCCTTCCCAGTCAAAGGACGAGCACATGAGGGACTCGGGGAAGTCGGCGTTGGGGTAGAAGTCCGTCCACTGGCGCTGGCCCTGAAAGCCGCCCGCGATGGCGTTGTGGCCGAGGCGCTCTTCCTCGCAGCCTGCCGGGAGGTTGGGATTGCCGTTGTAGAGGTCTTTGATGATGCACATCATCTTGACGACGAACTCCCACGCCTTGTCCTGGTCGGCGCGGGATTTCTGCAATTCAGGCGGGTTCTTGTCGAAGCCTTCCTTGCAGTGCTGCTTTGTCCACGCGAGGGCCTTCTGAAATTCCTTCTCGTCGTAAATCTTGTGTTCCATGCGGCGGATGATCTCGACCTCGTCCACGCTCTCAACCCTCATCCCGAGGTATTCCTCGAAGAAATCACAGTTGATGATGGAACCGGCGATGCCCATGCAGATTGAGCCGATCTGGAGGTAACTCTTGCCCCTCATGGTTGCCGCCGCCAGCGCCGCCCTGCCGAAGCGCAGCAGTTTCTCCTGCACGTCCGCCGGGATTTCCGTGTCGCTCGCGTCCTGCACGTCGTGCCCGTAGATGCCGAAGGCGGGGAGCCCCTTCTGCGCGTGGGATGCCAGCACCGACGCGAGGTACACCGCGCCGGGGCGCTCTGTGCCGTTAAAGCCCCAGACGCCCTTGATTGTTTGCGGGTCCATGTCCATGGTCTCGCTGCCGTAGCACCAGCACGGCGTGATCGTGAGCGTGATATCCACGCCTTCCCGCCGGAACTTGGCCGCGCATGCCGCCGCCTCAGCCACCCTGCCGATGGTCGTGTCCGCGATCACCACCTGCACCGGCTCGCCGTTGGAGTAGCGCAGGTTTTTTTCCAGCAGCGCCTTCGCCGCCTTCGCCATGTTCATGGTCTGAACCTCAAGGGATTCCCGTACTTTCAGCGCGCCCTGCCGTCCGTCTATCGTCGGCCGGAGTCCTATTTTTGGATACTCACCCTTATAACGATTAATTGCCATCTTTCCCTTCTTTTAAAGGATCTATCACAATCAGCGTGATATCTCCTATACTTCAATAATGATTCCACCAAATTCTCTATGTGTCAACAATAAGGTGTGATTTACCATGATATACTACATCGAAAGCCGTGATACGGATCCCAGCCGCAACCTCGCCCTGGAGCAATTTGTCTTCGACAGCCTTGACAGAAAACACAACTACTTCATGCTTTGGCAAAACCACAACGCGATCATCGTGGGGAAGCACCAGAATACCCTTGAGGAGATAAACGCCGCTTTCGTGAAGGAAAATGACATACGCGTTGTGAGGAGGCTTTCAGGCGGCGGCGCGGTGTACCACGACCTTGGCAACCTCAATTTTACGTTTATCACAGACGCGGATAAGCAGGGGATTGATTCGTGGCGAGGGTTTCATACCTCGCCGCTCGGCGGCGATAATAAGGTATGTAACCTGAGTCCAATACCTTATGAGAACAACATCCCCAGCCGAACCGCGGACCCGCGCTCTTCGGCTGGGGATGTTGATTTTGCGGTTTTTTGCGAGCCCATCAGAAACGCGCTTTTGTCCTTCGGCGTCCCTGTCGAAATCTCCGGCCGCAACGACATGACCGTTGACGGGAAGAAGTTTTCCGGCAACGCCCAGTACATCAAAGAGGGCCGCGTTATGCACCACGGCACGATCCTCTACGACTCCGACATGAGCGTTCTTTCACGGGCCCTGAAGCCGGGCGCAGACAAGATCGAATCGAAGGGCGTGAAATCGGCGCGGAGCCGTGTCACCAACATCAGGCCTTACATGAAGACCGATATGAGCGTCGCCGGTTTTTGGACTGCACTGAAAGACTTTATGGTAGACGCTTTTGGCATGGAAGAACTGACACTTGGGCCTGGGCAAAACGCAGCCGTCGAGGCGTTAAAAGAGAAGGTCTATTCACAGTGGAGCTGGAACTACGGGAACTCCCCGCCGCATACCCTTCGCAAAGCCCGCCGCATTGAAGGCTGCGGCAAAATCGAAATACTCCTTGACCTCGGAAAAGAGGGCGTGATTAACAACGCCGCCTTCTACGGCGACTTTTTCGGCAGCCGCGAACCCGCCGAACTTGTGGAGCTGCTGAAAGGCCGCCGCCTTGAGCGTGAGGCGCTAAAAGAAGCGCTCCTGGGCGCGGATATTTCCCTGTACTTCCACGCCCTTGATACGGACGCGTTTTTGGCGCTGCTGCTGGAATGAAGAACCCCGTGGCAAGCCACGAGGTTCTTCGTTGGAGAGGAAATTTATTATACACTCCCCCGCGAGAGCGGGTTCTTGGGTATGGACGTGAGCCTTCCAATAGCGCCGCCTTTTCACTTGAGGTATTTGCAGTTATACTACGATAAGGAGGTGTAATATGAACAATGTACATAATCCAGCCGAACAGGTCAGTGATTGGCAGACGGCGCTGCGATACCTTGAGGACGGAAATAAAAGATACCTTGAAAACCGCGGCATTACGCGAAACACCAACGCAAAGGACAGGGAAGCGCTAAAAGACGGGCAGAAACCTTTTGCCATCGTCGTCACCTGTTCCGATTCCCGCGTTTCCCCGGAGATTTACTTCGATCAGAAACTCGGGGATATTTTTGTGATTCGCAATGCCGGAAATATCGCCGATACGGCGGCGCTGGGTTCTATTGAATACGCGGTTGAGCACTTAAAAGCGCCGCTGGTTGTCGTAGTGGGGCACAGCCGCTGCGGCGCGGTTACCGGGGCAAAAAGCGGCGGTGAATACCCTGAAAATTTGCAAACGATTATAGACGCAATCAGTCCCGCAATCAAAGACAGCAAAACCGTTGATGACGCGATCCACGCGAATATCGGTCACGTTGTCAAGCAAATCAGGGAAAACAAAATCGTCAGGCAGACGCACGCGGCGGTAGTAGGCGCTTACTACAACATTGAGTCCGGTGAAGTCGTCAGGGAGCTATAACGCGTAACGTTCCGGCCCTATACGCCGCGTCCTTTTTTACATCAGTCTATTTTCCGCCAGTGCGCAAAAGTCTTTATCGATCTCAATGCCGATAAACGATCTGTTTTTTATACATCTACAGGCAGCTCCCGTAGTCCCGCTGCCGCAAAATGGATCAAGCACAATATCATTATCATTCGTTGACGCGAGTACAATGCGTTTCAAAAGATCCAGCGGCTTTTGAGTAGGGTGTTTTCCGTATTCTTTTTCACTGTTTTTTGGGGTTGATATTGACCAGACGGATCTCATTTGCGTATTTTCGTTTTTTAGTTTATCTTCCGGAAAAAGCCCGTTTTTCATTTCGTCATAATTAAATGTATGTTTTGCTTTTTTGTCTTTTCGCGCCCATATAAGCGTTTCATGGGAAGCCGTAAAAAAACGGCAGCTTAAATTTGGCGACGCGTTTGGTTTATACCATACAATATCATTTAGAATATGAAAATTGTTTTTTTGCAGAAGATAACCGCACTGATAAATGCTGTGGTATGTCCCTGAAATCCAGATTGTGCCTTCCGGTTTTAGAATCCGACGGCAGACTGAAATCCATTCATTGTGAAAAATTGTATCTTCCTCAAAACCGCCGCTTTTATCCCATTTTCCCTTGTTGACATTCGCCATCCTTCCATTTTGACAGGTAAATCCATCGTTTGACAACATATACGGAGGATCGGCAAAAATCATATCAATAGAATTTTCCGGTATAAAGCGTAATATCTCCAGGCAATCCCCGTTGAAGATTACCGCGTTGGCGGATTGATAAAAAGGTGTTACTTCTTTTAGGGAACCAGAAAGCACTTTTGAAAAGCAATCCATAGGATCAGGCGTTTTATCAATAAAGCGTTTACCCCCTCTTCCTCAGCGTCTCTTCCTCGTACTTCTCCACCAAAGCGTACCAGTCCGCGCCGCTTACCTTCTGCCTGGCGAGGTACTCGTCCCATACCGCGCCAAAGAGGAAAGTTTTGAGTTCTTCCCGCATTGCGAGTAACTTTGAAAAATTCCATGTGTCTTGCAGTTTTTTAAATTCCTCGTGGGGGATGAGGAGGGCCCAGAGCAGGGCCTTCTGGAAGTTCCGCGCCCCCAGCGCCCATGCGGCGATCCGGTTGATGCTCGCGTCGAAGTAATCCAGCCCGATAAGGACCCTGTGCTCCGCCCTGTTCCTGATTATCTCCGTGGCGATTTCCTTCACTTCATCCTCGAAAAGGACCACGTGATCCGAGTCCCAGTGGACGGAACGCGTCACGTGAAGCGCAATCCTGTCGAAGATCGAGAGCAGGGCGGGAATTTTGTCCGACACTTGCTCCGTGGGGTGGAAGTGGCCGTTGTCCAGAAGCACGTAAATGCCGCGGGTCGCCGCGTAGGCGATGTAGAAGTCCAGTGAACCGGTGGTGAAACTTTCCAGGCCTATGCCGAAGAGCTTGCTTTCCACCACGTCGACGATGTGGTCTTTGCTGTATTTCACCGAGTAGATTTCATCCAGGGCGTCCCTGAGCCGCTCCCGCGGGCCCAGCCTGTCGGCGGGCGTGTCCTTGAGGCCGTCGGGAATCCAGATGTCGTGTAACGCGGGGCTGCCCTGTTTTTCCCCGAAGTATGCGGCGATTTTTCTTGTGGCTTTGCAGTGGCGGATCCAGAAGTCGCGGACTTTTTTGTCCGGGGAGGAGAGCGTCATCCCGCTGTCCGCCATGGGGTGCGAAAAAGGAGTGGCGTTGAAGTCGAGGCCAATGCTGCGCTCTTTCGCCCAGGCGAGCCAGGGCTCAAAGTGCTTTGGTTCCAGCGCGTCACGCGAAACCGCCCCGCCGGTGACGGCATAATGCGCGTGAAGGTTGAGCCGCTTTGCGCCGGGAATAAGGGCGAAAGCGAAATCAAGATCGGCCATGAGTTCATCTTTGTTGCGGGCCTTACCGGGGTAATTTCCCGTGGCCTGAATGCCGCCTGAAAGGGGGCCTGAGTTCTTTTCAAAGCCGGTCACATCGTCCCCCTGCCAGCAGTGCAGGGACACGGGGATGGCGGCGCAGCGTTTCAGCGCCTCTTCGGTATCAATCCCCCATTTCCCGTATTCGTTCTTCGCTTCGCTGTACATATATCACACCTCCATTAAGTCAGCCGTTACGCCTTCTGCAAAAGATTTTCCACCAGGTATTTATTCCGGTATTCCCGCGGGGAAAGCCCCAGTTGTTTCCTGAAAAGGCGTGAAAAATAATTACTGTCGTTAAAGCCCAGGTCAAGGGCGATCTCGGTTATGGATTTATCGGTTTGAATGAGTTCATCGGTCGCTTCGGTTAGGCGAAGCTTGTTGATATACTGAAAAGGGGGGCAGCCCAGATAGCGCTTAAACAAACGCAGCACATGGCTTTCGGACATCCCGGATAAACCCGTTAGATCTTCCATACTCAGGGGACGATGGTAATTTTGCTTAACATAATCAATAACAACGCTCGCGTCGTAGGCGAAACCCGACCTGACCGAATCCCTCATCTTGTAGTTTCGCAGGAGCAGCACGACAAGCTCGGTGATATGGCTCGTAATCATGGCTCCGTAACCTTCGGGACGTGCCGAAAGTTCAGTTTTGGCGTTTTCGATCAGGTTTTTCGCCATGCTGAATACCCCATGATCAAGCTTAAAATGGATGATCGGATTTTTACGCGCGTCCTCTTCCGGCTCCTGGCCGAACAAGGTATGGAAAGCCGGGATTGAGTCAAGGCCGCAGCGGTCTTCGGCAAAAAACGAAGGCTTGATGAGTATGTTCATTAATACAAGGTTCCGTATGTTTTTGTAGCCGTGGGCCTGCCCGGGCTTTATGCTCACAAAATCCCCGGAGAGGATTTCCCGTTCCATGTCCTGGGTGAAATGTTTTGCGCCCCCCGAATACACGATAACTATCTCATGGAAATCGTGGATATGAAGGGGGAAGGGAGATTGGGGATCCCTGAATTCAAACTGTATCGGAACTTTCGGGTCAGACCAGTATTTCCTCGAATCGAGCAGGTACATTCATCCACCTTCCTGAAAATAGTACAACCGGCAAATTCAGTCTTCCAGCATAAAAAATGGATAAATAGCACAAAAAAGTCAAGCTAGGATATTTTAATATAAGAAATCAAGGCGCCTGGAAATCCTTCTGCACGTTCTCTGTAATTACTCTCCTTTTTTCCGCTGTCCTCGCGAATATTTCGTTGATTATTTCAGGCAGTTTCACGTTGATTACTTTTGTTCCTTCCTCGGTTATCCCGCCCTTGGTCGCTACCCTGCTCACCAGTTCTTCGAATGCCACGTCTTTTTCCAGGAGATAATTCGCGGTCCCGCGCACGGTTCCCAGAAGCATTATGTGAATCTCGTCCTTTGGAATTGATGTGTGCTTTGCCGCCTCGTCAGCTATGAGCTTCAGCATCGCGCCGATGAATCCGGGCATGCAGCTTGTCAGATCCATTGCTACGCCCGCTTCCGTTTCTGACAGTTCGACGACAGAACCGAAACATTCAAGCAATTCTTTCAGTCCGTTCTTGTCACCGGCGTTTACAAAAGCGTTATGCGACACCAGCGTAATTGATTGACTTATCTCACCGTTTATATTGGGGGTTATCTTGGATATTTTCCTCCCTTCGCATATTTGGTCCATCTGCCTGAACATTACGCTGCCGTTCAACGAGACAATATGGCAGTCCTTCTTCATTTCCGGCAGAATTTCCGTCAGGACTTTTTTAATGTCCGGGGCTTTCACACAGAGGAAAACGGTGTCGGCGTTTTTAGCCGCATCTTTGTTGTTTTCGCAAATTTTTAAGTGGGGATAAACCGTTTTCAGATCCTTTATCGCGTCATACGCCCTTTCCGCGAGAAAGACATTGGACTCATGAACGATTTTTGATTCAAGGATCTTCGAGAAGATCATTTTCCCCATGCTGCCGTAACCGATAATGCCGATATTTCGCATATTTCACCTCTGGGTTATTATACCCGGTTGGCTCATTTTTTCAATACCAAAAAAGGTGACTGTCACCTTTTTTGTCGTTTGTGGTAAAATTTCTTTTCAAAATGGTATAAAAACCCTTGCGTTTTTCTATGTTTTGCTATATAATCGAAAGTGAAGTGAAAGCATTTCGCAGGAGATTCGTAAGTGATTGATGAGTTGACCGAAAGGGAACGGCTTATTCTGGATCGCCTTTCCGGGGAAGGGTCGGTCTCGGTTGGCGCTCTCGCCAGGGACCTCGGGCTTTCAGAAGTCACGATTCGGGGCGGCCTCAAAGTGCTGGAACAAAAGGGGTGGATCAACCGCAAGCGGGGCGGGGCGGCGCCGGCTTTTCACCGGGATATCCTGGAACGGCAGCGGGTGTTCCCCGAGCGGAAAAACGCCATTGCGCGCGCCGCGGCGGACCTTGTCCGGGACGGCGACGTGATCATGATAGAAGCCGGCACCACCACAGCCCTCATCGCGCGTTATCTTGCCGGGAAGCGGGACATCCACATAGTCACGAACTCGACGCTTGTTTTTTCCTATGCGCGGATGTACCCCAATCTGCAGATCACCATGACCGGCGGCGAGTTCCGCAGGGCCACCGAATCCATGGTCGGGCCCATCGCCCTTGAAACCATTGGCCGCCTCAACGTGCGGCTGGCGTTCGTGGGCACCGACGGCTTTACCCTGGAGCGGGGTATGACCACCCACCTGATGGAAGGCGCGGAGATCGTGAAGGCGATGAAGGCCCACGCCGACTCAACCGTCCTCACGGCCGACTCGAGCAAATATGGCAAAATCGGTTTTTCCCACGTGCTTCCGCTTTCGGCCATGGACCTGATCCTCAGTGATACGGGCCTTGACGGCCCGGCGGAGACGGAGCTGCGGGAAGCGGGAATAAATATTCAGTTGGCAAGGAGCAATGAGTAATGGCGCATATTCTGATAATGCCCCGGCAGGGGAACACGGTGGAGTCCTGCATCATCACGGACTGGAAAGTCAAACAGGGCGATGTTGTCGCCGCGGAGACCGCTGTCTGCGAAGTGGAGACCGACAAGGCCGCCTTCGAGATTCCCGCCGGCGCGTACGGCACGGTGCTGGTAATTCTCGCCGAGGCCGGTGCGGATGTGCCTGTCCTCGCGCCAATCGCGGTCATCGGCGCGTCTGGTGAGGACTGGCCGGCGGCGTTAGCGAATATTGATTATGAGCAAATGGAAACATCGCACGTCGAACCTTCGGTTCGCGGCACGGAGACACAGGGAACAGTAAAGGAAGAACCTCTTTCATCTTCCCTCCGTGCCCCTGTGCCCCTGTGCGATGCGAATTCAGAGTTTGCTATTTCTCCGCGGGCGCGGAACCTCGCGGCAAAGGAAGCCCTCCCCCTGCCGGCGCCTGGCACCGGTCCCGGCGGGAGGATCATCGAGCGGGACGTGGCGGCGGCGCTGCAAGGCCGTCCGCCGTTGAGCGTCGCGGCGAAAGCTGCGGGGCCGGGGGCGGTTCCGGCGGCCGGTTCCGGTATTGGCGGGAGAGCTACAGTCGCGGATCTGGATAAATCCTCCTTCCTCGTTCCTCCTTCCTCTCTCCCCGAATACACCGAAACTCCCATCAAGGGCATCCGCAAGATCATCGCCGATCGCATGTTCAGATCGTTAGCGGAAAGCGCCCAGCTTACGCTTAACGCTTCAGCGCCGGCGGCGAAACTTCAGGAGCTCCGCTCGCGGATAAAAACTGAAAACGCCTTTTCCGAAGAATACGGGCTTTCAAAGATTACGATTAACGATCTCATCCTCTTTGCCGTGGCAAGAACGCTCCCCCGCTTCCCCTTCATGAACGCGCACAAGATCAACGACACCATAAGAACATATAACCGGGTCCAGCTTGCCGTCGCGGTGGACACGCCGAGGGGCCTCATGGTGCCTGTTATACGCAACGCGGACCTGCTTTCACTGTCGCAGATTTCCTCTGAGGCGAAGCGGCTTGCCTCGGACTGCCAGAAAGGATCAGTGAATCCCGATGAGCTCTCCGGTTCGACTTTCACGGTAAGCAACCTCGGGAGCTTTGGCATAACGAGTTTTACCCCGGTGCTTAACGCGCCTGACATTGCCATACTCGGGGTCTGCGGCATTGAGATGAAGCCAGTCGCCGTGTCAGAAGCGAGCGAATGTGACTGCAACTGCGATTGCGGGGTGTGCTTTGAGCCTCACATCGGCTTCAGTTTGACGATTGATCATCAGGCGGTGGACGGCGCGCCCGCGGCGAGATTCCTGAAAGCGTTATGTGAAGCGGTGGCGCGTGTAGACCTTCTGTTGGCGGCGGGTTAAGGAGAATACATGGCGGATACGAGAATCTACGACACGATCATTATTGGAGGCGGCCCGGCGGGCTACCTGGCCGCCGAGAGGCTGGGACACCGAAAGAAGAGGGTTCTATTGATAGAGGAACAGCACATTGGCGGGACCTGCCTCAACGTGGGCTGCATCCCGACGAAGACGCTGCTCAATTCGGCGAAGCTCTACGCCCACGCGAAGGAGGCCGAAAAATTCGGCGTAAAAGCCGAGGGGCTTTCCTACGACTGGAGCGCAATCATGAACTGGAAAACCGAAGTCGTCGGCAAACTCCGGGGCGGTGTCGAAAGCCAGATGAAGCGTTTCGGTGTGGAAGTGATTAACGCGAGGGGGGAGATTCTCTCCGCGCCGTCGGGAGATGTGCCTGCGAAGGTCAGGTCTGTTGCGCGTGACGGAGTGGCGGCGGAACACGAGGGGAAAACCATACTCGTCTGCGCGGGCTCTGTTCCGGTGCTGCCCCCGATCCCCGGCGCGAAAGGCAATCCCCTCGTGCTGGATTCGACGGGTCTCCTTGCTGTTAAGAGCGTGCCCAAACGCCTCGCGGTTATAGGCGGCGGCGTAATCGGCGTGGAATTTGCCGGGCTTTTTTCGGCGCTGGGAACCGAGGTCACCGTAATCGAAATGATGGACGAAATAGTCCCGTTCATGGACAAGGAACAGTCCCTGCTGCTTCGCCGGGCAATGAAAGCGGTGAATTTCAAGTTGGGCTGTAAAGTCGAAAAAATTGACGAGGCCGCCGTACATTATACGGACAAGAAAGGAAAAGCCGAAATAAAAGAAGCCGACATTGTGCTCATGGCTGTCGGGCGGCGGCCGGTACTGGACGCCTGGGGCGCGGCCGCGGCCTGCGTCGACACAAGTTCCAAAGGCGTCGCCGTTGACGACAGGATGAGGACGAACATCCCCGGCGTCTGGGCCGCGGGCGACGTTACTGGAAAGAGCCTCCTCGCGCATTCGGCTTACCGCATGGCGGAGGTCGCGGCGGCGGATATCACCGGCATTCTGGACAACGCGGAAAACTTGAAAACAGATAACGTTATGCGCTACAACGCGATACCCTGGGCCGTATACGGCATAACGGAAGCGGCCGGCATTGGCATAACGGAACAGGAAGCGGCGGAAAAAGGCGTTAACATCATCAGGGGAAGCCTCCCCATGAGGGTATCGGGACGTTTTGTCGCAGAGAACACATTGATGGGTCCGGGAGCGGTAAAGGTCATCGCGGACGCGGAAAGCCGCCGCATCCTTGGCATCCACGCGGTGGGCGCTTACGCCACGGAATTTATCTGGGGGGGCGCCGCGCTCATCGAACAGGAATTCAGAATCGACGAAGTCAAGCAGCTCATCTTCCCGCATCCGACCGTGTGCGAACTCATTCGTGATGTTGTCTGGGAGATAGGAGAAGGAGATACACATGCCTAAATCAATTTTGGTAAACCCCGTGGAATTGCGGAAGCCGCAAGTTCTAAAGATCAAAGACATACCGATCAACCAGTACAAAAGCGACTTTGAAAAAGAGCAGAAGCTCTACGGCAAAGAACGCCTTCTGCGCGTCTGGCACGACATGACGGTGATTCGTGAATTTGAAACCATGCTCAACGATTTCAAAACTCATGGGGCATGGAACGGCATCGAGTACAACCACAGGGGGCCGGCCCATCTCTCAATGGGGCAGGAAGCGTCCGCGGTGGGGCAAAGCGTGAACCTCAACACCGATGATTACATCTTCGGCAGCCACAGGAGCCACGGCGAAATTCTCGCCAAGTGCCTGTCGGCGGTTTGGCAGCTTTCACGTAACGCCGAAGGTGAAAAAAAGCTCGAAGTCATCATGAAGGGATTTCTGGAAGGGGAGACCCTGACGATCGCTGAGAAAATCCCCTACAAAAACATTCGTGACCTCGCTGAGAATTTCGTCCTCTACGGAACCCTGGCCGAAATTTTCGCGCGAAGGGCGGGATTCAACCGGGGGCTGGGCGGCTCCATGCACGCCTTTTTCACGCCGTTCGGCTCTATGCCCAACAACGCCATCGTAGGCGGTTCGGCGGACATTGCCACGGGCGCAGCCCTCTACAAGCGGATCAACGCCAAACCCGGAATCGTAATCGCCAACATCGGCGACGCGTCCATGGGCTGCGGCCCTGTCTGGGAAGCGATGATGTTAGCCGCCATGGACCAGTACCGCACCCTCTGGCCGTCAAACGCAAAGAAAATCGACGGCGTGGTCTCAGGTGGAGCGCCGCCGATACTCTTCAACTTCTTCAACAATTTTTACGGGATGGGCGGACAGACGTCTGGCGAAACGATGGGCTACGGGGTAATGGCACGCGTCGGCGTCGGGGTTAATCCCGACAACATGCATGCCGAGAGGGTTGACGGATACAACCCGCTGGCGGTGGCGGACGCGGTAGCCCGCAAGAAAGCGATTCTCCTTGAAGGCATGGGCCCGGTACTGCTTGACACCATCACCTACCGTATTTCAGGGCATTCCCCCTCGGACGCCTCCAGTTACCGCACCCCTGAGGAAATCAAGCTCTGGCAGGAAGCGGATTCCATTAAAGACTACGGCGCGTACCTCATTGAAAACAAAGCCGCGGATAAAAACGAACTTGACTCGTTACGCGAAATCATTCGCGGGAAACTCACCGAAGTGGTGAAGCTTGCGGTTAACGATGAAATTTCCCAAAGGGTAGGCGGAGCATTTATCGAATCAGTGATGTTCTCGAACGGAAAGGCGGAGAAACTGGACGATAGGGAGCCGGAATTATCGCAGCCCGTCGCCGAAAACCCGAGGGTCAAAGCCCTGGCGGGGAAGGCGCGTTACGGTTTCGACGCCGACGGCAAGCCGGTATCCAAAAACAAGGCCTTCCAGTACCGCGACGCTCTTTTTGAAGCCGTGCTTCACCGTTTCACCATTGATCCCACCATGGCGGCCTGGGGGGAGGAAAACAGGGATTGGGGCGGCGCTTTCGCGGTATACCGCGGCCTTACCGATCTGCTGCCGTATCACCGGCTCTTCAACAGCCCCATCTCCGAAGGCGCCATCGTCGGCGCCGGGGTCGGTTACGCGCTATCCGGCGGCCGGGCGGTTGTGGAACTCATGTATTGTGACTTCATGGGCCGCGCCGGAGACGAAATTTTCAACCAGGCCTCAAAATGGCAATCCATGTCGGCTGGGCTTCTCAAGATGCCCCTGGTCGTGCGTGTTTCGGTTGGCAATAAATACGGCGCGCAGCACAGCCAGGACTGGACGGCCTTTACCGCCCACATCCCCGGCCTCAAGTCTTACTTCCCGGCGACCCCCTACGACGCCAGGGGGATGCTCAACCTGGCCCTGGCCGGTACGGACCCGGTGATCTTTTTTGAGAGCCAGCTCCTGTACGACATGAGTGAGCAGTTTGAAAAGGCCGGAGTTCCCGAAAGCTATTACGAGATTCCCGAGGGAGAGCCCGTTATCCGCAAGCAGGGAAAAGACATCACCATCGCCACATTAGGCGCCACTCTGTATAAAGCAGTGGAAGCAGCGAAGAAACTGGAAAGCCAGTTCGGTCTTTCCGCCGAGATCATCGATCTGCGTTTCGTCAATCCGCTCAACTACGAGAAGATCATTGAGTCGGTGAAAAAAACCGGAAAGATGATCCTTGCGGGCGACGCCGCCGAGCGCGGTTCCTTCCTGCACACTGTGGCCAGCAATATACAGACCCTGGCCTTCGATTACCTCGACGCGCCGGTGGCGGTGGTCGGAAGCCGCAACTGGATCACACCGGCGGCGGAAATGGAAGAACTCTACTTCCCGCAGGCGGACTGGATCATCGACGCGATTCACGAGCGCATCCTGCCCCTGCCGAATTACAGGCCGGTTACCGTGCAAACCACCGGAGACCTCTTGAGGAGAAACAGGCGGGGCGTGTAAGATAGTAAGGCGTTTTTAGCGTGGCGTGTAAAACGACCCGCGTAAGGAGAATATGATGAAACTAATATTCCTCGGCCCCCCGGGAGCCGGCAAAGGTACACTCGCGGCAAAAGCGGTGGGCATACTCAATCTTCCCCACATCAGCACCGGAGCAATTTTCCGCGAGGCTATAGCCGCGGCAAGTCCCCTGGGGCTCAAAGTGAAAGCCATCATCGACGCCGGAAAACTTGTTGATGACGGAACCACCATTGAACTTGTAAAAGAGCGCCTAACCAAAGCGGACGCCCAAAAGGGCTATATCCTGGACGGCTTCCCCCGGACCATACCGCAGGCGGAGGCCCTGGCGGAATTCTCCGTTGTGGACAAAGTTGTGAACTTCGATATTCCCGACCCGTTGATCCTGAAACGCCTTGGAGGCCGCCGGGTTTGCCGCAAGTGCGGTCACAACTTCCACATGATTTTCGACAAACCAAAGACGGAAGGTGTCTGCGATCATTGCGGCGGTGAAGTCTATACCCGTGACGATGATAAAGCGGAGGCGATACAGAAACGCCTGGAAGTATACCGGACGCAGACAGCCCCGCTCATTGATTATTACCGCGGTAAAGGCCTTCTGGTTGATGTTGACGCCAGCCCGGCGGTGGATAAAGTAGTGGAGAATTTCAAGCAGAGCCTCGGGCTGTGAGCGGAACAATCCACCATTAGGCGCTATACTATATAATACATTTTATTCCTCTTCCTCAATTGTCGCAATTTCTATCCACGCGGGGTAAAACCCGCTATTCAAAGCTATCCCCCATGAGTGCAGGTTTGACAAACTTGTTCCATAAAACGGTACATTCCCTCTTTTTTCCGTCTCTTTTTTTAACAATGTGACAAGGTATGTTCCTATTCCTTTCCCCCGGTAATTTTCATTTACATCAATTCCGATTTGCCATAATAGCGGAGTATCCGCGGAACATCCTGCCATCCCGGCTATTTTGTCCCCGTCGTAGGCGGCAACGGCCAAGACATCGGGTCTTTTGGGATCATATTTTTTGCATAACGCGTTTGGGAACATCTTTGTTTCGTAAAACTGATGTATGGCCTCATTTTCAAACCATTTTGTTTTTAAGTGAATGTCTTTGGGAGTTATTTCCTTATGTGACAAGAACATATGGTGTGTCTGCGATAGTTTTTTATTATGCTCTTTCAGTTTTTCATCAATTGCCACTAGATTATTATGCTCAAAAAGCCAATGTCCCGTTTTATTTTCTGTATACTCCTCAAGCCATTCATGCATACATTCATCTGCGGTTATTACCGCGTTATCTCCAAACGTTGCCATCTGAAAAAAGAAAGTCCCATTGATATAATGCCTTCTTCCCGCATTGTTTTTTGAGACGGTAATAATATTTTTTGCTGATGAAAAGTCATCAACAGAACAATTGTATTCTATCGCCAGTTGTTTTTTGATAATGTCCGATAATTCCTGTTTTGTTTTCAAATAACCTCTTTTAGTATACGCACAAAATGTGATTTTAACTGGATACTACGCGCTGAAGTAATATGCTCCTGCAATAGCAAATCCAATACCCCGCCTTTACAGTGTGCGCTCAAATCTACAACTTCATCTTTATCGGCAATATTGACGGCAACCAGTATTCGCTCATTTTCGCAGGAACGCTCAAAGATAAAGGGACGCTGGTAATCCAGATAGATCTGCCGGTAGCTTCCGTATTTTAACGCCTTTTCCCCCTGCCGTATAATCGCGAGTTTACTGATATGCCCTGTAAGCCATGTACTGTAGATTGAGCGATTATCAATATCTATATACGGCCTTATGGCCTTGTCAGAGGTTTTTTCTTTAATTCCCTTGATGCCCCACTCGCTGCCGTAATATACGGAAGGAATACCGGGTAATGTAAAAAGCAGACTGTATAATGTTCCTAAATGCGCCGGATTTGAAACATTACTCGCTATGCGCGTCTGATCGTGATTGTCCAAAAATGTGTACAAAGGAAGCCCGTTATTTGGAACGGAATTCTGCAGACAGGATGCAAGTTCATACAGGTTATTGCTGTTGTGGCTGGAAACCAAACTGCTATACAAAATATAGTTTGTAACACTGTGCAATGTGGAAGCGTTCACCCATTTTGCGTAATCACCGCTTACAACTTCACCCATAAGCCAAAAATCCGGCTTCCGTTCTTCTGTTACGCGGTGCAGCTCTTTCATAAAACCAAAATCCAGTACATTGGCGGCATCCAGCCGCATTCCGTCTATGTCAAAAGTGTCGATCCAGAACCGTGCGGCGTCAAACAGATACTTCTTGACATCCGCGTTTTGAAGATTGAATTTTACCAGTTTATAATGCCCGCTCCATGTGTCGTAGGTGAAATTATCACCTAACGGACTTTTTCTGCCAAAATCCACGCCCGAAAACCAGCTTGCGAAATCACGGTTATTTTTTTGCAGCTCCCCGAAAGCGAAGAAGTCCCGCCCGCAGTGATTAAAAACGCTGTCCAGTATTACACGAAGACCGTTTTCGTGGAACTTCTTCACCATGGCTTTAAATTCGTCGTTTGTGCCGATGCGGTTGTCAATCTCAAAATAATCCGTCACATCGTAACCATGGGAACGTGATTTAAGCGCGGGACTGAACAATACGGCATTGAAGCCCATGCCTTTTATATGCGGAATCCATTTCTCAATTTCGGCAAGCTTGTGATCCAATGCCGCGTAATCGTTCAGAGCCGGCGCTTCCGCCAATGAAAGCGTGTAAATGTGATAAATCAGCGCGTCTTCATACCACCGGTGCTCCATAATTCTCTCCTGTACCTGCCGCTAAGTATATAAATCTCTTGAACGATTTACAATGTCAAACGGGATCATCTTTACATAATGCCGTGAAAACGCTAAATTATTCCCTACCATGAAAAAGATATCGCTTACAGGAATTCAGGCGACCGGAGACCTCCACATCGGAAATTATTTCGGCGCTATTAAGCCCGCGCTGGAATTGGCGAAAGAGTACGACGCCAGATATTTTATCGCCGATTATCACTCCCTCAACAAGATGAAGGACCCAAAAGAGCTGAACGAGGCAATACGGGGAGTTGCAGCCGGTTGGCTTGCTGCCGGGCTTGATCCTGAAAAGGTAATTTTCTACCGTCAAAGTTCCATCCCCGAAGTCTTTGAGTTGTCAACAATGCTCATGGCTTTCACCGCGAAGGGTTTAATGAACCGCGCGCACGCTTATAAAGCCGCTGTGCAGGCTAATACTGAAAAAGGCGACGATTCCGACGCGGGGATCAACATGGGCCTTTTCACTTATCCGGTACTAATGGCTGCGGATATCATTATCTTTGATTCCGATGTAGTGCCCGTAGGAAAGGATCAAACCCAGCATATAGAGATGGCGCAAGACATAGCCCAGGCGGTTAACGCCAACTACAAACAATCTATTCTCAAAGTGCCCCAGGGCGTGATTCAGGATACAGTGGCGGTGGTTCCCGGACTTGACGGCCGCAAAATGAGCAAGAGCTACGGCAACGGCGTTCCCATTTTCTGTTCGGAGAAGGAGCTTCACAAACTCATTATGCGTACGGTTACCAATTCCCAGGGCGTTGCCGAGCCAAAGGACCCGGACGCAAGCCTGATATTCACGCTCTACAAGCTTTTCGCAAAGGAGGATGAGCAGGCCGCTCTCGCCGCCCGTTACCGCGCAGGCGGCATGGGCTGGGGTGATGCCAAGGAAGAACTCTTCCGCGCGGCAAACCGCGAACTGGGCCCCATGCGAAAACGCTTTGAGGAACTCATGGCCGACCCGAAGGGGTTAGACGCAATTCTCGCGAAGGGCGCCGAGCGGGCGCGCCCCATAGCGGCCGCCACGGTCAAGCGCTTCCGCAAAGCTGCTGGGATTGACTGAAACGAACTTGTAAATGAAAACATCAAAAAAGCAAAAAATAATACCTGTTTTTTTGTTGGTAATACTCGTTTTCACAACAGCCGCATGCAGGGCAATATCTACCAAAACCTATAATATAGAAACACCTCTGCTGGAAGAGCAAAACAGCATAACGATTGCCTTGATTTCTGATTTACACAGTACTATTTTTGGAAAAGATCAAACCATATTAATTGAAAAAATTAAGAGCGTTAATCCCGATTTAATAATATTATCCGGTGATATTTTTGACGATGTTGTTCCAATGACCGGAACCCAATTATTATTGAAGGGAATTTCCGGTATTGCGCCTGTTTATTATGTTACAGGTAATCATGATTATTTGAGTTATAATATACAGACAATCAGGGAAGAGCTTAGATCTTATGGAGTAATTATTTTATCCGATAATTACGTAATAATTGAAATCAGAAACAATGAAATAGTCATTGCCGGAATAGAAGATCCGTATAAAAGAATATATGAAACACCGGACTATAATCAAAATGACAGTATGGAAAGAGCGTTCAGGGAATTGGATGAAATACCATTATACAAGATATTAGTAGCGCATCGTCCGGAAATGATTGAGAACTATAAAAAATATTCATTTGATTTAATTTTATCCGGACATACACATGGAGGGCAGGTACGAATCCCCCTTATTTTGAATGGATTATACGCGCCCGGTCAGGGAGTTTTTCCAAAATACGCGGGCGGAATTTACACGCATGGAAATTTGACACATATTATAAGCAGGGGACTTTCAGTTAACCCAAGGCTTCCCCGAATATTTAATCCTCCCGAATTGGTAATTATTATTATTGAATCGGATAAATAGTCCCCTACTCCCTTATTCCCTTGCTCCCTTTACTTAAAGAAATACCTCTTCGCGTTTCCGAAAGAAATATCCTTCACCATTCCTGAGAGCAGGCTGAAGTCGTTGGGGATTTCCCCGGCTTCGGCCCAACTTCCAAGTATGTTGCAGAGTATGCGCCTGAAGTATTCGTGCCGGGGATAGGAGAGGAAACTCCGCGAATCGGTGAGCATCCCTATGAAGCGCGAAAGGAGGCCTACATTCCCCAAAAGCTTCATCTGTTCCTCCATACCGTCCCTGTGATCAAGGAACCACCAGGAAGTGCCCAACTGCATTTTCCCGGGAATTCCGCCGCCCTGGAAACAGCCCATTATCGTAGCCATGGGATAAAAGTCGCCGAGGTTGAGGCTGTACAGTATCGTCCGGGGAAGTTTATTCTGTTGTTCCAGAAGGTCAAGGAACCCCGAGAGGTTAGCCGCAACGTGATGATCGTGAACCGCGTCGTACCCCGTATCCGGACCGATGGCGTTAAACATCTGCGTGTTGTTGTTCCTGATCGCCGCGAGGTGAATCTGCATGGCCCAGCCCTTTTCCGCGTAACAGGCCGCGAGGAAAGCAAGCGCCCTTGTCTTGTACGCGTCGGCCTCGCGCTTGCCCGCCTTGCCGCCAGCAAGAACTTTGGCGAAGGTCTCGCCCGCTTCCTTTTCCCATAACGCGCCGAACTTACCGTCGGAAGCGGCCTCATAAGGCAGATACTCAAGGCCGTGATCCGAAGCCCTGCAGCCATGCTTGTCGAAAAACTCGACTCTGCTTTTAAGCGCGTCCAACAAATCCGGCAAAGCGCTAATTTTCTTTCCTGCCGCCTCTCCGAGCTTCGCGATATATTCGGCGAAACCTTCCTTGTCGATGTTGATTGCCTTGTCCGGCCTGAAAGACGGAAGCACCTTTGTCTCAGTCGTCTTTGCGGCGGCGATTTTCGCGTGCCATTCCAGATTATCTGCGGGATCGTCGGTGGTGCCCACGCCGAAGACCTTGAACTTTTTGAAAATACCGTACACCGAAAAATCGGGATCGCTTTTGAGTTTCTCGTTTGCGGCCTTCCAGATCGCCGGGGCGCTCTCCCGGTTCAGCGGCTCGTGGATGTCGAAGAAACGCTGAAGCTCAAGGTGGGTCCAGTGGTAGAGGGGATTCCCCAGGAGCCGGGGAACCGTGTCGGCCCAGGCGAG
>JGI24698J34947_10000045_pt1 | contig 35900 bp, 32 predicted proteins | sample TergutMp193P3_FD_34947 | JGI IMG/M metagenome (IMG submission 34947) | reverse complement strand
GTACGAGCTGGGGCATATAAAAGTGGTGTCATCAACCTACGAGGCTGAAAGCGAATATATGCCGGTGCAATTCCCTGTGGCGGACGGGGCAAGCTGGAAAGCTCTTGCGGCTGACATTATGAAAATCCCGGGCGTACGCGCGGTATTTCCACGGATAGCGTCACTCGCTACATTGCAGGAAAGTACGATTAAACATGCGGTACTGTGGGGCCTTGACATACCAGGTGAAATGGCGGCTAACAATTTCAACCTGACCGACCGTAACGATGGTCTATTGGAGGGCCGCTGGCCCGCGCCGGGAAGCAACGAGTGCGCCATCGGGCGCGTCTTTGCCCACAAGGCGGAACTGTCCGTCGGCGACGAGATTCCCCTTAAAACGGTTTCGGCGCAGTTCTCGGATAAAATCTGGAGCCCTGTGATCACCGGAATCTTCAATTTTGATTACATCAAGATTGACGAGCAGTACATCGTCGTGGATATTGAGCGGCTCCAGCGGTTGCTGGTGTTGGACGAAGGAACCCAGTCCCTGGTGATTTACGCCAATGATGAAAAACAGAGCGGTCCAATCACCGCCACGGTACAGAATATGCTGGGAAAAGACAATGTCGTCACCAATTGGCGGGACAATTACTGGGTCGCGGTAATGGATATGATGTGGCCCATATATATCGTCATTTATATGGTGTTTCTCATTGTGGCCAGTTTTCTGATCATCAACACCGTGATGATGATCATCCATGAGCGCATCAAGGAAATCGGGATGATGGGCTGCCTCGGCATGACCCGCACCGAGATTGTAACGGTGTTCTTTTTCGAGTCTCTTTTTCTGGCGGCTTTCGGCGCGTTGGCCGGCGTGATCATCGGCGGCCTTATAACCGGCATCGGCTCCAATTACCCCATCCGCATGGGGGATATGTACGGGAACACCTTCAGCGAAATGCCCCTGAGCAATGCGATTTTTTTTCAATTCAGTTTCGGCAAGCTGCTAATGGCGTGGATCATTGGCGTTGTGGTGGCGTCGCTTTTCACGCTGATTCCGTCGCTGAAAAGCGCTTTCGTGGAACCGGTGGAAGCGTTGAGAAGGTAAAAAGAAAATAGACCACGGAGGACACGGAGGGAAGAACTGCTGTCCTACGGACAGCTTGGAGTTTCACGGAGGAAATTCAAAATGAAAACTCTGTGTACTCCGTGATTAATGATTCTTAATTTGTATGGAGGGTATTATATGAAAAAGAGAATATTTCTGATTGCGTTACTCGCAATTATTGCCGGGTTTGCTTTCTCCCAAACGCCAACTTCGTTGGCGACGCCGACGGCGGCGGAGCTGCTGCGAAAGGTTGACGACAACGAGATTTACAGCACCATTGAGTACGACGGGGAAATGATCGTCGAGTACCAGAACCGGCGTTACGTGAAAGTCCTTAAAGGCTGGGCGAGGGGGAACACGGACAGCTTCATCGAGTTTAACAATCCCGAGGACAGAGGGACAAAGTACCTCAAGACGGGCGGCAGGCTTTACGTGTACTCCCCCGACACCGAGAAGGTGATGCTCATTTCGGGCCACATGCTCAAAGAGTCCATGATGGGCTCCGACATGTCCTACGAAGACACGCTTGATAACGCCAGCCTCTCTTCCCGCTACGATGCGGTTCTCGCGGGCCCGGAAACATGGAACGGCCGGCCGGCCTGGGTGATTGAGCTTAACGCGAAGAGCCGCACCGAGAGCTACCCCAAGCGCAAACTCTGGCTGGATCAGGAAACGGGTGATCTTCTCCACTACGAACTCTTCGCGCTTTCCGGCGCCAAACTCAAGGAGTACAACATGCTCAAGGTAGAAACAATCGCCGGCCGCCGTTTCCCCGTGGAAACGGAAATCATGGATCTGCTCAGAAGGGGAAGCAAGACCACCTTCGTTATGCGAAATGTCGTACTGGACAGACCCATTGCCGACTCGGTCTTCAGCCAGCGTAATTTGCAACGCTAGCAAGGACATTATGTGTGTGTTTACAAAAAAAATAAACCACAGAGTACACGGAGTTTCACGGAGGGAAGATGGAATTCATAATAAAACTCCGTGTTCCTCTGTGTCCTCCGTGGTTTTTATTCTTAAGGAGTATTATGTGAAGAGGTTTATTTGTTTTAACACTCTTGTGGTTTTGATATTCAGCAGTGCTTTTCTTCCCGCGCAGGATCTGTCGGGCGTTTTGGACAGCAGCGTTAACTACACCGCCGGAGCTGGAATTGCGCCTGACCATTCCTTCGGCCTTGAAGAATACGCCAATCTCAGGCTCAGGGTAAGAACCGGGGACAGGGCGATTTTTTACACAGCCTTTAACCTCATTGCCATTTCCGGGAATTACCTCGAAAGCGCCGCGATCCTGGGCGGGGCGAACCAAAGCCCCTTCTTCGCGTCCACCCCCCTGATCTACGGCCAGAACTACGCCGCGGGTCTGGAACTGGAGCGCCTTTACTTCAGAATAAACGGCGATCTTTTTGACACCGAAGCGGGGCTGCGCCGCATGGCGTTCGGGTACGGCCAGGTCTGGGGCTCCTCTGATTTTCTCAATCCGCGCAACCCGCTTGCGCTTAACGCGAGGCCCCGGGGGGTTCTCGGCGCGGACTTTTCGTTTTACCCGGCGGATTCCCTCAAACTGACGCCTTTCGTTGCCGCGCCGAAGAATCCCTTTGCGTCCGGCGGCGGCGGCTTTATCCCCGGGCTTTCACTGGACAACCACTGGGACAGGGCAAGCCTCCAGACCCTCTACGCCTATGAAACCCCATCCGGTGAGGCGGCGTCGGGCATTCATCGCTTCGGCCTTTCCGTCAAGGCCGACCTCGAACTGGGCCTCGTGGCCGACGCGCTCTACACACTGAATCCCGGCAGCGACGACGGCATTGAAGGCCTTTCCGCCGGGGCCGGCTTTGACTATACCCTTTTGGGCGGCAATCTCTACATCCTCGCCGAGTATCTTTTCAACGGCAGCTCGTCGGCAAGCGCCCCCGCTTACGGCGGCAGCTGGTTAAGCCATCACTACCTGTACGGCTCGGCCATGTACCGCTTCAACGACTATTGCGGCGTGAACCTCGCGGCGGTTATCTGCTTTGACGACCTCTCCTTCTCTCCCTTTGTGAGCTTCGATTACGAGGTCTTCCAGGGCTTCTCGCTTAACCTCTCGGCGCGTCTTCCGCTGGACCAAAAAACCCTGAACGGCGGCAAGGACGGGGAGTTGGGGCCGATACCGCCAAGGCCGGACGGCAGCGCAGGAGAAGCGGGCGCGCGGTTCCTCATCAACGCAGGCGCCAGGCTACGGTTTTAGCGCCGCGCTAAAAAGCGCGACTCCAACTTTATTGGCGACATACTAGGAAAAATTTGCCAAGTCTGATATAATTCCGGTTTATGTATGATCTGGGTATCGCTTATCTCTTATGGGTTCTCTCGGGCTTCGGCGCGCTGGGATTCCACCGGCTCTATCTTGGGAAGATTCCTACCGGAATTCTATGGATGTGTACAGGCGGTTTGTTTGCGGTTGGTTCCATCTATGATTTTTTTACCCTCCCAAGACAAGTTAAAGAAGCGAATATGATGAAGGCGCTCTTCGACCATACCGCGTATCATCAATCAATTGGGAGCGGGGGAGGAGATTGGCGTTACGCGGACGACGCCCAGGCCAGAGTGGTTAAAACCGGCTCCAGCGAAAAAGAGCCGGTCGAGCGTGTGATCCTCAAGATCGCCAAAGAAAATAAAGGTATCCTCACCGTGAGCGAAGTGGCGCTTAGCGGGAACATCCCCATTGAAGAAGCGAAGAAATATCTCGAAACTCTTGTATCAAAGGGTTTCGCCGATCTCCGCGTCCGCAAGAGCGGCTCCCTGGTCTACGTCATTCCCGACATGCTCGACAAAGACGAGCCGCTTGAGGATTTTTGAAATAAGGGAGTAAGGGAATAGGGGATTAAGGGAATAAAACCACGGAGGACACGGAGTTTCACGGAGGAAATGAGAACGGCTAAAGCGGGTCTATAATTTATATTCCATTGGTATATACCTAATCCCATCCCTTTCCTGTATTTCATCAGTCTTAACGAAACCAAGTTTTGAATATATTTTTTCCGCATAAATTGAAGAATTTACCGTTATTGTTTTTATTCCGAAATTCTCATTTTTTATTTCTCTCAAATAATACTTAAATAGTTTTTTTCCTATACCTTTTCCAAAAAATTCCTTTTTGACAAAAAATAATGAAATATGATCCTTGTTTTTTATTTCCAGTATTCCGATTATTTCATCACCGTGTCTCGCAGTAAGAAATCTGCTGCTTTTTTCATTAAGTCTATCCAAAATATTCTGAGGTTTTATATAATCTTTAAATACTTTATTCCCCTCTTCAGAATAGTCTTTTCCGACAAATTCATCAAATACATTGTTAATCATATTAGACACATAGTTTATTTCATCTGTTACCAATTCATCCATTAATATATTATTTACATATGCATGATCATACCAATGTTCAAAAGTATATTGCCCAAAATGTTTTCCACCTGTTACAAAGGCCATATTCTTCCTCCTGCTCCCCTACTCCCCTACTTCAACACCACATCCGTTCTGCCAAAACCTCCAACCTCGGGGCGTGAGAAATAGTAGTCCGCCACGCGCGGGTCTTTTTTGAGGTAATCGTGGACGCCCTTGCTGAGTATGCCGTCGCCCTTGCCGTGGACGACCGCGAACTCGCGGAGGCCGCCGAGGACGGCGGCGTCTATCTGCCGCGTCAGGGCGTCGAGCGCGTCGCTCAGGCGCATACCAAGGAGGCTCAGCTCGAAATAAGCCGGCGCGGAAGGGGCAAGTTCCGCGGCCCAGGAAGTGTTCTTCGCGGCGTCTTTCACGGGGGAACCGGCGGCAATGGGCGCGAGGTCTTTTTCGGAAAAACTCATCTTGAGGGAGCCGATCTCGACTATCCACGACGCGGGAGCGGAACTTGAGCCCTTTTTATCCGGTCTCAGGATGCGGCCCCTGGCGCGTGACTCTCCGGCCAGGACTTCCACTCCGGGCGCGAAAGAGGTTTCCTTCGCGGAACCGGCCGCCGCCCCTTCTTCAACGCGCCTGAGTTCTTCCGCCAACGCGAGAGTTTCCCTCTCAAGTTCCGCATCCTCGGCCAGAACCCGTTCCTCAAGACCGGAAAGAAATTCCTTGACCTTCAGCGTCTTTTCCCGGCTGAGTTCCCCCTCTTTCACCTCACGCACGAGGTTCTCCAGTGTCTTTCTGCTTTCGCCTAACAATGCCCTGAGGCTCCCGGCTTCCCCGGAACGTAACTGCAGTTCCTTCTGCCTGAGGCGCAGCTCTTTGAGGTCGGCCTGGCGGCGCTCCTCCAAAAGCCGCCTTTCTTCCATCCTGCCGGCTTCCACGACGGCGTCGAGTTCGCGGTGCTTCTCCTTGAGCCCCGCGATAAGTGCCGAAACATCCGAGCGCTCCTCGTCAAGGTAGCTCCTCGCGGCGCTCACAAGCGCCGCCGGGAAACCGTTCCTGGCGGCGATGTCCACCGCGCGGCTTTCGCCCGGAATCCCCATGACTATCCTGAAAGTGGGCGAAAGAGTACGACTGTCAAATTCCATCGAGGCGTTCTCCACCCCCTCCCTCGTATAGCCGTAATTTTTGAGAATTCCGTGGTGTGTGGTAACGATGAGATGGGTCTTCGCCCCGATAAAATGATCGAGAATGGCCATCGCGATGGCGCTTCCCTCCTCCGGGTCGGTGCCCGAGCCCAGCTCGTCAAGCAGGACGAGGGAGCGTGAGGTGCTGCGCCCGATTATGTCGGCGATATTCGTCATGTGCCCGGAAAAAGTAGAGAGGGACTGGGAGAGCGACTGCTCGTCGCCGATGTCCGCGTAGACGCCGTCAAACACGGGAAGGACGGTCCCCTCCGCCGCGGGCAGGGCGAGGCCGAACTGGTTCATCATCGCGAGAAGCCCCAGCGTCTTGAGCGCGACGGTCTTGCCGCCGGTATTTGGCCCGGTGACTATCACTGTGCGAATTCCGCCTAACATCGCGAGATCCAGGGGCACCGCCTTGCTCCCCAGAAGGGGATGCCGCGCCTGTTTCAGGATCAGCTTGCCGCCGGAATCAGCGCGGTCTGCCGGGTCATAAGCGAAGACCCCTTTCCTCTCAAAACCGTAACGGGCTCTGGCGCGTATGGTTTCAAGAAAGATTATGCCGTGATGGAACGTTTCAAGGTTCTCCCGGCGCGAGGCGATACGGCCCGTGAGTTCCCTGAAGACCCGGCGTATCTCCGCCTCAAGCCTCCGGTTCTCAATGAGGAGTTCGTTGTTCTTTTCGACCACCTCTTCCGGCTCCACAAAAATCGTCTGTCCCGTTGACGAGACTTCGTGGACTATGCCCCTGATGCGGCCGCGAAAATTGGCCTTCACCGCCAGCACCAGGCGGCCATCCCTCTGTGAAGGCAGGTCCGACTGAAGCATGCGTCTGGTTTCCTCGTTTTTCGCATAACGGGCTCCCGTTGAGTCTATATCTTTTTGCAAACTTTTTATACGTCTCCGTATGTCTCTGAACTCGGGAAGGTCGCGGAGATTTCCCTCGCGATCCAGAACCTTAAACACCTCCGAGGCGATTTCAGCGCAGGCGGGGAGTTCCTTCGCGGCTTTGGACAAAAGCTCCTCCCCCGGCGAACTGCCGTATCCGCGCCCGCCTGCCTCAGGCGTGAATGGTTTCAAAAGCCATTGCCTTAACGCCTCGGCCCTTTCGATAAAGATCCCGATGGCGTAAGCTTCGTCCGTTTCAAGCACCGCCCCCTCAACCTCGAGTTTTGAAATGAGCGTTTTAATATCGGGAATGCTGTCACGTTTTTCCCCGCCCGAAGAAGCCATCCTTTCGGCGACCGCGGACACCATGGACTTGAGTTTGCCGGCCTCCTCCCTGTCCTGCCTTGGTTCCTCACCGAGTATAAAATTCCCGGCTTCCTCGCTCATGGCCAGAGCGGCTACGGCAGCGCGAATCGCGTCAAACTCCAGTAATTTCAGGGTTTTTTCGTTCATCAATCATTGTCCGGATATTCAATCATTCCGGAAAGTTCTTTCCGGATCCTCAAAAAACTCTCATAACGGTCCTCATGGATCACGCCGGCGTGAACGGCTTCCATGATCTTGCAGCCCGGTTCGGTTTCATGGGAGCAGGAGAGGCCGTAACTGCACTTCCCCGCGAGCGGGGCGAATTCGCGCATATAAAGTATAAGATCATCAGGGTGAATACCGGCCGGCGCGAAGCGCCTGATCCCCGGCGTGTCGACGATCCGTGTTTTGGAATCAGACGCTTCCAGCAAAACCCCCTGGGTGGTGGTATGGTTACCCCGATTAAATTTTTCATTGACGGCGCCGGTTTTTATTTCAAGGCCGGGTATAAGCGCCATGACAAGGCTCGACTTTCCCACACCCGACTGGCCCACCAGCACGGAAAACTTTCCCGAAATAAACTGTTTGAATTCATCAAGGCCTTCACCCGAAAGGACCGAAAGCCGGAACACCGGAAAACCTATGCGCTGGAAATCCGAAAGCCTCTCTTCCGTATCCGGATCCTCTCCGTCTTGCGCAAGATCGTATTTGTTGCAGACTATGGCGGCGGGAATTCCCGCCGCGTCAGCCTGCAGCAGAGCCCTGTCCAGAAAACGGGGCCTGAAGGGCGGGGAAGAAACGCTTGCCACACAGACAACAAGATCAACGTTAGCCGCAAGAAGCTGGGGTGACTGTCCTTTCTGGTTATACCTCGCGAATTCGTTACGCCTTTTTTCAACACCGGTTATCTGACCATCCTCTGTTTCAACCACGTCGCCCGGTGAAAGGGGATTATAGTAACCTTCCACACCTTTGAGTATCTTCCCCTTGATGCGGCACTCGATTTCGTTTTTTTCACCTTCGATGCGGACGGTAAAAACATTCCGGGAGCCCCGGATTACCAATCCCCTGGCGGGAACCTGGCCCTTGGCGGGATTTTGGCCCTTGGCGGTACAGTCGTCCATATTACTTGAAAAGATCCTCAAACGCGGATTTGGCAGAGGCCGCCGCGTTCATGGATTTCCTTTCGCCCGCCGTCGCTTTTCTGAAGAGGGGATTCAGGGAAAACCAGTCGCAAAAATTCGCCCTTTCGCTTTCAGGTTGTTTTTCGGCCTGGCTTTCCGCGCAGCCCGAAGGGCGTAAATGACGGCAGTTTTTGCATGACCGGAGATCTTTCCCGCAGTCGGGGCATTTGAGGGATCTCCCCAGAGGCTCGGGATCGGTGACAGGCGAACCGCAATACCAGCACATGTCTCATCATACTATTAAGAGCCTTACTACTCAATATGAAGAAAACACGGTATAATCGAACCTATGTTTACCCATAGCTTTTGCGCCGCCGGCTGCGGCCGTCCGGCCATAACCGGCTCCACCCTCTGCGCCAAACATTCCGCGGACGCACAGGCCGATGCCAATAGACTGGGCGAACACATTATGAAAAACAGAACGGTAAGGGATATTTCCGCCCAGGGTCTGCATTTTGAAGGGATGGATTTTTCCCACCGGCAATACTACGGCTGTAATTTTTCGGGCGCGGCTTTTTCAATGTGCCTTTTTACCGGCGCGGTAATGCGGATGTGTTTTTTTGATTTTGCTGTCCTCGAGTCCTGCGATTTCTCCACCGGAGATCTGCAATTCCTTTCCCTTGCGGGAACCGTAATTCGCGATTGCACGTTTGAAGGTTCCGAACTCGTAAACATCAATTTCGGGGGTTGTTCCATAAGTGATTCAACTTTCAATAAAACCAATCTTTACAACAGCCGTTTTATCGGGGCTACCATTGATCATTCCGATTTTATCGACTGCAACCTTAAAAGAACGAGTTTTCTTAAAACCCAGCGTGAAGAAATTTCTTTCAAGTCCTCAAATACGGCCGAAGCGTTATTCGAAGCGGAGGGGTCAAAATGAAACTCCATTTTCATTACTGCCCGCAGGGTTTCAGTAATTGCTATCTCTTGGGAACGGATCCTCCAACGGAAGATTCGGCGGCTCCGCGGGAAGCGCTACCTCAAGAGGCGATCATCATAGACCCGGGAATGATGGACTCAAATTTGCTGAATCTTATTGAAGAAAACCAGTTTGTACTCCGCGGCGTTCTCATCACCCACGATCATCCTCACCATGTACGGGGCCTCACAACAATTTTCCGTATTTATAACACCGAAATTTTCGCCATGAATCCGGTCATAGGGGAACACCATACTACCCTTGTCCGGGACGGGGATGAAATTAACATAGGCCCGTTCAGAACGGAGGTGTTCTCGATACCGGGTCATTCCGCGGATTCGCTGGTATTCAAAATCGACAGGCTGCTTTTTACCGGCGACGCCCTGTCCGCGGGCCTTACCGGAAGCACCTCAAGTTCTTATGCCGCGGCAAACCAGGTAAGCGCGCTGCGAAGAAAAATTCTCTCCCTGCCCGGAGACTATACAATTCTTCCCGGGCACGGCCCGCCTTCTTCCCTTGAAGCGGAGAGACGTTTCAATCTTGACATCAATTCATTTGAACAGCAGAGAATGCGCCGCCCTGCCTTCAGATTCGAGTTTTAATTTTTCCAAACCCTTCCCGCCGCAAGACCCCAGCGCTGGTTCACATAACGGGAGAACGCCTCCCCTTCCGCGGTGAACGCCGCCGCGATATCCGGCCAGTAGGGGTTTCCGCTGGAACTGACCGCCGCCTTTTCGGGAAGGGACGCCCTGCGCCACGGAGAAGTGGCGATCATCCGGTTGGGCTGTTGTTCCCCAAAATACCATGCGGCCTGCGACACGGACTGCTGAAGCAGATGGGCCATGAACTCGTTTACAACGAGATATTGATCATTGATATCATACGCCTGAAACTCGAAAAACGAAAGAAGGAATTTTTTCGCGGCAGCCGGAAAGATCTCCCACCTTTGCCTGGAGAAATTCCTGAAATCCTCGTCAATAAAGAAAATACCGTGAAAACCTTCATGCGCCATGAAGCGGGGGCGGAGGCTTCTGTCAGTTTTGTCCGATTCCCTGGAAAGGGATATAATCGCCCCACTGCCCTGAACGATTTCCGACGCGGAATTCTTCCTGATTATACCGGCGTCAAGGAGTATTGTTTCAAGCTCCCTTTCCTCCCTGAGAAGGGGAAAATTGCTTTTCCGCGCGGCCTCGAAAAAATTGGCAAGATCAAGAGCCCTGTAATCATGGGCATTCCAGCCGTGCAGCGCGGCAATTTCGGCGTCAGGCGCAAGACGCCCGCGGAATCCGGCTTTTTCCACAAAAAAGGCGAGGCGCTTGAAGAGACGATCCTGAACGTCGTAATCGGCCGTATCGAAAATAAGTATTTCCGGAAACGCGTCCCAACGGAAAACCTCGTATCGCCTGTCCCGCCACTTTTCTGTCGGATAGGAAAGAACGATTCCGGGATCGGCCGTGACAGGCTCAATGGCAGACAAACTGCCCGCCGCCCCCAAAAGAAAGACGCCGAGCGGCATGAGGTAAAAAAAGCGAATCATTTTCATAGAGACACTATTCCTTTCGCTATGTGCTGCGCCAGGGAAAATTTGCGTTCCTTGGTCATTTCAGAATCCGAACTGATAAAACTCTCAAAACTGGCCCTGAAAGAATCGGGAAGTTCCCTGAGTTTCAGCACCTGGTTATTATAGGCCCTGTGGGAAGGTTCAAAACGCCTGTTGACGCAAAATAGCGCAAGACACGCGTTTTTGATGAAACCGGCTGAGGAGATAAGATAGAAAAAATCATCTCCCTGCATTAGGGCGGCGCCAAGATCACTCAAGAAATGCTCCATTTTGGATTCATGGGCATTGCGCATGGTCTGCCAGAATTCATCTCCCAGACTGCCGAGCCTGCGGCGTATGTCCACGATCCAGTCATTTCGGGAAAAGACAATCTCCCCCTGGGACAGCCGGTAAAAACCGTAAGTGCCTTTGTCCTTGATAAGCCACAGATGCTCAAGCCTGTTGTCCGCTATGGAGATCAGCTCTTCCATTTTCCTCACGGATTTATACTCAAGGTGTATGGGGATGGCCCCGATAAGAAAACGATCTTTGGTTCCTTTAGCCGAGGTTTCAAAAGCCTCGATGTCTTCACCGAAAAGCCGTTCCCGTTCCTCATGGTCAGGAAGGGGATCCCGGTGATAAATATCCAGAATCAACGCAAAATACGGGTCCAAGGTATCGGGCATGGCGGCCTCGTTGAGCGATATGCACTCAACTCCGGGCCAGGCGGAAATAATCGAAGTAAAACGATTTACCAGCTGCTTGGTCTTATATTTCATTGCTTTCCCCTCTTCAATGATGATACACTGAATATAACACGGAATGGATATTTTGGATACACGGCAAAGAAAAAAAGAAGTATATCACTTTATTATTATCGTCCCGCACAGGGATTCTCTAAAGCCGCTTGAGGAATACCGGGCAAAGCTCTTTGCCGCCGGTTTTCCGGGAGCCTTCTCGTTCCCAACGGCCGCGCCGCTAGCCTCTGTTTCCCGGCCTTTCAGCGTGGATGAACTCAAAGAGCTAGCCAGAAATATACGCGAACTTACAAAGAAGACCGACGGGAAAATACTTTGTTCAGGGAACTCCATAACAAAATTTACTATGGAGGTCACGGAGAAGAATTTTACCACGAACCACACGAACAAAACAACGAACCAAACGAACAAGAGAAGAAAACCACGTCGAATCCCCGATTCGCGTTACACGGAGAACACGGAGGAATACACGGAGGACATGGAGGAAGAGGAAAGCTTATCAATTTTTGGTATACCACTCAATTTACTCGTTAAAGAAGTGGTATTTCCCCAAACGGCAAAGGCCAAAATACGAAAGATCATTTCTCCACCGGTATTATGCGCGGCCATGCTTGCTCCCGAAGAAAGGCCGCCATCCGAAGAAGGGCCGGTCATTTCCTTCCGGGCGGCATCTCTTGCGAATTTGGCTATACGCCCGCTTGAAAGCGGAGCGGCCGTTTATTCCTTTGAGTGGAAAATCGGGCCGCTGGTTTGGCTGCCGAAGCACATTTAAAGAAGAGTTCACGCAGAGGCGCGAAGACGCAAAGAACGCCAAGATAGGTGCGCAGCTACCTGGTTGCGCGTCTTCATCATTCTTTTTAAGAAAATTAAAAAAAGAAGAAATCGACTAGCTTACTCATTTCTCAAAACTCTTTGCGCCCTTTGCGAGCTTGGCGTCTTTGCGAGAAAATTTTGGAAAAATTTCACTCTTGGTCTCTTATTCTCAGACTACGAGACCTTCCCAAACATCTGTTTTCTATCCAATGCCAACACAAAAGCGCTGGCCAGCCCGAAAATAACAATCTCAATTAAAAGAAGATTCATGGTGAATCTCTCCCATACAAACACCCGGTTGGCGAAATTAAAAAAGGTATGAAAAATGACGGCCGTCCATAATTTTCCGTTCGTCTTGTTATACAGAAATGTAAACAGGATTGACAACTCTATTGTCGTCACTATAAACAGCAGCCAAAAAACAACATCACCCGCGTAATTTAGATGCCAGAAGCCCCATAAGCATCCAACTATTATACTGCTTATAAATGGAGAGGTTTTTTTTGTAAGCGAAGGCAGTAAATACCCGCGCCAGCCAACTTCCTCGCCAATACTTCCCAATAACATGGCTGTAAAATTCAAAAAATAAAATACAAACGTTCCATTCCATGCATGATACCGGCTGTCAAAAAAGCCGGCAAGAATGAAGGCGCTGATTCCGGTCAATCCAAAGGGAATAACCACAGATAGAACGTACCAAAGGATGCCGCGTGTATTGAACCGTAATCCGTTTTTGATTTTATCTTTCACCTCGTTGTCCCGCGTAAGCCTTATCAGCAGCATGGTCGCAAAAAAGGGACCAAACTGGGTAAACGAGACAGAATAATTACCCGCTTCTTCCCAAATGAAATGAGGAAGAAGCAATATTCCTGTGAACAACAATGTGATTAAATACCAAATTGGAAGATTATATTTCTTTATCACTTAATTGCCCCATGGCAGATAAATAACAGGCGTTCACGGTATCACTCTACTCCAGCGCCTCTTTTATCCTGCGTATATTGTCCGCGAGATCGTCGTCAAGCGTTACTTCATACTGACAGAAGCTTTCGTAAATCGGCAGCCGTTGTTGATAGAGCACGCCCAAGTCCACGGAAAGGGGACGGCCGTTGGTCGCAAGCCTGTCAAGAGAGCGCTCCAGAAAGATAACGATACCGTTTTGCGCAAGGGCATCCCTGTTTTCCTCAGCCAGGACACTGCCGCCGCCGGTGGCAAGTACCTGGTTTGTCTTCGCGGCCGCCTCCGCGATCACGCCGCTCTCAAGCTCCCGGAAGCGCGGCTCACCGTCTTCATTGATGATGTCAGGGATCTTCCTGCCCGTCCGCACCTCTATCAAGTCGTCGGTATCCACAAAATCCTTTTCATAAATTTTTGCCAGTTCCCTGCCTATTGTCGTCTTTCCGCAGCCCGGCATACCAATCAGGACTATATTCGAAAAACGCTTTACAGCTTTGGAAAGGGCTTCCTCAATGCTCATGAGGTCTTGCCGCTTGTCCGCCTCAATACCGAAAAATAAATTATGCGCCATCAGCGCCTGAGCGGTCAGCATGAAAAGTCCGTTTGCGGTACGTATACCGGCTTTTTTCGCTTCAACCAGAAGCTTTGTCCTCATGGGATTGTAAACGACGTCAATAACGGCGGAAAGTTTCGTGAAGCTATCCAATGAGAGCGGGGAATCCCCATTGTTTGGAAACATACCCACAGGCGTCGTGTTAACGAGTACATCGCAGTCCGCGTGCCTTTCGATGTTACCGTAATTGTTTTCACCGTTTCTGGATACGACAACTATCTCCCTCGCCTCGCAGTCGCGCACAACGCTGAGCGCGGTTTTTGCTGTGCCGCCGCTTCCCAGAATTACCACCTTTTTCCCGTGAAACGAAATTCCGGCCAGGAAAGCCATATAGGAAAAACCGAAATAGTCGGTGTTATACCCGTACAGCGTCCCGTTTTTGTTGACGATTGTATTGACGCTGCCGATCTTCTTTGCGTTCTCGTCAAGCACACAAAAGGGCATAACCGTTTCCTTATAGGGTATGGTGACGTTGATCCCCCGAAAACCGGCCGCGTTCAGAAAATCTTCGACGCTGTCCGGCGGCAGCTCAAGCAGCTCATATTCGTGGTTTCCAAAAAAATCGTGGATGATCTTCGAGTAGCTATGAGATAAAGTTTTTCCGATAAGTCCGTATTTCATAGTTCTGTATAACAGCCCAGGAACATGAATTTATCGTTCCCGCCCTCCAGCTGGGAGAACAGATTGAAGACTGCCTCGTCGTATACCGAAACATCCAAATCAAAATAGAACATGAACTCAAAATCCTTGTCCGGCATGGGACGCGACTCCAGCTTTGTCAGGTTGATGCCGAGGGCGGCAAACTTCGCTATGAGCTGGTAAAGCGAGCCGGGCCGGTGAGGCAGCGTCATCATCAGGCTGATCTTTCTCGCGCCCGGATATATTTCAAGCCGCTTGGATATGCAGATGAATCTCGTATAGTTGTTGTCGCTGTTCTGTATGTCTTCATTGAGCACGTTCAGGCTGTAAAGTTCCGCGCATTGTATTGAGGAAATCGCCGCTATGTCATTCGCCTCACTTTCCTTGATCATCTTCGCCGCGGTAGCAGTGTTTTCGCAGGGCTCAATGGCAACGTTAAGATTTTTTANATAATCGCTGCATTGCGCCAGNGCCTGNTCNTGGGAGTAGATCTTTTTAACACTCGCCAGTTTAACTCCGGGCTTTGCCAGGAGAACGTGGTTGATCTTCAGCTTCACACCCTGCACGATAAAAAACTTGTACTTGCTCATAAGTTCATATATGCCGGTGACCGATCCGTGAAGGCTGTTCTCGATGGGGAGAATACCGTACTGGCAGAGGTTCTTGTCAACCGCGTTGAACACGCCGTCAAAGGTATTGAAGTACATAATCGAAGGACGTTCGAACATCTTTTCACACGCAACTGTTGAGTTGGCGCCTTCGGTGCCCTGGCACGCTACCACGGCGCTCTTCGGAAAAAGCTGGGGCGTGTTTTGCAGGGCCGAAGATATTTCCGCTCCGACTTCGGACGAAGCGTGAAGCAGCCTTGCCTGATGTGAACGGGATAGATCAAAAATCGTGGTATACAGAATTTTAATATTCCCGGCCATGACGTCGTTTTTATCTTTCGTAAGACGGCTTATGACATCACGCTCCCTCGCGGTATCGACGATTGGCAGATTTTCCGCCCGTTTTACATTTACGACTTCTTCGGCGATCTTGAGCCGCTCGGAAAAAACACGGACGAGTTCGTCGTCGGTTTTGTCGATGCGGGTTCTTAACTCCTCGAGCAATCCTGATTGCACCTGTTTTGATTGCGACATTGCGCTAACCTCCTAAAATAATATCCAGCATGACAATTGCCGCCGCGGCGATAACGCAGGGTACCGCGCGGGGAACAACGCAGGGATCATGCCTGCCTTTTATATTCAACGTCACATCTTCCCCCGTAAGAAGGTTGACGGACTTTTGCGATTTGGAAATGGACGGCGTCGGTTTAAAAGCCGCCCTGAAAATCACCGGCATACCGTTTGAAATGCCGCCCAGGATACCGCCTGAGTTGTTGGTTTTCGTCCTGACCTTGCCATTGTCCATATAGAAGGGGTCGTTATGCCGGCTGCCGCGCATTTTCGCCGACCCAAATCCAGCGCCGAATTCGACGCCCTTTACGGCTGGAATGGCGAATAACGCGTACGCGAGACGGCTTTCAAAGTTGTCAAACATGGGTTCACCCAGGCCCGCGGGCAGACCCCACACGCCGGCCTCGACAATACCTCCCAGAGAATCACCTTCAGCCGCGGCCGCCTCTATTGCGCTTATCATTTTTTCACCGGCGGCCGGATTCAACACGGGAAAATTACTGTCGACGGGCGCGTCATTTGCACATAACGCATTGAAGGGCTCGTCGGCAATGTCCCCTATGGAATGAATGTGCGCGTCTATCGCGACGCTCTTGCGTTCCAGGAGCTGCAGACACACCGCGCCCGCGAAGCAGAGCGGCAGGGTAAGCCTGGCCGAAAAATGCCCTCCCCCGTTCACGTCATTATGGCCGGAATGTTTTACAAACGCGGTATAATCCGCGTGGGACGGGCGCGGAACGGCGCGCAGCTCTTCGTAATCGGCAGCGCGCGTGTTTGTGTTCTCAAACAGCGCGCAGAGCGGCGCGCCGCAGGTCGCGTCGTCTACAAGTCCGCTTACGATGTCGGGCAGGTCCGGTTCGGCGCGCCGCGTTGACCAGGAATTCCTCCCGCCCGCGCGTCTCAGCAAAAAAGCAGCCACCCGCTCCATGTCGATTTTTTCCCCGGCGGGTAAACCGTCCATGACAACGCCAACGGCGCGGGAATGGGACTGCCCGAAGAGCTGGATTATAAGTTTGTTTCCAATGTTAGACGACATCCGCAGCGCCTCCCATTTCCCTGTAATCATCAAAAAACGAGGGGTACGACTTATTGACGGCTTCACAGCCCCTGATGACAACGGGATTTTCGCAGACGCAAGCCGCTGTCGCCGCGGCCATCACAATCCTGTGATCGCCTGAACCGTCAACCGTTCCGCCGGCCAGTTTCTCTTTCCCGCGGATCGCCAGGCCGTCATCGGTGATCCTGACATCGGCGCCGAGACCCGAAAGCAGATCAAAGGTACTCTGAATCCTGTCGCTTTCCTTGATCCGCAGGCGCTGGGCGTTGAATATTTTCGTCTCACCTGCGGCGGCCGAGGCGACGACAGCCAGGACCGGAACCAGGTCGGGAATCTGCGACGCGTCGATATTAATGGCGCGTAACACTCCCGCCGTAACCGCGCAGCCGTCGTCGCCGGCATTGGTGTTTACCCCGAAACGCCTGAGAATATTCATTATCTCCCTGTCACCCTGTGTCGATTGCGGCGAGAGTCCCCGCAATAAAACCTTTCCGCCCAGCGCTCCCATGCAGAGGAAAAACGCCGCGTTCGACCAATCGCCCTCAGTCGCAACATTCCCCGGCGACCTGTATCGCTGATTTCCCTTCACGCGGAAGCCCCACTCTGTTCTCTCTATTTCTATACCGAACAGGGCCAAAACCTCAATGGTCATGTCGACATACGCCGCGGACTGAAGCGGCGTTGTGAGAGAGACGCTGCTGTCTCCGTCGAGCAGTGGGAGCGCGAACAGGAGGCCTGAAATAAACTGGGAAGAAATATCGCCTTCAATTGAAAAATCACCGGCGCGCATCTTTCCGGCGCCGTTCAGCGGCAGAGTATCATTGTCAAAAAAACAACCGGCGCCCGCGAGCGCCCTGCACAGCGGGGCGAAGGGCCGGCCGGGGAGCCTTCCCGAACCGGTCAGCGTAAAGCTGTCGAAAAGACGCGCGGCAAGCGGCAAGAGGAAGCGCGCCGTAGAACCGCTTTCACCGCAGTCAAGGACAACAGAAGGAGGACGCGTTTCGCCTAACGGCAGTACCAGCAGCGTGCCGCGCCTCGTTTCGATCCCGCAGCCCATTGCCTTCAAACAGCGAATCGTCGCGTTAATATCATCGGATAATCCGTTCAGGGCNATGTGTGTCGGCCTGTCCGCCAGGGTGGCGCAAATCAGCAGGCGATGCGCGAACGACTTTGACGGGATAGCGTCTAACGTNCCGGACAAACGCGACGGCGTAATCATCATATCCACNGCTATTCGTCCAGTCCTTTAGCGATGAAATCTTCAAGCTGCTCAACGGGAATATCAAAAAGTTCCGCGTGTCCTGTTTTTTTTGGTATGACCAGCGTTATCGTTTCTCCCGAACGTTTTTTATCGTGCAGCGCCGCGGCCGTCAGCTCTTTGGCCGGGAAATCGCAGCGGGTGGGAAGGTTGTAACGCTCAAGCGCTCCTAACAGATCACCCATGCACGCCGAATCGGTCAGGGCGCTTCTCGCCCCCGCTCTGGTGATCACCGTCATCCCGACAGCTACCGCGCTCCCGTGCGGAACGCGGTAGTTACTCACCGCTTCGATGGCGTGCCCCACTGTATGCCCGAAGTTCAGCAGCCTGCGAACCCCCGTATCGAATTCATCCTGTTCAACCAGACCGGCCTTGATCGCAACGTTCTGGCGGCAAATTTCATCTATCGAAAGATTATTTAGCGAAACCAGCATCTCCCTGTCGGCGATCATCCCGTGTTTGATGACTTCCGCCATCCCGTCGGCGTAGACGGCTTTGGGCAGGGTAGCGAAGACGTTCGTATCGCATAACACGACGACCGGCTGGTGAAAAGCGCCGGCAAGATTTTTTCCGGCGCTGAGGTCAACACCGGTTTTGCCGCCCACGGACGAATCCACCGCCGCCAAGATCGTCGTAGGGAGCTGAATATAATCAACGCCGCGCAGATAAATCGCCGAGACAAAACCGGTAATATCGCCCACAACGCCGCCGCCCAGGGCGGCGAGCATATCCCCCCGTGTCACTTTCTCATTCGCGAGAAAACCAAGGATTTCCGCGACAGTGTCAAGGGTCTTTGACGCCTCGCCGCTTTTCAGGACATACGCGCTCGTTTGATAACCGCTTTCGCGGAAACTCTTCGCCACGGCGTCTCCGTAAAGGGGGAATACATTGTCATCGCTGACGATCACGATTTTACAGGGCTTTTTAACGTTAAGCGCAAGTTTTCCGTAATCCAAACCGCTGCCGATGACGACGCTGTACTTTCCAAAGCGGGTTTTTACCTCAACTGCTTCAGCCATTTTTCCTCCTCCGCGTCATCCGCCATTTTGCGTTCCGTGCCGTTTCTGAGCAGCTCCCTCATCGCGCCATAATTCCGTGAAGCAAGGGCATCCCGGTATTCACGCACATGATCGAGAAAAGCGTCGGTTTCTTTCAGCAGATTTTCCCTGTTTTCGAAGAAGAGCTTGGTCCACATATCCTCGTTCAGCCTCGCGACCCTGGTCAGATCCTTAAAACTCCCCGCCGAAAAACCGTAGCGTTTTTTAACGGTATCGCTCTTTATGTATGAGCTGGACACGATATGCGCAAGCTGCGAAGTATACGCGATAATTTCGTCGTGTTCCACGGCGCTCGTGATTTTTATATTGCCAAAACCGACAGACAAAAAAAATGAATGAAGCTCTGTTAACGCGGCCTGATCGGTGGAAGCGTCTTCGCACAGGATCATCGTGGCGCCTGAAAACAGTTCCGCGAAGGAATTCGCGAAGCCGGAACGCTCAACGCCGGCCATCGGGTGCCCGCCCGCGAAACGTATGGAACGCTCCTTTGCCCGGCGGGATAGCGCCTCACAGATCCTCGTTTTNACGCCGCCGCAGTCCACAACGATGGTTCCGCTCCGTATATGGGGNAGGCTTCTCTCAAAGTATGAAATGACGTCGTCCGGATACAGGGCNATGATGATGAGGGAACACTCCGCCGTGGAAGCGTCAGTCAGCTCTCCGTCAATCGCGCCCTGTTCCTTCGCCATCGACACCACTTCGCTGTTGATATCGAAGCCCAGGACGCGGAAGTCCGTTTTCGCTTTGATCGCCCTGGCCAGCGAGCCGCCTATCAGCCCAAGCCCGGCGATTCCGACTGTTTGTTTCATAGAGAAGCCAGGGCGTTCCGCAGCGCGCTAACCTTCACACCCAACCGCTTGAACGCTTCGGGCGTGAGGGACTGCTGCCCGTCGCATAACGCGGCGGGAGGGTTGTTGTGTACTTCAATAATCAGCCCGTCCGCGCCCGCCGCGGCAGCCGCCATCGACATGGACTCGACATACTTTGAATATCCCGTCCCGTGGGAGGGATCGACGATAATCGGCAGGTGCGACTTTTCCTTAACCACCGGAACCGCCGACAGATCCAGAGTGTTGCGCGTGGCGGATTCAAAAGTCCTGATGCCCCTCTCGCAGAGAATCACGTTGGTGTTTCCACCGGCCATGATGTACTCCGCGCTCATCAGCCATTCCTCAATAGTGCTTGATGGTCCCCGTTTGAGCAGAACGGGTTTTCTTGTTTTTCCAAGTTCTTTCAGAAGCTGGAAATTCTGCATGTTACGCGCGCCGACCTGAACCACGTCGATATTGGCGAACAGCGAGAGCTGCGACACGTCCATGATCTCAGACACGATGGGAAGGCCGGTTTCCGCCTTTGCCTTCAGCAGCAGTTCAATCCCATTGTCGCCAAGCCCCTGGAAGGCGTAGGGCGAAGTGCGCGGCTTGAACGCGCCGCCGCGCAGCATCTGCGCGCCGACTGCCTTGACTTCCCGGGCTATAAGGCATATTTGCTCCTCAGATTCCACAGAGCAGGGACCCGCGATTGTGCAGAAGTTTCCTCCTCCGATTTTCACATTTCCGATTTCCACAACGGTATCCAGCGGGTGGAATTTCCTGTTCGCCGCCTTGTAGGGCTCGCCAATACGCTTGACAGACTCCACGATTTCCATGGCCCCAAGCAGTTCGATGTCCACTATGGACGTATCGCCCACAAGCCCGATAATCGTGGACTGCACGCCCGTACTCTCGTGCAGGGTAAGGCCCATGCTCCTCAGCCAGGCAACCAGGTTCTCGTACTGGTTTTTGTCCGGATTCGGCTTTAATACGATGATCATGACACATTGCTCCTTTCAGTATAACGCGACGCTAATTGTTCAACCCGGATAGTATATTCTTTATTGTTATCTTTCACAACAGGATGCTGATATTATGATAAGATAATTTTATCATGGAAAATTGCATTCGTATTTCAGACGGCTTTTTATTTCTCAGCGTCAAGGCGGTCCCCGGAGCGTCAAAATCCGCCCTGGGAGAAGTCCGGGACGGGAGGCTCAAAGTGAGGATAGCCTCGGCGCCCGAAGACGGCAAGGCCAATGAAGAACTTCGTTCCTTCCTCGCGAAAACCCTTGAAATCCCAAAAAAAGACATTGTTTTGGTATCGGGAGAAAAATCCCGGCTAAAGACCCTGCGCCTTCCCGTCTCAGCAAGGGAGAAGCTGGAGTTATGGGAACAGGGGAATAGGGGATCAAGGGAATAGGGTGCGCTTTGTTTGGATACAAAGCTTAATAATATAAACATGATCAATAAATACACAATCAATCCATATAATAAAGCTGTTTTATTGTTGCGCTTTCGCATATCAGCAAATAAATTTTTATATATGAAGAATAAAAAGCCCTGGACCAAAGACGACACCCACTTTACCCTGCTTGCCTTGCCAACGGCGCTTTGGTATTTGCTTTTTTGTTATTTGCCCATGTTTGGGGTGATTCTTGCGTTCAAGAATTTCCGGATCTCCGGCGGCTTTATAAAAAGCGTTATTCAAAGCCGGTGGGCGGGATTTGGGAATTTCGCGTTCATCTTCGGTAACCGCGATATCTGGATCATCATACGCAATACGCTGCTTTACAATACGGTGATGATCATCCTTGGCATAATTATTCCGGTAACGCTGGCCCTGATAATCAACGAATTACACAACAAGACCACAGCGAAAATATACCAGACCATCCTCTTTTTCCCATACTTTCTTTCCTGGGTGGTAGTTTCAGCCATCGCATGGGGTTTTCTGAGTTACGACATGGGGATGGTAAATAATCTGCTTGACGGCCTCGGTCTTCCCATGCGCCGCTTTTACATGGAACCGTCGTTTTGGCCTGCTTTTCTCGTGTTTATGAGCCAGTGGAAAGGGATGGGCTACGGCATGGTTATTTACCTTGCCGCGATTACCTCGACGGACAAGAGCGTGTACGAGGCCGCGATTATCGACGGCGCGACAAAATGGCAGCAGATATGGAAACTCACCATTCCCATGATGAAGACGATCATCATACTCATGTTCATCATGTCAGCGGGAAGAATATTCTACTCTGATTTCGGTCTCTTCTATCAGGTCCCCAGGAATTCCAACTCCCTTTACTATACGGTCTATACGCTGGATGTTTATGTTTACAATTTGCTGAAAACATCGACTCCCGGCATGGCGGCGGCGGCGGCGCTTATTCAGAGCTCGGCCGCCTGTATAACGATCCTCACGGTGAATTACATCGTAAGAAAAATAGAGCCCGAGTCGGCGATGATTTAGGGGGCCGGTATGAAAAGAAAACAGGACATGGCGCTTAAATTTACCCGGATTAAAAGTTCCACCAATTTAATGTTTCATTTGCTCCTGCTGACCCTGGCGGCTGCTTGTCTTGTACCACTGTTGTTAGTCGTTTCTGTTTCATTATCCGCCGAAGCATCCATCAGAACCTACGGTTACCGGCTTATACCCATGATCGTTTCATTCGANGGTTANGGGTACCTCCTTCAACAGCGGGAAACCATACTCAGGACTTTGTGGGTNTCCGTGGTGGTTACGGTCATCGGCACNTCCCTGGGTATAATACTGAACAGCCTTATGGGTTATGTCCTTTCCCGCAGGGAATACAAGCTCCAAAAATTCTTTGTCTGGTTTGTTTTTATACCCATGATTTTTAACGGGGGGCTGGTTTCAACTTATTTTGTCGTTTCCCGTTTTTTGGGCCTAAGGGATTCCATCTGGGCTTTGATCCTCCCTTTGTCGGTAAGCTCTTTCAACGTGATCCTTTGTAAAACTTTCTTTCGCACAACGATTCCCGATTCAATTGTGGAATCCGCGGTTATCGACGGTGCAAGCCAGCTTACGGTTTACTTCCGGATCATACTGCCCCTGTCTTTGCCCGTGCTGGCCACCATCGGTCTTTTCCTTTCGTTCGCCTACTGGAACGACTGGTTTCAGGCAATGTTATATATTGATAATCCACGGCTTTATACCCTCCAGGCCTACCTCAACCGGCTACTGGGGGATATTGATTTTCTTGCGCAAAACGCCGCGCTCATGGGGGCAAGCGTAGTCGAAGTTATAGCCAGGATGCCAAAAGAAGCCGCGCGGATGGCCATAGTGGTTGTAGCGGTATTACCCATCGCCTGCGCTTATCCCTTTTTCCAGCGCTACTTTATTTCAGGTCTCACGGTAGGCTCGGTGAAAGGATAGCTTAATCATTTGAAATTTTGTACTCCCTTTCAGCAATCACAATAANTAAAACTTAATTCGTAAAATTTTGAGATACAATTCTTTATATTTATATTAACAGCGGGTTTGGTAATTCCCGTTTATGTTTTATNTTTTTCAGGAGGAANNAAATGAAGAAAAGAATTTTTGTTATTGCCCTGCTCTTGTTGTTATGCGGCACGCTTGTGTTCGCGACAGGAGGAAGACAGGGTTCGGCTTCCGGCGTACCCACCTTGACATGGTGGTGCATTGGAGGATCGCCTAACAATCTTGGCGACGCTCTCAGGGTGATAGGTGATTATACGCAATCCAGGATAAAAGCCAGGCTTGATATTAAGGTAGCCGGCTGGGCTGACGCGGGACAGCGTTTCCAGACCATCGTAAACTCCGGGGAGTATTACGATATTATGTTTACCGATTCCGGTAATTATAATCGCTTTGTGAGCATGGGCGCTTTTGAGGATCTGACAAACAGACTTGCGACTGACGCTCCCGAATTGCAGCGTTTCATCCCGAATACCCTCTGGGACGGCGTCCGTATCAACGGCAGGATCTATTCAGTACCCACATATAAAGATTCATCCAAAACCAATTTTTTTGTTTGGGATGATACCTATGTGCGGAAGTACAATCTTGACATCACCAGAATTCACACTTTTAGGGAATTGGACAGGGCCCTCAGAACTATCAAGGCCGGAGAAGGCGCCCGGTTTTACCCATTGCAGTTGTCCAGGGGAAGCCGGATGGATGTAACGTTTAACGATGATTACGACTCCTTACTCATCGGCCTGCCCCCTGTAGGCGCCGGGACCTATGACAAAAACCGCAAGGTGGTCAGCGTCTTTGAGCAGCCTGAAATCATGGAAAGACTCCGCCTGCTCCACGCATGGTACAATGACGGCATTATCAATCCCGACGCGCCGGTACTGCAGGAAACTCCGGTTAAGAGGCCCTTCTTCGTCGCACAAGGCTGGCCTGCCGCGGCTTCAATCTGGCAGACTAACTCGGGCGTAGAGAAATACAACGTGGAAAAGGTTTTCGGGCCATCCTATTCCACCGATTCGATCCAGGGTTCCATGAACGCCATCAGCTCCAATTCCAGGCACAAAACAGAAGCCCTCAAGATGCTGGAATTGATCAATACCGATCGCAAGACGCGTGACATGCTGGCTTTTGGAATTGAAGGGATAAACTTCACCTATGTCCGCCCCACCGTGGTAAAGCTCCTCACCGCCGATCAGTGGAACCTTGCGCGTTACCAACAGGGTACTTTCTTCAACATGTCCACAATAGAAGGTGAGTCCGAAGAGGCATGGGATCAGGTACGCCGTCAAAACGAGCAGGCCGCTCCCGCCGAATTGCTTGGGTTCGTTTTTAACAACAGTTCCGTGATTAACGAAATCGCGAACTGCAGGGCCGTCTTCGACAGGTACGCAGACGAACTCCTCACCGGCGCTTCCAACCCGGACGTGGCTGTTCCCGCAATGATGAAAGACCTTTACGCGGCTGGTTTCCAGAAGGTTATTGACGAAGCGCAGCGGCAGGTTAACGGGTTCAGGAGATAATAACTCGCAATAATTCTTGTTAACGGGCGTGTAAGTGCCACCGGCGAAACCGTTTGGGGAACCCGGCTACGAAGCCGCCTGACCACTGAAACCTCATGCATTGATTAACCTATAGTGTATAGCGTTTCAGTGGTCAGGCCTTCTCTCCCTTTAAGGTTTTACATATTCTGCTCGTCTTCTCCGCCGGGGAGCCCAAAGATGGTTTCGCCGTGTCACTTCCCCGCCCGCTTACCAGAGTTATTACACTATGGTAAGAGTCAGAATCCATTTGTGGTTGGAAAAATTTCCTCCGTGAAACTCCGTGTATACCTCCGTGTTCTCCGTGGTTTTCCCTCTCTTCAATTATATCAACGCTTCATATAAGCTGAAGTTTTCCTCATCAAAGCATACAAAGACTACCTCCTCAATGCCTGGCGTTTCACCTAACGTTGCGCGTACCGCTTCAATGGCGGCGCGGGCGGCCTTGTCTTTTGGGTAGCCGTAGACGCCGGTGCTGATGTTGGGAAAAGCGACGCTTTTGAGCCCCGCCGCTTCCGCGAGGAGGAGGCTCTTCCGGTAGCAGGAGGCGAGGAGTTCCGCTTCCCCGCCGCCGCCGCCCCGCCAGACCGGACCTACGGTGTGGATCACTTTTTTGCAGGGGAGCTTCCCCGGTCCGGTGATCACGGCGTCCCCGGGCGGGCAGGGGCCGTTGGGCATGCCGCGCCTTTCCTCCGCCACGCGCCTGCATTCCTCAAGAAGGCCCGGTCCCGCGGCCCGGTGTATGGCCCCGTCCACCCCACCGCCGCCCATCAGGCTTGGATTGGCGGCGTTTACGATGGCGTCAGCCGCCACGCGGGTGATATCCCCGCGGAGCAGTTTCAGTTTCTCATTTTTCATAAAGACCTGCTTTTTTCCTTTCCATAATTGCGCTTATATGCCCGTTCTCCTCTTCCAGTAAACTGCCGGCCTTTTCCGCGCCGACACCAAGAAGAACCATCACGATGGCGATTTTGGGCCGCCTGGCCGAAGCCTCGAGGGCAGAGCGGGCTTCCTCTTCGGAGCAGCCAGTAACTTCGCGGATGAGCCTTATCGATCTGAGGATGAGTTTATGATTTACGGGCTTCAAATCCACCATGAGATTTTTGTAGACCTTTCCGACGCGGATCATAGCGGCTGTAGTAAGCATGTTGAGAACGAGTTTCTGCGCGGTACCGCTTTTCATCCTGGTCGAACCGGTAACTACTTCCGGGCCGACATCCACATAGAGCCTGTGCCGCGCGTAATCAAAGGTCGCCGAATCGGCGTTGCAGCTTATGGCCGCCGTAACCGCCCCAAGGCCCCTCGCGTAGTTCATAGCGCCTAACACATACGGAGCCTGGCCGGATGCCGTTATGCCAACGAGCACATCCTTTTCGCTGAAACCCATCGACTCCAGTTCCTTCACCCCTTCCCCGGCCCTGTCCTCAGCGGCCTCTATCGAAGCGGTCAGTGCTTCCCGGCCGCCCGCTATGAGCCCACGCACCATGCCGGGATCGACACCGTAGGTAGGGGGGCATTCGGAAGCGTCCAGCACGCCAAGGCGGCCGGAAGTCCCCGCGCCGATGTAGACGAGACGGCCGCCTTTTTTGAAGGCGGCGACTATGTCGTCCACCAGCGCCGCGATTTCAGGGAGCATTTTTTCCACCGCGAATGGGACTTTTTTATCTTCATTGTTGATGATCGTAACAATTTCAAGAGAGCTTTTCGTGTCAATGTCGCGTGACGCCTCGTTTGGCTGTTCGGTGGTAAAGCGGCCGAGCGCTTCGGTTGAAAGGGTACTCAAAGCCGGCCGGTTTTCATCCATGCTTATTCTCCGTATTCCAGAACCGCGAGATTGCCGAAAATACACCGCGCCCTGTATATATCGTCAACGTTGTTCCTCGAGGGATAAATTCTGTTCGCGAGAAGCAGGGTATAGAGTTTTCTTTCGGGATCAATCCAGAGGCTGGTTCCGGTGAACCCCGTATGGCCAAAACTGCGGTGTGACATAAAATCTCCGGATGAAGAACCGGTTTCGGCTATCATCCAGCCGAGGCCGCGGCCCTGCCCCTTGCCCGCCGTGTAGTTACGCGTCATAATTTCAGCGCTTGCCTTTTTGAGAAAACCTCCGCTCTCAAGGGACACGAGCAGGGCGGCGGCAAGGCGGCTCATGTCAACCGCGCTTGAGAACAGGCCCGCGTTGCCGCTAACGCCGCCCATGACAACCGCGTTTTCATCGTGAACCTCGCCCCGGACCAGATGACCTCTCCAGGGGCATTCCTCGGTAGGCGCAATGCGATCCAGAAGCGAAGCCGGAGGATTAAAACAGGTATCGTTCATTCCCAGGGGTTCCAGCACCCGGCGGCGTATAACCTCGTCAAGAGACGAGGAATCCACCGCCGAAATAATCTCCCCCAGGAGAATGAAGGCCTCGCAGGTGTAAAGCACTTTGCCTGGGCTGTCCGCGCGCGGCTCGCTTGAGCGTATCACCTCAAGTATCTCCTCTTTATTATGGGCGCGTTTGTAAAGACCGGCAATATTGGTGAGAGGGGCCGTATGGGTCAGGAGCGCGAAAAGGGTAACGGCGCCAAATGGGCTGCTCTTAAATGACGGCAGAAAAAAGGCGACCTCGTCCGCAAGACAGATGAGCCCATCTTCAAGCTGCTTCATCAGGGCGAGGGCGGCAGGGAGCTTTGTCAGGGAGGCGAGATCGTAAAGACTGTTTTCCGTCACCGGTGCCAGACCGTCGCCCAAAAGACCGACGCTTCCCATTTCAAAAACCGATTTTGAATTGCCCGTTGCCCAGGAAGCCCCTGGGAAAACCCACGGGCTCACACCGTCAATAACACCGGCTTTGCCTGTGCAGAGTTCAAGGTATTTCCGTATCTTGCTCATATTAAAACTCCTGTTATAAACCTATTTGTAAAATGCCGCCGCGGATTTTAACGGCTCTTCGTAGAGCCTGTATTCACGCGTTTTTTCGATCCACGCTTTTTCTTCTTCTTTAAATAGTTCCGCAAGCTCTTCTTCCGCGCCTTCCCCTCTGAGGTAAGACATGATCACGGGATCTCCCGCGAAGAGTTCTATCGCGATCCTGTTATTTCCCGTCTCGTATTTCCCCGGTCTGAAAGTAAACGCGTCGCAATTCTCACGAATAAACCGGATAATACGCAAGGCGTGCAGGAGGGCATGATAAACCCGTTCCCTCCGTATTAGCTGGAAACCGAAACAGCGCTCGTTTTTATACTTGTGGAAAGCCGGTATAAAGCGCTGCCAGCGCAGGGCGGCGCCGGGATCGAAAAGCGGATGACCCTCTTCATTCCAGCTCCCGTATCCGGCCTTCTTGTTATACGCAACAAGATCTTCCATCCATGGCGCGCCGAACACCTCAAAAGGCCTTGTTGTTCCGCGGCCTTCGCTCACGTTTGTCCCCTCCCAAAGGCACTGCCCGGAATAAAAATCGCAGGTGAAAAAACCGGGAATGTTAGGCGAAGGCGGGATCGTCCAGGGGTAGAACCGTTCGCCGGCCCTGCCGGCGATATCGGCGTTATACGACACAACGTGGAGGGGAAATTCCGCCCCCGTTTCGGCGTGAAAAAAACCCGCCATCTCTCCGATACTCAAGCCGTGGCGGTGCGGGATACCCTCAATCCCGATAAAAGAAGCGTATTCTTTCTTCAGCCGGGAACCCTCCACCCACGGGCCGGCGGGATTTTCCCGGTCAATTATCCATACGGGAAGCGGGATATTTTCTTTCGCGAGGGTAATGAACAAATTCCGCATGGTGGAGAAATACGTATAGTACCTGGACCCCACGTCCTGAATGTCTATAATCAGTGCGTCAAGATCGGCCAGTTTCTCAGGCTTCGCGCTTAATGAAGATTCATTCTGGCCGTAGAGGGAAACGAATTCACAGCCCGAAAATCCCAGTTCACCGTAAAGCCCTTCCCCCTCAAGTTTCGCCTGATCCTGCAGCTCGCCAAAAAGGCCGTGTTCCGGCATGAACACCCTCTTCAATACCCCCCTTTTGTAAAGAGTCTCAAAAAGGTATTCCCCGGTTTCAGGGCGCCACGAGGAATGATTACAAAGAAGCGCCAGGCGTCCGCTTCTCAAGACCGGTTCGGGATCCTTCCAAATCGGAGACAGACTGAAAAACTTCCTGTCGTTTTTGATCAAATAAACTCCCCCAAACTCCCCCGAGTGAAAGAATAACAAATATACATCAATTCTATAGTAAACAAAAATACATCAAAGTCAAGAAACCATGGATGAAGATCCTGAGTCTGTTTTTTTTTCGCGGCATAGTGTATACTGAAAATTATGAGCGATAAATATTTTTTCGGTATTGAAGGCGGCGGCAGCTATTCCAGTCTTGCCCTGACGGACGGTGAAGGAAAAGTTTTAGCCACCTCGAAAAGCGGAAGCACCAATATTTACTCTGTAACAAAAGAGGAAGTCTTTGATAATCTTTCGAATTTGCTGGAATCGGCGCTGCAAAGCGCCGGGCTGAAGAAAGCGGATATCGAGGCCGGTTGTATCGGCAGCGCCGGAATAGGCAGGGAAGGGGAAAAAGTCCTCTTTCAGGAATTTTTCGATGTTATCCTTGGGCCGGACTTTCGCGTAATGCTCTGTGGCGACGGGGAAATCCTGCTCTGCGGGGGCCTTGACAATCTTGAGGGTTACTGCCTCATCGCGGGAACCGGGTCGATAGCCCTGGGCAGATCCGCAAAGGGCGATTTAGTACGCGCCGGCGGGTACGGTCATTTGCTGGGCGATGAAGGCTCCGGCGCGTGGATAGGGATGACCGCCATTGCCCGTACACTTCGAAGCCTGGAAAACCGCGACCTTGACACGGATATGTCAGGCGCTATCCTGGCAGCCGCGGGCCTTGCCCGAATGGACGAGATCATTCATTATATCCACTACTCCTCGGATAAATCCAAAGTGGCGGCGATTGCCCCGATAGTCACGTCCGCGGCAAGGAAGGGCGATCCGCTTGCGCTTGACATACTCCACGCTGGCGCCGCAGAACTCGCCCTTCTGGTTAAGAGCGTAGTCGAAAGATCCCCCTGGATAAACCGGAAAGAGCTGGTATTGGCCGGAGGCGTTATTGAGAATGACGAAATCCTCGTCCAAAGACTGAAGGAAATCCTTTCCCGTGATTTTCCGGCGCTACCTGTTTCTTCCCCCAAAGGCACGGCTCTGCAGGGCGCATGTATGTTAGCGATCAGTATGGCAAAACACTGATTTGTCGCTCTGTTCGCTTATGTTCTCAAACATATCAAATCGGCGCGGCGAAGCGGGCTAGCCATGAGGGCAGCTCGTGGCGTGGCCTTATTTAAGCCAAAGCCAAGCCTTTTTTTAGCACGCCAATGCTGCCCTCATAGCTCCCCGCTCTCGCCGCGACAAAGATATGTCAGACAACAAAGCGATTAAGCAGACAATCAGGGTTTTTACGGTGGTGGAATTCTGCATCTCACCCCGCAAGCGGGCATCTTACTATGCTTCCAAAATTAAATTACTGCTAATTATCGAAAATATCCTCTTCCCCCATGTAAAAAAATACTGATTTGTCGTATAGTTGATACATTTTAAAAATAAATAATACTGATGAATGGGTGGGCAAGTGACGCTGAGAAAACATTTTTTGGGCTCTCCGGCAAAGGAGACGAGCGGAATAGGTAAGACTAAAGGGAATGAAGGCCTGACCACTGAACGCTAAGCTTTGTAGGTCAATCTGTGCTTGATGGTCAGTGGTCAGGCGGCTCCGGCGCCGGGTTCCCCAAAAGTTTTCGAGGCGGCACTTGCCCACCCGTTAGCAGATTTTATTTAACATCTTACATCTTCAATTTTGCCAAAATCAGTTCTTTGAGCTTCCCTATTGCCTCTATGGGCTCCTGCAGTAAAGCCGTCTCACAGTCGGCAAGGGCACTGGGATAGTCTTCAAGATGAAAATACGCCTGCGCCCGCCTGAAGAGACAGTAAGGCTGGTAGGGGTTTATTTCGAGAGAACTGTTAAACGCTTCCAGGGCCTGCGGGTAGCGCCGGAGAACCGAGTAAACGATGCCTTTGTAGTAAACCGCCTTATAGGATTTCGGGTTCAACTTAAGGGCCTCGGCAAAATCGGCAATAGCTTCTTCGTAATTGGAGCGGGCGAAAAAAGCCATTCCCCGGTGATTCAGGATAACCGAACGAACCGACGTGTCAATCGTTTTCATGTCAAGAATCCGCGTATAGACGGCGACGGCTTCGGCGAATCGTTCCTCATTATGAGCGGTAAGGCCCGCAAGAAGCAGATCGTCGATGGTCGCGTCGGAGGGATACTGTCTGATTTCCTCGCCCTTCTCTTCCGGAATAATTTTTTCTTCCACGCTTTCTTTGGCTCCGGAAAGAAGAATGTCATCCGTAGATTCTTCAATCTTCTTAAAGAAGGAAAGCCGCCGCTTCCCAAGTTCGCCGTTAAGCCGCCGCTGGTGAGTGCGTATCTCCTGAAAGATAGTATCCGCCAGGGATAATGACGCGTTTATCGCGGCCAGTTTCCGCTTCATGGGAGCGTCAACCGGGTAGAATTCGGGTTTATAAATCAATTCATGCTCAACTTCCGCCCATGCATCTTGCAGGATCGTCCGAATCTGAATCTCTGCGGTTCCGCCGCTGCCCTCATTCGCTATATCCTCAGGGATTTCGATTAACAGGTGGATGGATTCATAGCCAAATTCCCTAAAAGTATGTTCACGCCCCTTTCGATCCACTTCAATGGTCTTGAATTCTTTTTTAATGTTTTTCTCAACCTCGTCCAGGTCCTCAAGAAAAGTACAAATTATGCGTATCCCGATTAAGTCGGTTATCGGCGGGGGAGCCACGCCTGGGGCATTTTGAAAATAGCGAATGTATTTTCTTTTGAAGCTCTTGAAAGACTTAACCCTGCCGGTTACGCGCAAACTGGATGAAAACGGAGCGATCGCTTTTTTAACCCGCTTCTCAAGTTCCTGAACCGTTAAAGCCCTTGACTTGTAGAATTTCTCATATTCCAGCCATATAGAATCATTGGCCGGGCCTGAAGCGGCGTCTTCAGAGCTTGCCGCGGTAGTTGTTACATCCGATTCAGAAACGGGCATCGCATCTCTCACGAAAAAAATTGACCATCTGACCACTCGTGAGTGGTCAGATGGTCAGACTCTAAACCAAGTCAGTTCCGCTTATTGATCCTCATCACCCCAATCAAACCCATAGTTATAGGGTGTGCCTTCACGACCCAGAGGATCCCAAGGCTGCGTGGTCTGCTTCTGGTAATCCAGGAAGCGGAGAAGCTGGCTCTCACCGAATTTCTCCATCTCTCTCAACCTGTTCTCGGTCTCCCTTGTCCAGATGATTTCCCAGGTAGCCTCATCATCGATATCCCTTTCGGCGTCAAGATTGGCCTTATCGTAGATGACCTTTACTTCCTTGAAATAGGTAATAAAGTCGCCGCCTATCGCATCCGCGTCCCTGTCAAGCCTGAAACCGCCGAATTTGATGAACGGCGTGTTCCACGGATAGAGGGGATAGAGACGGAGATCCCTGTTCCTGACCTCAAACATATACTGGGGGTTGTTCCACGTGAGTTCAGCCCAACCGTCAAAATTGAGGTAGCCCATGAAACAAAGCTTCTCTTTCCCTTCGGAATCAATGAGAATCACATTGAGGCCGTGGGGGAAATTAAGGCCGTAAACCTGAACCGACACGGATCTGATTGTGCCCACGTTCTTAATTACTCCGTATCCATCCTCAAAGCGGCTTGGTTGTGAAGGCACGAATGCGCCGGTGGACGATACATTACCGCTATCGTCAACCTCACCCCATTCGTAGGCCGGAATCTCAAAGGGCGGCTTGACGGTCGCCTTGGCATAAGAGGGCCCCAGCGGGTAATGTACCCTCACCCCCATTACCGTACCAAACTGTTTGGAGTCCGCCTCCTGGGTTTTGGTGTTGGACACATTGGCGATAGTCTCCGCGGAAGAGTTGAACACCACATCCCAATTCGAGATAGCGAGGGAGGTCCTCATCAACGCCCTCTGGTCGGCGGTGTAGGTACTGCCAATTCCCTGCCCGAACTCCATCATGGTCTGTTGATTCTGATTGAAGCCTGTACCCTGATCGTCTGCTCTGCCGGTACTAATCCTGACGTCGGCGGCCAGTTTTGTAAAGTCAATCAGAGTTTTTTCTTCGGCATAAAGCATCCCGCTTATAACCGAAGCAATAACAACAAGAATGATCATCCTTTTCATTCAAAGCTCCTTTCCTTTATGCAAGATACATAAAATCGGTTTACTATAAGGGTAAATCATATACCCCTTTTTGTCAACGCCCTATGGCGGTGTTTTACTATTATCGGCAGAATTCCCGAAAATCCCGCGAAATTCCTCAAAAAATACTTCGTTCCCTCCGATAAACAACTTCACATTCTTAATATAGGGAAAGTTCCTGCGAATCCCCTCGTTCAGGGTCAGAAGGCTCCTGAAAACATCACCCCCATCACCCCCAGCACCCCCATCCCCAAAGGGCAAAGCAGCCGGTTCGGTAAGGTCGGAGTACACGACCTCGTCACGGTACATGAAGGAATGCAGCCTGGTTTCCCTGGGGAAAAGGGGCGCCGCGCCCGGTGTCAACGGCCCCAGAAGCGCCTCGTCAACATAACGGCGAATATCCGTTTCCCTGTCCCCCGACCGGCTGAGCATACGCTCTTCCACAACGGTTTTTCCTTCTTTTTCCGTGTAAAAAACAAAGGTCCTCCTGGCAAGTCCGGTACGGAGAAAACTCATCAGGGCGGTCAGGCCAAGCAGTAAAAGGATAAAGAGACAGATTATTCTTTTCCCGTATACAGAGGCGAATTTCGATAACAGGCTTCCTACAGATGAATCATTCATTGCAAAATTGTGAGCCCTCCGGAACGTTCAAAAAAGTTAACAAAATCAACTATACCCTTATATAACGCATCCGAAACTTTCTTCAAGTGCGCTTCATCGTCCATTAAGACGGCCTCGGTTTCATTGGACACGAAGCCCAGTTCCACAAGCACGGAGGGCATCCTGGCGTTTCTGACTACAAACCACTCCTCGGCCTTAAGTCCTCGTGAGGGGCTCTGGTTCCCGACGGCTTCCTGCAGGCGCTTGAGGATCGCGTCGGCCAGCAGTATGCTTTCAGTTGTAAGTTCCTCTTCCATCATGGAATTCAGTATCGGGAAGACCTCTTCCGGATTATCGTAATTAGTTCTGTCGAGTACTTCCCGGCGAAAACTCGGGCTGAGGTACCACACCTCAAAGCCGCGCGCGGCATTGTTTAACGACGAATTCGCGTGAACGGAAACGAAAATCGCCGCTTCGTTTTTTTTAAGGGTGACCGTGTTCGCCTTGTCGACGCGCTCATCCAGGGTCAAAGTCGTGTCCCCTTCTCTGGTAATAATGATCTTTTTGTCGGGATACACGGCGGCCAGGACCGCGTACAGCATGCGGGATGTTCTAAGGGTAATTTCCTTCTCGACGGAGTTAAGGGTCCTGCCGTCAACAATATGGGTCGCTGAGGCTCCGGGATCCTTGCCCCCGTGGCCGGGGTCTATGATAATCGCGGCTATCCTGAACTTTTCGCCATTGTCGTCGTTCTCGTCTGTGTAAAGACCAAACGATCTGCTTATCTGGTTAACAAAGAGTTCCGGAAACCTGAGAATGCCCTTCTCCAGATACGGCAGCGGGAGGGTCAAAACCTCCCGGTGATCGAGCAGCACCATTCCGCTCTCCCCCGCACTGCCCGAAACAAAAGCCGCCTCGCGTTCCCCGGCCACGAGGGTCCCCGATGCGAGAAAGGGATCCCAGCGGAATTCAACCTTCCCCGCCCCGCCCAGGGCGTCCACGGCCTCATCCAGGCTCATCGCGCTCTGGCTGAAAAGTGGAACTCCCGCAAACAAAACGAAGAACAAACATACAAAAAGACCTCGCACGGGGGCACGGAGGCACGGAGAATTCAATAAAATTTTACCACGAACGACACGAACAGCGTACCGCGAACCGAAGGTTCGATGGTACGACGCGAACAACAATAGAATACCAGAGTATAAGTTCGTATTTTTCGTGTGGTTTGTGGTCAATTTTTTCTTTCTCTCCCTTACTCCCTTATTCCCTTACTCCCCTACTCCCTTTTCCCAGTGAGTCTATGTAGTACGTCGCACCCTGGTAGCCGCCGCGGACGAGGGCCTTCCAAAATGCTCTGCCTAGAGAAGCGTTTTCCCCACTTATCGGCAGTTCCATGCCCGTGAGGCTCCTGACCGCGTCAAGGCTCTCGTGTACGCCGCGGCCAACGTAGTCTACGAGGCCGGATTCGGTAAACGCGGGGAACGGGACGATGGCATGCTCACCTGTAATACCATCTGTAATACCCTCGGGCAGGCCTGAAAGCAACGTCGAAAGCCGCCCGTCAATGGCAAAAGCATCCGGCGGAAAGACAAATTTTCCATCCATATTACCCATTGTATTACTCCGTGGTTTTCTTCTCTTGTTCGTGTCGTTCGTTATACTGTTTGTGTGGTTCGTGGTAAAAATTCTTCTCCGTGGTTCATTTTCTTGTGAAAGAAAGCTTTCAGTCTCGGCGTTGGGCGCTTCCAGGCGTATCAGGATGGAGCGCGCGGCGTTTTCGGCGGAATTAACCGCGTCATCGCGGTGGGGGGCGGTGCTCAACACGTTTCCGGCCTTCTGGACGTTGTTTCCGGGGAAGGTCACCTCGCTCCCGGGCCTGATCCGCATGAAAACATCCCTCACATACGGCATAAATCGCGCTTTTTCGGCGCCTTCGATGGCGCTCACCTTCCCCGGAATCGAGATGAAGGCGCGCTCCGCGCAGACCCAGTCCCATTCCGGCGTAAGGCCGCCGGGCTTCTTCCCAATGGCGATCTCTATCGCGCCTCTGGTGGGCAGGACGCCGGACGAATAGGGGTAGGTCCAACCCGACATATAGCCGCCGGAGAGCCGGGCGGCAATCTCGCCGATCATGGGGCCGCGCGAGGTGAGTTTGATGTCTCCCTTGGCCGCGCCGTTCGTGATCCCAAGCGCCTTCACGCCCCGGCGGAACACCTCAAGAAGCGACTCGACGACCGCCGGGTCAAATGAAGAGGGCATGGTGTGTCCCATCTCGATAAAATACGGGGGAAAGAAGATATGCCTGTCCGCGAAGCCGCAGATCGTGATCTCGCCGTCGTAAACCAGGGC
>JGI24698J34947_10000044_pt1 | contig 36019 bp, 26 predicted proteins | sample TergutMp193P3_FD_34947 | JGI IMG/M metagenome (IMG submission 34947) | reverse complement strand
AAAATGAACGATCTCCGATCCAGCCTCTTTGAAGACCCCAGGAACCTCGACGCGATCATAGCGTTATTCGAAATCTACCACAGGCGCGGGGACGAAAGACGCGCCGTGTTCTATCTGAGGCAGGCGCTCGCCCTGTCGCCTGACGACCAGAGGATCAAACGCTACGAGGCGGAAATAGGGGAATAGGGGACAAGGGGAATAGGGGAATAGGGGTGCGCGTGGTTAGAACTGGGCGCGTTAATTTCCCGCGCCGCTTTCTAGCCAGACGCATTCTCTTCCCCCTAGTCCCTTAGTCCCCTTGTCCCTTAGTCCCTTATTATTGCTTCTTTCATCTCTTTCACATAACGGTAGATATGCGGCGCGGCTTCGGCGCCGTGTTCGGCGGCGATTTTGACGAGGGCGCTGCCGACGATCACGCCGTCGGCGATGGCGGCCATTTGCGCTGCCTGCGCGGGGGTGTGTATGCCGAAACCGATGGCAACCGGTAGCGCGGTGACGCCCCGTATGCCTGAGACGATGGACGCGAGGTCGGTGCTTATTTCGCTCCTGATGCCGGTGACGCCCATCGACGAGACGAGGTAGATGAAGCCGCGGGCGCTTTTGGCGATCTCCTGTATCCGCGCTTCTGACGTAGGCGCTATGAGGGAGACGAGATCGATGCCGTATTTTGCCGCCGCTTCGCGTACCGGCGCCTGTTCTTCGTGGGGAAGGTCGGGAACGATTATCCCGTCGAGGCCCGCGGCGGCGGCACGTTTGAAGAAGGCGTCGTACCCGTCGGTATGTCCGCCGGTTTTCCCGGCGGCCATGCCGTAATGAAAGACCGGGTTGAGGTAGGTCATAAAAACGAGGGGTTTGGCGGTCTCTTTGCGGATGCCCTCGACAAGGGTGAACAGTTTCCCGACGGTGGTTCCGGCGGAAAGGGCGCGGATGTTCGCCTCCTGGATGACAGGGCCCTCGGCGATTGGGTCTGAGAAGGGGATGCCGATTTCAACAAGGTCCGCCCCGGCGCGGAACATTTCCAGCACGAACTCTTTCGTCTTTTCCACGCAGGGGTCCCCGCCGGTCACAAAACCGATAAAGGCCTTGCCGTTTTCAAACGCTTTCGCGATGCAGCTCATTTTTTCCTCCCCAAAATGTGATTAATATAACACAATAAATTTAAGTCTCCAAATTCTCTCGCAAAGACGCAAGGCTCGCCAATAACTCTCCTGATTCTCTCGCAAAGGCGCAAAGCTCGCGGAGAACGCAGAGAGATATGAGTAATTAGATAAATTATCGCCTTCTTCTTGCTTCTTTTGTTTAAATTTAAAGAGGGAAACGCACTTTACCAAACTACGCGCCGCCCTCCGCGTCCTTCGCGAGCTCCGTGTCTCCGCGAGAACTCTTCCTGATTCCGTGTTCTTTGTGCCTTCGCGTCTCTGCGTGAGTTCTTCTTCAAAGTCGCTCTTGGCGCTTTTTCTGTCACCTTTCATGTAAATTCTTCCCCCGGTAGCGTGCGATTGCCGAAACATCCTTGTCACCGCGTCCCGAAAGGCAGATGATGATGTTCTCGTCCCTGCCGAAGTTACGCGCAATCTTTTGCGCGTGGGCGATGGCGTGGGCGCTTTCCACCGCGCAGATGATCCCCTCGGCGCGGGCGAGGTACTCGAAGGCGGAGACGGCTTCCTCGTCGGTGACGGGGACGTATTCGGCGCGGCCCGAGTCGTTGAGCCATGCGTGCTCCGGCCCTATGCCCGGATAGTCCAGCCCCGCGGAGATCGAGTACACCGGCGCGATCTGCCCCTCGTCGTCCTGGCAAAAGTAGGACTTCATCCCGTGGAAAATCCCCACGGAGCCTTTGGCGATGGTGGCGGCGTGCTGCTCTGTGTCAAGCCCGTGCCCGGCGGCCTCGCAGCCGATGAGCCGCACCGCCGTGTCGGGAATGAAACTGTGAAAAGTGCCCATCGCGTTGCTGCCGCCGCCCACGCACGCCAGCACCGCCGAGGGGAGCCTGCCCTCTTTAAGGAGTATCTGCTCGCGCGCCTCCCTGCCGATCACGCTTTGAAAATCCCGCACCATGACGGGGAAGGGATGCGGCCCCATCACCGAACCCAGCACGTAGTGGGTGTCGTGAACCCTGCCGACCCANTCNCGCATCGTCTCGTTTACCGCGTCTTTCAGGGTCTGCGTTCCCGACANAACCGGATGGACTTTTGCGCCTAACAGCTCCATGCGGTANACGTTTAGCGCCTGACGCTCGGTGTCTTCCTTTCCCATGAAAATCTCGCACTCCATTCCCAGGAGGGCCGCCGCCGTCGCCGCCGCCACGCCGTGCTGGCCTGCCCCGGTTTCGGCGATTATTCTGGTCTTGCCCATCCTTTTCGCCAGCAGCGTCTGTCCCAGCACGTTGTTGATCTTGTGGGAGCCGGTGTGGTTCATGTCCTCGCGCTTGAGGTAGACCTTTGCTCCCCCCAAATCGCGGCTCATCCCCTCCGCGTAGTATAAAAGCGAAGGGCGTCCTGCGTAATTTTTCAAAAGGCCGTCAAGCTCCGCCGTAAACGCCGCGTCGTTTTTATAGTGATTGTAGGCTTTTTCCAGATTGATGATCTCGTTCATCAGTGTTTCGGGAATGAATTGCCCGCCGTAATCGCCGAATCGTCCTTTGCTCATCCTTTGTTTCCTTCTCTGACAATCTTCGTTAGTTGCAATATTTTTTCGCGGTCTTTTTTGCAGCAAGTTTCCGCCCCGCTTGAAACATCGATGCCAAAGGGCTTAAGTGCCATCGCCTTTTCGATGTTGTCTATACCAATACCCCCCGCGAGGAACCACGGCTTTTTTAATGGGGAATGGGGAATGGGGAGTGGGGAGTAGGGAGTACAAAGAATATTCCAATCAAAGGTTTTACCACTTCCCGCGCCTGAATCGAACAAAAAATAATCCACGCATGAATTAATTAACCCTCCGTGCTCCTCCGTGCCCTCCGTGGTTAAATTTTCAAAGGAGCTCTTGATGACTTTTATCACCGGTATCGGCGTATCTCCGCTTGCCTCTTTGAGCTGCGCGATGTATTCCTTGCTTTCGCCGCCGTGCAGTTGGGCGATGCTGATCACCCCGTTGCGGTACAGGGCCGCGACATCGGCGATGGGGGCGTCTATAAAAACGCCGACCGGGATGATGCCTTCCGCCAGGTGCCGCCGTAGCCGGGACGCCTGTTCCGCCGTTACTTGCCGCTTGCTTGGGGCAAACACGAAACCGCAAAAGTCAGGCCGCGCCTCGTTGACGTACCCGATGTCCTCTTCGCGGGACAACCCGCAGATTTTAATCTTCACGATGAATTATTCCCAATTCCTCTCGCAGAGGCGCAGAGTACGCAAAGGACGCAGAGGAAAGAAAAAATTCCTCCGTGCCCCCGTGCCTCCGTGAGAGATCTTCTTCGGTCTTCCCCCGTGCCTCTGCGCCCCTGTGCGAGATCTTCTAATATGCATTCTTTAGCTCCGACAAAAACTTCCTCTTGTCCGGGGCGCGCATAACGCTCTCCCCTATCAGCACCGCGTCAATGCCGGTATCCTTCAGCGCCTTCACGTCGTCAGGCGATTTGACGCCGCTTTCTGCCACGGTGACAATGCCCGCAGGGAGCAGCTTTCGAAGGCGGACGCTGAGGCCCAGATCCACGCTGAAGGTTTTCAGGTCCCGGTTGTTAATGCCGATGATCCGCGCGCCCGCCGCAAGCGCCTCCGCCGCTTCGGCCTCGTCGTGAATTTCAACTAACGCCGAAAGCCCCAGGTTCCCGGCGGTTGCGATATACGATGCCAGGGTCTCTCCGTTCAGCAGGGCGCAGATCAGCAGAACCGCATCCGCCCCCAAAACTTTCGCCTCGTAAATCTGGTAGTCGTCAATAACAAAATCCTTTCTGAGGACGGGTATCTTTACCCTTGCCGCTATCTCCCGTAAATAGTTATCGCTTCCCAAAAAATAATCCGGCTCGGTCAGGACAGAAATTGCCGCCGCCCCCGCCGCCTCGTACTCTTCCGCGATCCGCAGGTACGGGAAGTCCTCGGCGATTACGCCCTTTGACGGGGAGGCTTTTTTTACCTCGCAGATGAACGAAAGCCCCGGCGCCGCGAGCGCCTTTTCGAATTGCATCTCACGGGGGCACGGGGGACACAGAGCACACGGAATTTTTAAGTTTATATTTCCTTCGTGTTCTCTGTGCCTCTGCGCCTCTGTGCGATGCTCTTCTCCCGTCTTCCTCCCGTGCCCCTGTGCCTCTGTGCGATGCTCTTCTGAATTAATTTCCGAAAGAAGCCGCTCAAGGGGCATTGCCGCTTTGGCCTTTTCCACCCGCGCCCGCGTCTTTTCCGCAATCTCGTCGAGGATCGTTCGCGTTATCATGCCTACCGTGACAGCTCGATGAACCGCTCAAGCTGGGTTTTCGCCTTGCCCGAGTCGATGGTTTCGGCGGCGATGGCAATCCCGTCCTTGATAGAAACCTCCGGCTTCGCGATATGAATCGCCGCCGCCGAGTTGAGCAGCACCGCGTCGCGCTTGGGGCCCTTCGCGCCTGCGAGAACGTCCCTGGTTATTTTCGCGTTTTCCTCGGGAATCCCTCCGACGAGTTCCTCTTTTTTGCAGCGGGTAAAACCGAACTGCTCCGGTTCTATCACATAACTCTTGATGAAGCCGTCCTGCAGCTCACAGATGCTGGTAGGCGAGCTCAACGAAATCTCATCCAGCCCGTCCTGGCCGAATACCACCATGCCCCTCTTCACGCCCAGGTTGCACAGCACCTTCGCGAGCGGCTCAAGGTGGTCGGCGTCGTACACGCCCAGGAGTTCCATGCTCGCGCCCGCCGGATTCACCAGGGGGCCGAGTATGTTGAAGAAGGTCCGGATACCGAGTTCCCTCCGCACCGGCGCGACGTACTTCATGGAGATGTGGTAGTTTTGCGCGAAGAGGAAACACAGGTTGATTGTTTTGAGGAGGTGAAGGCTCCGCTCCGGCGTGGCCTTTATATCGACGCCGAGGCTTTCCAGCACGTCGGCTGCGCCGGTCTTGCTGGAGGCGGCGCGGTTGCCGTGTTTCGCGACCGGGATGCCCGACGCGGATATGACCAGCGCCGAAGTGGTGGAAATATTGAACGAATTGGACCGGTCGCCGCCTGTTCCCACGATTTCCAAAACATCCATGTCGTGCAAAATCCGGATACAGTGCTTTCGCATACCGGTCGCCAGCGCGGTGATCTCCTCGATGGTTTCGCCCTTTACCGACATCGCCGTGAGGAAGGCCGCCATCTGGATATCGCTCGCCTTGCCCTGCATTATTTCGTCCATTACCGCCTCGGCGGTCTCGCGGCTCAGGTTCTCGCGCCCCGCCGCCTGAATAATTGCTTCTTTTATCATTTCTCTCTCCTTTTACCGGAATAGCCCGGCGTTAATCCACATGGGTATCGCCGCAAGCAGGGTGATCAAACACGCCGCGAAATACAGCACGCCGTAGGTCCCCAGGTGCTTGCTTGTCCATGCGCGGTCACCCGCGATTGACTGGCCCATTACCGCCCAGATATTTTGATACGCCAGGAAGAAGGCGTTGCCCGCCATGATGAAAATTGCCGGCCACAAGAGCGGGCTGATCCCGTATGCCGCCTGTATTGAGGGCAGTATCGGCGACAGGATCGCGATGGTGGGAATGAAGGCCGCCACGTCGACAAAGCGCCACAGGAACATGATGATGATGATGCCGTACATGAACAGCCACGGGCTGCCCGCGATGGGGGCGAGCGCCGGCACGATGATCCCGGCAAGCCACCGCGAAATGCCTGTCTCGATGAAAATCGCGTTCAGGCTCAGCGCCATCGCGATGAAAACGATGAGGTCCCAACTGACGCCGATATTGAAATCCTTGGCTTCCAGAATGCCGAGCAGGAACAGGAGAAAAGTCGCGGCGAGGCACACTGCGGCGTCCGGTATGTGGTGGAACCGGTTGGTGAGAAACATTCCGAAAACCACCACGAGGATGACGGCGGTGATGGCTTCCTGGCGGGTCATCTTGCCGGCGTGGGTTTCCTTCAGCGAGGCAATTGCCTCCTGCGAAAGTTTTTCCTTCGGCCCCAATACCACGAGGCTTCCCGCCACCAGCAGCACTGTTATGACCACCATCGGCAGGAACATCACGCCGAACCAACTGTCGAACGTGACAACCTGCGTATTAAACGCGTTGTTTATCGAGCCCTGGATCATCGGCCCCCAAAGGACGCCGTTCAGCCAGCCCGCGCCGGGGATCAGCGCCATGGCAAAGGCGGTCAACAGGATCAACGAATTCCCCTTCGAGCCCTTTTCGAGCTTGCAGAGTTCGCAGCACTGAACGGCAATCGGGAGGGCGATCGCCACCCGCACTGTTGTCGAAGGGGTCAGAATGCTCAGCACCACCCCGATCAGCACCCACGCGATGATGAGCGAAAGGTAGGATGGCTTGAACAGTTTGATGATCCCCAGGGCGATCCGCTTTCCCAGCCCGCTTTTATGCAGGGCGTACCCGAAAAAAAGTGCTGGAATCAAGGTCCAGACCGCCGACTGCGTGAAACCGGAGAACACGACCGCCGGTGTCAGGCCAAGCACGAGGGAAGAGAACGCCAGGAAAAGGCCCCCGGCGGAAAAAGACAGCTTAAAGGGCTTAAAAATCCAGATGGTCAGGGTTATCAGCATAACCCCAAGCATTACCTGGCCCCTGTCGTTCAGCTCCGCCGAAAAGGGCTTTGCCGCCATGATAATGACGGCGATCACCACCGGAATCCCGCACGTCAAAATTGTAATCAGCGATTTTTTCGTCATTGTTGTACCTCACTATGACGTTACTATACATAGAAACGCAAAACTGTCAATAGGCTAAACTCTAATTTGTCGAGATGTTTTATACTTATCATTCGTAATAAGATCGGGAAAAGTACAGCAGGCGGTGAAGGGGCGGCTTGCGAAAGCATTAAGGAATAAGATCAATCATATCGCGACCGAGTAAGCCATTCGGGCAGCTCGTGGCGTGGCTCTATCGTGGCGGCCTGCCCGCTTAATGCGATTAAGCGGGCACGCGGCATAGCCTTTTTCTACGCACGCCAATGCCGCCCGAATGGCTTACTCGGCTCGCGTCTAGAAGATTCTATTCATTAAAAATTGTTTTCAGCCGCCCCTGCGCCGCCTATGTGTGTTTTTCCCTGAATTATTACGATTAATATATCAATCGTACGGCAAATTAGCGTTTTTTCATGGGAAAGAGAGCATTTTTCCTATATCGTTAGCCTGAATTACAGCGAAACAGACAAAAGGCTGTCTTCCCCGTGGTAAAAACGCTAATTTGTCGCGGTTTTGGTATATAAAATTATGAATAATACTTGTGAATGGGAGGGCAAATGCCATGGTGAAAACATTTTTTGGACTCTCCGGCGCAGAAGACGAGCGAAATATGCATGACTAAAGGGGAAGCAGGCCTGACCACATAATTTTTGCACTCGTTTATTGATAATCTTGAAAGTATTTTCCAAAAATTATGTGGTCAGGCGGCTTCGCAGCCGGGTTCCCCAAAAGTTTTCGCCATGGCATTTGCCCTCCCGTTAGCTGAAATTTTATTCGATTCTTTTTATATCAACCTCCCCGACAAATTAGAGTTTGATCCTCCCCCGGAGACTTCTTGACAGCGTGAGCCTGTCGGCGTATTCGAGGTCGCCGCCCACGGGGAGGCCGGAGGCGAGGCGGCTGACTTCGAGGGGGTGGGAGGGAAGTTTTTCGCTGAGGAATTTCTGGATGTAGAGGGCGGTGGTGTCGCCCTCGATTGTGGGGTTCAGGGCGAGGATCACTTCGCGGACCCCCTCGTCCGCGATGCGGGCGGGAAGCCGCGCGATGGTGAGGTTTCCGGGGTTTACCCCTTCAAGGGGGGCGATGAGCCCGCCCAGCACATGGAAGCGGCCGTGGAATTCCCTTGACTCGTCGATGAGGCGGACATCCTGGGCGCGCTCCACGACGCAGAGCAGGGTGCTGTCCCGGCTTGAGTCCGTGCAGATGGGGCAGGGGTCGCTTTCGGTAAAGCTGCCGCAACGGGAACAGCGCCTGACGGCTTCGTGGAGGCCGCTAAGCTCCGCAGCGAGGGTTTTCGCGAATGAGGGATCGGCATCGAGGATATGGTAGACAAGGCGGCTTGCGCTCTTTTTGCCAATTCCGGGCAGCCTGGAGAAAAGCGCCACCAGCCTGTCCAGGGCGCCATTCATGTAAGCGAGCCCGGCATCCCTGGGATGCCGCCCGGGAAGCCCTGCATGCCACCTGGGAGGATACTCCCCATTTCCTGATTCACCGTTTCCCGGACTTTTTCCATGGCGTTGTTGAAGGCCGCGACTACCAGGTCCTGGAGCATTTCCCGGTCTTCCATCGCATCAACTGATATACGAACCGCCAGCACGTCCATCCTGCCGTTCATATCTATCTCCGCCATCCCGCCGCCCGCTGAACCGGTAATCCTGAGTTCCCCGAGTTTTTCCTGGAACGCCCCCATCTGCTCCTGTATCTTCTGCGCGTTTTTCAGTATGTCAAAAGGATTGATGTTCATTGGTGATTTTCCTCCACAACGGTTCCGCTAAATACCGATAAAACTTTTTTTACCGCCGGATCGTATTCCGGTTCGGGCTTTGGGTTTACGGGATTTCCTGCGGCGGCGGCCATACGGCGCTGAAATTCCTCCGTCAACGAGGCGCCCTGCGGATTATTGCCGGTCGGCGTAGCGTTAGGCGAAATTGCGCCGCTCACCGGGGCGGGCGCACGGCCCAAAAGAAGCTTCCGCGAGACGGCAACCGCGTCGGCCATCTCTGTGGGGGAAATCCATTTTTCAAGCCAGCAGAGCTTTGAAACAAGCGTTTCAAGCTCGAAGCGGGGCGAGACGGAATAGCGTATGTTGCGGTAGAGATCGTAAAACAGCTCACCCGCCCTTTCAAGCCGGATCGTGTCGTATTTTGCAAGCAGGACTTGAGAGAACCTTGCGGGCGGATAACCCAGCACGGTTTCCCTCGCGACGCCCGCCTTTATCAAAAGCAGGTTGTGGTAGTAGCCGGCGAGGTCCGTGATGAAGGTCTCCACCGCCACCCCGGATGAGAGAATGGCGTCAAGGAGGGAGAGTGCGCCGCCAAAGTCGGCTGAGGCGCAGGCTTCGGCGAACTCGTTGAGCTTGTCAAGCCCGACAAGCCCCAGCTTCTCCCGGATGAGGGCGGTGCGGATGTGGCCGTCCGAAAAAGAGACAACCTGGTCAAAGATGGTATAGGCGTCGCGGCAACTGCCGGTGGATTCCCTGGCNATCCAGAGGAGGGCCTCGTCCTCGGCCTGGACNCCGATTTCCNCGCACGCCTGGCGGAGCAGGGTGGTGATGGTCTCGATTGAAACGAGCCTGAAGTTGAACTGCTGGCAGCGGCTCCTGATGGTAGCGGGCACTTTCTGCAGTTCCGTGGTCGCGAAGATGAAAACCACGTTCGGCGGCGGCTCCTCAATGGTCTTGAGCAGCGCGTTGAAGGCGCTGTTGGAAAGCATATGCACTTCGTCGATAATGTACACCTTGTAGCGGCCCGTGCCCGGCGGGAACAGCACCTCTTCCTTGATCTGGCGGACATCGTTGACGCCGGTATTCGATGCGCCGTCAATCTCCAGCACGTCCATGCTTGCCCCACGGAAGATCTCCTGGCACTGGGGACAGACCCCGCAGGGGTTCGCCGTGGGCCCCTTCTCGCAGCGTAGCGCCCTGGCGAGTATCCTCGCGGCGCTGGTTTTGCCGCAGCCACGCGGCCCGGAGAAAAGGTAGGCGTGGGCGATGCGTCCCGTCTGGAGGGAGTTCTTGAGGGTGGCGGCGACAAATTCCTGTCCCGCCAGTTCGTCAAAAGTCTTCGGTCTCCGCCGCGTGGCGGTCACTTCATAGGACATTCTTCAACTATAGCCTTTTTTGAGAAAAAACAAAATGCCCCCGCCAGGGAGATCACGGCGCAACGGACGGGCGCTTGCCGTTGCTTCCTTCCGGACCTGGCGGAGTTGGGCGGCGGCCGTTCGCATGAACCTGGCAGAGGCAAAACAATAGTACTACATAGGGGGACAAAGGGACAAGGGGGAATAGGGGACAAGGGGACAAAGGGACAAGGGGACAAGGGGACAAGAAAGAATAAAAAATGTAGAAAAAATGGTGACAAATGTAATAAAAAACACGCCAAAAAACGAACTCCATGCAGTTATAGGGCAAGGCGGCATGGCTGCCAAAACTTTTTAGCAAGGAGATGTTTTATGAAAAGATCACGATTTTTCGGGAGGCTGTCAGCGGATTTGCTGCTGGCAGTTGCGTTGTTGGCGGGATTGGCGTTTGCCGCCTGTTCCAGTGATCCCCCTGGTGACGACATTTTAACCGAGGAAGGCGCGAGTATCCAGGAGTTTAATCCTGACTACGAGGAAATCACGCATTTCGGGTTCAGGATCAAGGCTTCTACCGCGGCTACTGTGAGTACAAGCCCCGACACCGGCCAGATAGCCGAATACGCTGTCAGCAGAAAAGATTCCGCGCCGGATACCGGGTGGCAGTATGGCCTTCAGTTCACGGGTCTTGACGCCAACACGGAATACCATGTGTGGGCAAGGTCGGGGGCAAGGCTGACGGCAACGACGAATTATACCCACGGAACCGCAGTTATGGGCGAAAGAACCATAATGACCGGTGTGGGCGCCGAGGGCCTCTTGAACACGCTTAACGCGCTTACTGCCGGGGCCGCAGCGCTCGCTGATGACGGCGCAGTAGTGCTGACTGGCAAAGTCACGCTGACGAAAGCGCTTGAAATTGAGCAAGGCGTTGCCTTGCTCATCGATAATGCCGCCGCCGAAATCGACGCTAAAAGCTTCGCAATTTCCGGGGCGGGCCAGTTGGAAGTATCCAAAGGGACGCTTAAGGCCGAAAGCGGAAAAATCGGCGTGGATGCCGTGTTCAAGCCTGCCGCGAAGTATGTACGGGTGTCCGGCACGCCCCAGGTCAGCGAAACGCTGATTGGCGCGGGGGGCAATATTGAGCTTGAGACAAGTCCTTCCTCCGACAATGCCATCAGCCTTCGCAAGAGCGGCAGCGGCTATGAATACTCCATAGCGGGCAGCGCGGCGGTTAAGACAGGCAAGACCTTCACCCTGGAAGCACAGGACCTTCTTTGCGCGGAAGAGGACGCCGTGCTGACCGTTATCGGGACCCTGCTTGTCAAGAGCGGCGGCAAGGTGAATATTGACGGGACAATAGATATCGGCGCGGGGACATTGACAGGTTCATGCGCGTCGGTAACCCTTGCAGGCGGCGGAACATTGATAGTGCCATCGGGAAGCGACGAAACCGCGTTAAACGAAACTATCGCCGACATCAAAAAAATCAACCGTGGCACGGGAACGGAGTACTCTGGCAACGTCGTGATCAAGCTTACCCAGGCGTTCTACACTGCGGCGGTCACGGAATTCATTGCCGTGGATCCCGGCGCCAATGATAACGCGGTTCCCTACACAATTAGGGGCATGGGAAAGGATATTACCGCCGATCTGACCAATACCGCCATACCGAAACTCGGCGTGGGGATGTGGCTTGCGAATAACAATGTGACGCTGGAGGATGTGTCATTCAAGATCGCAGCGGCAGCCGAAGGGCTCGTACCGACGCTTCCCTGGACGATAAATAATGATGGGGAGGTTACCGATTTCTACGGCGTGGCTGTCCTCCTTGCACGTACCGAGGACGGCGATCTTCTCGGCGGGAGCAAAAACGTGACCGTGCAAAATTGCGCGGTTGCGATCACGGGTGGCTCGGACGGTGAAACGTACACGGGGGGCATTTGGGTTTATGGGACTCCCTCCGGTATCGACATATTGGATAACACGGTGACCGTTACCGGCAAAGAGGGAAACGCGGTCCAGGCGCTTGCGTTTGACGAGTGGGGCGATAACATCAAGGTCAAAAACAACAAGCTGACGGCGAAATACGCCGTTAAGCCAGATCTGGAGGATTTGGATGAAAATGATTTTTACGCGAGACCCGCCAGCGCGTTTTACATCGGACGTTTCTATCATAAGCCCGCCGCTGGCGCTTACAGGTACACTGCCGGTGATATTTCCGGCAATTCTTTGTCGTACAGTCTTCAAAACGGCTCTGTGTTCAGTTTCTATGTCTGCGCGTATCCCCGCCCGCTTCCCGTTTCGGAAAATGGCAGCAGGAAAGGCGTGGCGGCCATGGGAAACAAGAAATTCGGGAACCCCACGACAACATGGATATTGGATAACCCCGCCGCCGGTGATTACCACAGGCTTGTGGTAGGCGACCTGATAGATAATTGCAAGGCAATCGGGGATGGCAGCGCCACCAAAAATGGCTTCGGCGCGGTCTTGATGTACGTTAGCTATAAGGAACCGGACAACATCTACGACTTCAATATCGAGACTTACAAGATTGCGAGCGGAAAACTTGCCAATATCGGTATCTGTTCATTGCCTATAAAAAACGGCGATTACACCATAGACGAAGACGAAGACATCATCGATACCAACGTTACCGTGAAAACCAATGGAACAACCACACCGGGCGCCAACGGGCATTTCAGGTACTGGCAGTAAGCGTGAGGCGTTAGCCAAACACACCCTCAAACGCCTTGATCACCCTGGGCTTGAGTTCGGCGATGCTGCCTGGGGTGATGCAGCCGGAGGCGTTCGTGTGGCCGCCGCCACCGAAGGACTCGGCAATGCTGCCGACGTCCACGACGGAGCGGGAGCGGAAGGCGATTGTGCATTCTTCGGGGGTTTCCTGGCGGATTATTACGATGGCCTCCACGCCGTCCACCGACTGGAAAAGCTGGAACAGGATGTCCGAGTCACGGCTTTCGTAGCCGTAACGGCAGGTTTCCTCGTATTCTTCCGAGGAGATGACGAGTTTCCCGTCAAAAAGGGGTTCCGCCCTGAGAAGGATGTGGCCGATCAGCCTGCGGGAATCCATGCTCTTGCCGCCGTAAATCGATGCGAAGGCGTCCTTGGGGTTCGCGCCGGCGCGGATGAGGGCGGCGGCGGCCTCGAAGGTTTCCGCCCCCTCGTTATCCACATGGCGGAAAAAACCCGTGTCGGTGCAAAGCCCGAAGAAAAGGAATCTCGCCTCATCCAGGCTGATTTCAAGCCCCATGGCGTCCAGAACCTTCATCACCATGAAAGTCGTGGACGGGGCATCCGGGTCAATGTAGCGCGCCGGGAGGAGGTAAGCGGCCTCTTCCCCGGCTTTTCGGTTGTCATGGTGGTCAATTACCGCTATGCTGAGCCCTTCGAGATAAGGCTTGACCTCTCCGGTACGCTCGATGGAAGAACAGTCAATGACGATGGCGCGGTTTATGCCTTTTGTATCCGGGGCGGGGGTAAAGAGCGGCGCGTAATGTTTCACCTCGGTGCGTTTGAAGGGCCCGGCGGAGCAGAGGATAGCCTCCTTCCCCAACCTCCGCAGAACCGACGCAAGGGCGAGCTGGCTGCCGATGCAGTCGCCGTCCGGCTCCTTGTGCCCCACGATGAGGAATTTTTCACCTTCCCTGATAAAATCCAAAAGCTCTTCTGGCGGGACCGCGGATTTTTTAACCACGACAAACGATCTCCCGGATCAGTATTGCAGGTTTAGTTCTTCAATATCCTTGAAATACTCGTCGAGATTCGTGGTTTGCGGGACAATGCCCCAGGTTTCGTGCGACCTTTCCCTGCGGAGCCGGAGCCGAACATGGGAAAAATCCCCGTTGTTGTAGTATACCGTCATGGTAGGCCATTCGTTCCCCGCCCCCAAATAGGCAATTTCGCCCTTGCCCCCCATCTCGGTGAACCATTCGTGGGGAATAAAAGTACGGGACATGCGGTTTGAATTTCCCCGGTAGACAACCATATAGCCCAACCGGTGAACATATACCTTTTCTATCGGGTAACTAAAATAGTAAAAATTGGATTCGTTGGTAAATTGCTGGGCGTAAGCAAACGTCCCCAGCAAAACAACTGCCAGAACTGCAAAAACAATTATTTTTTTCACCTTGTCCTCCTAAGCTCCGCGCCGACAAAGACGGCGCTTTTGAATTATAACGCATCTCCCCCGAATTTTCAAGGGTTATTCTTCTCATTCCGTAAAAGCCCAGCCGTCGCGGGAGTACGTGTAGGTTCCCGCCCTCCTCCCCGTGGTGGCGTAATAGGTATCAAAATTATTCGCCGTTGTGAGGATCAGTTCCCCGTCCTCGTACAGATAGTCGACCTGCGCAGCGCCGCCCCTGCTCGTCAGGCGGCTTTCGAATACCCGTTCCCCCAGGTCTCGCAGGCTTGCGGGAAGGCTGATGCTGGTGAGCTGGTTGTTGTAGAAGGCGCCGTCGCCGATCACCTCCACGCTCGAACCGATGACCACCCTGAAGATGCGGTTGGTGGAAAAGGCCCCTTCGCCTATGTCCACAACCGCGTCGGGTATCGTGAGGTTCGTCAATCTATTGTAGAAAAAGGCGTAAGGGCCGATGGAAGTGACGTTGTCGGGAATTGCGAGCGTTTCAAGCTCGTTGTTCATAAAGGCTCCCATCCCGATGGTCGTTACCGCCGTGCCAATCGTGAGGTCCCTTATCTTGTTGTTCGCGAAGGCGCTTTGGCCTATTGTCTCCACGTTGTTCCCAATCACAAGCGTGCCGAGTTCGTTCCAGGAAAAGGCCGCCTCGGCGATCTCCACAACGCTGTCCGGTATCGTGACCTGGGTCAGGCCCTTGCCGGTAAACGCCCCCTCGCCGATGATGGTCACGGGCATATTGTTGATGCTTTCGGGGATGTTTAGCTCTTTGGTCGTTCCCTCGGATCTGATGATGGTCAAATTGCCCCCGTTTTCCTCGACGAAAATCCTGAACGGCGTCTGGGCGGCAATAGAGGCGCAGAGAAAACAGAACAGGGCCGCTACGATCAAGTGTTTCTTCATCAGATTAATTACCCATCAATATGACAGATCGCTCCTTCTTATTTATCGGCTGAAATTGGCCAAATCATAAGAGCATAAAAATCCGGTCATTTCAGCCTGTTCCGCAGTTTCCTCCTGCGGTTGCGGTCGGAGGATTTGTTTTCGGGTTTTGGCCGGGGCGTCCCCCCTCCGGGCAGGTAGACGCGTACCGGTTCGCGGTCATTCATGCGGGATGCGGCGAACGCCCAGGCAAGCCCCGCGAGGATCATCAGGAAGCAGAGGATCTGCCCGGTGGAGAAGCAGAGGGGGGGATGGCTGAGCGCCGTGGGGATGCTGGTCCGCACGAACTGTATCGGGTAGCCGAGGTTGCTGTCGGGCTCGCGGAAGTACTCGATGAAGAAGCGCACGAGGCCGTAGCCCGTAAGGTAGAGCGTTACGAGAAAGCCCTTGAAGGGTTTCCTGTTCCTGAAAAACCAGACGACCGCCCACAGCACGATGCCCTCGAAAAGCATCTCGTAGAGCTGGGAAGGGTGGCGGGGGAAGTTGAGGCTGCCCCCGGGGCCGGCGATGGCGGCGATGCCCATTTCTTCCGCGCCGTCCCGTATCGCGGCGAAATCAGCGTTAGACGCAAGGACCGCGCCGCCGGGGAAGACCATCCCGATGGGGCTCGCGGTGATGCGGCCGTAGAGTTCCCCGTTGATGAAGTTTCCCAGCCGTCCGAAGGTGTAGCCCAGGGGGATGCTCGCGGAGAACATGTCAGCGATTTCCCGGTAATCGAACTTCTTTACCCTCGAGTAGGCGATAATCGCGAGGATCCCCCCGATGACGCCGCCGTGGTAGCTCATGCCCTGGAAGCCGGTGAAACTGCCGTTCTGGAAGGGCCAGATGATGAGCCAGGGCCTTTGTACGTAATACTCCCCGTCATACACCAGGGTGGAGAAAATCCGCGCGCCCGCGAGCAGGGCGAGGATGCCCCAGCCGAAAAGCCCGTAGAGATCGTCCTCGGTCATGGGGAAGTTTCTCTCTTTCACCTGACGGCGGTACAGCAGAAAAGCGGTCCCGAAGGCGAAAACGTACATGAGCCCGTACCAGCGGATCGGGAGCCCCGGAAAAATCTCCGGTTTCAGCCATGCCGGGAATTGAATGGAAAGGAGCATAGTACCTCAATCAATGGGCTCTTCTTTTATTCTTCCCGACTCACGGTCAAAATAAAAAATCACCCCGCTTCGTTTTTCCTGTATTTCATAGTACCTGTTGTGGCTTTCAATGACCACCCCCGGATATACCGTGCCGTTGATGCGAATCTCCGAGTCAAAATGCTCCTCGAACTTCTCCCGCAGATTAAAGACCTTGATGTTCAACTGCTCCAGCAGTTTTACCAGCCTGATCTTTTCTATCCGTATGTCCTCGGGAATGGGCTTTTTGTTTTCGAGGGCTTCCTTGATCTTTTCCTCGGTCTTTGACATATTCTGCCTGGTTACGAGAATCTCATCCTCCGCCGCGTCGATTTGCTCTTTCAGGAAGTAATCCTGGCCAAAGGACACTTCCGTTACCGGGCCCTTGTCCGAGCCGACGTTAGCCGCCAGAATTCCGTGCCGGGCGCGGTACATCCCGCCCTGGAGCCTTCCGTCCTGCTCCAGCACTATAATCCTTTCGTTTGTTATGACATTCGAAAGAATCGAGCCTTTTTCAAGCCTTATGTCGCCAATCGCCATCACCGAGGCGCGTTCAACGTAGGCGCTCGCGATGCCCGCCCTGGCCTTGAGGATACCCTTGCCGCCGCCCTTGAAGCCGCCTTTCACAACCGCCTTGCCCTCGGCGAATATTATCGCCTCTTCGGCGATGCCGTCGATGGTGATGTGGGAACCGCCCTCAATCTTGCAACTGCGCACGTTCCCGTCGATCCGTATCTCGCCTGAGAAATTGAGGCTCTCCGCGACATCCTCGCGGATCGTCTTGACCGGGCTGATCTTCAGCGTTTTCCCGTCGAAGATAAGCTCGCCGGAGCGGAGGGCGACGATGCGCTTCCCCTTCTTGAGGCGTACGTCCCGGAAGGCGGCGTCATGCGTTATTTCGGTTATGGTTCCCTCTTCGACGGAGAGTTCATTTCCTTTTATATCGTAGCCCGGACGGCCTTCGGGAAGGGGCTCCGACATTTCCACGATCTCCGTCCCGGCCCTGACCGTGACGGTGCTTTTCCCGGAGGTTCCGTCAACTGAAGCCGCGAACGGGTCAATGTCCACCAGCCATTTCACAAAAGAACCGCCCTTTGCAACCGGCTTTTCCCCCCGTGCGATGACGCGATCCATAACGCTTCCGTTGGCCCTCGCCTCGACGCACGCCCTTTCCACCTTTTCCCAGTTTATCCCCTTTTTAACGCCAAGGGTGGTCAGCACTTTTTTTACGTTCTCTATCGAGAGGGGAATTCCCGCGCCTTCTGTGCGGACAAAAGTTCCCTTCGCGGTCATCGCGTCTTCGGAGACATCGATTCCTATCTTCGCGTCCTGGTAGTCGATCACCTCGCCTGAGAATTCCTGGGCGGTGGCTTTATAGATGAGGAGGCCCGCCTGGAAAGCGGTGATGCTGTTATCGCGGTACAGGAGCCCGCGGGAAAGGCTTATGTCGGGATCGTTTCCGGGAAGGCCGGGAATTTCCTTGCCGTANATATCTTTCCCCTTTTCCCCCTCGGAACCTTCGCTCACAACCGCGATAACCTCGTCCTTTTCGACAAAGGCGTAACTCATCCCCGTTTGGGACTCAAACTTGCCGTCAAAGGAAATGTCCTGTTTGTACCAGTCCCTGAGCCGGACGAGAACCGGTTTCGCCTCTTCATCGGAGATGGGCGTTACCCTTGTCTGTATATCCCTGTCTTTGCCCCTTGTCGAGGGCTTTCCCTCGGCAAGGACATAGTTCAGTTCCGTGTCATTTCCCTGCAAGAACGCCTGGACTTCGGTCTTGAGTTTTTCCGCGTCATAGCCGCCGGGGTTGAAGTCTTTCAGGGCATGGGTAACGACCTTCATGTCCAGGGGACGAGCGCCCTTGCGGAGGCACAGGACCGCCCTGGTCTTGTCGTCGTTTATTTCAATTCTTGCTTCAGTTTTCTGCCCATTGCCTTGGGGGACAGCTTTGCTTTGAGCCGATTCGTCGTTTGCCATAATGTCTGTCAGGGTTTAAATCCTTTTGCTATCGCGTTGGAAAGCTTTAGCTTGAGGAAGTTGTTTTCCTTTTTCAGTTTTGCCAGTTCAAATTGCTGGGTTTTTACGGTTTCCACAAGGTCCCCCGGCGAGAGCGCCCCGGAGTGGAGCAGATCCTCCACGTATTCCATCTTTGCCCCGAAGTCTATTTCCGCTTCAACGCCCGCTTCCTGGAAGCTGTCCTCGATTTCCTTGTCGTCAAGGCCGTAGCTGTCTTCGTTGCTCTGGAGTATCTTGTCAGCGATCCTGTAGATTGCCTGCGAGAGCACCGCATTGGGTTTGTAGAGCAGGATGGGCAGGCGGGACGCGAGCGCCGTATCCTGAATCGTGTCGCGGTACACCACCCCCAGATGCTCGATCTTGAGGTCAAGGTATTCCTCGCAGGATCGGCGTATCTTCGCGGCGACATCGGCGTCCTTTGGGTCGTCAATCATGTTCATTATCAGGCGGGGATGAAAGTGGGAAATATGCTTCATAAACTTGTCATGGGAGGCAGCATCGATCTTCTTTATCTCCGGCAGCATTTTGGGTATGTAGAGCTTCTGCGCGCCGGAGCCGTCTTTGCGGGCCTTTTCAAGGTAGGCGCTCGCGGCGCTTGACTTGCCGAAAACCGTGGACATGAGGCGGAATACCGTGTTCTTGAGGAACACGTAGGCGTTGAGCACCGCCGTTACCGCCGGCGCCGAAACCACGATACCCTGCCCGGAGAGGAGGAAGAAGTCGAGGATGGACTGATGTGTTCCCGCGCCCAGGTCAAGGATGAGGATGTCCGCGTCATTTTGGAGGTCAAGGAGATTTTTTACCAGGGCCTTCAACTGATTGGATTTGAGGTTCGCCGTGCCTGGTATTTCCGTATCCCCCGGGATGAACCTGAGGCCGCGTATGCTGGTATCCGCGATGACGTTCTCAAAATTCGATTTTGGGTCGTTCAGGAAGGTGCCGATCCCGGTCTTCGGGGACTGGTGCCCCAGGACAAGGTGGAGGTTAGACGCCCCCAGATCCAGGTCCGCCAGGATAACCCTTTGCCCGGCCTGGGCAAAAGCCACCCCCAGATTCGCCGCCATGAGGGATTTTCCTACCCCCCCTTTCCCACTCGCTACCGGTAAAATACGCATTCTACTCCTCCAGTCCTAACCAAAAAGATCGCTGCCAACACTATATATTAATTTATATGGGTTTATAATCAAGGGGGTGAATGAGGTGTTCCAGGGAGATTTTTTGGATCTCTTCCGTCACATTCACCGCGTTGCCGCTGCGAAGGTAAAAAAGCCAGACCGAGACAGGCTTGCCGAAAATGTCCCCCGCCGCCCGGTGATACGCTGCAAGCTGGCCGTAGTGTCCGGCGGGGTTTTCGATTTTGTCGGTTTTGAAGTCAACCACTACGACCTCGTCTTCCGCCACGAAGAGGAGGTCTATTTGTCCCATGATGACGATTGGCTTTCCTTCCGGCGCTGCCGACGTGAGTACCTTGAACTCGGACTCCTTGCGGCCCGCGGCGGCGAAACGCCTTCCCAGCCCCGAGGAGAGAAAGTTATCCGCCATGGATTCCGCCGCCTCCACAAGGCCCTGGATTTTTTTTTCGTCCATGCGGGACTTGATTTTTGGCGGCATCCCGCCCCGCCCCCTGAGGCGTCCTTCCAGCACCGCGTGAACCAGGCTGCCAAAGTCGGCGGGTGATATGCCCGTTTGTTCAAGGAGATCGTCGAGGCAGTTGTAGGGGGAAGGCTTATCGGGGGCGTCAGACACGGAGGCTTCGGCGGGCGGCGCCTGGGCGTAACGCAGGGCGCTTGCGTGGATGTCCGGCGATGCGGCTTCGGCTTCGGGGATAATCTCCGCCGAATCGTAAGATGGCGCAGCCGTCAGTGCCGCTGCCCGAGGGGAACCTCGATCCTGGCGGATCTCGGTGGAACGATCCCGATTGTCGCCGTGGCCGCGTGCGTTACGCGCCAGGGCGGAAATTGCTTCCATGGACAGGATCGGAATCGCTTCAATGCCGCACAGCGATGAAGGGTAGTCTGACAGTATGCCCTGGAGGAGTTTAAGGAAAGTTTCCTGCGTGTCCTCGGAATTTTCGTGTAACTGGTGAAGGCGGCGGCGTATCGTCCCTTCGTTGAATTCCTCACCGGCGATGTCCCAGTCGCCCCTTGCTTTCTGGTTTTGCTTTGGCAGGGTGAAAGTGAGAAAAAGCCGGGATTCCGCCCTGGTCATCGCGACATAGAGAAGTCGCCTGAGTTCAGCGGCGTCTTTCGCTTTTTCCTCGTCCCGGAAAACGTCGCTGAAATAGTTCCCCCCCAAAGGCATTTCCCCCGCCTGCGGTACTTTCAGGATGAGGCCGTATCCTTCGTGAAAGTTTACGAGGTTGGAGGAATTCCTCCCGATTCCCGACCCGGTACAGTCATAGATAAACACCACCGGGAATTCCAGGCCCTTGCTCTTGTGTATGGACAGTATCCTGACGCCGGTCTCCCCCTCGCCGGGTATGTCCTTGTCGTCCGGCTTTTCTTCCCGGTTTTTGACATCTTCAAGGTAATCGACAAATTCCACGAGGCTGTTGCCCCGGCGGTCGCTTTCGCCGGCGAAGCTGAAAAAAAGGTCGAAGAGGCTCTCATACGCCTGCGCGGATTTCGCCCAAAGGGTCTCGTAGCGGTAGCCTTCCTCGTACCAGAGCTTCGTGATGAGTTCCGTTACCGAAAGGGTTCGGCTCAGTACGCGGTAATAGCGGTAGCGTTCCCGCGCCCGGCGGTAGAGGCCGCGATCCTCTTCGGGGATGAAGGGCTCGTTCTCCTCGGCAAAGGGCTCATTGCCGCCGCTATCCACGCGGAGCATGCACGCCGCGAGGGTGAGGTCGCTGAGGCGCGTAAAGGGGGAGCGGATCAGGGTGGCATAAGCGATGCGGTCTTCGGGGTACACGAGAAGCCTGAGGTACGCACGGAGGTCGAGGATCGGGGCGTCGTTGAAAAGCCCCGACGGGCGGTCGGTGTTATACGGAACTTCAAATCTGCGGAAGTATTTTTCCAGGGAGCTTTGGTGGTTATACGAGCGCTCAAGGACCGCGAAATCGCCCCAGGTGCACTCTGTCCACTGGATGCCTGTTTCCGTCCTCTTCGGGATCTTCTCCTTCCCGTTCACCATATCCCGTATCTTCCCCGCTATGAAGGCCGCCTCCAAATCATGGGCTTTTATGCCCTCTTTATCGTCCTTTGGCAGCGCGTCGCCGTTCAGAAAACAGAAATTCGCCAGCGGGAAAGATTCCGCGGCGTCTTTCCCGCTGTTTTCAGCCGGTTTGATATGGTTGTACACGGCCTCGTAATCCGCCGTGCCTCGTGCTAAAAAGACCTTTTCGAAAATATGGTTGAACGCGGCGATGAGGAGCGGCCGGGAGCGGTAGTTGTAACCCAGGCCGACGCCGCCAGCGTCCCCTCCGTCATGCGTAAGATTGTTTTCCAGGCTCCTGAAAACCGCCACATCCGCGCCCCTGAAACGGTAAATCGACTGTTTCTCGTCCCCGACGAAAAACAGCCGGTCTTTCTCCAGTTCCCCGGAACCTGCTACGCTGTTCCCTGTCCTTCCGGGATTCTCCGCGAGGAGATAGACCAGATCACGCTGCAGCGCGTTGTTGTCCTGGAATTCGTCAATCATAATCTTCTTGATTGAATCTTTGAATATCTTTCGTATGTCGGGATGGTTTTTCAGAATGTCTATCGCAAGATGGGCGACATCGTTGAAACTCAAAAGCCCGGTCTTTCTTTTTTTCGCGTTGAAATCGTCCTGGAATTTTTTGATGAGGCCGTACATTCCGGCGCAGAGATCGAAGTTCAGTGCGTAATTCGCAATGGATTCCAGTCCGTGGTAGAGGCCGTCTCCTTCGCTTCCCTTGATAAGCCTGAAAGCTTCGACTAACGGCGCGTACACCTCGCCGTATTTGGGCGGCCGCCTCGCCGTGATAAGGGCGGAATAATAATCGAAGTAGTTTTTTATTTCGCGCCTGACTGCGTCCTGCCCGCCGCCGTTTTCAAGGAGTGGGGCGACATCCGGCGCGGAAGGCGGCGGGTTCTTCTGCATAATTTTCCCGAGGGTCTCCACAAGCTTGATGGGTTTTTTGGTTCCCGCGAAGGTTCGTACCGCCTCGACAATGATGGCGATATTGCCGTCAACCTCTTCGGTTTTTTCCTTCCACGCCCTGAGGATCTCGGCCCTCTGTGCCGAAAGATACCCGTCAAAATCAAGCGGGCTTGAGATGGGGCTATGCCTCAGAACAACGCCCGCAAAAATTTCATCCGCCAGCTCCCTTATCTTGTGATCCACGAGAAGCGCCCGGATACAGGGGGCTTCCCGGTTATCAAGGACGAAACTCAGGGCGGCTTCACGGGCAAGCTGCCTCAGCGCTATTTCGTCGTTCTTAAAATCGGGACTGATGCCGTAGCGCACCGAGGCGGTCCGCGCGATGTTCGCGGAAAAGGAGTCCAGGGTGTTGATCCTCGCCTTGTGAAATTCCTTAATCGCGTCCCCGGCCTTTTCCGCCCCGGCGGCGCCGGTTTCCGCGTATGTGAGCAGATAGCGGTAGATGCGGCTGTACATCTCGCTTACCGCCTTGTTCGTGAAGGTGAGGGTAAGAATCTCCTCGGGCTTGAGGTTCTTTTCCGTCACAAGCCACACATAGCGGCTTGCAAGCACCCTGGTCTTGCCCGAGCCCGCGCCAGCCGCTATCACGCCGTTAGTCTCCAGCGTCACGGCCTTTCTTTGATCTTCATCCAGCCCTTCGAGCAGTTCAGGTACAGGCAATTTCTTCTCCCCTAAAAAAAGACCGACCGGCAGGCGGTTTTATACACACATTCAAGGCATTCCCCGATTTGGATTTCACGCGGGACAAAATTAAGCGCCTTGACGTTTTTGCCGAATTCTTCAATTTGACTTTGGGCGGCTTCCAGAACCGGCTCGTACTCTTCCCTGTCCGGCACTTTGGTCCTGCTGCCTATACTGTGTCCCATCGCTGCCACAATTTTTTTCCAGTTGATGCTGTAAAAATACGCCCCCGTTACTTTGACTGCGTCGTCCCCCTTTTCCTCGCAGAGCTTGACGTATAACGGCATCTGGAATTCCGAAAGGGGGAGTTCGTCCATGTCCTCCTGTTTGGTCTGCTTCGGAACGTAAGATGTCTTGTAGTCAATTATTACCGGTTCCCCGTCAGGCGAAATTGAGAGCCGGTCGATGGTTCCCCTGACGGCAAGCCCTTCGGTCTTATAGCTCACGGCAAGCTCAAGTTCTTCTACCCTGTAGCCGTTAAAATATTTCGCTTCCAGTTCCAGTATACCGGCGATCTTCACCGCCATCCCCGCGGCCTGTGGCGAAACCAGGGGAATAGCCAGGGGCCCCCTGAAGGCGGGTTCGTCTTTTATGGCGGCTATCGTAATTTCCAGCGCCCAGCGTTTGTAGGTTTCCAGGTGTTTTGAATCGAATGAAGTATCCTCCTCCTTAATCCTGGCAAAAAGGGTTTCCATGATCTTGTGGTAAAGAAGGCCAAGCGAAGTATCGTCCAGAAGCGCCGCCTCAAGGGAATATTCCTCGGCCCTGAAAACCCTCGAGTAGAGCCACTTCATGGAACATTGGTAATACACATTCAGATCCTTAGTGGGAGTGACGGAGATGTACCTGCCTGCTTCATCGTTGCCGCCGGGAACCGCGCCTTCAAGCATTTCCCGTATCTGTCCCACGGCGTCTTCTTTGCTGTCCACGGGAAACGGTGAATCAAAAAACGAGAAGTTGTTTTTTTTGTTGACAAGGTTATTTTTCCACAGGTCAAACGCATTTTTTTGCAATGGAAAAATTTTCCCAAACTGAGATGAGCCATCGTGAACAGTCCTCCAGAAATTGCGCTCTTCCGCGTACGGGTCTCCCGACGGCATATATGCAGACGGCGTTTCACTGTGTTTGGACATATCAATTACTTTGCCTTCCGCGAAGAAACTGTGGGGAATCGCCCAGCCTGAAAAGGTCTGTGCCGATGCGCTGATCCTTGTCCGGGTTTTATAGTTGTTTTCTTCACCCGTATCGCAGAGGAGGAGGAAGGCCCATGTTGCGTCGCTGTCCTCAAGGGCGAGCAATTTCCGCTTGTCCTGCCGTAAAAACCCCAGGGGCTGGTAGAGCACGGCGGCGGCGCTTTGAGACGCGTTAAGCACAAAGTGGCACCCAAAGGGGGAAGCCGCCGCCACCCGCCACCGATAAATATTTAACCCGGCTTCATCCTCGTTCCTTACATACGCTTTTTCGCCAATATGCGAAATGAAAAACCCGGGCGGCGACGCGGGGGTCATGTCGCCTAACGTTTCTTCCAGTTCAATGAGGGAACCGAGTTCGTCTACGCAGCGGCTCAATACCGCATCGTCCTCCGCTGAAATTTCTTCCATGTTGAGAAGGGCATTCCGGAACGCAAAGTAGTACTTGCGTATGTCGGCGAAACTTTTGGAATTTGCGAGGGCAAGAATTGATTTCCTTAATTCACGGTAATAGAACCGCAGCTCCCTTTCATCCGGTTTGCGGGCCTCCTTGAACGCCTCTTCCCAGATGTCCCTGACCTCGCCGTCCTCTTCGTAGCCTGAAACGCAGTTGTACTCTATGCCGAAGTTGATAATGGCCTTGTTCTTCTCCCTCTCTTTCCAGGGAATGTGATCGTTTAAGATCAGGGCCTTGAGGCTGTTAAACGAAAAACGGGAAGCGGCGCATTCGGTAACAAGCGAAAAAAGCCTGCCCGCCCCGGTCTCGCCCAGCTTCTTCCCGGCGCGGCGGACAAAGGGGATGTGGCGTATGGACAGTTCCCTGAGGAGGCACGGTTCCATTTCCTCGAGTTCGGGAACGCTTACCGCCATGTCGCTGTAGGGGATGCCTTCCTCCTCGTGGAGCTTCCGCAGTTCCATTACGGCGCTGAGGATCTCCTCCCTCGCCGACCGGAAGAAGGCCAACTGCTTTGCTGGCGCAGTAGGCTCCGCAAAACAAGCTTGCGTCGCGCTCACGCGGATGAACTGGGGGGCCTTTAACAGCGCGTCGTATTCGGTGAAGTCTTCGATAAGCTCGGGGAAGAAGATCACATAACGCATAACGTCCGGCAGGAGCGTAATTTCTTCCCATGAGGGCTCGAAGAGGCCGTAGCGTTCAAGAAAGGCGGCGTATTCGTTTTTTATGAGCAGGTAGTCGGAATCCTCGGCGTCGGCTTCGGTGTTTTTCGCGATTTTTTCCCAGTAGGAAAGGGACGGCAAAAGCCGCGTGATGAAGGGGACAAAGTTTTCCCCTTCCCCGGCGTATTCCGGGGGGATAACGGCTTTCAGGGGAAACCCTTCTGCGCCTTCCCCACCTGTTTTTTCCTCCCCGTCCGCCGCCGCGGCATTTTTTCGCGCAAGGGCCTCGGCGAACAACTGTCGCATAACCGCCGTGGCGGGCCTTCGCCCCGCGTCCTGTGTCTGGGCGGCTTCTTCCTTGAAGTCGTCCCAGGCAAGAAAGCGGTTCGCGGCGACCGAACGTGCGATGCCCAGGGTGCAGGTCTTTTTCGCCCAAAGGCCGGCGGCGATCCCGGAGGGAAACACGAAGCGGACGTTTTGATCGGCGATGTGCTCCTTAAGGGTCTGGATAATTGCGTTCATCAAAACTCTTTCCTTGGTCCCTGGTCCCTAACACCTATTCCCTTATTTTCTCCGCAAGGGCCTTCGCGGTAAATCCCATATGCTCGGCGACTTTTTCGGCGGGGCCGGATTCGCCGAAGCGGTTGATCGAAAAGATGTCCTCGGGTTTTGCCCAGCGTTCCCAGCCCTGCGACACGCCCGCTTCGCAGACGATGGTCCGCACGCCCGGCGGAACAACGCTGTCCCTGACGGCGGCGCTTTGCGAGGCGAAGAGTTCCCGGTTAATCATTGACACTACCTGCGCCTTCTTTCCCGAGAGGGCCGCGGCTTCCAGGGCGAGACCCACCTCAGAGCCTGAGGCGATGATCACCACGTCGGCGGGGCCCTGCGCGTTTCTCACGACGTAAGCGCCTCGGCGGATGTTGCTCTTCCAGTCGTGATCGTCTTTTGTGAAGACCGCGATGTTCTGGCGGCTCAGGGCGAGCGCCGTGGGGCCGTCTGTCCGTTCCATCGCCATGGTCCAGGCCTCGGCGGTTTCCTCCGCGTCAGCCGGGCGCAGCACGGCGAGCTTCGGGATGGCCCTGAGCGCGGCGAGGTGCTCAACCGGCTGGTGGGTAGGGCCGTCCTCCCCCACGAAGATCGAGTCGTGGGTGAGCACGTAAATTACGGGCTGTCCCATGAGGGCGGAAAGGCGCAGGGCAGGACGGAGGTAATCCGAGAAGACCATGAAAGTTGCGCAGAACGAGCGGAAGCCGCCGTGAAGCGTAATCCCGTTGGCAATGGCCGCCATGGCAAACTCCCTGATGCCGAAGTGGAAGTAGCGGCCGCCGCGTTCCTGGGCGGAATAGACCTTTGCGCCGGGGATGCCGACGGCATTGGGCCCCTTGAGATCCGCCGAGCCGCCCACGAGGTTCGCATTAGCGGCGGCTATCGCGGCAAGGGTTTTGTTGCCGGCGGAGCGGGTGGCGACTTTTTCCCCGGCGGCGAAGGAGGGCAGGACCGCCTTCACGGCCTTGCCTGAGTGGAAGGCGTCCCATTCTTTTTTCTTGTCGGGGTTCTCCCTTGCCCACGCCTCAAATTCCGCAAGCCAGGCTTCCCGCGCCTTCTTCCATTCTTCACGTTTGGCCTTGAAATAGGCGGCGGCCTCGGGGGCGATGTAAAAATCGAAGCCGTCTTCCGCCTTCGGGACGCCGAGCGCCTTCCTCGCCGCGATCACCTCTTCCATCCCCAACGGCGCGCCGTGGGCGTCCGCCGTGTTCTGCTTGTTAGGCGCACCCTTGCCGATAATCGAAGTTAAAATTATGAGGCTGGGTTTTTTTGTCTCGGCCTTTGCCTGGGCGACGAGGCTGGCGATCTCGTCGAAATTGTACATGGCGCCTGTGAGAACCTGCCAGCCGTAGGCCTCGTAGCGTTTGGCGGTATCCTCTGTGAAGGAAAGGGCGGTGGGGCCGTCGATGGTGATCTTGTTGGAGTCGTAAAAGACGATGAGCTTCCCGAGGCCGAGGTGTCCGGCCAGCGAGGAAGCCTCGCCGGAGAGGCCCTCCTGAAGGCAGCCGTCACCGGAAAGCGCGTAGGTGAAGTGATCGACGATTTTGCGGCTTGCGGTGTTGAACCTTGCCGCGAGCATTGTCTCGGCGATGGCCATTCCCACCGATGTCGCGAGCCCCTGCCCCAGGGGACCGGTCGTCATCTCGATGCCGCCGGAAGCGCCGTATTCGGGATGGCCCGCCGCACGGGAACCGATTTGGCGGAACGACTTGATCGCGTCAAGCGTCATATCCGCGTAGCCGGAAAGGTGGAGCAGGGAATAGAGGAACATCGAGGCGTGCCCGGCGGACAGCACGAAACGATCCCTGTCGGGCCATTTCGGGTCCGAGGGGTCGTGGCGGAGTATTTCCCCGTAGAGCATTGCGCCTAACTCGGCTGCGCCCATCACCATGCCGGGGTGTCCCGAGTTTGCCTTCTGTATGGCATCCATTGCCAGCGTCCGCACCGAAAGCGCGACCTTCTCCAAAGCGTTAATGTCCATTATGGTTTTTTCCTCCAGTTTTTTTCGGTTTCCCGTATAAAGGGCAGCAGATCCTCCAGTGAGGCGCGTTCCCTGAGCAGACGGCGGAACTCCGCCTCGCGGCTGAAGAAAGAAATTTCAGATAACACGCGGAGGTGGGTTTTTGCCGAGGCCGAGACGATCAGCAGCAGTGTCTCCACCGGCTTCCCGTCGAGGGAATTCCAGTTCACGGGGGAGTCGAGATAGGCGAGCGCCGAGAACTGTTTCGCCTCCGAGGAGACAAGCGGATTCCTCGGGTGGGGGAGCGCGATTCCCTCGCCTATGCCGGTTGACATCAGCGCTTCCCGTTCCAGGACCGCTTCCAGCAGGGTGTTTGCCGGTATCGGCAGGACAGCCGGAAGGGCCTTGACAAGTTCGCTCAAGACTTCCCTCGGGGTAGTCCCGTGTAACCCCCGGTAGAGCCCGCCGCGTTCGATAAGTTCCGCAAGTCCGTCGCTTGTTTCTTCCATATAATTTCCTTAAATTCCGCCCCAGCCAAAACCGGCGCCGAGGCTCCTGTTGCAGGCGTCCATGTTGAAATCGCCGGGAACAAAATCCGGCCCCAATTCCTGCCTCGCGCCAAGCCGTTCCATGTCGTTTCCGCTTTCCAGCGCCGAAACGAGCCTTCTGAACTTCAGCGGGCCGTCGATGAATTCCGGCGGCGCCGCCCCCGAACCCGCCACGCAGCGAACTGGCCTCTTCGCAGGCGTCTCCTGCTGTGACAGTATCATAATCTTTACCGTCCATTTTGTCCCGTATTCATAGAGCAGTTCATTGACATTGCCGGCCGCAAGTTCACGGATTTTTATCTTCCCTTCAAATTCATCCCCATCGCTGTATTTGAACGGCTGGGAAGTTTGCCAGCCAAAAACCGTCTGGATGATCTGGTGAAGCTCCGCGAGGGTGCGGTTCTCGTCGATAATTATTCTGCGCCAGACATCGGTCCCGCCGATGGTCAACTGGATGAGCCTTTCGTTGATCTTGCCGGAGTTGACCCCGGATCGAACCACCGTGAGCTTGTTCCGCCTGAAGCTGCCCAGCGCGTCGTCGATTAACTCCTTCATGTCTTCGTATGTTTCGATCATGCTGTCCAGGGAATTGTCCAGGGCCTCAATTTCGGCCTCGGGGAGCGCGCCGTCGGCGTCCATGTCTTCCATCACGGCGGCGGTGTGGCTCTGTATCTGGGAAAGGATGATGAAGGTGTGCCTTGGAAGCCAGGACGTGTCGATATCCCCCCTGCACAGCCTCACGACAAGCTCGATGACCGCCGTATGCAGTTCGCCGGCCCTCTGGCGGATGGGGCCCATCACCTTGTCGGTAAAGGGGTTGTAGAACTCACGGAATTCCTCGAGCACGCTTGCGATGTATTCCATGAGGAATTTCTTGTCACGGTTTTCGATTTCAACGCAGGAGGGGACGAGCCTTCGCATGATAAGCTCCTCGTCCCCGTCCTCGCGGTGGAGCGAGTCGCGGACATAGGACTGGATGACGTATTCAGAAACGGGGATCTTCAGCTTGAAGAGTATCTCCTCGACAGGGGTCTTGTCGGGGCGGGTATTGAACGCGTCCAGTTCCTTGCAGTCGGGGATTTCCCTGCCTGCGTACCAGAAGCGGGTCTCGATGCCGTATGCCGCGGTCTCAACTTTGCTTGTTTTTTTGTAGAGGTAATCCTCAAGGGAATACGCCGGTGTCTCCCTCATCCTCGCGCCACCGTACCAGTAGGCGTAGGCGATCTGCTCTTCCGTGCACGAGGCCGGCCCCAGTTTGCTGAAGGATTGCTCAAACCCCTCCTCGGCGGCCAAAAACCACTCCTCAAGGTCGGCTTCTTTCCATTCGTCCCTGCCCACCTTTTCCAGGTTGAAGTTTCCCAGCTTCCAGTCCAGGGTCTGTACCACGAAGCAGTCCCCCGGCACAAAGGCCGTCTCACGGTAGATGTTCCGCATATCCAGGGTTTTTATTGATACCTCCGGGGGATCCTCGTAGGGGTCGCTGTTAAAGGCGTCTTCGTTTTCGGAATTGTCCCTGGCGACGTACTGCGGGGCGTATTCCTCGCCGAAGATGCTGTAGAACGGGTAGAATTCTTCGGGGGGGCCCTCGGAGGTGGTGAAGGGAACCTGTGCCCCCTGCCAGAAGAAGGTGTACTCTTGCGGGAGGAGGCCGGCGTTGGCGAAGGGGACGCAGCGGTGGCCGGGGATGAGGATGCCGTTTACCAGTTCCAGCCGCGTCGGGCTGATGACGAAAGGAAGCGGTTCAAAGAACCCCCTTCGGGATATCCAGCGCTTTGGCCCGGCCTGGAATGCGAGGTTCCGGGAATTGATATACGCCTCCACATCCGGGGCGAGCCGGTTTGACCGCCTGGTATCGAGGAGCCGGATTAAGGAAACCACCTCATCCAGCTCAAAGGCGCCTTTCGTGTTGTCGAGGAAATCGTAAAGGGCTTCTTCCTGGCTTGCTATCATCGTTGAATACATTATGCCCGGTTATGTTGAATTTCGCAAGGCAAAAAAACGCCTGGTCAAAAATGACCCACAAAAAACCGGAAAAAAGTGAAATTGTGTCATTTTGACACAATTACGTTTAAAAGACCTCTCACAGGGGCGCTGAGGCACGGAGAAGCATGAAGAAGAGCCTCTCACAGGGGCACGGGGGCACGGGGGCACGGAGATTCAAGAGTTATAACTAAATTTTCGTTTTCCCTGTGCCTTTGTGCCTCCGTGAGAGGAATTCTCAATGTTTCCCGTGTCTCCGTGAGAGGAATTTTCAAAGTTTCTCCTAAGTTGGCACGGAATTTGCTGTATTTTTAGTGTTGGCGGAGAGCCAGAACCCGGTCGCTGTTATGGGCTGTCAGCCCAGGGCGCCGTGAAGGCCCCGGGTCCGGGTCTGGAAATAAACCGTCGAACTGTAAGAGGAGAAAGAATATGAAAACAGTAAGCCTTTATCGCCCCGGAGTCCTTGAAAACGCCTTGAGCGACTTCGACCGCTACATGGAGTCCTTCTTTGGGGACAATTTCGTCAACCCAACGGAACGGATCTTCAACCGCGTCCCCGCGGTGGATGTCCGCGAAAACGAAAAGGGTTATATCCTTGAGGCGGACCTTCCCGGCTTTGACGAGAAGGACATCGAGATCCGCCTTGACGGCAATAACCTTATCATCAGCTCCAGGAAAGCTGAGGAGAAGAACAGCGAGAATGCCGCCGGCAGCGGCCAGGAAGGCAACTACCTGATCCGCGAACGCCGCTACGCTTCCTTCAGCCGTTCCTTCAGGCTGCCCGAGAACGCCAACCCCGAGGCGATTTCCGCCTCCTTCAAGAACGGCATCCTTTCCCTGGAAATCGGCAAGAGGGCCGAGGCCCAGCAGCGGGTGATTCAGATCTCGAGGAGCTAGTATGAATTTGAGCCAGTGGTTTAACCACTGGCTCGGAGTTGTCATACTTTCATGTAACGGGTTTTCTTTCCCCCTCCGATAACCCGAATGGCCCCTTTATCAATCAATCCCCGAAGATGCCGTACTGCCATAGCCTGAGATGCGCCCAAAACAACTTCCACATCCTTCCTTACAATTTCACCCTGCTTGTTCAACAAGGCGATTATTTTTTCTTCATTCTCAGTAAGGATGGCTCCATTGCCGTTTGCATTTAGGTTATTTGTATTTCTATTTGGGAGGGTTATCTTAAACGCATTACTGGTGGCCTGTAATTCCGGCTTTCTCGCACAGCTATCATAACTGCGCATAATTTTGGGAATGCCTGTGCCATAGGCTTCTATCAGATGGAGCCGGTAAAACACATTCGCGAGATTCTCATTCCGGGGCACAGAAAGGCCAAGCAGTATGTCGTCAAGGGAAACCCCCTTGGGTAGGCCGCCAACGGAAACAAACTCAATGCGATCATCAAAGATGCTGATAAGGATACTGCTTGAAAAAGCGTAATCCCGGTGAACTAGCGCATTCAGCAAGGCCTCCCGTAGGGCCTCCTCCGGGTAATCCTTTTGATCCTCACGGAAAAGCCCTTTCACTTTCCCATGGTTATGGTTGTACATATCCAGAAAGTTATAAGCATCTTCCATTTGCTTAAGCAGAGAACCGGAAAACTCCCGCCTATCCTTAAAAACCTGCTTTTCAAGCCCTTCAAAAACAGCCAGTTTAACGGTATGAACCGATTGATCAGAAAGCAAAAGCCCCAAATTAGTGTATATATTATCAGTTGTTTGCAAACGGAGCGTTTTTTGTTGAGCCGGACCAAAGGGAACGCTTTCCATCTCGAAAAATTTCTTTGCCGTATTAAAAGTCAGATCCTGATTGAGGGAGCGCACCTGCTCATACTGAGTCCCATCGGTTTCTTTTATCATATTGAGGATAGCCGTCTCGGTTGCCGGAACCGAGGACGCCCCCTGACGTACATAGACGCCTTCGGGACGGATACCCTTGCCGGCAAGGTAATACGGGCAGGCGGTTCCTTTTTGAACAACAATGGCTATAACGGTGGCTTTCCCTATTTTTTCTGACTTGTAATCCACAAAGAGGGTAACATCGGGTTTAATGCCGGAGCGTATCGAACTGGTCACTTTAAGCAGTGTATCATCAGGGTCATCTACCCCGGCTACCGTCTTATCGTCATTGACACCGATATAGAGCGTTCCCCCTGCGGTATTAGCAAATGCGATTACGGTCTTTTTTATTTCCTCTGTATATTCCCGTTTAAACTCAGTGGTGAGATTTTCCCCTGCTTCTATCCGCTTCATGTCCAGCGCCATTTCTTTCTCCTACTTGCTAATCATTCTAATCATTCTAATCAGAATTGTCAACATTTTTGAGGCTACATAAATATTAAAATCCTTTATAGAAAATCTTGTTGGCATATAGTTCCCTGGTACGGAGCATTCCTCCATGTTCGTCAAATATGCAAAATAGGCGGATAGAGTTATAAAGTGCTACTCAATCATCTCGCCGAAACTGTCACCAAGTTTACCAAAAACAAAAATAGCATCGAATATACTGCTAAATTGTCTGGGTTAAGATAAATTTAAGTTGATCAAAAAATATTGAATTCTTTCATAAATTTACTTGACACACCTGGTTATATATGCTATGATAAAGGCAATCGGAGGGATGCTCCGCAAAACATTATATTTCCAGGAGGAAAAATTATGACGGATGAACAACTTTTAAAATGCCATGGTATAATTCACTCGGCGAGCTTGTTGGCGGCGGCGGTTGGGGGAGGGCTTGCACAGGCACCAGGAAGTGACAGCTTAGTGATCGTGCCAATTCAGGTCACTATGGTTACCTTGCTTGGGCAAGTCTTCGGCTTCTCGCTCTCAGAGAGCGCTGCAAGGGCGGCCCTGGCGACGGCAACCACCACTGTTGTAGGGCGCACGATTTCCCAGATACTTATAGGCTGGTGGCCTATAGTGGGGAATATTATCAACGCGAGTACCGCCGCCGGCGTAACCGAGGCTGTCGGCTGGGTCGTAGCGTACGATTTCGCGCGGCAAGCCGGCGCAGGGGAAACGGCATGATCGTTTTCCCGGAAAAAAGGAGTTGCGGAGATGACTGAGAGCAAGATACGACGTTTTCAGGAAAATCTGGCGCCGATTCGCAAAATCGCCGGTTGGAAGGCCGAAGAACTCGGGGATANGATTGGCGTGACCAAGCAAACCATAAGCAACCTGGAAACCGGNAATTCGAAGATGTCGCCGATGCAATACCTCGCGATACGGAGGCTGCTCGACGAAAAAATGAAGGACGACCCGGAAAACGTGGTTCTGCCCAAGGTTCTGGAATTATTATTAGACAGTGACGAACCCCTGGAAGGGAAAGATTATGATGCGCTTAAAGAAAGTATTACCGCTGTATCTGCATCGGCTGTCGCCGGTGTTTCCACAGTGGCTCTGGGCGGAGTACTGGTAGGTGTTTTAGGTAGTACCTTTGGTGTTGCACTACCCGTTGTCGGAGCGCTTGCCGCGAGTTTACCAATATATAAATATTTTCGCGATATAATTGGCAACGGGACAAAAAGAGGTGATGAAAATGGCAAAAACAAAAACTAAGGGTAATCCACAGACGGGCGCTATCAGGGTTTGCGCCAAGTGCGGCAGGCGGTTCACCGTGTTCAACCCCCACTACGAACACGGGAATATCTGTGTCCAGTGCAGCGGGCTCCTCCCCAAAGTTATTACTAAAAAGGACGGGAAATGATATAACCCGTTTTTTCGTTCACCCGAACAACAGCAGCCCAAGGCGGTACACGCAAAACGCCGCGAGCCACGCGATGCCGGTCTGGTACAGTATGACAAAGACCGTGCCCCTTACGCTGCCGAGTTCCCGCTTCACGGTCGCGATGGCGGCGACGCAGGGCGTGTACAACAGCGTGAAAACAAGGAAACTGATGGCGCTTAACGGGGAGAATAGCGTGTGCAGAATGTCCCGGAGTTCCGCGATGCCCGCGCCGGACAGGACGGCGAGGGTGCTAATGACGGCTTCCTTTGCCATGAAGCCGGTTATGAGCGCCGTTGAGACGCGCCAGTCGGAAAAGCCTATGGGGACGAAAATGCCGCTGATGAGGCGCCCGATTAGCGCGAGTATGCTGTCGGCGCTGCCGGAGGCGTGATTCAGGCGTATGTCAAAGGACTGCAAAAACCAGATCACAATCGTCGCCATGAGGATGACGGTAAACGCCCTCTCAATGAAGTCTTTCGCTTTATACCAGCACAGTCGCAGTACGGTCCTGGCTGAGGGGAAGCGGTAATTGGGCAGTTCCATGACAAACGGAACCGGCGCGCCCCTGAAAATCGTCTTTTCCATTATCGCGCCCGTTATCACGCCGAAGACCATCCCGGTGACGTACAGCGAGATCATTACCAGCGCCTGGTGCCTTGCGAAGAACGCCGCCGCGAACAGGGCGTATATCGGGACCTTCGCGCCGCAGCTCATAAACGGCGTGAGAAGGATCGTCATCTTTTTGTCGCGCTCGCTTGAGAGCGTCCTTGTCGCCATTACCGCCGGGACGGTACAGCCGAAGCCCATGAGCATCGGCACGAAGCTGCGCCCCGAAAGGCCGATTTTGCGGAGCGGCTTGTCCATTAAATATGCGACGCGTGCCATGTAGCCAGAGTCTTCCAGCAGGGACAGGAAGAAGAACAGCACGACGATAATCGGTATGAAGCTCAATACCGCGCCCACCCCGGCGAAAATGCCGTCAATGATCAGCGAATGGATAACCGGGTTCAGGCCGAACGCCGTTAAGAGGCCGTCCGTCATGTCGCTTAACGCTTCCATTCCCGCCACCAGCAGATCGCTGAGCCTGTTTCCGATGACGCCGAAGGTGAGGCCGAACACGATGAGCATGATCCCCAGGAAGGACGGAAACGCCCATACCTTGTGGGTCAGTACCGTGTCCAGGGAAACGCTGCGCCGGTACTCGCGGCTTTCCTTTACCCTCACAACGCACTTTTTGCATATATCTTCGATAAATTGATAGCGCATATCGGCGAGCGCCGCTTCGCGGTCGGTGTGCATTTCGTTTTCCATTTCCGTGACGGCGTGCTCAATCATGTCGGTTTCGTTTTCGCCGAGGAGGAGGGCGGTTCGTAGCGGCTCGTCGCCTTCCACCAGCCTCGTCGCCGCGAAGCGGTTGGGAATGCCCGAGTTCTGGGAATGGTCCTCAATGAGGTGCGCGATGGCGTGGATGGCCCTGTGTACCGCCCCCGAGCAGAAATCCACGCGCTGGGGCTTTTTACGGTTATGCGCCGTTTCCAGCGCCTGTTCCACAAGTTCCGCAAGGCCCTCTTTTTTTATCGCCGCTATCGGCACTACCGGTATGCCGAGTGCGCCGGAAAGAAGCTGTATGTCGATGCTTCCGTTGTTGGCCTGGACTTCGTCCATCATGTTGAGGGCGAGCACCATGGGTATCTGCAATTCTATCAACTGCATGGTCAGGTACAGGTTGCGCTCGATGTTGGTCGCGTCGACGATGTTGATGATACCGTCCGGCTTCTGCTTTAAGAGGAAATCACGGGTGATAATTTCCTCGCTGGAGTAGGGCGACAGGGAATAAATGCCGGGCAGATCGACGATGGAAACGTTTTTCTCGCCGGTGATCTCCCCGATCTTTTGCTCGACCGTCACGCCGGGGAAATTCCCGACGCGCAGGTTTGAGCCGGTAAGCTGGTTGAAAAGCGTCGTCTTGCCGCTGTTCTGGTTTCCCGCGAGGGCAAAAATCATGATGTCAAC
>JGI24698J34947_10000042_pt1 | contig 36182 bp, 31 predicted proteins | sample TergutMp193P3_FD_34947 | JGI IMG/M metagenome (IMG submission 34947) | reverse complement strand
GTAATCCTGAGGCAGTGAATCATCAAAAACCTCCGGCATACAGGATAAAGGAAATATTTGCAAAAGGTAAATTCAGGAGTTACGTTAAGCCACGTGATGCCTGCAGAATCCTTGATGAGACTAAAGATAATTTGCAGACAGCTATCAATAGTTGTTCTGAACTCAGGGCTTTGGTTAACACGATTCTCAGGCTTTGCGGAGAGGAGACAATATGAATGAGACAGAAATAGTTGAACGCTGCGGCAGAAAAATTCTTATTGAAAACGCAAGGATTGTGTAAAAGGAGAAGAGTATGAATAATTCTGGTTTCGATGATCTGTATTAACTCATAGAAGATATTTTAAAGGAATAAGGCGGTATACTATGAGTATCGTAATAAATAGTTTAGGAAAACTATTTTTGTCGCAAACAGGTAAGATTTTTGTGTGTATAGTATTCACTGTATTTATAACAGGAACCGCTTTTGGTCAGGTTTCTGATTTATCGTTGGATGCCTCAGATATACGTTTTGAACCTGTTTATTCTAATCACACTGTAATAGGATATAATCTTTTTGTACGAAAAAAAACGGGAATGGAATCTGTTATGCTGACCGAGCCTTCCGGCTATCACGCGCTGCGTTCTACGGAATGGAACTCAATTAATGGTTCAGAAAGGCGGGAGCTTTCCGGTGTTCCGTTATCTGGAGCATATTCGCAGTATAGTATTTTAAGTTCAACGCCAATTCACGATACGCATTTTGGCAGTGCTTTTCATCTTTTTATACCGTTTAGGTTTGTGTATGGCAACCAGTCGTCTTCCGCCGGAACTGTCTTCCTGCAAATAAGTAGTGGCGTACAAATTAATATAAGAACATTTGATCATCAATTCGCGGACCCCAATACCGGCAGGTATCAGAATAACCAATTCATAATAATAGATGTAAGCGTCCCCCGAGATTTGCAATATCCTGCTATGAACCATGTTCCTGAGGCTCCTTCTGTTGCAAGATATGATCCTGTACCTCCATTGCCTCCGCCTCCTGCGTCTACTGCGTCTCTGCAAGATTACATAAATTGTCAATATGATAAATTAAGAAGGATATTAGTTGATATTGTCGGAATAGATGGACATGTTCTGGACAGTATAGATGATAAAGAAGATAATGCTCCATTGCAGAGATTCTTATTGAGGGCGTTTAGTGGGAGAGGCCAACGTGAGTAAAAATAAAAATGTTAAGAAGAGAGATAAAAAAACAAAGGGAAAACATCTGTTGTGGGAAAAAATTTTGTCGTTCGTTCAGGTTATTGCGGCTGTGGCGACTGTTGTGACTGTTCTTTTCGCCTTTATAACTATCCTGATAATGAAGAACATAAGCAAAACTGACAATCTGCTTTACCTGCGAAGCGATATAGAATATAGAACTGACGCCGTTTTTTTGATAGGCGATGAATTAAGCTCATACAAAGTACTATTTCAAAATCCAAGTGAAGAGGAAGAAGAACGTATCAGGATAACCAAAAATAAAGAAACAGGAGCAATTTTTGCCATGTTGCGCGCTTATGAATTTGCCTGCCAGCAATATTTAAGAGGCAATATTGACAGGAAGGCATTTAAAGATCTGTATGGCGGCACATTGGAGAATTTGTTGAATAAGTATGAAGGTTTTATAACAAGCAATAGATACCATTCAATAAGAGAAGTAATTAAGCAATGGCAGTAACGCATCCATTGATTAGACCGTTTATGCGCATAACAGAATATGAATGAATGTAAATCCTGAATTACAAGTGTTTATGATGAACTTATCTCAAACAATAAAAAAATTAATAAAATGGTTTATCCCTTATGGAATCATTTATCATAGAAACCAAATGTCACAAAGGATTTCTGCTGAACAAAACCTTCAAAGAGAACAACAAAAAGAACAAAAAGAAAGAGAAATAAAAAATTATTTTCTATCCTTAAATGCAGATGTAGTAGAAGATCCGGAAATTGTTGAAATAATCGACTATTATAGAAAATATAATAGACCAATATATTGGTATCCATATTCATTTGCAAGAAAATATTTTGCAGCAGATATAGATGTTTTTTATGATAATTCAAGTAAGACAAAATATGTATTACATGAAAACAAAAGGCTCTATTTTCCGAAAGACTGGGATAATGAATATATACGTATTTATTATAACAATTTGCGTTCAGAACAAGACAAAGATTCGCCGCATCGCTATGAGGCGGGCATATTTACGATTCAAGAAGGCGATGTAATTGCGGATATAGGGGCGGCAGAAGGTATTTGGGCATTGAATTATGCAGAAAAAGCCGGAAAAATATATCTGTTTGAATGTGGCGAGGAATGGATAAAGGCTTTGAAGAAAACATTTGAACCATGGAAGGATAAAACGGTTATTGTTGATAAATATGTCTCAAATATCAACAATCGTAATAATGTAACATTGGATAATTATTTTGATGAGGGAATTGATTTTATAAAAGCTGATATTGAAGGAATGGAAACTAAATTACTGGAAGGTTGTAAAAACATATTAGCTAATAATATCAATCTGAAACTTTTATTATGCACTTATCATAGAAAAAACGATGCAGCGGATATAAAAGAAATACTGGAAAAAAATGGATTTAAAACAGAATATTCAAGACGATATATGTTATGCAGTTATGATGAAGAGTTGGAAAAACCGTATCTAAGACGTGGTTTGATAAGAGCGGTGAAGAAGATATAAGGAGGTATTTTGTGAAAAAAGTGTTGGTAAATTTATTAATAAAAATAAGGGATATTTGGCAGAGTAATTATACATGGTTTAATATACCTGTTTATAACCGAAATGATATAGAATATGAAAACAAACGGCGGCTTGATGATCCAAAATATTTGGATCGTTTTGGATATAAAGTATTCTCCCAAAATGATGAAGATGGAATAATCGCTGAAATATTTAATAGGATTGGTACGACAAATAAAAAGTTCGTTGAATTTGGTGTACAAAATGGTTTAGAAAGTAATGGGCATTATCTATTGCATAAAGGTTGGAACGGTTTATGGATAGACGGTAATAGTAAATATGTTGAGCAAATATCCAAATTATTTGAAAGCCCTATAAAGAAAAACCAACTAAATGTAATAAATGCGTTTATTACCGTAGATAATATTAATGAGCTAATCGGGAGATGGGGGATAGGTGTAATTGATCTTTTAAGTATTGACATAGATGGTAATGATTATCATGTTTGGGAAACGATAACCTGTATAAAGCCGCGTGTTATTGTTATCGAATATAACGCAAAATTTCCTCCCCCGTATGAATGGATAATGCCATATAATCCTGAACACACATGGGATGAAATAAGCGATTATTGGGGAGCCTCGCTATCGGCATTTGAAAAGTTGGCAAATAGACTTAATTATCAGTTGGTAGGAACAAATATGACCGGAACTAATGCCTTTTTTGTTGAAAAAAGTTTGACTAATGATTTATTTCCAAAGCCAGCGACAGCGGAAAATTTATATCATTCGTTGGATTCAAGAAGATATGTATGCAGCGGCTATAGGAGCCTGAAATATATTGGAAATTAGTGAAAATTGATTATAATAAACAATCAACAACACAAAGATTTATTTTATACGTTAATAGGCCGGCTTTGGCGAATTATTTCAGGGCCTGTAATGCTGCTTTTTATTCCTCTGTTTCTTAGACCGGAACAACAGGGATACTGGTATTTATTTGGAAGTATTTCAATGCTGAGCGTACTGGTTGATTTGGGTTTTTCCAGTATTGTACTTCAATTTTCCGCGCATGAATATGCTTTCTTATATTTTACAGATAAAAGTCTTCTGGCTGGAGATGAATTACATTTAAAAAGACTCGGCAGCTTGTTTCGTTTTGTTATTAGACGAATTTTATTTTTGTGTATAATAGCATATCCAGTTATTTTTGTTGTTGGATTAGCGTTTTTTATTCGAGACGGTGTTCTGAATGTATACTGGGTTCCCTGGTCATTATATTCTTTTGGCGCTATGATTAGTTTTTTCTGTAATTTTATTTTATCATTCATAGAAGGAATGGATAAAATTACACCCATACAGAAAATTCGTTTTATAGCTTTATTTGTATCTACCGTGATAGTTCCTGTAAGTCTTTTTTTTGGATTAAATATATACGCTTTAGCGTTCGGCATATTAATAAACGCGTTAGTTTTTCTTTTCTTGATAGTTTATAGATTTAAGCCTGTATTGAAAGAATTATTGGATATATCATCAGGTTTTTCTTATAATTGGAAAAATGAAATAAATCCGCTTCTTACAAAATATATAATTGGCGGTGTTTTCGCTTATTTTGTTTTTCAAATATATATACCAATAGTTCATTATTTTCATGGACCCGTTTACAGCGGAAAAGTTGGAATAACTTTGGCATTGGTTTTGGCTTTAGTAGATATAAGCAGTATTTGGATATATACAGTAGTTCCAAAGATAAATATGCTCGTATCAAAAAAAATATGGCCGGAATTAGATATGCTTTTTAAAAAAAGAATGATGTTTAGCTTGGGAACATATATTTTGGGTATTATGGCTATGTCTGCTGCGATATATATTTTAAGAAACATCTGGATATTTCCTAAAATATTTGAACGATTTTTGCCATTTAAAGTCATTCTTGTATTATTTGGTTGTTATTTCTTTCAGCAAATAATAAACAATTTAGCCGTGTATTTACGAGCGCATAAACAGGAACCATTAATGGGACAAGCAATATTTGCCTTCTTTTGGGTAGTACCTACTACCATACTGGCCGGTAAATATTTACCTCCCGACTGGATTTTTTTAGGGTTTTTATCAAGTTATGTTTCTCTTATGCCAATTAACCTTTTTATTTTTTTTAAATGTCGGAAACAATGGCATGCTTAACTAAATTTCTTGGGTATTTAAAGAAAAGGGTGCTAGTTCAAAACTTTGATTTTACCTTTTAACCATCGTGTAAATTAATGATTATTTAGAATATCATGAATAAAATGGAAGCGAAATATGCAAAATAATAAAGTATCAGTCAAAGAACTTAATGAATTCTTAGAAAATGGAAAATTATCAGAATTTGGCACTTTTTCAGAGGTAGATATTGTATTTGTTTCTGGATTGTTTTTATTATATATGCAAAACAGAGATAATTGGATAAAAATCCCGCAGCTTTTCAATATAGAGGAAAACTCAAACGCGTGGAATCACTCCCATTATTTCAAGCAAATTGAAGATTTATATGGGATAAAGTATGATCAAATTTTTATTAAATTTCCTAATGCTTATAATAAAGATGCAAACTCTGTATCAAGGTTTTTTGCTCCTCCAATATATATTACTAAAAAATCAATTGAGTATTTTTTTGAAACTCAAAATTTAAACAGACGAATTGATAATTTAAAAGAAAAATATAAGAATTATTTTGATATATCAGATTTTGTTGATAAAACTTATAATAACTACAGGAAATTCACACAAGAATTTGATGAATATGAAAAAGATATACAGCAAAGATTAGGAGCTACCGCACCTGTTTTTGTTTTTATATTCATTGTTGCTTGTAAAAGGCTTGCAAAAAAAGAAGATAGAACATTTGAGAGAACTAAGGATTATATAGAAAAAATATGGCAATTTACTCAAATATATACAAATACATTGCATGAACTAGCAAGAAACATAGTTGAACATAGCGGACAGGATAAGGATAACGGTCAAGGTATAATTACTATTCGTGCATACAGACCAAGTAGCGATAATGAAACTAAAGAAAAAATAAAAGTACTTGAGACGCATATATTTGATTATGGCAAAAAAGGAATTTATGAAACTTTAAAACAAAATACAAATGAAAATATAACAGAGAATGAAGGCGATATTTATTCATTGGACCTTAGTATTTTGAACAATAAAGAAAATAAATACACCTTAAAAGATTTTATAGAACCAATAGATAACAAAAAATTCCTATTACAGCAGTTTTTCAGAGAAATGGCTCATTATGGGTTAATGAGCTTAAAAGGTTGGTTTGAACAGTACAAAGGTAAAATATTTGTATCTTCGGTAAGAGAAGATAATGACAATAAAAGAGAGGCTTATATTTTTCCTGAAAATGTTGATGCTATAAATGAGATGGAAAAATATGATATTAAAAAAGGAACTTCTTATTATTTTGAAATATTATTTGATCCCTTATTGTTTGAAAGAAAACAAGAAATTATAAAAGAAATGGGCAACCAATTTAAGACTGATGCTTTGGTAGAATTTCAAAATTTTGAATTAATAGAATATAATGACATATGTATTTTTGAACCAGATAATGCAAAAAACTATATAATAAATTTGAAAATATCAGATTCTCTTAAAATAACAAACAGTGAAAAGATAGACAATCGGGAAACAGAAAACAGTATTTGTAATGATATTATTAAAAAATTAAATTCACCAGATACTAAAAAGTTTAAAAAGGGTTTTTTTGCTTTTGATTTTGATTATATATTAATTTATAAATCGAATTTATTGAGAATATTAGCAAGATTATCCCGTGAAAAATTATCTGATTTCCTAGTATATAACATTGATTGCAATGTATTTATCGGATTAGTAGAAGACAACAAACAATGGTTTGAGAAAATAAAAGATAAAAAGGATTATATTAAAGATCAAGGAATAGAAACTTCCTATTGGCTTAAAGACAAAAGCATATTATTTTTTACAAAATACGAAAAACTACGAGAAAAGGAAGAGGAACAAGAAACACCCCAAAAAGATTTTTTTTATTTTGCAGATTTTCTTTTTGGAGAAAATACAAAAACATTTAATACTATAAATAAGATAGTCTCAAATACTTTTCCAAATGCAACATATATTAATAAAAAAAGAGAACTTGAAATAAATGATAATTTTATTATTCCTAAAAGAATGCAAAAAATATTTTTCTATGGCGATTCAAAATATTTGTTGCCATTCGATACTTTATTAAAAAACAAAGAAGGGAAGGAACTTTTTCTGTCTCATATAAAGACAATCCTTCAAAACGATATTTTAAAAAAACAATCAAATGAAACCAATGATCCGTTTAAAAATTATGTTGATAAAGTTGATGGTTATCATATAAAACAAACACATTTTAAAATCGGTAATAAAGTCCATTCAGCAGACTTTTATTATGCAAAACGATTTTTTCAGAATTCATTTTATACTACTCGTTTGGCTATGTATCTTGCAAAACAGATACATAATGAAAATAATCAAAATTATGAAATTACGCTTGCGGGCTACGAATTGTATAGTGAGTTAATTTTAAGTTTAATAGAAAGATTTCTAAGTGAAATTTATAATTATAAAAATATTAATCATTTCATAGCAAAAAGTGAAGATGAGAAAATGATTTTTTTACCGGAAAATACTTTTGAAAGTTACCTTGACCATTTTAAAAACCGTAAAACAATTATTATTGTTCCAATTGCGGCTACAGGCAATACTGTAAAAAAAATAGAATCTGAAATTAAAAGAATTTACAATGAAAAAACATCAGAAATAATAGATGATACAATATTTTCTTCATATAGTGTTATTTTAGCACAAGATTCAAAATCGAAATTTGAAATTATAAGAAAAGATGAGAAAAACCTATCAATTATTAATCTTACGGCTAGATGGTATAATCTTAAGGATTGTCAATTGTGTTATGGACTTGATGAAAATAGTAAGCAGGTAGAAACAGTACCATTGTTTGATACGGATAATTCCTCTCTTACGCCTTCATTGATTTTTGGAAATCCTATAGGAAAGAAAGAACCGAATCCAGAAAAGGAAATAGAGAATAATGTTGTTAAATTTAATGATATGAATTTTTTAAAGTCAATAAATTATCAAACTGTAGAGCGAAATGATAATTACAGAATATTTGATATTGATTCTGATAAATTCATTGAAGAAAATTTTATAAATATTATCAAATGGCTAAAGAACACGGTTAGGACGCATTTAGAAAAAGATTGTTTTCTTAAACTAACCGATAATATTGTTATCGTAGCACCTTGTCACGAAAGCAATTCGCAATTTATTAATCTTGTTAATGAAAATGTATTTTCTTCTTCTGCTACGATTATTCACCATCAAAAAGGCGTTGACTTTATAGAAAATTTTGGTATTTTATATAAAAATAATTTAAATGATATAAATACTAAAATATTTTATGTGGATGATTCGTTGATAACAGGTAAGCATTTTTTTGAACTCTTCGATCTGATAAGAGAAGTTAATGAAGCGCAAAAGCCGCTTACCGCCTCAATTCTTATCAATGACCAGGCGGTTCCCTTTATTCATGACCAAGTAGTAGAATTATCGAGAAAGTACTTTACATTTGTTTCTTTCAATCAACCGTCTACACGCAATATACTTAATGAACGTCCACTGGAACATGAACAAAAACGTTACGAATCTTTAAAAGAAAGTGCTTTACATGATATATTACGCGAACATTTTTATTTAAAAGCCCAAAAACTTATTTCCGAAAAACGTAAAATAAAAATTAAATTAACACAAGATAAAAAAATAAGACATTTAAAAATGTTTGAGGCAACGCATAAAATTTACGATTATTTCGCACATAATGAAAATATTCCAGATTTAACAGATGAAAATAAGAGGAATGAATTTGTTGATTTTAATCTTAAATACAATGATATTAAATGTATAATTAACAATAAAGATACTAATACAAAAGCATTATTAAAAGTGTTATCGCAATATCCTTTTATTCTTTATAAGGATTTACGAAAAGAAACATTCAATTGGCATAAAGAAATGTTACAAAATATTATTTTTGATTCTGTAAATGAAGATTGTTTTAATTTAGATAATGACAAAGATTATGATAATTTTACTACATTTAAATTTCTTCTTCGTCGTGCCGCACTCTTAGACAATTATCAAGTATTAGAAGTAAATTTTTTAAATAAACTTTTAATGTGGTTTTTCAAAATTGATAAATATTTTGATCCAGACGAAAAAAAAAGTTATTCACGTGATCTAAATTTGTACAATCAAACTGATTCTAAAGAAAAATTTGAGAATATAATTAAAAATTTATGTGATTTTCCAATTTTTGTCTTAGGTAATTATTTTGAAATGATACAAAAAAATGGTTGGGTAGCATATAGATTATTGCAAAATGTAGAAAAAATAAATTTTACAGCGTCATATTCAGGCAGGAAATTCCTTAATATGTTAAAAGTAGAAATAGCTTTTGTTTTTGATGAGTTTATTAAGATTTTAGAAAAAGATAATAATTTCAAATTGCAAGTTATGAATAAGGATATAATTGAATTAAATAAAAATAATCTTAGAATATATATAAAAACTGATAAAATTGAAAATTATATTGATGTAAGAGGTGATTTGTTTAAAACTAATAAATATGAATTGGTAAAAGAAACAATTTTTAAAAATAATTCTAATATAAAAAACATACCCTTTTTAAATTATTTGTGGATTAAGCAATTATTATTCGCAGACAGCAATGATAAGGAATCCCGAATTCCTTATGGTTATCAGGAAGAAATAAATGAAATTATTGGTAAAATGAAAGGATTTTTTCCAGATGATGAAAAAGTTAAGGCATTTTTTATTGTTACGGATGGAAAACAAGAACCACATGTACTTTTATCGGAAGACTATTCATTATATAAGGATTTTAAATATGAATATAATGAAATAAAGCAATTATTTAATTCAAAAGATAATAATAGAAGAATAAAAGATGAGATGCCAACAAAATCTTTAATTGATTTTCTTAATGGAACATCTGAGAATACTAACGCAGAATATTTATTTGAGAACAATAAATGGATAAATCTTTATGATAAGTACGATGATGATAAAAATCTTGAATTTATACCATCTGAATATAAATGGCTGTATTTAGTACGCATTTCTGAACTGAAAGAATACAATGATGTTGAGTATAATTTTGAAGCACAAGGATTACTCGGATTTTATAGTACAGAAAATTTAAGTGAATGTATATTGCCAAAACAATTGTTAATGCTTCTAAGAAAGGACATAAGTGCATTTATAAAAAAACATCATAAAAATGATGAATTTGCGAAGTTTATACAACAAGAAGAAAGAAATAAATATGTATTAAGATTAAATCACGGAGTAAACAATTACAAAGACATTATTAATGAATTAATAGAAAGATGCAAAGATGCTGAATCAAAAGATGATTTTTATACATACTTTAACCTTATTCTAACAAAATTAGAGATAATAAGCAAGTTAAGTTCTACAAATGAAAATGAAAGAGAAAAGGAAAAAATAACTTTAAAGGATATTAAAGATGAATTTGATATATACAGGAAAATACTCACTTTAAATGTTGGCGAGATTGTAGGATTTAACAAGGGGGAGATAGATATTTTAGTAAAACTTAATTTTAATAATTTTGACGACATTGGTATAAAATATGTTTTCCCAAAAGATAGTTTAAAAGATATTGTTTTTGAATTATTGAATAATATTAGAAAAAATGTATGTAATTTTAGTATGAGAAGCATTACAAAAGAAAATCCATTATGTATTAATATATCAAGGATAATTGATTTAAATAATAGGGAATTCCTTTCTGTTACAAATAACCATGTTGTAAATTTTGATAAACCAAAGAGAAATAACGTTGTTCATGGCATTGATTCATTACAGGAATTGTGGCATTTATACAAATTAGGGCGAATAAGTACGGATTCTATTAAAGAAAAACTATCATTTACAATAAAGATACAATTAACACGGGAGACAATTGAAAATGAATAAGGTAGTTATTATCATAGAAGATAAGATAAAGGACTTTGAACGTATTAAAGCAATTATTGAAAGTTCTTTTGATAGTTCTTTTGTATGTAGACAAAATTATACCAAAACAAGTTTTAATAATTTTTGCGAGGATTTAAGAAATTCATTAGTTGTGAATCATGGTAATCCCAGTTCACAAAAGATAATGAAGGAAGAGTTAATGAACGAATTAAGAAATTATTGCGGCATAGACGAAGAACCTGTTTATTTGATTGATTATCTATTAAATGAAGAAGATGATAATATAAATGGGATAAATTTTTGTAAAAAAATCCTTAAAGAATTATATCCAAACAAATATGTACCAGTTATGTTTATTAGTAACGCTAAAGGCAATGATAGGTTATCAATAGATGAGTATTGTTCAATAATTAATGATAATACAATTTGTGATGTAGTTATTAAACCAGATGTAATTAGAGGTAAATGGAATGTTACTACATATTTTATAAACAGGATTAATAATTTTATTAAGCAAGCACACACAACATCTATACCCAAAATGACTATTGATGGAGAAGAGAAACAAAATATGATTATAAAGAAAAAAATATTTATATCTTACTCTCGCAAAGATGTTGATTTTAAAAATGAATTGAGAAATCATTTAAATATTTTATCGCAAGTTGATATTACAGACAATTGGAGTTGTGATGATATACATATAGGAAATTGGGATGACCAAATACAAAAAGAATTGGATGATAGTAATTTGATAATTTATATGCTCTCGGCAAACTTTTTTTCCTCTTCATATATTCTTGAAAAAGAAGTTCAAAATGTTATTGATGGTAAAAGAGAGAGAAAAAGTATTCTATGTGTCATTGTAAGTGATTTTATTGATTTAGACAAGATTGAAAATTATTTGCAAAATTGGCAAATATCAGATAAGCAAAAAGCAATCCTCATGTTGAAAGATTTTCAATATTTACCATATGGAAAAGAATTTAATCAAATTACAAAGCAAAATGAGGAAAAACTAAAATCGCTGAAAAAATTCTCAAATGATGGTGATATCGAAACCGCATTAAAACAAATTTCCGAGAAAGTATTGAATATTTTAAAAATTTAAACGTTTGAAATGAGAAATCTTCTGTAGGTATAAATAAAGGATATATTAATGAAGACCTTAATAGAAAAAATAGTAAGATTCATGTTTCCGTCTCTTTTTAAAAGACTTGCCCGCAATGAACAAAATATAAAAGCCTTATCAAGGGCTGTAACACAATTATACTACACAAATAATAAGTCCTACATTAGGGGGTAATATCAAAATATCCATTATTTCCTAAAGTTTGTACACAGGCTGATATAGATTCCTCATGGTGTGCATATTGGGTTGGCGCTTTTAAATTAGAGCGTATTTATCATCGTAAAATCTGGGAATATGCGTATGTGTCTCAGGCACTGTACAATGCGGATATGCTTCAAAGAGGGAAAAAGGGAATAGTATTTGGCTGCGGCAGAGAACCTCTGCCTAGTTTATTTGCCGGTTTCGGTTGTAAAATTACCGCGACAGACGCTCCTCCGGAAAAAGGTTGGAAGGGTACAACACAGTATGCGGATTCGTTGGATATGTTGTATTTTGAGAAAATAGTTGACAAAGAAGCATTTAAAAATAATGTTTGTCTTGAATATGTAGATATGAATAATATCCCTGAAAACCTTAATGGGCAATATGATTTCTGCTGGTCTATATGCGCGTTGGAACATTTAGGCTCTCTCGAAAATGGACTTATATTTATGGAAAGATCGCTTGATTTACTCAAGAAAGGCGGGATAGCCGTACATACAACCGAATACAATATATCTAATGAGGGCGATACGATTTCAACCGGGAATTCGGTTTTATATCAGAAAAAACATATTGAGTCTTTNATANAGNGCTTACGTTCCAAAGGCTATATTATAGAGGAGCCTGATTTTTCTGTNGGTAATGATGTGTTTGATTGTTTTGTAGATATACCGCCTTATGAAGGCGATGGTTATGAACATGGTGGGCCGCATATAAAATTGGAACTGGACGGTTATACCTGTACGTGTTTTGGGATGATAATTTCAAAACTGTTATGAGTTATCTAAGAAAATATTTATCTGATTAAAATTATAAAGAAAAGAAATGATTATATTATGAATAAAATAAAGATAATGGTTGATGCGAGAGTTTTATTTCATTACTATTTTACTAATGGCAGATATGGAGGAATACCTTATGTTTGTATTAATATTCTAAAAAAATTAAAAGAACAGTCAGACTTTGATATAACTCTTGTTTACGGATTAGAATATAGATGGAATAAGAAACTAAAAAAAATAAAAAACGATGGCCTCTTTAGAAATTTAAAATTTATTTGCATTAATAATTTTACAGAATGTGAAAATTATAAGATATTTGCAAAATGTCATTTTGCAAATTTGTCGTTATTATCAATAATAAAGATGACATACTATATTTTTAGATATTTACTCTTCAAATTTTTAGAATTTTATTTTGATTTTCTCTGTAGTGACAAGAAAGAAATCCAAAATCATCATATCTATTTTAGTATGTATAATGCTATTCCTGATAAAATTAAAAATATTCATAAAATAAAATTTATAATACTATATGATACAATAGAATTGTTTGAAAAAGACATATTTATCAGAGAAAGGTATAAAGTTATACCAGATAGTATAGATAAAAATACATATATATTTTTTATATCCCAAAATACTAGGAATGATTTTTTTAGTGTTTACAAAAACGATTTTAATTTTGCAAAAACATTCGTGTGTTATATAGCAAGCGCAAGTAATTTTATTCCAGATTATGATAGAAATAAATTAAATAAAGTTTTAAAAAGAAGTGTTGGTAGTAATATAAATAATAGATATGTTTTATCATTAAGTTCAAGTTCTCCAAGAAAGAATGTTCCTTTTACTGTAGAATGTTTTTTGAAATTCATTCAAAAGAATAATATAGACGATTTGTATTTCTTTTTAGCAGGCGCTTCTTCGAGAATGATTAAAAATGCCGTACAGCCAGTATTACAAAAATTTCCAGACCTCAATGATAAAATTGTTATCTTGGGGTATATACAAGATGAAGATATGAATATAATTTTAAGCAATGCCTTATTTTTTGTTTTTTTAAGTAAATATGAAGGTTTTGGAATGCCGCCATTGGAAGCAATGCAGGCGGGAACTGCTGTAATTACAGGTAATAATAGCAGTTTGCCGGAAGTTGTTGGGGACGCTGCTATTTCTGTCGATTGTGAAGACGAAAATGTCATTATTAAGGCGTTTGAGGATTTGTACTTTAATGAAGATTTAAGATTATCATTTATAACAAGAGGCTTGGAGCAATCAAAACTTTTTAGTTGGGATAATACAATAAGCATGATGAAGTCTGCTTTTAGTTATTCTCTTGGATTAAATATTTCTTAATTAAGATATTTAATAAATATAAAGAATAAGCCAGAAGAATCAAGGTTTTATATATTATGAAAATTTTATACGATCATCAAATATTTTTTTTGCAAAAATATGGCGGTGCGTCAAGGTATTTTTATGAATTGTTAAGTCGAAGTAATGATCTATTTGATTATGAGGTAACCGGACTGTATTCTGAGAATATCTACTCAAAAGCTCTGGGACTGCATAAAGATTTTCCTGTAAAAGCAAAGTTTCGCGGGAAACAAAGGATAACTGATTTATTTAATAGAAAAAATGCTATAAAAAAGATGAAAGCTGGTAATTATGATGTAATTCATTCTACACTTTATGAGCCGTATATTCTAAAAAATAGCAAAAAACCTGTGGTTATAACCGTTCATGATATGATTCATGAGATATTTCCTGAGTATTTTGGTGTAAATAATACTTATAGCAATAATAAAAAAAATATGATCTTGAAAGCGGATAAAATAAATGTTAATTCATATACGACAAAAAATGATGTTTTAAGATTTTTCCCTCAAGTTGAAGAAAAAATATCAGTTACATATTTAGCCTGTTCGACAGATATTTTAAATTCTATTATGGAAAAAGAAAATTATATTTTGTTTATCGGACAACGTAGTTTGTATAAGAATTTTAATAATTTTATAGAGGCTGTTGCCCCTTTATTATGCAAATATAATCTGAGGTTGTTATGTACTGGTAATCCCTTTAATAAAGATGAAATAGCAATGTTTAAAGAGCTTAATATTCAAGATAAAATTTCCTGTAAATTTGTCGCAGAAGAGGAAATAAGTGCTTTATATGCTAAAGCTATTGCCTTTGTTTTTCCGTCTCTGTGTGAGGGTTTTGGAATTCCGATGCTTGAGGCTTTTTCTTCAGGGTGTCCAGTAATAGCCTCAAATAAAGGTTCACTTCCTGAAGTTGGCGGCGATGCTGCAGTTTATTTTGATCCTTATAGCATTGATGATATGCGTTTGGTTATTGATAATGTTTTAACCTCACCAACATTACAGAAAGAGTTAGTGCAGAAAGGGTTGGAACAAGCGAAGAAATTTTCATGGGAAAAATGTGTTGATGAGACAGTAAAAATTTATAAGAGTTTATTAGGAAACAACCAATGAGAATAAAAAACATATTAAACTTACCGTTAAAGATATACTATTATTTTATATTTGGTAAATATTCTTTTTATTCCGAAATAATGAACGTCTTAAAAATAGATGGAGGTAAGAATATATTTTTAGGAAAGAATATTTTTATAGGGTATAAAACATGGCTTTCAGCAATTCCTTATTCTGATTCAAACAAATGTCAGTTAATCATAGAAGATGGCGCTGTTATAGGACATTTTAATCATATTGTTGCTACAAAACAAGTTGTAATAAAAAAAGATGCTTTATTGGCATCTAGAATTTATATTTCAGATAATACGCATGATTATAGTAATCCGAATTTGCCTATAAAGACGCAAAAAGTAATTCAAAAAAACGGAGTAGTGATTGGAGAAGGCTGCTGGATAGGTGAAAATGTTTCCATTTTAGGCGCTTCTGTGGGGAAAAATAGTGTGGTAGGCGCTAATTCAGTAGTTACACATTCAATTCCTGATTATTGTGTAGCTGTAGGAATACCAGCTAAAGTTATAAAGAAATATAATTTCGAAACAAATATTTGGGAAAACATTAATTCTTGACAATAAAATATATATTATGATTAAAGAAAATGAGTTAAAAAACAAAAAAATACTTCTAATTATTTCTCCTTTTTATGAATATCACATAAGAATACAAGAAACATTAAGTAATTTTGGTTGCAGTGTAACGGTATTATATAATCAATTAAATACTGTTTATGCTTATTCTCAGAATAAAATAATATTTTTACTTAAGTATATTTTTAGAATGATAGATAAACAAGATATTTCAAAACAACTAGAAGAAAAATATGATTTTGTACTTGCATTGGGTGGATATACATATAACGAAAAAATATTAAAAAAGTTGAAAAAGAATAATCCAAATATAAAAACGATAGTTTACTATTGGGACTCTTTTTATAATTGGAAGAGTTCCTATACTATTGACTGGTTTGATTACCGTTATTCTTTTGATAGATTTGATTGTTTAAGGTATAATAATAAAAACCTTAATTATTTGCCGCTTTTTTATATTAATAATCCATTGACAAATCGACAAGAAGAAACAAAATATGATCTATTGTATATTGGTTCATTTTCTCCATTTTCTTTGAATAGAATATTTTGGTTAAAGAAGATTTGTAAAGAAATTCAAAAAAATAATATAAAAGCTTTTGTATATCTATATTGTCCGAGAATAAAGGTTTCTTTGAAAGAAATTTTGTATTGCATGACGAGTATATCATATTTTCTATACGCATTTTTTGCATTTCTTTTCAGAAATGAGCCCTTTGTTTTCCATGATAAACTTTCACTAACAGTTGTAAAAGATATTGTAAGAGAGTCAAAATGTCTGCTTGATATTCCAGTGGTGAATCAATCTGGCATATCAATAGGCGTAATAGAGGCAATGGCTAATGGTAATAAAATAATTACAACAAATGAGAATATAAAACATGATAAATTTTACAGAGAAGAAAATATTTACATATTAAATAAAAAAAATATGAAAGGAATAAATGATTTTATGAAAATAAATTATCTTCCAATGGATATATCCTATTTAAAGATTGAGAACTGGTTAAAGACGTTGTTAGGTTAGTTATGGTGTTTAATATTTTAAAAAAATTATTATCAAAAATAAATAGAGAATTGTTTTATATTTATAATGTAAGATTATATGGGCATCTTGGAAGGAATTCATTTATTAATAAACCCTGTTTGATTGGAAATAGATCTTGTATTTTCATCGGGAATAATGTTTTTATTAGAAATTACGCGAGAATAGAAGCCGTAACAACTTATGAAGGGCAGGTATATAATCCAAAGATAATTATTGAAGATGGAGTTTATATTGAACAAAGTTTGCATTTAACATGCGCAGAAAATATTGTCATTGGAAAAAATACCGCAATAGCCGCAAATGTTACTATTAGTGACATACATCATTCTTACGAAGATATTAATATTCCCATAGAACGCCAGAAATTAAGGGTTGCTCCTATAAAAATAGGCGATGATTGTAAAATATACAACAATGCGGTTATTTTACAGGGGATTTCAATAGGTAAGCATGTGACAGTGGCAGCTAATTCGGTCGTTACGAATAGTATTCCCGATTACTGTGTTGCTGTTGGAATTCCGGCAAAGATAATTAAACGATACAATTTTGATACAAAACAATGGGAACGAACAAATCCGCAAGGTGAATTCTTGAAATGAAAAATGTATTAATCACAGGCGGTGCTGGATTTATTGGTTCTTCCATAGCATTAAAACTTATTGATAGCGACTATAATGTAACTGTTCTTGATAATCTTTCACCACAAATACATGGAGATAATCCAGAGGATTCGTTTTTATACAAGAGGATAAAAAACAAAGTTAATTTTGTTAAAGGGGATGTAAGTAATCGTGCTGATTGGGAAAAGGCATTAGTTAATCAAGATGCGATAATTCATCTTGCCGCTGAAACCGGGACTGGTCAGTCAATGTACGAAATAGAAAAATATACAAAGGTAAATATTAGCGGTACTGCTATCTTACTTGATATTCTTACCAATACAAAAACAAATGTTAGAAAAGTAATTGTGGCTTCATCAAGAGCGATTTATGGCGAGGGAAAATATTATTGTGAAGAACATGGAATTGTATATCCCCATGAACGAAAAGAGCGGGATATGCTTAATAAAGATTTTAGTAATAAATGTCCTGTATGCGGTAAAAATGTTCAGCTTAAAGCCACTGATGAAGAGGCAAAAATACACCCATCAAGTATTTATGGAATAACAAAGCAGGTGCAGGAACAGATGGTGCTTTCGTCCTGTAAGGCAATAAACATACCTGCTGTTGCATACCGTTATCAGAATGTATATGGTCCCGGGCAGTCATTAAAGAATCCTTATACCGGAATACTTTCAATTTTTTCTACAAATATCTTGCATAACCAGCCAATAAACATTTTTGAAGATGGCGAAGAATCCCGCGATTTCGTTTATATTGATGATGTTGTTGACGCAACGATAATAGGACTGGAAAAAGATGAAGCTGACTATCAGGTTTTTAATGTAGGGAGCGGCAAAAGTACTACCGTAAAACAAGTAGCAGAACTGTTGAAGATGTATTACAAATCGGATAGCGATATAAAAATAACGGGTAATTTCCGTTTAGGTGATATACGGCATAATTACGCCGATATTTCAAAAATTAACAAACTGCTGGGATTTATTCCAAAATATGAATTTGAAGAAGGGATTAAAATATTTACTGACTGGGTTAAGAAAGAAAATATAGAGAAGAATAATTTTTATCAAGAATCTTTATCAGAGATGCGAAAGAAGGGATTGTTCAAATAATGGAAAATAAAAAAATAGGAATTGTTACTGTATTATACAAAAGCGAAACTGTACTTGAGGATTTTTTCAGAACACTTAATGAACAGAGTTATAGGAATTTTACCCTCTATGTAGTTGATAATAAATCGCCGGATAATTCATTAGATAAAAGCAAAGAATTTGCAAAATCTGTATGGTTTAAAACAAAATTTATAGAAAATGATGATAATTATGGAGTGGCAAAAGGAAACAATCAGGGAATAGAAGCCGCTTTGAAAGATAAATGTGATTTTGTTCTTTTATCAAATAATGATGTTGTCTTAAAACCTGATACAATTGAAAAATTATATATTGGTTTAATGGAAAATAATTCTGATATGGCGGTTCCAAAAATATACATTTACGGAACCAGCCTAATATGGATGGCAGGCGGGAAATTTACTTGGCATAATGGATCAAATAAACATTTTGGATATAAAAAAGAAGATGAGGGACAGTTTGATAGGTGTAAAAAGATAGGTTATGCGCCTACTTGTTTTATGCTGATAAAAAAGGAAATTTTTTCAACAGTTGGAATGATGGATGAAAAATATTTTGTTTATTATGACGATTGCGATTTTATATATAGGGCAATGAAAAAAAAGCAAAAATTATTCTATATATATAATAGTATTTTGGAACATAAGGAAAGTACATCAACAGGGGTTAAATCTGATTTCTCTATGTTTTATTATATTCGAAACAGAATATATTTTGCAAAGAAACATAGACATTTTTTTTATTTTTTTTATATTGAAAATTTGTTATATCATTACTCTATTCGTTGGTTAAAAATGATTAGTAATAAACATCAATGGAAGTTGATGTTAAGAGCAATGCAGGAAGGAGCTGTGTTATAAAAGTATATGCCGACATTTAGTTTTTTATATACGATACCATACATAATACTCTTTTTATTATTATATGTGAATATAATTCCATTATATAAAACGAATACAGGATCCTCCTTTAATAATAATTACTATATCTGGATACAAAAATATTTTGTTGTCTCTTTGTTGATATTTTTTATAGGGTTTCGCGGTTTTTTATATACCGATTGGATTAGTTATTATCAAGTTTATGATACTTCACCGTCATTATTTGATGGAATAGATTCTATAAATAAATTTTTAAAAAGCTCATGGGGAAATGGATTTTTGTTTTACATGGTTTTATGTAAAACAATCTCCTCTAACTTCTTCTTTTTCCAATTTGTTTCATATATTATTGATTATATTATACTGTATTATTTTTTTAAACGAATTATTCCAAAATATATTATTTTAGGTTTTATTTTTTTTGTTTTGTTTTCAGGATTAATGATAGAATTTAATTTATTAAGAAATTCTAAATCTATTATGCTGTTTCTTATTTCTTTAAAATATTTGGAAGAAAAAAGGATTTTTAAATATTTTATATTAAATATTCTCGGTTTATTGTTTCATACAACATCGCTGTTATTTTTACCATTATATTTTATTTTAGATAAAAAATTTCCTCGCTCTATTATTTTTTCTCTTTTTATTGTTGGCAACATTATATTTCTATTACAAGTGGAATGGTGTAAATTATTATTAACCTATATCAGTACAATGATCTCAGGAGGATTGGGAAAATTAATAAAAAGTTATTTATTAAGTGAATATTATTCGAGCGCATATGGCATTTCAATAGGTTTTTTAGAACGTTTCTTTAGTTTTATTATTATATATTTTTTTTATAAAAAACTTTGTAAAATAAACAAAAACAATATAGTCTATATTAATATATTTTTTTTATATAGTTTTATTTTTCTCTATTTTTCTGAAATAATGATAATTTTGGAAAGGGTTACTCTTTTATTTATTTTTCCGTATTGGATTATATATCCACAAATTTACTCTTTGTTTAATAACAAAAAAAAACAAATATTTTTGCTAATTTTACTGTTTTTTGGTGTATTAAAAATAGGTGCAGCTAACAAAAATATATTTTCTTTGTATGACAATGTATTAATTTATCATAAAACATTTCATGAAAGATCAATTATATTTAATAAACATGAGGATAAAATATTTAATTAATAAAAGAAAATATGAAAGTATTATTTGATCATCAAATATTTGCATTTCAGAAATACGGAGGAGCATCAAAATATTTTTGTGAAATAATAAAGCGATTTCCGAAAGAAATATGGATGACGAGTACACTATACAGCAACAATGAATATATAGAGTCATATAATCTTTTTTCCTCCCAAAAAATACTCCCGGATTTTTCTTTTAGAGGAAAAGAAAGAATAATTTCAGAATTGGGGAAAAATCATTCTAAAATTATTTTTAAGCAAAAAAATTATGATATTTTTCATCAAACATTTTATGATCCATACAGTTTAAAATATATTGGCAATAAACCTATGGTTATGACATTTTATGATATAAATTTTTCCACTTTTAATTATAATCGTCGAGTAATTAATTATCAAAAAGAATCATTTAAAAGGGCAAATAAGATAATAACAATAAGCAATAATACAAAATATGATCTAATTAAAAATTTTTATATTTCTGACGAAAAAATTAGTGTGATATATCTCGGAATAGATAATGTTGATTTAAGTTCATTGAGACAGGAAAGAATTATTGAAAATAAATATATACTTTATGTTGGGGAGAGAGAGAAAAATAAAAATTGGTATAATTTCATTAATGTATTTAAAAAAATAAAGGAAATATTTCCTGAAATTAAATTAATATGTACCGGAAAAATGTTTTCTGGTAAAGAAATTGATTTCATTAAGCTGAATAATTTGGAAAGGGCTATTATATTATTTTCTGCTACAGAAGAACAAATGAAACGTCTTTATCGGGATGCTGAATTGTTTGTCTACCCGTCTTATTATGAAGGTTTTGGTATGCCACTATTAGAGGCAATGGTCTGTAATTGTCCTGTTGTTTGTTCAAATACGAGTTGTTTTCCGGAAATTGCCGGTGACGCCGCATATTATTTTGATCCATATTCGGATAATGATATGTTTGATGTTATAAGTAAGGTTTTGAATTCACAAGAAATAAGAGAAAAATTGAGAGAAAGAGGAAAAAAAAGAGCAGGTTGTTTCTCTTGGGATAAATGTGCGAGTGAACATATAGAATTGTATAATAATTTATTAAGTTAAATATTTATGTGTAATAAGTATAATATTTGTGCATTAGTTACAGTTTACTATCCTGATAATACCGTTGTTGAAAATATGAAATTAGTAGAAAAACAAGTTACATCTATTATAATTGCGGATAATACACCAAAAAAAGATAATTCATATTTATTTAAAAACATTAGGAAAATATTTTATTATTCAAATAAGATAAACATGGGATTATCTATGGCATTTAATAATAGTTTAAAACGCGATAAGGTTATAAATTCCGATTATATTCTTTTTCTTGATCAAGACACAGTAATACCGGAAAAATTAGCTGAGACATTGATAAATGATTATAATAAAATTAGACAAAGTGATGTAAAAGTTGGATGTTTGGGACCAGTATATTATGAAAGTAATTCAATGGAAATAAAGAAATTAATAAATGAAAAAAATAAAATAATGGATAATATATATACAATTCAGTGTATTATGACATCGTCAATGTTAACCACATATGATAATCTTAAAAAGATAGGTTTTTGGAATGAAAATATTTTTCTTGATTTTGCCGATTGGGATTTATGTTGGAGATGGAAAAATGTTGATTTATTATGTTGTGTTACCAAAAATGCTATTATAAATCATAGAGTAGGAGAAGCTGTAAAAAAGAAAGGTCCGTTTTCCCTAAAAGTTGGCCCGCCTATTCGCGAATATTATCAAACAAGAGATTGCCTAAAATTGCTATTAAAGAAATATACCCCAATAAGATATAAATTTAAGTTCATTTTAATTATAACAATTAGACCAATAGTACATATTATTTTTTTAACACAAAAATATTTGCGAGCAAAGTATATAGTTTGTGGAATTGTAGATTTTTTCCGTTCGATAAATTATTCTTTTGATTTGAGAAAAACAAATGTGTGATTTAAAATTGATTTTGTCACCACCTCATGGTAAACGCAGATTTCTTAGAACAATAAATAAGAAAGGTAAGTTAGTAGATGTTGGCTGTGGAAATAATTCTCCTTACTATATAAAGTCTCGTTTCCCTGAGGTATATTACATTGGCATTGATATAGGGGATTATAATCAAACAAAACCAAATTTAGCCAATGAATATATACTTACAACACCTGATGACTTTGCTGATGCAATAGCAAAAATAGTTATGAAGGAAGAATGGATAAGAGGGGGGGGAATTGATACTGTGATTTCTTCACATAATTTAGAGCATTGCAATAACAGAGAAAAGACGCTTGATGCAATGATGAGTATAATTAAATCAGGTGGGAAAATGTTTCTTTCCTTTCCTTCACAAAGAAGTATAAATTTTCCTTATCGTAGCAAAGGTATATTAAATTATTATCAGGATCCAACGCACAAGTACAGTCCGCCTGACTTTGATGAAATAATCAAAAAAATGAAGGAAAATAATTTTAATATATTATTTTCAAGTGCTTCATATAAACCTGTGATGCATTTTTTAGTGGGATTATTTTTAGAACCCTTATCAAGACTAACAGGACGTGTGTTTTTTAATAGTTATGCTACTTGGTCATATTGGGGATTTGAAGCAGTAATCTGGGCAGAGAAAAAATAAAATTATTAGAGAGGATGTAATGAGAACTGTTTTGGTTACCGGTGGTGCTGGTTTTATAGGAACTAATCTTATAGGTAGACTGCTTAACGAGAAATATAACGTTATTTGTATTGATGACTTTACCTTAGGCAAAAAAGATAATATTGTTCCGTTTATAAAGAATGAAAATTTTCATTTTTATGAAAAAGATATATCAATAGTAGAAAATCTATTGGATATAACAGCTAAATATAATATTGAGTTTATATTTCATTTGGCGGCTAATTCGGACATTCAGTTGAGCGGACAAAGTCCCCTAATGGATCATAAATGTACCTTTCTTACCACATATTCAGTATTGGAATGTATGAGGCAAAACAATATTAAAAAGATGTTTTTTTCTTCTTCCGGTGCGGTATATGGTGAAAAACCAAACGTTATACTTACGGAAAACACACCGCTTGAACCTATCTCCTATTATGGCGGCGCAAAAATGGCTTCGGAAGCGCTGATTTCTTCATATGCTAATATGAATGATTTTGACGCGACAATTTTTCGTTTTCCAAATGTTATAGGGCCGCATTTAACCCATGGTGTTATATTCGATTTTGTTAAAAAATTGCGACAGAACCCAAAGAAACTGGATATATTGGGAGATGGAACACAATGTAAATCATATATCTTTGTTCAAGACCTGATTGATGCGATACTTATGATTTCATTAGGTGATGATAGAGGCTTGCATATATATAATATTGGAGGAGATGGTTCAACGACCGTCACAGAGATTGCCAATATGGTTTGTAAAAAGTTAAATTTGAATGATGTTGTTTATAATTATTCGGGCGGAGATAGAGGCTGGAAAGGAGACATACCTACTTTTCAATTTGATATATCAAAAATCAGCAGTAAGGGTTGGTATGCAAAGCATAATTCAAAAGAAGCTGTTCAGGCTACTTTGGATGCGGTGCTATAAATGATTATTACACGAAGTCCAATGCGAATAACTCTTGGCGGCGGCGGTACGGATTTGCCTTCATATTATAGGCAGTATACCGGTTTTTTAATTTCGGCAGCCATAGATAAATATGTGTATATCACTATTCATAAAAGATTTTACGAAGAATTATTCTTAAAATATTCAAAATATGAAAATGTATTAAATGTAAATGATATTGAACATCCAATATTTAGAGAATGTTTCAAGATGCTGGAAATGGACGGTAAATATATAGAAATATCCAGTCTTGCGGATATACCGGCCGGAACAGGGCTTGGTTCTTCAGGCAGTTTTACAACAGCATTATTAAAAGCATTGTATTGTTATAAAAATCAGTTTGTATCAAATAGGCTTTTGGCGGAAAAAGCCTGTGAGATTGAACTTGATAGATTAAAAGAACCTATTGGTAAACAGGATCAATATATTGCGGCTTTTGGCGGTATTACTACATTAGAATTTCTGCCTGACGACTCTGTTAAGGTAATTCCTTTACAAATATCAAAGGAAACCTTATACAATCTTGAAGATGGTCTTATTCTTTTTTTTACCGGTTATTCCCGTTCAGCATCTACTATATTAAAAGAACAAGATGATAAAAGTAAGAAAGACGATGACGATATAACACAAAATCTTCATTTTGTGAAAGAATTGGGCAAACAAAGCCAGATGGCACTTGAAAATGGCGATTTAGAAAAGTTTGGTGAATTGATGCATACACATTGGGAACATAAGAAAAAGAGAGCAGCAAGTATGTCAAACGAACAGATTAACGAATGGTACGATCTTGCAATGAAAAATGGCGCGATAGGCGGGAAATTGATAGGAGCCGGCGGTGGCGGTTTTTTGATGTTTTATACGAGGGATAAGATGAAGCTGCGGCATGTTCTTCTGCAGAGAGGACTTCAGGAAGTACGTTTTAAATTTGATTTTGAAGGTACAAAGGTTATAATCCAGTAAATGTTTCCTGTAATTATTTTATCAGGTGGACTTGCGACCCGCATGAGGCCGGTTACAGAAAAAATACCAAAGTCAATGATTGATGTAAATGGCGCTCCTTTTATTCATCATCAGATTACTTTACTGAAAAAAAACAACGTATCTCATGTTATTTTATGTGTCGGTTATCTGGGTGAGCAGATTGAGGAATATATAGGTAACGGCAATAAATATGGTATGCACATAGAATACTCATATGACGGCGATTTATTGCTTGGTACTGGCGGAGCTATTGCCAAAATAGGCGATAGATTGCCGAATACTTTTTTTGTTTTATATGGTGATTCATATTTAGATGTAAACTATCAGAAAGTTGAGAATGCCTTTAAAATGTCCGATAAAAAAGGGTTAATGACAGTCTATAAGAACAATAATCAATGGGATACAAGCAATGTAGTTTATAAACAGAATAAGTTAATTAAATACAGTAAAACAAATAAGACAGAGGATATGAATTATATTGATTATGGATTAGGAATTTTAAAGAGTTCTGTTTTTACCGCCTTTGCATCAAATTCTGTATTTGATTTAGCCACGGTATATGAGCAATTGTCAAATGAGAATCAATTAGAGGGTTATGAGGTATTTGAAAGATTTTATGAAATAGGATCGCCTCAAGGTTTATCTGATTTATGTAAGATATTATGAATAAAGCGGTTTTTCTGGATAGAGATGGGGTTATAAATCCCCTTATATACAACACTGAAACATGCGAATACGAATCACCGCATTTTCCTGAAGATTTTAGCATATATCCGTACGTTTTAAAATCATTGCAACTGCTAAAATCGCTTGGGTTTATTACGATTATTATTTCCAATCAGCCGAGTTATGCAAAAGGTAAAACCTCATTGGAAAATATAAAGACAATAGAAAATATGCTTTATATGTTTTCAGAGGAAAATGGCAGATTAATTGATGAATATTATTACTGTTACCATCACCCTGAAGGTATTATACCCGAATATACTCAAAAGTGCCAGTGCAGAAAACCAGGTACTTTGTTTATTGAAGAAGCAATTAAGAAAAATGGATTGAATATTAAAGAGTGTTATCTTATCGGCGATCAGGATACAGACATACAATGTGGAATAAATATCGGTATAAATACTATTAAAATACATAATAAACATTCAATTGAAAAAAGCGGCAGAGAAACAGCTAATATTACTGTTACTAATTTATATGAAGCTGCAATTGAAATAAAAAAATTACAGGAAAACAAGGGAGAATAAGCATGGATGTGAAAAGCTATACTACGCAATATCTAAGGGAAACAGAACAGATTATATCCCTAATTGATCAAGAAGAAATTGTTAAATCAATTGAATTATTGTGCAAGCTGAAAGAGAGTAATGGAAGGCTTTTTATTCTTGGCGTAGGCGGAAGTGCGGCTAATGCCTCCCACGCGGTAAATGATTTCAGAAAAATAGCTGGTATTGAAACATATACCCCGACTGATAATGTCGCGGAATTAACCGCTCGAACAAACGATGAAGGTTGGAACACTACATTTATCAAATGGCTTGAAATATCAAAGCTAAATAATAATGATGCATTACTTGTTTTCTCTGTTGGAGGTGGATCGCTTAATACATCCTTAAATATAAAAGAAGCAATAGATTATGCGATAGAGAAAAAAGCAAAAATTGTTGCGATTGTTTCCAGAGATGGCGGCTATGCTAAACAGAAAGCAGATGCCTGTGTATTGATACCGGTTGTATCAACAGATAGAATAACTCCTCATGCTGAAGGCTGGCAGGGGATTATATGGCATTTAATTGTAAATGCAGTTGTTGCGAAATAATGAGAGATGGAGAAAACATGAATCGAGATGATTTTCAAATTAAAATATTTGCGGATGGCGCGGATATTAATGGTATGTTGGAAATGTACCATGCAGGATTTATAAGCGGATTTACCACTAATCCGACATTAATGAAAAAAGCTGGGGTTATTGATTATGAACAATTTGCCAGAGAAGCGTTAAGATTGATACCAGATTTCCCGCTTTCTTTTGAGGTGTTTTCCGACGACTTTAATGTAATGGAACAGGAAGCAAGAAAAATCGGAAGTTGGGCACAAAATGTATATATCAAAATTCCAATAACCAATACAAAAGGAGAATCGTCGATTCCGCTAATAAAGAAATTGTCTGCTGATGGTTTTAAGCTTAATATAACAGCAATACTGACTTTAACTCAAGTAGAGCAAGCAATTCAGTGTTTAACACCGGGAGTTGGCGCATATATCTCTGTTTTCGCGGGAAGAATTGCGGATACCGGAATAGATCCAATGCCTATCATGAAGGAAACCGCAGTTATGTGCCGAAAGGTTGCAAAAGTTGAAAGTTTATGGGCGAGTGCCCGTGAATTATTGAATATATTTCAGGCCCAAGACTGTGGTGTTGATATTATCACTGTTACTAACGATATTTTGAAAAAAACATCGAATATAGGAAAAGATCTGACACAGTTATCATTGGAAACGGTTAATATGTTTTATAATGATGCTAAGAGTTTAGGTTTCAAAATAGTATAAAGGCATTCAACAGGTGGAAACAAAATATTCAGTATTAATGCCGTTTTGGTATAAAGAAAAACCCGAATATCTGAAAGCCAGTATTGAGAGCATGGCTAAACAAACGATACCGCCTGCGGAATTTGTATTGGTTAGAGATCATGAAATTCCGCAAGAATTGTTGGAAGTTGTACAAGAAAATGTTGCGTCTATTCCGGTAAAATATGTTGATGCCTACGAATTATTTGGGCAAGGTTTGGGAGCTATTCTTGCAAGAGGAGTTGAACAATGTTCATATGAACTAATTGCTCGTATGGATTCTGATGATATTGCGTTTCCTGATAGATGCGAAAAACAATTAGAAATTTTCAATAACAATCCAGAGTTAGCTATTGTAGGAGGAACAATAGCGGAATTTTCTGATTCTATTGATAAGATAATATCATATCGTGTATTACCGGAAAACAATAAGAATATTATTAAGTTTGCCAGATTACGATGTCCGTTTAATCATCCTGCTGTAATGTATCGTAAAGAGATTATTTTGAAAACAGGAAACTATCATACTTTACCAAGATGTGAGGATTATGATCTATGGTATCGTGTTTTAAATGCAGGTTATGGAGGGTATAATATTGTTGATCCAGTCCTATATTACCGTGGTGGACTTTCTATGTTAAAAAGGCGTGATAAAAAACATATAGATCAATATATTTTATTAAAAGAGAAAATGAAGAAGGATGGTTTTATAAATAGTTTAGATTTTATTTTATCTATATATATGCATAAATTTTCTTTCCATTTACCATATTTCGTACAAAAATTTATTTACAGTAATTTTTTACGAAGAAAATTATAACTTATTCATATTTGAAGCTAATAAAAGGGAATAATATGAAAAGGCTTTTAGTTATTACATTGTTTTTTAATAGTATATGCGCTTTTACGAGTTGCGCGCTTCTGGAGAGAATAGCTCAAAGAGCGAATCGATCAATAAATGCCACAGTTCTAGCAATAACGGCACCAAACGGCAGGTTTGAAAATACTACTGTAATAGCCGAAGGAGAAGAATATTGGACAGGCGGCCTAAAGGCTGACGGCTGGACGGTGGTTCCTCCGCTTTCAACCGAGTACACATGGAGTGCTGAGATTGTCACTAATGAAGAGAGTGTCAGTGGAGTACGAAGCAACGCCCTCAAACTCACCAACAGCATTAATAACAGAGATGACACCTCCGGCGCTTACGCCGTACAAGTTTATACCACTTTTGAGGGAATGAGCGCCGGTATGTACAGAGTCGAAGCGCGTATTAAATGCGATTGGGATGAGAACCAGACAGGCTCGGCGCAGTTTATGGTGGAATGCCTTGATAATAACGGCGCCGTTATATTCATCGATTATCCGGGCCAGCCTGGCGTCACATCAGATCAGTTTAAGCCAGGCGAACTTAAAACAACAGATAAAAATATATGGGATGACTATCAGGCTGTACGCAGCCCCAGATCGGATCATGTCCAGTATCAATACTTTACCGCGCCGGTGGGCACTACAAGCTTCAGGTTGTACTGTTGGTTCCTGGCCGTGGGGTCGGTGTGGTTTGACAATATAACGGTAACGAAAACAGATATTGGTGTACAAGCTTTTTTTAAGTCGGACAGGGTGTTTCTCTATCCCGACGAAAAAGGCGGAAACGTAGAGATAACACTGCTCCAGACGAATGTAAATCGAAATAATAATTTCAGCGTAGACTTTGTGCTTTACGACGGGGAATATTACGATGAGGACGGAAAAAGAATTGGTACCGTGACAGGCGAGTACAACAGAGCCGTGATTGCTCCCGGTACCGGAATTATTGATGAAAAAGTCGGTGTGTCATTTGCCGGCGGCCAGTATCCAATCGCTCGTTATACTTATGACATAAGTCTGCTAGAGAAACAAAAACATAAATACACGCTGGTCGCGACTGTTTGGAGAAATTCCGGCGGTAATAAAACGCAGATCGATCTTTTTAAACAGAATCTGTATGTATATCCGAGGCCTAATAACATTGTCTATGACGCGGACGGGAAATTTTCTCATTTCGAGATGGACGGAAAGGTATTCAATCCAATTATCGGGTTTGGGGCGACTGAATTAATCGGGGGAGGTTCAATACCAGCAGGCGGAGTGTTCGCTGCTGCGAAAGAAGCCGGAATAAACGTGGTGCAAACTTATGATGCGCGCGTTTGGGAGCCTGATATCAATTTTTACAACGCAAGAGAAGAAATTAGTAAACACGGTTTAAAAGCTCTTGTATGTTTGACTCAGAATCATACCCCCACGAAGGATCAAAGGGAAAGAATAATTAAAGATTTAGCTAATAATCCGGACGTTTTTGCGTGGCAAATCGAAGACGAGCCGATGGGCATTGTGGAAATTAATCCTATTAGGCAAGTAATGGAAAACATGAAATTGCTATTGGAAGAAAAATACAGGGAGGTACGCGACGTGGATGACCGCGCAGTGTATATTGTTGATGGAATTTGGAATAACAATACTCATGAATCTATTAAGTACTGCGATGTGCTTGATATAGATCATTACCCGCCTGACAGCCCGACAACCGTTGTTACAAGATCCATAACGGCTGCGACAGCAGCAGCAGCAGCAGCCGGCGGGATTAGACCGGTGCTATATCTTACGGGTTCGTATTATTTTCAATGGGAAAACAGCCGGGGAAATTTACCACCTACCGCAAACGTCATCAGGAACAACATATATAGGGGGCTTGAGGCTGGCGCCAAGGGAGTGGGGTATTATCAATTACACGAATCTTTCATATATGGAACCAGTATCATGCAAATCGAAAAAATACTTGCCCTCTGGGACACAGATTTATGGATGCCGATCTGTACTATAAACCATGTGGAAGCCCCTTTGCTTTACGACCTATTCGTAAACGGCAAGGCGGCAGTCCTGCAACAGAACGGCGCGGGAAATGAAAGGACATCACTTTTTATCAGGCAATGGATTTCACAGACAGACGGCAAAATATACCTGCTTGCACATAACAGGTCGATGAACAACACACGTGCAAATATAAACCTAAAAAATGCGAGTGGGAATCCGATAGGCGCTTACACGGCGAAACCGATTGGTCTTACCACACTTTCTAAACCGGATTCGATATCAGGAACTAATAACATAAATCTGGCTCTAGGCCCGGAAGAGATTGTGTTGTTTGAAATCGAGTAACAACGCCGGGCGCGTATTAAAAAACGAAGCTATCAATATCAAAAGTATTATTCTGAGTAATACTAATCAATTTTAGGAGTGTAACAAATGACAACTAATTCCCAAAAAACAGCAATGATCTCCGGCATCACCGGACAAGACGGCGGCTATTTGGCAAAATTTCTGCTGGAGAAAGATTACCGCGTCTTGGGCCTGTATCGCAGAGGCGCTACGGATACTTTTTCAAAATTAAGGGAGCATGGAATCTTTGAGCAAATTGAACTGCTGGATTTTGATCTTCTTGAGTTCTCAAATATTTGCCGGTTATTACGGAAATATCAACCTGATGAATTTTATAATCTTGCCGCGCAAAGTTTTGTTTCCGCTTCATGGGAAGAGCCGATCTATACCGCTCAGGCTGACGGAATGGGCGTAGTATACATACTTGAGGCTATTCGTGAATTTTCTCAGAAGACGCGATTTTATCAGGCTTCCACCTCCGAAATGTTCGGTAAAGTGCAGGAGACTCCGCAAACGGAAAAGACGCCTTTTTACCCGCGCTCTCCATACGGTGTTGCAAAATTGATGGCGCATTGGATGTGCGTAAATTACAGTGAAAGTTTTAATGTGTTTGCCTGTTCGGGTGTTTTATTTAACCACGAAAGTCCTATGCGCGGGAAAGAATTTGTTACGAGAAAGATCTCTTCCCATTTCGCTGAACTTTTGACCGGAAAGACAACCGCGCCGCTGGAATTGGGCAACCTTAACGCGAAGCGCGATTGGGGTTATTCAGGCGATTATGTAGAGATGATGTGGAAAATGCTCCAGCATGACAAGCCGGATACCTATGTTATCGCGACGGGAGAGACGCACAGTATCCGTGAGTTTGTCGAAGAAGCGGGCAGGCATTGCGGGTTTGATTTGGAATGGCAGGGAAGCGAAGAAAATGAAGTCGGCATCGATAAAAAGACGGGAAAAACAATCGTAAAGGTTAACCCGAAATTTTATCGCCCTGCCGAAGTTGAAATACTTAATGGCAATCCTGAAAAAGCAAGAAAGATATTGAACTGGAATGCCAAAGTCGACTTTAAGTCTTTATGTAAAATGATGATGTTGACTGACATCGAACGCGCGCAAAAAGGCGTGTTGTAAAAAACCAGCCGGTTGTTTTACTAAATTTTTGACAAAGCCCCGTCTCCTATGCCTCGCATGGCCGGATGGGGCTTTTTTATACTTACATACTCACAATGTGAGCTTGGAAATTAACAAATTGTAGTTTGATATATGTACTTATGTGTTTCTCTATCGTATATTAATATCCATCTTGAAGATGGCATTTTTACAAAACCACGATTCCCCCTCTCTGCTCTCAATCCTCTCAATTTCCCCGATGTCCGCCGTGGACGGGCCGGGAACGCGCGTCGTCGTGTTCTTCCAGGGCTGCCCTGTTAATTGCGCGTGGTGCCACTCTCCCCATTCAAGGCCGGCCTGTTCGCCGCTTCTCTTTCGTGAAAAAGACTGCTCAATGTGCGGGAGATGCGGGACTGCCTGTTCGCGGAATGTTCACATTTTCAAAAACGAAAAACATACTGTTCAAAGAGAGAACTGCCTTAGGTGCGGAAAATGTATCAAAGCGTGCCCCAACAGTTTTGCGTACAGGGAAGGCGGCGTTTTATCTCTTCCGACAAAAATGATGACGCCGCAATCGCTTATGGAAAAGGTTTTGCCCTACCTGTCGCTGTGCGACGGCATTACGTTAAGCGGCGGAGAGGCGCTGCTGCAAGAGCAGACGCTTCATTTTTTAAAGTTGTGTAAGGAAAACGGCGTCCATACATGTGTTGAAACTTCGGGTCTTCTTGACAGCGGCCTCTATGAACAGGTCTGCCCTTTTGTTGACGTTTGGCTGTTCGGGACTCGTGTACTTACGGATAACGATTCGGTTTTCCATACAGAAAAACTCATGGAAAACGCGCGGCTTATAAAAAAATCGTCTAAAAAAATTATTCCCGTTATTCCAATGGTGCCCGGTGTCATGAACAGGGAAGACGCGCTTTTGCGGATAATTTTGGTTTTTGAAACATTGGAAGCGGCTGATATACAGATCAATCCCTGGAACAGGTCTTACGATATATATTACGCTTTTTCAGGGATAAAATGTGCGTTTTCACGGCCTTCTGACGATAAAATTTCAATTTGCGAAATGGAAATACGTGACTTTCTTAAGAAAAAAGGGTATAAATTTACAGAAAGGGGATTTTAATATGAATTTTCCGGAAAAGATGAGCGTCCGTACAAAAAAACTCTTCGATGAATTAATCGAAAGAGCGCAAGAGGACCGATCCGGCGAATGGTTCACACAGGACATGTTTCCCAATCTCTTTTCCGTTAATTCCGAAAATTACGGACTTGACGGCAAGCTTGAAGAAAGGTCAGTAATTATCCGCCGCTCAGTCGCCACAGACCTTATGCTCAAGGCTATGACGGACGGCGAAAATTCAAAGAAAACCCACACAGCGGAAATCCGCGACGGCGATCTTTTGCTTGGAATCCTTCCTATGGGCTCCAACGGACTGGGAAAAGTTTTTCCTCAGTATCTGACCGACGACGAGTTACGCGCAAGTTCAACAGCCGACAGAAAAACAATGTCAATTTTTTCCCACAATTCGATGAACTACGAAAAACTTGTAAACTGCGGCTTAAAAGGCGTTATACAAAAATGCGATGAAAAAATCAGTGAATTGACAGATAACAGGAGGGATTTTTATACTGCGGTAAAAATCGCCTGCACGGCTGTTATTGATTACGCTCACAGATTTTCCCGAATAGCGAAAGAAGCGTCGGAAAATATATCGCTTTCGCGCGAAAGGAGGGAAGAGCTTGTTAAGATGGCAGATATCGCGATGAAGGTTCCAGAATATCCTGCGGAAAATTTTCATGAGGCCGTGCAGAGCATTGCTTTCTTTCACATTGCGCTGCACGCTTCCATGAACTTTGTTTCTCTTGGGCGTCTCGATAGGATATTGAATAAGTACCTTGAGAAAGAGACGGACAAGGAGAGAGCGCTGGAAATAATGGAATGTTTTTTGATTAAACTTGCCGGGCGTCTTAACTTGAGTTCCGATTATCTTTATGAGCAGGATCATATTGATTTTGTTTCTTCTTTTGGAATGCACCCTTACTTTGAGGATCAGAAAGCCGGAGTGAATAACTTTTTGCAAAATATAGTCATAGGAGGAATAACTTATGATGGAAAGGATGCAACAAATGAAACTACCTATCTTATTTTACAGGCGGTTGAAAACGTCAATCTGGTGAGTCCCGGCATATATGTCCGCCTGCATAAAAACTCACCCGAAGAATTATACAGAAAAGTTGCGCGTTCCATAGAAAAAACAAAAAACAACCCCTCCGTTATCAACGACGATGTTATGATAGAAGCCGTATATCGCTCCCTTATTTATAACGAGAGCGATGAGAATAAAAAAAGTGAGCTGCTAAAAATTGCTCGTGACTTTTGCGTGGACGGCTGCTGGCAGCCTGTCCTTCACGGCAAATCCGACTGGATGTTTTCGATGTTAAACGCCATGAAGCCGTTGGAAACCGCGATGAATCAGGGAGCCTCCTTATCGCCCGATCCTGAACTTTTCCGGGGAGAAAAAATCGCCCCTTACGCGCCGGAGCCTTCTTCTTTTGAAGAATTTATAGAAACATATAAAACTCAGCTTGGATTTTTCGTTGATCAATGCGCACTTTCCTTGTTTCAATATTATTTAAAAGATGACTCCGCTTGTCCCTCTCCGCTTTTTTCCGCGTTCCTTGACGGTTGTATGGAAAACGGGCGCGACAAATCCTGCGCAGGCGCCGAATACAGCCTTGCGGGTATTATTTATGTGGGAGTGCCAAACGTAATCAATAATATCCTATGTATAAGAAAATGGGTGTTTCCTGAAACGGGGGCGGGCAAATACACAATAAAAGAGACGGTTGACGCGTTCCGCAATAATTTTGAAAATAAAGATCGTTTTCAAAACACATATACATCAATACAAACGGATTTTGATACGAATACTCCCAAATTTGGAGAAGACAGCGCCGAGGTAAGGGATGTTACGCGTAAAGTGCTGGATATTTGTTATTACGCGTTTTTAAACTCGGTTAATTTCGCGCGGAAAGTGTTTAATGCCTCTGATACTGAAGATAATAAAAATATTGCCGCCCTTCGCGCCCTTGCAGGCCTGGGCAATTTGACATTGGAAAACTCAAATTATCAAAAAATAAAGTTTACAGTGGGCCTGGGTACTTTTGAACAGTATGATTGGCAGGGAAGGGGAATAGCCGCCTGCGCCGACAGGATGCGGGGAGAAGCTCTTGCGCCTAATTTTTCTCCCATACCGGGTACGCTTTACGGCGGGATAGCGAATCTGATAAGCTCATTCAGATCTTTGGAACTTGAAAGGTTTTCAGGCGGCGTAATCACGGATATTTGCCTTGAGGAAGGCCACGGCTTAAATCCTGAAGTAATTTACAAAATACTGAAAAAAGCCGTTGATGACAAAGCGGCAATGATTACGGTAACAATCGGCACAGGAGAGTTATACACGGAAATATACGAAAAAGTGCTTGAGGCCGGTAAAATAAAAAACAGAAAAGAAGCGTCAAGGATGCTCGCCCCTTACGCCTGCGTAAATGTCCGCATCGGCGGCTGGCAGACGCCCTTTATCACGCTGCCAATAAACCACATGGAAAATTACATACGAAGACCGGCTAAACTTATGGGTGCGTGACCTTAGGGATTCAAAGACCGGTAGGTTAAATACACCGTTAAGGCGGTTGAAATAACACTTAAGGTAGTAGTTATAACAGGCGCGTACTGGTTGAAATAAAACAGAAAGTGGTTTGTATTCGCTGTGATGGTTGT
>JGI24698J34947_10000041_pt1 | contig 36526 bp, 55 predicted proteins | sample TergutMp193P3_FD_34947 | JGI IMG/M metagenome (IMG submission 34947) | reverse complement strand
TTTATCGGCATAAAGGGTACGGGTATGTCCGCCCTGGCGGAACTGATGCACAACCGGGGTATTCGCGTATCGGGCTCGGACAGGGATGAAGTTTTTTATACTGACACCATACTCAGGGAGCTGGGGATACCTTATTATGAATCCTTCGAGGCCTCACATATCGAAAGCGGCGGACTTCCGGATTTGGTTATTTACTCCGCAGCCTATTCCTTCGAGACCAATGCCGAGATGGCGGAGGCCAAAAGGCGAGGCCTTCCCCTTCGCAAGTACACGGACGCTTTGGGAGAATATTCCGCCGGATTTGATTCGACCGGCATCGCCGGGGTTCACGGCAAGACCACCACGACGGCGCTCGCGGGAACCCTTATCCGCGGCGTGGGCCTGCCCGCGCAGGTTCTGGTGGGGAGCGCCGTGAGCGCTTTTGGCGGCCGCTCCACCCTCAGCCTCGGCGGTAAGTATTTCGTGGCTGAAACCTGCGAGTACCAGAGGCACTTCCTCTCTTTCCATCCCCAACGGATCGTCCTTACCAGCGTTGAAAGCGACCATCAGGATTATTACCCAACCTATGAGGATATCAGGGACGCTTTCATGGAGTACGGGCGGCGCCTTCCCCCCGGAGGCGGGCTGATTTACTGCGCCGACGATCCGGGCGCATCTGAAGTCGCCCTTGCGCTGCGAAAGGAAAATCCCGCCCTCGCCATTGTCCCCTACGGTTTCAACGCAGAGGGTGATTACCGCATCGAAGCGTTTGAAGTGAGGGATGAAAGGATCGTTATGCGCCTTAACGGTTTTCCCGGCGAACTCAAATTGCGTATACCCGGAAGGCATACTGCGCTTAACGCTGCTGCCGCCGTCGCCCTGACCGTGTCGCTTGTGAAAAAGGAATTCGGCAATGAGGGCTGGAACGATGAAAGAAGGGAGAAAGTGAGAAGCGCCCTGGAGGAATTCAGAGGGTCCAAACGCCGCGCCGAGATTCTTGGCGAGTCAGGCGGAATTCTCTTTATGGACGATTACGGCCATCACCCTACGGCAATCAGGAGTACCCTCGCAGGCCTTAAGGAATTCTACCCGGGACGCAGGCTGGTTTTGAGTTTCATGTCACACACCTATACGAGAACGGCGTCCCTGCTTGAAGAATTCGCCGCATCGTTTGACTATGCCGATATTATTTTCCTCCACAAAATTTACTCCTCGGCCCGCGAGGTCTATCACGGGGGCGTTAGCGGAAAGACTCTCTTTGAGAAAGCCCAAGAGCATCTCTCCCGCGTTCCCGGCAAGGGGGAAAATGTTTTTTATGTTGAAGAGCCTTTGGACGGGTATAAGCCGTTGAAGGCTATTCTCAAGCCTGGGGATCTTTTTATTACCATGGGCGCGGGAGACAATTGGAAATTGGGAGAAAAGCTCTTTGATTATTACCGGGAGGCATAAGATGAAAAGTATGACAGGTTACGCCTACAGTGAATCATCAAAAGATAATATCATGGTCGCCGTGGAGATAAAGGGCTACAACAGCCGCTTCCTGGATCTTTCAATTCACCTTCCTGTCTGGCTTTCTCCCCTGGAAATGAGGGTACGGGAATATTTGGCTTCACGTTTTGCGCGCGGGAAAGTGGAGTTTAGCGTCAGGATCAGGGAAGAGGACAGTCCCGCTTCCGTTTCGGTAAATAAAAATATCGCTATGGAATATAAAGCGGCAATAGGCGAACTGGCGAAGGCCCTGGATATAAAAGAGAAGGTAAGCCTCTCGATGATTCTGCGCCTTGAGGGGGTACTGGAAATTGAAGCAGAGAAGGACGCGGAAAAATACTGGGCACATATCGAACCCGTTCTCGCCGCAGCGGCGGATCGCTTTGAAGCCGAGCGCGTACGCGAGGGCGAGCATACGGCCCAGGATATACTTTCCTATGTGGCCGCCCTGGAGAATTCCGTGCTGACCATAAGCTCCCATGTACCGGAGCTGGAGGCTTCCATCAAGGAAAATCTGCGTACCCGTTTTGCGGAATTTCTCGGGGACAGGTACGATGAAAACCGCGTTCTCACAGAGACCGCCGTTCTGCTGATGAAGTACAGCATTTCCGAGGAGCTGGCAAGGCTTTCATCCCACCTGAAGGAGTTCAGGTTTGAGGTTGAGCAAAATCCCGGTCCGGGGAAAAAGCTGGATTTCCTTTCACAGGAAATAAACAGGGAAGTAAACACAATTGGTTCCAAGTCTCCCGTGCTTGAGGTGAGCCGGGCGGTGGTGGAAATGAAAAGCGCTTTGGAAGATATCCGGGAGCAGTTGAGAAATGTCGAATAACAGAGACCTTTCCGGTGTCAAGATCGCCGTTTCGGGAAAAAGTGGCTGCGGCAATACCACCGTCAGCCGCATTCTCGCCGAGACCCTGAAACTCAGGTTCATCAATTTCACTTTCACCGCGCTGGCCGCGGAAAGGGGCCTCGAGCTCAGGGATGTTCTTGACCTGGCCGCAAAGGATGATTCCTGGGACATAGAGGTGGATACGCGTCAGGTGAAACTGGCGAGGGAAGGGGGCGGCTGTGTCATCGGTTCCCGGCTGGCAATCTGGATGCTGCCCGAGGCGGATTTCAAGGTGTTCCTGACCGCATCGCCTGAGACCCGCGCGAAACGCATACAGAGGCGGGAAGGCGGCGTTATCGGCGACATCGCCCAATTTACCGCCGACAGGGACAGGCAGGATCATGAAAGATACCTGCGAATATACAATATTGACAATGATGACTATTCATTCGCGGATCTTGTTATTGACACGGACTATATCGAGCCACCGGAAATAGTGAAAACCATCATCGCCGGGATAGAGGGAAAATTATGTACAGGAAACTGATAGTGGACGCCGGTATCAGAATGCTGCATTCAAACCTCACCGTTGAGACATGGGGAAACATCAGCGCCTGCGATCCGGAAACAAACCTTGTCTACCTCACACCCAGCGCCATGCGGTATGACATTATCCGCGAAGATGATATTGTTGTCGCGAAGCTCGACGGGACTGTTTTGGAAAGCAGCCGCAAGCCAACAATAGAAATTGATCTGCACCTTGGCATTTACCGCGCCCGTCCGGATATTAACGCCGTTGTTCATACCCATCCCATCTATTCGCAGGTGTTCGCTGTTCTGCGGGAAGACATCCCTCCGGTCATTGACGAGGCGGCGCAGATATTGGGCGGCGCGGTCCGCTGCGCGGCTTACGCCCTGCCCGGCTCCCCGGAACTCGCGAAGAACTGCGTCGAGGCTATTGGCGAAAAGGGCCACGCCTGCCTCCTCGCAAACCACGGCGCTGTCTGCGCCGGTGTGAACATGGACAACGCGTTCAGGGTGGCGGCGGTTCTTGAGATGACGGCGCATATTTACCAGTTGGCCCGCGTCATCGGGAAACCGGTGATCCTGGGAGAGGAACTCGTCAAAACAATGCACGACTTCGCGTACAACAGGTACGGGAAATAAGGAATAAAGGAGATATGCTATGTTGGTTGAAAGGACTTCGATAAAGAACCTGATCTTCATAAGGCTGAATCCGGGGGATGATCTCCTGGCCGCCCTTGGGGAAGCCGCGAAAAAGCACAACATTAAAAACGCGGTGATACTTTCCGGCATTGGTTCGGCGCGCAGCCACCATTTTCATGTCGTCGGCACGCGGCAGAATCCGCCGAGGAACGACTTTACCAAGGGAGAAAAAGCCTCCGATATTGTCAGCATCAGCGGTTTTATTGTCGAAGGCCGCGTCCATGCCCACATCGTTCATTCGGACACCGAGATCGCTTTTGGCGGGCATCTTGAGAGTGGGGTTGAGGTATTGACTTTCGCGATTCTCACCCTTGCCGAGGTGGACTACGATTTCACCGGTTTCGACAGCATAGGCGATATCGAAGAACTCAGGAATAAGTCAAAACAAAGTACCGTATAAAAACCTGAATACTTTCGGCGGCAGAAACCGGGGAAAAATGGAACTAAAGTATATTATCCTTTTAATTTTTGTTTCGTTATCCCTGGTTTTTCTGGTTTCACTGTTTTTTAAACGGGTAATTTTACAGGAAGTTTTCAAGTGCTGCCTCGCGCCTTTTATTCTTGTAATTTATTTGACTGGAGCGGAAAAGATCCTTATACACATAATTCTTGCGCTGGTTTTCGGCTGGACAGGGGATATATTCCTCACAAAAAAATCAGACCATCGCCGTTTCAGGTTAGGTGTTATATGCTTTTTATTCGGGCACATCTTCTATATAATTGCCATGAGCGGTTTTGTGCTTCCTTTTAATGTCCCTGTCCTTATTATTAGTGTTGTTGGCGCCGCCGTCTACGGATTTTTCTTTCTGAAAATTATCCGTCCCAATAAAGAAATGAAATTATTTATTATCGTCTATCTGGTTGTTATCCTGGGGATGACGCTTTGCGCGATTCAGCTTTTTCTTGTGCAAGGTGCGCTTTTTGGGGCGTTTGTTCTTGCTGGAAGCCTCTTTTTTGTCGCGTCTGATTCGGCTTTGGCGATCTTTACTTTCGGGAAAAGACCATTTTACGGGAATTTTCTGGTCATGTTCACTTACATTGCCGCGCAGATGTGTATTATTTGGGGTTTTTGTACGCCCGGCATTTAGGCTCTCACTTGCCACCGCNGTTGATGGATTTTGCCCCGTAGAAATTTAAAGAGAAAAAACTTGACAACCGCTGAATACTACTATACATTTTTTAATAGCATTTTTGGAGAAAAGGCAAGTATGCTGGTTCTGAATACAGATTTCCGTGGATTTGGTTTACAGGGCTTTTTATGACCGGAAGAGAGACAGGACGGGAGCGATTCATAAAAGCCCTGAAACGGGAAATAATTAATGGCCATGTGCCCACTTTTGAACTTGTCTTTTTTCTTACGATGGAAGTGCTTGGCAAAGTACACCCCTCACACAGGAGTTATCACCAATGGGACCAGTCCAGCGCAAGGGAAAAGGAAGCGCAATTATGCGACATGGCTTTTTGTTACACGGAGATCGCAAAAATCTACGGTCACGACGCGATTTTTGTTCATCCCAATCCGAATGATTTTGACAGTACGGTAAGGCTGCTTCAGATCATAAGGGAAACCACAGGCATGGAATATTACATCTGCATGCACGGCGATCCGACTTGTGGGATACCGAACGGCGACAAGATGACGGATTTTTCCGTCAGGCTGTATGAGGACCCTGAAGGCATTTTGGCGGATCAGGAAGCAAGTCTTGACAAGAAGGTGGATTTCGCGGCAAAACTTAAAAACAAAGACGGCGGAAAACTTCTTGACGGTTTTACGCTGTGTTCCGATTACTGCTTTAACGTGAATCCGTTTTACCCTCCCGAACTTTTCGCGGAACTTATAACGCCGATACTGTCAAAGATTATTAAAGAATACCGAAACATGGGATATTACACCATCAAACACACGGACGGAAACATCATGCCAATCATCGATCAGTTGATTGAATGCGCCCCGGACGGACTTCATTCCCTTGATCCGCAGGGCGGCGTTGATCTCAAACTGCTCAAGCAAAAGTACAATGACAAAGTGTGTCTTATAGGCAACGTCAACTGCGGCCTTCTCCAGACAGGAACAGACGAGGAAGCCGCCGCCGATGTTCGTCGTGCGCTTCGTGATGGCATGCCAGGCTACGGGTTTATCTTTTCAACCTCCAACTGTGTTTATACTGGCCTTGACTTAAGCCGTTATGATATGATGAACAAAATCTGGCGTGAAGAAGGGGTATACAAATAAACGCGGACAGGGGTGACTAAATGATAAAAATAAATTCCAATTACCGGCAGCTTGAATCTCTGGAAGATTATGATAAAAAGGAAACCGCCAATCCCAATTATTACAGAATCTCAAGCGAACTGCGATTCCTCTCCAGCCTTTCAAATTCACTTTCCGGAAAATACGATTTGCTCGTTTCCGGGGCGGCAAAAGCCCTGGCGGATGATATCGCGGAAAAAGGCTGTACCACGAAAGATGCGGTTGAAAAGGCCGAAAAAACGCTTTCTTCGCTGGCAGCGGAGGCGCGATCTTTTGAGTACCTCTGCGTCGCGCACGCGCACATCGATATGAACTGGCAGTGGGGCTATCACGAAACAGTTTCGGTAACCCTTGCCACCATGGAAACCATGCTGGACATGCTGGAAGAATATCCCGCCTTTATATTCTCACAGTCCCAGGCTTCGGTTTATAGAATTGTTGAAAAATACGCGCCTGAAATGTTCGGGCGGATAAAAAAGCGAGTCGATGAAGGCCGCTGGGAAGTTCTGGCTTCTACCTGGGTCGAAACCGACAAGAATATGCCTTCCGGCGAAAGCCTTACCCGGCATATTCTCTATACGAAAAAATACTTTACTGAAAAATTCGGCATTAAGGGGGAAGACCTTGATATTGATTTTGAACCCGACACGTTCGGCCACAACCGGAACGTGCCTGAGATCTGCGCTTCGGGCGGCGTCAAATATTACTACCATTGCCGCGGTCATATCGGTGATAAAATCGCGTACCGCTGGCGTTCGCCTTCCGGAGCGGAACTGCTCGTTTACACCGAACCGTTCTGGTATAATTCCGGCGTTGACAGCACAATAGCCGAATACGCGCCTGAAGTTTCACGTTTGACGGCAAGCAAAACCCTGCTTAAATTATACGGCGTCGGCGATCACGGAGGCGGCCCGACCAGGCGCGATATCAACCGTTTCATTGAAATGAATTCCTGGCCCCTTTATCCCAAATTCACTTTCGGCAGGCTCAAGGATTATTTTTTGGCGCTTGAAAAATCGCGCGACAGGTTTTCCGTTCTCGACGATGAGATCAATTTTGTCTTCGACGGCTGTTATACTACACAAACACGCATCAAAGCCGGTAACCGAAAATCCGAGCGGCTGATGGCTGACGCTGAATTTTTCGCGGCTTCTGCGGTATCGCTGGCCGGGCGGGAATACCCTTCGGAGCTTCTTGCCAAAGCATGGCGCAAAATACTGTTCAATCAATTCCATGATATAATACCGGGTTCGGGAGTTACGGAAACAAGGGAATACGCGTCCGGCCTTTATCAGGAAATTTTCGCTGTGGCCGAGTCGGTCCGTACCCTCGCCCTGGAAGCCGTGGCCGCGAGGATTAACCGCGCGAAAATCGCCTCGGTAAAGGAACCGGGGACAATGGGCCAGAATCCCGAACCCTGCGTCGCCGAATCCAGAGGTGAGGGCGCCGGCGCGGGTTACGGTCAGTCCGGCAGGAACTCCGGCCTGCGGCGATTTTACCATGTATTTAATTCACTGCCCTATGACCGCGATGAAACCGTTTCCATTACCGTGTGGGATTACGAAGGAGACATAAAACAAACCGGATTGACAGACTGCTCGGGTCTTGTGCTTCCCCTTCAGTTAGGCGAATCCGGAAACTATTGGGGTCATCATTTTGATACTGTTATAACCCGCGCCGTTGTACCGTCCAATGGTTATACGACATTGATCCTCGATAAAAAAATAGATTACGAATCAAAAACAGAATTTGCAAATGACGGCCGTGTCCAGTCCCCCGATGTTTTTACGCTTGAGAACGAATATGTCCGCGTTGTCTTGAATTCCCTTGACGGCAGCATTGCTTCGTTTGTTGACAAGGGTACCAAAACCGAACTGGCCTATCCGGGCGGCGGTTTCGGCGTATTCAGGCTCGCGCAAGAGGCAAGAAACAAAGGCATTGGCGGAGACAGAATGTCCGCCTGGGCCGCGGGTCGTTTCAAAAGCATTGAAACCCTTGGCGGCGGCGTTGAGATCAAGCCTGCGGCTGGGGGCAAACTGCGTACGGCCTGGTACTTAAAATTTTCTTTTGGGGCCGCGGCCGGACGAAATGGATATGCTTCGATACTGGAAGCCGTGGTCTCCCTTGATTCCGGTTCGCATCTGCTTCGTTACGACATTACCTGCGACTGGAGGGAATTCGGCAGTGAGGACGGGATTCCCAACCTCCATTTCCGCCTGCCTTTGAACGGGGTTTCATCTTATCTTTTTGATCTCGCGTTTGGCGTAAAAGAGCGGAAAGCTATTGACATGGACCTTCCCGGAGAAAGTTTTGTTCTGGCGAAGAATGAGAATGCGGCCGTGTCTTTAGCCCTTTTTTCCATGGATAAATACGCCTACCGCTGCCTTGAAGACAGTTTGTCCCTCACCTTAATCCGCGGCGCCATTCAGCCCGATCCCACCCCGGAGACGGGGCGTCATAAAATTTCGTTCGCTATTTCCCCAATCGCAAACGCGAAGCCAAACACCATGACCACGGAAGCGCTGATTAGGGAAAGCCTTGTCTACCGCCGCGCCATGACCGTAATTTCAGGCAAGAACAAGCCGGGAAAAATCCAGGACCTTGAACCCCAGGGCAGTTTCCTCAAGCTAAAGGGAGGGGTTCTTTCGGCTGTTAAAAAAGCGGAACCGCCCAAAACAGGGACGCGCTGCAAGGACAGGCTTGTCTTCCGTATCTATGAAGCTGAAGGAAAAGCGGTTCAATCTGAGTTAACCCTTGCGTATCCGGCGGTTTCCGCGTTCCTGAGCGACGCGCTTGAGGAAAAGCGTCTTGGGGACTGTAAAATATCAAGCGAGGGCCGGTTAATAACTTTCACCTTGCCGGCGTACAGCGTGCGGACACTTATAGTGGAATTGATGTAAATTTTTCCCCGGAGGGATAACAATGAAAAAGGAATTGGCAAATTACACCGTAACGCCAAAGATCGTATTGGCGGGCGTCGAGACCGAGATCACCATCAGGCCGCGCGGCCCTCACGCAATGTTTAAGGACAATGTCTTTCAGGCGTGGATTATTCCCATGCGTATGTCAAGGGAACCGGAGCATGATTATGATGTGATCAAGCTGCGCGTATCGGACGACGGATGCCTGCGGCTGAAATATACTTTTAAGGGCGAGCAGGAATTCAAGCTGCGTTTGTATAAAGAGGACGTAAATCTGTCTGATCCCAAAGCTTACAAATTTAACATGAGACAAAACTTTCTACTCTGTTTCCGTATTTATTCTCTTTTTGAGGATCTGTATGCAAGGCGTCCCTATAAAGGCGATTTTCATGTTCACAGTACCGGATCGGACGGCAGCGAGTGCCCGGAAATTACCGCGGCGAATTACCGNAAAAACGGTTTTGATTTTTACGCGCTCACGGATCACCTCAATTATTCGCCATCTGTGCAGTGCAAGGCGTATTANGACACGAAGCCGGTTGACTTTAAGGTTTTTCACGGTGAGGAGGTCCATTCACCAGGTAATTCCGTGCATATCGTGAACTTTGGTTCCCGATACAGCATCAACGAGCTGTTTCAAAAGAACCCGGAGACCTATGACAGGGAAGTCAGGCAAATAATGGATACGATAGACATCCCGGCCGGTATTAAGGGCTATGAATACGCGGCGTGCCTGTGGGTCTTCAGAAAGATCAGGGAAGCTGGAGGACTTGCCATTAACGTTCATCCGCATTGGATGTATGACGCCTACTATGTGCCGGACATTNTATCCGATGCGTTATTCGCGAGCGGGGAATTTGATGTCTTTGAACTATTGAGCGGGCATGAGTTGCACAGCAACAATCTGCAGACCGCCTATTATAACGACAAGCGGGCCGGGGGAATAAGCCCAGTCATAGTCGGGGCAAGCGACTCTCACGGTTCGGAGCCGGAAAATAACTGGTTTAATTGGGTTTATTCTATAGTGCTTTCAAAGGGGCTTGAGCTTGCGGATATTAAGGAGGCGGTAATGGCGGGATATACAGGCGCGGTGGATAAATACCCGGGCGAGCAGGCCAGGGTACATGGCCCATACCGCATGACGCTTTATACCCGGTTTTTGCTGGAAGAGTATTTTCCCCTGCATGAAGAATTGTGCTTTGAGGAAGGCCGCCTTATGAAGGAGATGTTTTTGGGGGACGGGAAAGCCGAGGAATTGCTAAAAATGATGCGTGGGCGGACGGACGCGCTGTTAAAACAGTATTGGGGATGCTGAATTAGGCGTCTTTGGTCCGTAAAAAATTCCAAAAAAAAACTTGACAACCGCCAAATTCGGCATTACATTGTTGCATGAGAGTCGGCAACTATAAGGGACTCGGAAAAAGACTCAGGCGGAACCGATGGCTTTATATTTTTCTCCTGATTCCCATAGCCTATTACATAATTTTCAAATATGTCCCAATGTACGGGATTATCATTGCCTTTAAGGATTTCAGGATTGGTTTGGGTTTTGGAGGCAGCAGGTGGGTGGGTCTCGCCCAATTCCAGAGGCTTTTCGCCAGCGCCGATTTTTACCGGATTCTTCGCAATACCCTGCTTCTGAATGTTTACGCCCTGGTGTTTGGGTTTCCTGTTCCCATTATTATCGCGCTCCTCCTCAATGAAATACGCCTCCTCTCCTTTAAAAAAATAGCCCAGAGCATCCTGTACCTCCCCCACTTTATCTCCTGGGTGGTTCTCGCGGGCATCTTTATCCAGATGCTCTCCCCAAGCACGGGCATAATAAATGTCGTCCTCAAGGCTATCGGGCTGACACCCATCTACTTTATGGCGGACAGCTTCTGGTGGCCCGTCATGTTTGTATTATCCGGGATCTGGCAAGGGGCTGGCTGGGGTTCCATAATTTACCTCGCGGCCATCTCCAACATCGATCCGGAGCTCTACGAGGCAGCGCGTATTGACGGGGCCGGCAAATTCGGCCAGATATGGAATATCACCCTTCCCTGCATCAAAGGCACCGTCGCCATCATGCTGATCCTGAGGATGGGCTCCATGATGGATGTGGGCTTTGAGCATATCTACAATCTCCAGAACCCGGCGGTGTTTAATGTCGCGGACGTAATTTCAACCTATGTGTACCGTATCGGGATTCAGGGCGCCCAGTACAGTTACACGACGGCAGTGGGTCTTTTTCAGTCCATTGTGGCTTTTATACTTGTCGTTGCCACAAACCGGATTGTCCGGGCTATGGGGGAATCCAGTCTATGGTAATCCTCCCAACGATGGTCATTAAGGGAACTGTATGAAAGCAACGCCCGGGGAAAAGGTCTTTTCCGTATTCAACTATGGCATCATCCTCATTTTTGCCGTGGCGTGCCTGTATCCCTTTTTGTACATTGTCGCTACTTCCTTCAGTTCCAACCGGGCCGTCGTGTCAGGGGAGGTGTTCCTCTGGCCGGTGGAACCCAACGCGGAAGCCTACAAGCGGTTAATCAGGGAAGGCCAAATCTTCAGCTCCATGTGGAACACCGTCGTGCTTACCCTGGTGGGGACGGCCCTCAATATGATCTGTACTGTTCTTTGCGCCTACTCGCTTTCCAAAAAGCGCCTCGACGGGCGGGGGATTTTCATGGCGATAATCGTATTCACCATGATGTTCTCAGGCGGCATGATCCCGAACTTCCTCTTAATCCGCAACCTGCGCCTCATGGACACCTATTGGGCCCTGTGGCTTTCGGGCCTCCAGAGCACCTATAACATGGTCGTGCTAAGGACTTTCTTTCAGGCGATACCCGACAGCATGGAAGAAGCCGCCCAGATCGATGGCGCAAGCGATCCCTACATCCTCTTTAGAATTGTCCTCCCCCTGTCCGGGGCGGCGCTCGCGACAATAACACTCTTTTATGCCGTCGGCTGGTGGAACGCCTATTTTGGCCCGATGCTGTATATTTCAAGCTCGGAGAAGTATCCCCTCATGGTAAGGCTGAAATCCATGCTGGATACGGCGACGAATATGAGGATCACAAATGAGATGGGCGACGAAGTCGCGATAGCCCAGGAGACGTACAGGGCCGCCACGATCCTGATCTCCACACTGCCTATAATTTGCGTGTACCCGTTCTTGCAGAAGTACTTTGTCAAAGGGGTCATGATAGGCTCCCTCAAAGGCTAGGCTTGATTCAGGGGCGAACGCCCGCTGATTAAATATTTTCGGAGGTAATTTTGATGAAAAGAACGTTCTTTTTTTTGACCCTGGCGCTGGTTTTGCTGCCGCTCTCGATCTATGGCGTAGGGAACAGGCAGCAAACAACGACCGGCGGTAAACCGGAAATCTCCATCACAATACTGGATCGCGCGAGGAACATTGAGGGCGGAACCGGCGGCACCATAGCGGACAACCGCTGGACCAGGTGGATCAACGAGAACTCGCCCGTAAACGTCAGGTTTGTGCCAGTGCTCCGCACCGAAGCGGTTCAGCGCATCAACGCCCTCTTTGCCGCCGGGACAGCCCCGGACGTGGTCTACGAATACGGCAAGCCTTTCATGGACAACCTGTTTTCCCAGGGGGTTATCCAGCCCGTGGGAGATTACGTGCAACGGTACTCCACGGACTACAAGAACTACCTCAATGAACACCAGGACATCCTGCCCTACCTGTACGCCGAGGACGGCCAGATGTACGGGATGTCGAGCCGCCGTGGCATCACCGACCTCTACATCTTCGGGTGGTATATCCGCAAGGACTGGCTGGACAAATTCAACATGCCCGTCCCGACCCACATCGACGAACTGCTCACCTTCATGCGCCGCGTGCGGGACGAAGACCCCGACGGCAACGGGGTGAGGGACACCTACGGCATGGCCTTCTTCACGCAGTACCTGAACGATACCAGGGCCATCTTCGGGGCGCCCTTCAACGACTTTGTCGTCGAAAATGGCCGCTTCGTGGACTGGACCTCGACCCCCGCCTACCGCGACTACCTCGCGTTCTGGGCCCAGCTTTACTCCGAGGGCCTGATTGATCCCGAGTTCATCACCGATATGCAGGCGACGCGCCAGTTGCAGCACCTTACCACGGGCAAGGCGGGCGTCTACTTCGGGCAGCGGCCGTCGAACGGGACCAATTTCTTCGCGAAGGAACTCAGGCGGAACGTCCCCACCGCCGATCTCATCACCTTCGACCCGCCCGCCACGAACTACGGCAAATTCGCCATGCAGATGCAGGAGAGGGCCAACTACATGGCGGTAATGAACAGGAGCGCCAGGAACCCCCAGGCCATCATGCAGTACGTCGACTGGATGATTTCAGGCGGCTGGTGGAACCTCGAATACGGGTTTGAGGGCAGGCATTACAACCTCGTGAACGGCGTGCCCATACGGGTGTTGACGCAATCCATCAGTGATGAAATCGCGTATACCGGGGATTATGGGTTCGTCAACCAGTTGAACCCGCAGCCCTTCTGGTTTGCCACCGACGTCGACCGAAACGACCCCCTGAGCGTGGAATTCGGTCAGAGGATGGCCGACTTCTTCACCCTGCGGCTCAACGACAGGCCCCGGCAGTTTGTCCCCTACGCCCCGTCAGGCGATCGCATCGCGCAATACACCAGCGAGACTTCATCGTATCTTTCAACTCAGGTCCAGACCCTGGAGATCGCCATTATAATCGGAAGGATTCCGCTGGACGCGGGGATACAGCAGATAAACAATTTCAAGAACAGCGTCGGCTGGGCCCAGGTGAACGCGGACAAAGACGCCTGGTATCAGAGGAACAGGAACCTGTTTACCGGTTTTTAATTCACAGGGAGCGATTCCGTGAATTTCACAAGCGCGGTCAGGGAAAAGACCACTACCGAGGCCCTCGACCTTGGCGCGGAAGGTTTCGCCCTGCGATTGACGCATCCGAAAGACGGGCTCTGGCGGCTCCAAAGCGCCGCCGGGGGCCATGATTTTGACGATTTCGGGGCGGCGCAGATTCTCGCCCGTGATCTGGGCGAAAAGCCGCCCCTCGGGCGAACGGCTTTTTCGGTTGAGCCGGGGGAGGGCGGCCTTGTCGTCACGGCCGGAACCGAATGCCTCGAGATCGCCCTTTCGCCCTTCTCCCTTTGCATACAGAGGGGAGGGGAGCTGCTCCGCGTCACGGACATCAGGCGGGAGAAAAAGGGTCTCGTGGCCTCCGGCAGCCTCTATAAAGGGGAAGCCCTCTTCGGCAGCGGCGAGCGTTTCAACCGGTGTAACCAGCGGGGCAAAAAGATCAAGATTATGGCGGTTGACTGCTGGGCCGAGACCGAAGGCAACACCTATGTGCCGGTTCCCTTCATCCTGAGTTCCCGCGTTTACGGGCTATTGCTTAACCGCTACGAGTTTTCGGTGCTGGATCTGGGCGCAGGTAAAAAGGACGCCTGGACTTTCACGCTGAGCGGCGCGCCCCTGGATCTTTATCTGTTTACTGATGATCACCCCTCTGATATTCTGAAGAGCTACAGCGACCTTACCGGACACGCCCCAATGCCTGCGCCCTGGCTCTTCGGCATCCAGGTGAGCCGCCACGGCTCGAGGTCGAGGGATTTTGCCACGGTCGAGGGCATAGAGGCGATGATCCANAAGATGGACGAGAACGATTTCCCCTGGGACGCCGTNATTGCCGAGGGCTGGCCTACCTACAATCGTGATAAATATGGGGATCTGCGGAAAATCGTCGATAANGTCCACGGCCTGGGCAGGAAATTCCTTGTCTATGAGCCATGCGGCCGCGTTCCCCACTCGGATGACCCGGTAGAACAGGGGANAATCGAAAAAAACCTGCTCTTCAAGACCGACTATTTGATAAAAGAACCCGATGGCAACTATATGCTGCCCGAAAATTGGAAAGATTCCTACAATCCGGCGGATCATCCCAACCCAAAACGGGTTCCTTTTGTGGACATTACCAACCCCGAGGCCATGGAATGGTGGCTTGGCCATGTGTGGGGAACCCTCGTAAAGGATATCGGTGTGGACGGCTGCAAGATAGACTTCTGTGAACAGATACCTGATCACATACCTCTCGTATTCGCGGATGGCCGCACGTCCTCCGGGGCGCACCACTGGTACCCGACCCTGTACAACTGCCTAATGTACCGTTTCTATCAACAGCACCGGAGCGAAGGGGGCATGTGCTTTTCCCGAGGCGGCGGCATCGGGGCCCAGCGCTATCCCTTCCTCTGGGCCGGGGATCAACGCCGTGAATACCGCTATCTCCGGCCGGTACTCACCGCCATACTGTCCAGCGGCTTTTCGGGGATTCCCTTCATGAGTTACGATATGGCCGGCTATTGGCCCGCGCAGAACCTCGATCCCGAGGACAGGGTGTTCATTCGGGGGACCGAGATGGGCTGCTTCAGTTCCAATATGCAGACCCACGGCTTTGTGACCCGTCCCTATGATTTCCCCGAGCCTATCAAGGATATTTACCGGGTCTATGCCAAGCTCCACCAGGCCCTGCGTCCCTATCTCCTGGAGCAGGCCGAGTACGCAAGCCTGACAGGGACGCCGCTTTTGCGCCATCTTTTTCTTTTTGATCCAAAGGATCAATCTGTATTCGATATTGAAGATGAATATATGCTGGGTAACGCGCTCCTGGTGGCCCCGGTATTCAAAGCCAGGGAAAAGCGTGACATCTACCTCCCCCGTGGCAACTGGCGCAATATCCTGGACGGGAAGACTTATTCCGGCGGCCAAACCCTCAAAAACTTCCCGGTTCCCTTCCGGCAGATACCGGTATTTCTCCTTGAGGGAAACGACTCAAAAACCATCGGCAAGGTACTAAATGACGCGGAAAGCCTTCTGACCCGGCTTCGCTGAACACGGAGAAAAGAACAATAACTCCGTGTTCCTCCGTGTCCTCCGTGGTTTTTATTCTTGGGTTATTGATTTTAGGGAAGGAGTGATTATATGCTGGCGCTAAATACGGATTTTCACGGGACCAACAGAAAGAGCTGGGAAATCAGGGAAGCCTTAAGCAGGATAGCCAGGGCGGGGTTCAGCCATGTCCACTGGTGCCACGAGTGGAGCGGCTCGTACCTCTATTCCGTCCATGAAATGCTGCAGATACGGGAATGGTGCGATGAATTTGGGCTTTTGGTAAAAGGCCTTCACGCGCCGGTTGGGGAAAAGACTTCGGATATGAAAGATTATACTTCCCCGAATGATTACAGCAGGCTTGCGGGGGTGGAATTGATCAAGAACCGGGTTGACCTCGCCTATATCCTCAATGCGGAGGCCGTTGTCCTTCATCTGTGCGCGGTCCCGCCCTGGAACCTGCTTGAGCAGGAAGACGGCTTTCTGGAGCGCTTTCTCGGGCCGGTCATGCGGTCTTTTGACGAACTGGAGCCATATTGCAGAGCCCGCCGGATCAAAATCTGCAATGAAAATACCGGGGGAAGTCCGGCCGTTTTTTACCGCATTTTCGATACCCTTTACAAACGTTATGACGGGGATTTCATGGGACTCTGCCTTGATACGGGCCACGCAAATATTCACTGCAAGGAAAACTGCTTTGAATACGCTGAACACTACAACGACAGGCTCTTCATGATCCACATCCACGATAACCACGGGGAAACAGACGAGCATATCCTCCCCTTTGGGGGCACTTTTGACTGGGAAGGCTTCGCAAAAGCCCTGGCCCGTTCCGCCTACCGCCTCCCCATTGTTATGGAACCGGGATGCACGGAAGAGGGGGATGATACGGCCTGGCTCGAAAGGGCGTTTGAAGCCGGCAGCCGTTTTTCGGCGATGGTGGAGAAACACAGGCTTTGATCGCTGTCCTCTTATAGCGGCTGATCGGAGTCGAACCGACGTCTTCAGCTTGGAAGGCTTAAAAACCGTTTAAGCGTTATACGTTCTTTCCATATAATAGGTAATTATACATGAGCAATAATAGGCTGTCAAGGGCATAAAAAAGCATAATTTGAACGCTTTTTAGCTGAAAATGTCAAAAAAGTGTCAAAATATTATTCCTGCTTTTCAGGCGGCAACCCCGCAAGCCGGTTGAACTCCGAGCGGTGTATGCGGATAAGTCGCGGGCCGAAGCGGGTCGCCTTTATGCGCCCCGCCTTCACCCACCGGCGGACAGTGCACCCGCTTGTCCCCATGAGCCTTGCGAATTCGTCATATTCCATGAACTCCTTCGTCCAGCCGCACTTCGCGCAGCGCAGGATCTCGCCGCCGTCCGGCGACGCCCACCCGCAGTTGGGGCACGTCGTTATCATTGCTTCACCCCCATGCTTTCCCTGTACCGGACTGTCGCCTTGTCCAGTGCCTGCAAGGTCTTGGCGACGCCGAACTCGCCCGTTACCGTCGCGCGCAGGCCAATCCGCGCCGTCTCGTAGTTCCCCAGGTTGAAGACCCGCTCGAAATAGACCTCGTTGATGTTTTGCTCGACGCCTGTTTTCTTCTCTTCGCCCATCGCTATTCCCCCTCCTTCGCCGACGGCCAGTCCACCAGCTTGAACACCACGTCCTTGCCGTCCTCGCGGTCCTCACGGTGGCAGGCAAGACCGCAACAAACATCAGACATATTTGGAATCGCGCATTTATCGCAGCTATTTCCCTCCACCGCCACCAGCGCCTGGCCTATAGAAATTTCAATCATCCTGTGCCTCCCTCTCCCTTTCCGCGAGCATGGCATCGGCGATTCTGTATGCCTCGCTTGCCGCATACCTTTCCCAGCCTTCATACATAAAGGCCTCTTTGTCGAGCCTGCATTTTAACACCCAATCCAACGACTGCCCCGCGAGCCAGTCACGCATGCTCATGCCAGGGGATACATGATTTGTAAACCCTTTTTCGGTATTACCAGTCGTAAAAGAAACCGGGAACGCCGGCCCACCGTTTTTCATTTTGTCCTCCTCTTCCTTTGCCTTTCGTATTTACGCCGTTTTATTGGTTTTTGGACACAGCCGTAATCGTCCACGGGATTAACCGGCATTGTTTGCCTCCCTCTCCTCAAGCGCAACCATCTCGTTTACTGCAAGAAGAAACCCCAGGCAACCCGCAATTTTTACCGAGTCGCTCAAATCATCGCTGTTTATGTATTTTTCGATATACGACACCGTGAAACGCGGGTTATTCAGCCTTTCAATAAGCCTTTTAGCTTTGTCAGATATGATTAGCATTTAGTCCTCCCCCGGCGGGTCAAGCCGCCTGCCGCAATGCGGGCAATGAGCAAAAGGATTACCACCCTGCAACTCACACTCAGGGCAACGGTACATAAACACCTTCCCCCATCGTACCTTTATCCACCGCTTCCTCTCCCCGTGGTCGCGCTCCCATTTCTCGTTCAGGGCCTGGAGGACGAAATCCCTAAACTTTTTTGCCAAGCGCCTGCCGTCCTTAATATCAGTAAACGGGATCGAGTTACCTTCACCCAGGTTAAACAGGAATTCCATTTTTTTTATGTCCTTGCGCTTCACACAGGCGTTGCCGAGGTAAGCATAGAACGGCGGCTTCAGTATCTCTTTAAGCATCATTGATTTCATTTCTTCACCTCCGCTCTGATACACGCAGGAAGGCGTTTATAATCTTTGTGTTCCCTGTCCCACTCAACAAAGTCGTCAAAAGTACAACATAGTTTATCCAAAAAACGCTCTATGCGTTTTTCACAGTTGCCACAGTATAACGGTTCACAGTCAATCTCCAACACTATTTTTTTCACTTTCATCCTCCTCATCTTCCAAAGCCGTAACTATCTCGCGGCCAAGCCTTTCTGCGTATTCATCAAGTGAGTCATTGCCCGGTATTGGCTTCTTCTTTTCCACGATCTTCAGCGGGCAGTCAGAGTGACGTCTGTTTCCACACCCGCCGACAGCACGATGTGTTATAATACACCTACGGCACCCAAAAAATGAAAATGCTAACTGACACACCGCGCACGACGCGGGCGCTTCAATCTCAAGCGTCGCATTCATGGTTCAGCTCCTTTTCCAGCCTCCTGCATTTCCCTTCATGGTAAGCAGGGCAATCCTTGCCGTGGCAATCGGCATACTCTGTATAAATTGTAGTCGCGCGTTCTTTTGTCGTTAAAAAAATCGACAATCAACATTCGACCAGGTCTTATATAAAATAACTTTCCGGTATACGCACTTCATCCTCTTTCCTCCTTCGGCTTGTCGCCTTCCAAGAGCGTTTCTATTTCTTCGTTGCTTTTTCCCTTAAAGTAATTAAGGGCAAGCCCGATTCTTTCTCCGAGGTACTCTACAAATGGCAAGGTTTCTTTATAGCCAACATAAAGGCCGTCCGTAAAACCACTGGACAAATTACAAAATTGAATGTTCATTCCGTTTTCCAGCTTAAAAGCCAATACAAATTCCCCGTATTTTTCGTATGGATATGATAAAATTGTTATATTATCAATTTCCTTGCGGCCCTCTTCCTCTGTATGATTAAATATCCATTCCCTTAATAAACCTCTTTCCATCACCTCAGCCTCCTATCTGCTTCCATCCGATACCCACCGACTACAAACCGTTCATAAGGATCAATAAACGTGTCATAGTAGGATCGATTGCGATAGTATTCGCGTTCACGCTCATGCCTTGCTTCAACCGCCCTGTCCACTTCATCCATGATCTCACGATCACGCCTTGCCGTTTCTCTCATTGCCGCTTCACCGTAGAAACTCATCCCATCCTCCTAATAGTCTTCCTCATCGTAGTCTTCATAATCGTCTTCAATCTCGCAAGCGCCGCCTATGATTTTTTCTTGTCATCGGCCGCCTCCACTTTCAGCGTGCCGCATTTCGGGCAGGCGTAAACCTCCGCGAAATAAGCTGGGTCAAGGTTGCCGACAGGCTCCATGATGTCGCTCTTGATGTTTGCGGGAGGTTTTCTTGCAAGTTTCTGGGCATCGTAAAAACCGACAAAATCCCCGCCCTCATAACCGCAAACGCACTTCATGCTTCCGACCTCCAGTCGTTGGGTGGCGGGTTAGGCCCCTGGACACAGGCTATTACTTTATCTCCCATGTCCTTTGAAGTCTTATATCTGCAAACACCCCAAAAGCCGCCACCTGGATACTCTTTCCCATCATTGCGCTTGATCCACACTGGCCCATCATTAGGCCACGGCTTTCCCGTGCGCTTTTTATATTGCTCCGGGGTTTCGTAGTCGGGGATAGGAAGCAGGGCAAAATCGGGGTTCCATTTTCCGCAGATAGGGCACATATCGTCTATGTCCCAGGCGCCATCACCAAAGCTATATTCAGTGCCGCAATTTTCGCAGTAGTATTTCATCCCGGCCTCCAGTCTTTTTCGGGCCTGCCCCATGGGGTACAGGCGCAGACAATTAATATTTTTCCTCTCATCGGGTGCGTTGCCTCAAAAAGCGAAGTAGCCCGCCATTCCTCGCCGCCCCATAGCGCATATACCGCCCCATGTAGCGGGTACTCCTCGCCGTACTCCTCCCGGTATTGCGCCGGGGTGGGCCACTTGCGGTGATAGTATTTGCATGATCCCACAAGCTGCATACAAGAAAATTCCTGTGGAGGATTATGGTGACAGATACTATTTTTAAATGAGTCAGCCGAGCAATAAAAATCCCTGTCAATCTCGCCTTTCATAGTTCCTCCCCCGGCTCCCATGCCTCAAGCCTTTCCACGATTCTCCTTGCCGCAATCTTCCTTTTGCTTTCACTCCCATGTCGCCATAAGCCGTAAAGGCTATTGATACCGGCACAACGCCCAAGGGGGCAGCCGTCACAATGAGCGCCCTCGTAGCCGTCGTGGTATAAATCGCACAGCGGGCAATAAAATGCACACCACACAATTTTCCCAAAAAGGTATCCGGGCAAGTCCTCCTTATCTGTTATTTCGGGGTGTTCCGCCAGGTATCGCCAAACCTCAAGCGATAGTTCCTTTGCCTCAATTGCAGTCATTTTTCCTCCTCCGTTACGCGCCTGTTCCACGCGGCGATTGCGTCTTCTTCGGTTTCACACAAATCTGTATTCTTGCGACATTTTGAACATATAACATAATATCTAATTCCCCCGTCAAAAGGAAAAAAGCCGCCTGTAATAATTACTTTCCCCCCGCAGAACGACGGGCAGGGCTTCAGTCCCTCACTCATCGGCGGCCCCCTTCAAGAGTTCCGGGTTGTCGTGGATGTTGCCGATTACTTCAGCTTTACTATTAAGGGCTGAAATCAAATAACAGCTATCCTTATGTTCTTTATCAATGCCTAACAAAGAGAAGGCTCCGTCTTCTAATGGCTGGATTATCCAAGTGCCGCTTAGACCGTTCTTGACAATATCTCCGGAAAACATCTTTTCATTACGCTTATCTTTTCTGACTATATACTGGCCCACGGTTTCGGGGATGACCTCAAACCACGAAGAACCATTCCAGATGTCATGGTGTTTTACCTCGTTTTCATCTATGTAGGTGCAGTATCCGTCGCCGTACACCCACTCGCCGTTATCCTTCCGCTTCCCCCTGAATTCTATTTCACGCATGGTTCCCCTCCTCAAACAGCGGCATTGCGCCGGAAAGTTTTCCATAAGCAGGGCGCTTCTCTTGCCGGTATGGGCAATCGGGCTTTTCCGTTATTCTGTCCACGCGCCTTGAAAGCTCGCCTGTTATATAGCCAATGTCGATGTCATACGCCGCCCTGCACCTCATCTTTTCCCGCCCCGTCCCTTCGCCGTCATATTTCCAGCACTTGTGGCAGTTGCGCCCCTGCCATATCTGCGCGTCCGTCCCGTTGCTAAACATATCAACACCTGAAAACAAGGTGGCCGTTCTTGTCCTTCGACCATGAGCCCAGCTTGTCCCCGCTCCCGTTGCGGAAGATCACCGCCTCGGCGCTCTCGTCGTCCTCGATGCCCGCGCCCCTGTGCTCCGCCGCGTATTTCGTGACAATCGTCTTGAGCCGCTCCTTGCGCTTCTTCGAGTTGGCGGTCTCCTCCGTGATCCCCCTGTACTCGGCGATCTTGCGCTCGATGTAGTCGGGGACGACGATGGTCGACTTCGGCTCGGGGAAGAGGCGCTTCACGTCCTCGTAGTTGCGCGGCTCAGGCGGCGTGCCCGTGAGTATGTGGTTATGCCAGAACTCGCGGTACGCCCCCGCCATGAGGCGCTGTGCCTCGCCGTTTGCGCGGACGGGGTACTGGTGGAAGTAGCCCATTTGGTTAAAGACGGTTGCCCAGTAAGAAGGGTCAATTTTGCCCGACCCTTTGGAGATAATGCCAAAATCATCTTTGTTTCTTAGCCAATAATCTCCGTTTTCGCCTTGTACTTCCCACCCCATCGATTCCCACTTGTCCGGCGCTTCAGGGAAAGTAAGCACGGAGACAATCGCCTCCCCCGCGCCCGTGCACATCATCTGGTGCTGGACTTGTACCTGGTACGTACGCGGGACGCGGTCCGTCCCCGGCTCCCCCCATTTTTCGCGGAAGGTGAATGACGTGGTGGTCTTGCCTTCGTGGAGGGGGCACGACCAATAGTTGCCGGAATTGTTGTCATAAAGCCCGTCTATGTGGCAGGTGATGAACTTGTCATTGTCCGTTTTGTTGATTCCCCTCGACCATGCCTGCTCGCGGTTGATTATTTTTATCCCCTGCGCCCGCTCCGCAAGCTCGACGACCGCGTTCTCGAAAGCAGTCCCCCACCTTATCGCGGCGCTGTCGGGCTCCGGCGGCAGTGCGTACCCGTGCGCCTTATTCCAGCCCGGCTCGCGTTCCTCCATAATGCGCTGAAAGACTTCAAGCGGCGTCTGGTACTCCGACAGGCCCAGCACCGCCGCGCCCCGGCTCGCGCTTATCCCCCGTGGCGTGCTACCCATTTGAAGGCTCCTCTTTATACGCTCTTATCATTAGATTCAAGCATTCGCATTTCCCTTTTTTAAACCCAGGGCAATCAGCCTCATAGCAATCTGCAAAGTCACATATAATTTTTTCCGCCCGCTCTCTCGTACAAGGTTCCCACGCCGGAATCAGTTTAAGAAGAGGATTAATTTTTTCTTTTTTTAAGTATTCGGTAACCTTCCTAAATGGACACTTCACAGCCCTGCCTCCTTCAAGTCCTCAACGCTTCTCGCCACGACGTAGACGCCGCCACGCGCTATCCACGCCGCCTTGTATATCTCCTGCGCCTTGCTCAATTTCCCCTTCTCGCTCTTGCACTCCACGGCTAAGGGCTTGCCGTCAAACGTAATCCCCAGAATGTCCGGGATGCCCGGCGTGTCCGTGCAGCGCACGAAGCCGCCGCGGGCGGAGAGGAACGCGCCGTTGTTTATCCGCGACACGAGGTGGCGGCGGAGGCGCAGGTACTGGAGGCACGCGCGGAGGACGGCGGACTCGGGGGTTTTCATTTTTGGCACCCCATCCCCATGAGCGCGATGAGGGCTTCGTCTACCGCTTTCATGCCTATTTCCGAAGCCTTATCGCGCATAGACTTGGTTTTACTGCAACCGTGCGCCTCGTAGATTGAGCAGAAATATTTGTCGCATTGATACCTGTGCCGGTTCCGTCCCCTGTCGGTAAATTGCTTGCAGTACTTGCAGGTATTCAAAATCTCGCTTCGCAATGCGTTAGCCGTCATAGCGTCGCCTCCAGTTCAAACAGCGTAGGGGCCATCACCTCCGCCTCGATGTCCGCGAGGTATCGGCAGCCGTCCTTCCACGACTCATGGTTGAGCTCTATCCCGTACCCGCGCCGCCCCATCTTCACCGCCATGTAAGGCACGGTCGCGAGCCCCGCGAAGGGGTCAAGCACGAGGTCGCCGGGGTTGGAATAGCGCCGTATAATCCGCTCCACGATGTCGAACTGGAGGGGGCAGATGTGCATTTGCAGTTCCTTCCGCGCCTGCTCGCTGTTCAGCGTCCTCATGCGGTTCACGTCGTCCCATACCCACTCCGAGTGCGAGCCGGGGGCGACTACCATGAAGGAGGCGGGGAGCTTGTTTTCCTCTTCCAGCTCGTCCGCGAGCGCGACGTGCCCCGCGTAGTCGTAGACGTTGTTCCGGGAGTACTCGCGGTAGCGTGCCTGCAAATCGCTGACGGCGGTCTCGCGAAGCTCATCGAGCATCGCGAGCCTGTCGCCGCTTGATCTCCAGAAGGCGTGCGCGTCTATCTGCCAGCGGGCGCGTGTGTACTCGTCCTTGCTTTTTGCTACCGGCTCGTCGGCGTAGGCGTCGCCGGTATCGCTTGGGAGCTTGCGGAACAGGAGGACGTACTCGGGGCAGCCCACGCCCATCTTCGTGCCGTCCTTGCACTGCTCCGTCCACCCCAGGCGGTAGGTCTGGTTGTTCTCCCGCACCACGTCGGTGAGCACCACTATGCGCCCCATGAACTGGAAGCCGTGCCCCATGAAGTGCGCGGTGGTCAAGTCGCTGAACGGGTCGACGGTAGGCATTCCCGTCCCCGTCGCGTTGCCGAAAAGTATCCTGTCCTTGACGTGGATTGCCGCCACCCTGCCGGGCTTCAGGACGCGAAGCAGCTCCGGCGTGAGGTAGTCCATCTGGTCGAAGAAGCGGCGGTTGTCCTCGTTGTGCCCGAAATCGTTGTACGACGGCGTGTACTCGTAGTGGTTCGAGAACGGGATTGACGTGTGGATGAGGCCGACGGAATTGTCGCCGAGGCGCGGCATTTCCATGACGTTGTCGTTATAGACGGACGTGAAGCTTGCGCCGGAAAGCTCCTCGCGCTCCACCCCGATGGTCCGCGTGAGTTTCTCCTGCACGTTTATTGACGAAAGGCCGTTGGCGCGGATTATTTCCGCCATCCGCTTGACCATCTCGTCGTGCTGCTCCCATTTCGCCTTGAGCGTCCGTAAAATGGCCTGCTCCGACTCCGCGTAGACGACGTGGATGTCGACGGGCCTTTCCTGCATGAAGCGGTAAATCCGGTGTATCGCCTGGATGAAGTCGTTGAACTTGTAGCCTATCCCCAGAAATATCGCCTTGTGGCAATGGTACTGGAAATTGCACCCCTGCCCGGAGATGTCGGGCTTCGTGGCAAGGTACTTTATCCTGCCTTCCTCAAACGCGACCGCAATCTCCGCCTTCACCTCCGGTTCCTGCGAGCCCGTGATGTACTCAAAGGACTCGTCCGTAATCGCCCTATCTATCGCGTCCCTCTCGCGGTCGGTGTCGTGCCAGACGATGAAATGGTCATCGGGGTTTTCGGCAAGGATTTCCGCCATCTTTTCAATCCTTGCGGGGAGGGAGTCGCGCTTCTCCCTCGCGGCGTCCCGCAGCCCGAGCGCGGCGTCGCGGAACAATTTTCCCTGCCCGTCATCGTCCGCCCCTGCCGTGGAGTGATCCACTTTGACCTCGTGGTAGATGACGTTCATCGGCGGGAGGACATAGCCCTCGTCCGGGTAGCCGAGGTCGGAGGGCTTCGTGATGAATAGCGCCCAGGTGGAGACCCAGAACCAGAACTCCTTCTCCTTGTGCGGGTACAGCGTGAGGTTGTTCGCCTGCGTGCTGTCGCGGTGGAAGAAGCGGGTCAGCGCCTGCCCCGTGTCCATGATGCCGAGGAACCCCGCGTAGTGGATAAGCTCCTTGTACCTGTTGGGCGAAGGCGTCGCGGTCGCGACGAAGCGGTACTTGACGGGCTGGAACTTTAACAGAAACTCCTGGTAGGTCTTGCTGCCGTATGAGCGCAGCACCGAGGCCTCATCGAGGGAGGCGGCGGTGAACCACGCGGGGTCTATGTCGCCGTCGCGCACGCGCTCATAGTTGGTGATGACTATGGAAGTTTTTGCCTGCCTGACCTCCGCCATCGTCCTCACGTATTGCGGTGCTTCCATGCCCAGGAGCCGCCCCGCGTCGTCCTGGAAGACGTGGACTACCGCGAGCGGGGCGACTATCAACGCCGCGCCCTGTTCGCGCCGCACAATGGCCCTAAGCGCCTCCAGTTGCGTGACGGTCTTGCCGAGCCCGAAGCTGGAGAACAGCGCACGCCTGCCGCCCTTGACCATCCACATGACGGAATCCCGCTCGTGGGGTTTCAGGGCGGGGTGCACGTCGCCAGGGCTTATCTCAAACCCGGCGTCGGGCGCTATCTTTACCTTGCTCTTGAGGAAGTCAGCGTAGTTCACGCGCCCGCCCCCTCTAGCTGCAAGCGTATGCGCTCGGCCTCCTTCTTCGCCCAGTACGGCTTGTAGCCCTTTACCCGCGCTATGGCGTGGATCGCCCGCTCGTCCACCGTGTACCTGTTCGCCGTCAACTGGTAATAGCACCACATCGGGCGGTAGTTGAGTTTTTCCGCGATGTCGCACAACTGCTTGACCGCCCTGTCATAGCCCTCGTCGCCGTCCGCCCCCCGCGCCGCCATGACGCTCGCGATTATCGCGTCCTGCCACTCCCTCTTCTCGGCGTCCGTTATCGCCTTCTGCGCCGCCGCCGGTGCTGCCCTCTCCTCAAGCGGGAGGCCCTCGATAAAAAGCTCCTCGCCCTCGGTTGGCGCGTAGTTCTCGCACTCTGGGCAGCGGATTTTCTTTGTGCAAACGAGGAAATCCTCATACCGGCAGAGGCGCACCCCCGGCGGCGGCGCTTTGGTTTTCTCGATAAGTTTTTTATTGCCCTCAAAATTCCATATAGGGTCTTCAATGAAGAATGGGGGAATACCGGGAAACCGCCCGTCGCAGTGGTTTTTGATGTTGTCTACATGGTCAACAATAAGACAATCGGTCTTGCCTTCGCTTGGCCTTAGCCCGCGCCCTACCATTTGAAAATATAGCGCCCTCGACTTTGTAGGACGCATCATAAAAATATAGTCGATACATTTTATATCCACGCCGTAAGAAACAAGGTCGCATGAAATAAGCCCGTGAATTTTTCTTCTTCTTGCGGCATCTAAAAGTAATTTCTGCTGTTTTCGTGGCATACCCCCGTCAATAGGGTGTACTTCATACCCGCTTTCTTTGAATTGCCTTGCCAGTTCTTGCGCCGCTTTTACGCTTCGCGCAAAGCCTAATAACGTTCGGTGCTTACCACCTTCCGATTTACAAAAACTTGAATAATATTTGACGGCTCTGCCGTAGACCTTGCGTTGCCTTAAAAACTCGTCAAGTTCTTTTTCGTTTACGTCCCCGTTGTAATTATTGAAATGTAAATCCCTAATGCCTTCAAGGGGCGGCGCAAAGTATCGTATAGGGGATAAAAACCCACAGGCTGTCAAATAAGGTATGCTTGGCCCGTAGGCAATATCCCCGTATATTCCGTGCGGCTGTTTCAGCCCGCCGCCCATAGCCAGTTCCGGTGTGGCGGTAAATCCCAATATTTTGGTATACTCTGGAACATGATCGAAAAGACGTTTTTGAAAATCATTATTCAAGTGCGCTTCGTCTACAATGCAAAGCGAGGGCCAGTTTTTTATTTTGTCCCACCTGAGATCAAGGGTTTGTTTCGAGCATACCTGGACATCATAAGCGCGCGATTCTATCGAACCCGCCCTTATATAACCATGTGGAATCTTATATTTGGCTAAATGCTCCCCTGCTTGGTTTACCAGCTCGTTTCTAGGTGCGATTATCCATGTAACAAATTTTTCTTTCTTGTGCTTGTGTTTTTCCCTTGCCATATCGACTATCGCGGAAAAAATTATTGTTTTACCACTACCTGTCGGGCATTGGATCATAAAGGCTTTATGCTTTAAAAGACCCTCGCGGGCTTTATTGACAATGTCCTGTTGATACTCACGTAGCATTTGCCCATCCGCCTCTTTTTATGCCATTAACGACGCCACTGCCAATATTGTATTTTTTTGTTATATCCACAGTTCTCATGTACCATCATGCCACCCTCCAGAAGTCAAACGCCGGAAGGCCTAGAATCACCTGGGCGCACTGAGGGACAACGGCGTTGCCGAGCCCCCTAGCCGCGTCCACCCCTTCGGGAAACCTAATATGCTTTCCAGCATTTCTACGGACGGCCGCAATCCACTCGTTATATTTAGCGCGTATTCTATGGTCTCTCTCCCGTAACGATTCTTGTTTGTCCTCTTTGAAAAACCCCATCCGTGCCCAGCCATTGCCGCCGTCGGGGTAGGCAACAATAAAAACCCTTTCCCTCTTATGGGGTGCGCCGACTTCCGAAGCCGCCATAGTCGTCCATTCAGCATTAAACCCGCTTTCGTGAATGTCCGACAAAACCCCATTGAAGAACTCGCCCCTATGTTTTCCCCCTGGAGAGGTAAGAAGCCCTCTAACGTTCTCAAACAATGCGATTTCGGGTCGTAACTCGCATAACATCCTCCTGCATTCAGGCCAAAGATCGCGCTCGTCTTCGGCAGCCTTGCGCTTTCCCGCATTGCTGTGCGGCTGGCAGGGGAATCCTCCCGTGACAAGCCATTCTCCTCTTGGTAATTTTGTGTAGTCGACATCCCGTATATCCCCCAACGGCACGGCTTCCGGGAAATGCTTAAGGTAGACCCGTGCCGCGTAATTGTCTATCTCCGAGAAATAGTGCCTGTCAAAGCGGAGCCCGGCCCAGTAAGCGCCCAGCGCGAAGCCGCCTATGCCTGAAAACAGGTCCAGAAACACCTTCATCTCTCCCCGATCCCCCGCGCCCTTATCGCGTTACGCACGCCCGCCGCCTCGCGCTCCACGGGGTCCGCCCAGCCCAAATGCCTGTACGCGCACGCGCCAGCGGCGCACGGCGGCCTCTCGAACCCGCGGGCCTCCCAGCCCCTGCAAACCTCGCACATCCTGTCCTTCCCCTCCTTGGTTTCGTTGGCCGTCACGGGATGTCCTTCCGCTTTGGCGGCCCCTCGCTTACCTCAAGGCCCTCGATTGCGAGCCGCCCCTTGAGGATTCGCCATATCTGCCACACGTGGACCTTTACGCCCAGCAACCGCGTGGCCTCCCTCGCGCCCGCAACCATCGACTCGCAGTGCGTGCCGTTGACCCACACGCGCCGCCTCGGCGAGCGGTAGCCTGCCCTCATCTTCCCCTCCCGTCGGATGAAAGTTAGTGAATTGGGGACAGGAGGAATCGAACACTCCGTAGCCTGCTTCTGCTGCGTTCAGCGTCCTTCCCGCATTTGATCAGCGCCGGCCATCCTTGTCCATTAGACGATGTCCCCAAGATTGCCCGTCTTTCCGGGCCGCCATCTGGTTTGCCATTGGCCGCGCCCCCTGCCAGGGTAGGGCCACCCTAAAGCCCACGCGGCACCCGTTGCCGCTTGTCCAGCCGCGGTTGGGTTTCTCTCTACGCTATGACCGGTATCCCCTTCACGAGGCTCTGGATGTACTCGACGACATTGGTTGTCGCCTCGTTGATCCATGCCCCGCCGTCGGCCTCAAAGAGGGCTATCAGCGGCACCCCGTCGTCCACCCGCACGCGCAGGAGGAATTCGCTTTCCGGCTGCTTCGCTTCCCGGAATGTCCGGTAGGGGGTGAGCCTTACGATGGCTTTCAGGGTCTCCTTGTCCTTCAGTGCGCCCGACGTTCCCCGCTTGACGGTCACTTTCTGGGCGATGCCGTCGTCCTCGCCCTCGACGCTGGTATTGGCCACCAGCTTCTGGGAGTAAGAGAGGACGTACTCAAAGTCGTCTTTCCTGTCGGCGACAAAGAGAGACCGGAACGCGATCGCGAATTCCTCCTGGTCAAGGAACTTCCCAAAGGGGAATTTTTTGAGGCCCGCGCCGATCCTGGCGCTGACAAGGGCGGTCCTCTTGTTTTCCACGTCGTCGACGGCGGAAATAAGGTCAACCGACTCCGGGTCGTTTACGACGATGAGGTGGGGCCTGCCGGTGATGAGCGCATCGATGTCGTTTGCGATGAAGCCGCAGAACCCGCGCAGGTTATGGACGGTCAGCGTCTCCGGCTTCGGGTTATACAGAACCGGCTCAAGCTCCGCCGCCGTGTAATGCTGGCCGTCAACCTCGACGGTCAGCCCGTCCCTGACCAACTGCTCAATCTTGTTGATCGTTTCAACATCCATGTTCATAGATTACCCTCCGTTGCTTGCTGCCTCAAAAGGCACGATTTTTTCGGAACCGGCGAGGCCCGGCAACTCCGGGCCGGGGTCGTCCGCGTACGCCGAGAATTTCCCCGCGTCGTCCCTGTCGAAAAACACGAAACTCTCGGTGGGCTTGACCTTGGCAAGGGTGGACGACACCTGTACCTTGACCTCCCCCGTGCGCCGCGTTTTGTCCGGCTTGATGGAGATCTTGATGGTTATAGACCGCTCCTGGTTCGCCACGGTGTTCTCGTCCTCGATGTTGGCGAGGACCTTCCTTAGCTCCTCGTCGAACAGCTCCAGGACCGCGCCGCGTTGAATCGTCCCTAATGCTACTTTGTCCACTAAATACCTCCCTCTCAAATTGTTTCCGGCAACGCCGGTTTCTCCGGGGGCGGCGGGACTCGAACCCGCATAAGTGGCACCCTTTACGGTGCCCAAAGGTCATCACAACCATCCTGGCGCTACCAATTACGCCACGCCCCCATGCGCCCGCCTCGCGGCGGGCATTGGCGTCTTGTCCGTTTTCCCCTATAGGCACTCCCCCCTTCTCGCGTGGTTCACCGCGGCCTTCCGCCGCCTTGGCTTCCCGTACTTTAAATGGTCGCGTACCTCGGCAATGGACGTGTTCTCCATCAGCGCCGCGCCCCCGTTGGCGAATGCGACGGCCACGTCGCCGCCCTTCGCAAAAAATGCGTTGACGTTGTCGAGGTTGACTATGCAGTCGCCCTTGCAGAGCCACCGCGCCTTCCGTGCGTTCCGTGCGTTCATGGCTACCTCTTCTTCTTCTTCTGTTCGCGTATTAATGCGACAAACACGATAATGCAGACAATGAAAATGCCTAGCGCGACCGCGCCCCACAGGGGGGACAATACCCACACCCATGGCCATGAAATTACGCCTAAAATTTTCAGCACGATAAAGGCGACGGTTAAGAGGCTGATAAAAAATTCGATGCCGCTAATTGGCGTTGACTTCTTTTCCATGCCGCCCCCTAGAACAGGTTGTCCGGCACGTTGTCCGCCGTCCCCAGCGCTGTGGCGGCGGCTGGCGGCTCCGGCTCCTTCTCAGGCTGGTTGGCGGCAAGCTCCGCCGCGAGGTCCCCCGCGCCCGTCCCCTTGCAGGGAGGCGTCACGTCGCGGGCGTTTTCAAGGTCGTCCGCCTCCTCGGCGGAGTAGATCCCGGCGAACACGTCCGGGAACGCCTCCTTGCAGGCGCGGGAGAGGGCGCGCGCCCTCATCATGCGGTCGGGGTATTTCTTGTAGGTTTCCTTCTCCGCGAGCCCCGCCTGCCTTGCCATCGCCATGTCGAAGTACCCGGTGAACTTCTCCGTCGCCCCGTGCGGGCTTGTGCGGGTGATTACCACCTCCGCCTTTTCCGTGTTGCGGACTTTCCACTCAAGCCCGCCGTACTCGTGGCTGTTCCGCGCCATCGCGTACATGATGTCCGCCGACAAGGTGGGCCTGCCGTTGATGACCGCGACGTTGTTGACGCTCGCCATCGGCGAGAGCCCCAGCTCGTGCCCCCACTGGAGGGCGACGAACACCTTCTCCGGCGTGTTGAGCGTCTGCGGCACAAGGCCCGACTTGGCGAGCAGCCCCGCCATCTTCAATTTTTCGTCGATCGTCGCCGGCATAAGCTCCGACGGCCTCTCGCGAACCGCGATCTGCGTGTCTCCCATAAAAACCCCCTAGATATGTTTTCCCCCTTGCGGGGCTATTGCCCGTTGCGCGGAATCCCCCGCCCCGGCGGCCCGAAGCAACCCTGGTGGAAACCGTTCCGCCCCTTGCGGCGGCTGTACCTCTTCGTGGGAACCAATTCCGGCGTGCCCTTGATGTACGACCTGCGCCGCTTACGCCCTCTTGCCATAACTGTCCCCCGCCACCCGTACCCACTGCCTTCTCTGCTCCAGCGCCCACGCGATTATGAAAAGCCCCCGCGCCATCCTGCCGCACGAGAATTCCTCCGCCAGCTTGCGGAAAGGTTCGTAGTCCATGAAGCCTCCTTTAAAACGGGATGTACCCTTGCTCTTCCTCCGCCTTGCGGCACGCGGGGCAGAGCCCGTCCTCGTCAAGCTCGTCGCAATCGGCGCAGAACACCTCGCCGCACCCCTTGCACTCCCCCGCGCCGTCCTCGAACTCGCCCACGGTGTCCTGCTTCCAGTTGCCGGAGCCCCGTGGGTACTCGTAGTCCACGGTGCGGCCCCGGAAGACGACCTCCCCGCAGGAAGAACAGCGCAGGGTCACACGATCCCCCGCTCGATGGCGTCCCTGAGCGCCTCAAGCCCCACGGCCACGGCCGCGAGTCCCTCCGCCAGTGCCCCGGTCGCCTTGGCGCTTGACTCGATTATCCCTATGACCTGCCCCAGCAGCTCAAGCGCGTCGGAGCGGTTGCCGATCCGCGGCGGGTCGACGGGGGCGGGGTGGTCGTTCTGTTGGTCGGTCATGCGGTTACCCCCCCTGGGAAGTTGATGATGCCTGTCGCAAGGCGACGGATGAACTCAAGGCCCTTCTGCGTTGTCAGGGTCACGAGTTCGATGTGCGCTTCGTTGTTCCGGTCGAACCACGCCTTCTCGATGACCCGGAAATAGCCCCTTTCCTGGTATTCCCGGTATGGGGTGCGACCGCTAAAGATTTTCCTCTCGCGGAGCAGGTCGAAGAGGTTGTTGCGCCCAAGGCCGGGGATGTTGAGCAGGGCGGCCACGTCCCGCATCTCGATGGCGTCCTGGCTGGAGGCCACCTGGTCGTAAAACTCCGCCTTGGGCTCCGCCACGGCAAGGCGCTTTTCTGCCTCGATCCTCGCGTCGCGCTCCTCCTCGAACCGCGTCTTGAAGTGCTCGGCGCTCTTGAGGAGCATTTGGGCCGCCTCAAGGTCGGTGATTGAACCTACAACTTGAGTTGTAGGTATCATTCGTTGCTTTATCGCGGTTACCTGCTCTTCGTTCAGGTAGGTTGTACACCCATTTCTCATTAAGTCGGGGTATAATTCACGGACGTGTTTCTTGATGGCCTCGTCCGATACCCCGAAGACCTCAGCCACCTCGCGGACGGTCATCCGCCTGTCGCCGTATTCCGTTATCTCATTCATTTATGGATCTCCTATGTATGGTTAATTCCTCGCCGCCAGGCGCAGATCGAAAATATTCCGCGAAAGCAGGCAACGTGCTCATTGGGCATCTCCCTCTTGCTTCCCCTGCCGGGCAATGTGTTCCCTCAGGGAGGGAACCGGTATCCTCACCGTGGCGACGATATACACCTTGTCCTCGTGGACGCTTGTCATTGGCGTTAGGAACTCGCCGCCCATGCGCGTCGCGAGCGCGTCGATTTCCACAAGCGCCTTTGCGGCAAGGCAGATGTTGTCCCACCGGGAGCAGTCGCAGGATATGGTCGCGGTCACGGCTGCGCCTCGCTATATCTTATTTTTGCCGCACAAAGGATGTCCGCGAGGCAGAGGTTATAGGCGATAAGCCTGATAGACGACAGCCCGATGTAAAATTTTGTCAATCCTTTTGCGAGGTTTTCGTAATACTCGGTGGCAACGGTGAAAGCGGTGCCTTCGCAATGGTACTTCGCAAGGCCAGGGTCATAATAAGGCGTAAGGATGACGGGAACGGGTCTTAGGACAAAGGTGTTCACCCACCCGCCGCAAAACTCTTCGACCCCCTCGGCTTCCTCGATGCCGACTACCTGCGCTTTCAGCTTTATGCCGTCTTCGCGGACATAGGCCAATCCAGTTTCCCGCGCCCATTCGTCGAGTTTGCCCAGCGGGCCGTCAAACCGCCTTTGCTCTATGACCCACGACCTGCTACCAATTCCGTGGCCCATGACCACGACCTCCGGCCAGATTACGGACATGGTAATGAACAGCACGTCGCGGGGGATTGTCGTGTTCATGGTTGCTGCGCCTCCGGGGGAGGGGCAGGCGGGGCTGCCTCGGCCTTGGACAATGCCAGTTCCAGTAAAATTATCATCTGGTCATTGGTTGATCTTCGTTCAGCCACAGCTCTTTTCCCGATGGCATTTTTCAGCCTTAAGGGGAGACGAATTTGCGTGGCTACCCTTTTTTCGTCTTTCCGCATTGTTTTCACGCTACCTCCAATGATTAAACATCTACAGTGATACTAATACTAACTAGTTTAGTTGTCAATAGGTTTTTGTAAAATTATTGCAAAAAAAACTGAAATAGTTGACAATAATACCGATATATAAACCGGAGGCTGTTTCATAAATGGGGGACGAAGAAATAAGGGCTTTTCAAGTCAGACTGCCAGCTTTTCTATACGAAAAGCTGGACGAAAGAGCAAAAAAGAACCTGCGTAGTCTTAATTCCGAGATAATCATAAGTTTGCGTGAATACCTTCTGGTAAATGATGACGGCCCGTGGTCAAGCGAGGATTTGAGAAAATACCTGAAGCTAAAGCTGGAGGAAATAGACGAGCGCTTCCCACCTGGAAGCGTCGATGGAAAAGGGGACGCTTCTCAAAACCGCGCATAATCTACCCGCACCCCGCCGCGTGGGGAGGCTGAACTTGGATGATTACGCCTGTTATGGTTGCATATTAATGCCAAAACATTTATACTGTCATTTCAGCCTGTATAGGGTGGGGTAATATGCGTATCCTTAAAATAGTCCTTGCGTCCGCGCTTTTCTTTATTGCGTTCATTTTCCTGATTACCGGAATTATGTCCTTTACCACGCCTGAGATGGGGCCGTCCGCCGGGATTTTCTCTCTTGCCATCGGCGCATTATGCGTGTGGGGCGGGATAAAACTCATCAAAAAAGCACAGGTAAACCAAAAAACAGAAGCGGTGCCTATTGACGAAAAGGCCGTTCAGCCGCCGCCTTCGGTTAATAAAAAAAGTAATCAAAAACCAGTAGCTAAAAAGGTCAAGGAAACCGTACAAAAAGAATACGAAGTACCCGAGGGCAAAATTTTTCACATAATGTACAAAAGTTCCGACGGGGAGCTTTCAGAGCGCGACATAGAAATAAAAAAATTTGTGGAAAAAGACGGAAAGACATTTATCTATGCCTATTGTCACCTGCGTAAGGCAGTCAGAAGCTTTTTAATGAGCCGTATTACATCGATTACTTGTGAGGGTCGCCAAATTGCTGACATCAGAGAATACTTGGGTCACGACTTAAAACCTATCGCGGTAGAAAATTTGGTCGACCTTGCCTTAGAAGACGCAGAATAGGAGAAATTCTGTCATTACTTTCCGAGAAAGTGTTGATAAAAGGGAGAGGATCAAAACATGGACTTTGACGAGCTAAAAAACATAGCGAAGGGGTTCGGCGTGAAGGTCGGCTTCGGGAACAAGGGCCTGTACGCGAGCCTCGCGCAAATAATGCCGGACAATGAGCAGGTTTTATTTATCCTGGAGGGCATAGACAAAAAATCAGCGGGCAAGGTGCCCTTGATCGTCACGGGGAAGGCGCTCTACACGATCTCGTATGCCGGAATGTTCGGCACGAACACGGCGGTCATCCCGATCCCAAAAATCACGAGCGTCTACGCCGAAAGCGGCGGCTTCGGTGGGCTGCTCCAGAACCTGTGCGTTGCGGAGGGGACGGTCGTCCACGTGATAGCGAACGTCGCGGTCGCGCAGCAGGCAATATCCGTCATAAGCCGAGCGCAGTCCATGGTCTCCGCGCAAGCCCCTACTACGGCAGCGCCGGTGTCGCAGGCGGACGAGCTGGCAAAGTTCAAGAAGCTGCTTGACGACGGGGCATTGACCCAGGATGAGTTCGACAGGAAGAAGGCGCAAATCTTAGGGCTTTAGCTCCTCGTTTTGTCACCCAAAATGTCACGCGCATTTCCTTGTGCCGCAAGGGTTTGCGGCGGTTTTGCGCGGCAGAATGTTACGAAGGTTGTAATCCGCTGGGTATGGGCCGGCCCCTTGACCTTAGCTGCGCCACGGGGGATCATCACCCCCCATGGAAGGGTTCAGGTTCACCATAGACACCGCCGACCTCGAAAGCCTCAAGGCGGCGTTCAGGATGTTCCCGCAGGAGGTCACCCGCGCCTGCAACCGGCTCCTCGGCGACATGGCGTGGGAGCTCAAGAGGGCCGTCCCGAAGGTGCTCGACTCGCGGTACTCCATCAGAAAAAAGGAATTCGTGGGGGGCAACAGGGCGGTCACGGTCAAGCGGCCAAAAATGGGCACGCCGATGGGGGAGCAGGAGGCCGTCGCCGCCTCGATGAGGATCGAGGGCAGCGGCGCGGGGCTCTTCACGGGGTGGGAGGAGGAGCTGACCGGGGCGCCACGCGAGATGAGAAGCAAGGGCGGCAGGTCGCACCGCCAGATATGGAGCAACGCGAGGGAGGGGAACAGCGTCTACGGGCTCGCGCTCGGGCAGTATTCGCTCCGCACGCAGTCTGACAGGCTGCCGGACAGCGCGGACTACGGCCTCCCCATCCCGCAGTTTTTGGCGATGGTTGCCAAGTCCGACGCCTCCGGCCGGGGCAAAAAAGCGAAGCACTTCAAGCAAAAATCCTACGCGCTCGGAAAAAACAAGGTCTTCATCATGGAGGACGGCGAGAGGCACCCCAGGGGGCTCTACGCGCTCAAGGACGGCAAGGTCAAGGCTTTGCAGAAATTCGACGAGAGGCCGGTACAGAGCGACGTGGGCGTGTTCGACTGGAGGGGCGAGGCGGAAGCGGAGGTGAAGAAGAAGTTCACGCCTGAGTACATCCTCGCGCACTACGTCGCGCCTGCCATCGAGGCATTGTGGAAGAAATAGCCAAAGCCGCCGTGATGCCTCATATCAAAATGTAACCGAAAGTAATGGGTGCCTCATTTTGAAAATGTAACTTTAGCCTTGTGAGCAGCGAACAGCGCCCCGACGGCCTT
>JGI24698J34947_10000040_pt1 | contig 36549 bp, 31 predicted proteins | sample TergutMp193P3_FD_34947 | JGI IMG/M metagenome (IMG submission 34947) | reverse complement strand
TTTGACCAGATTCCGCTCGGCGAAATGTCCGTTTCCATGACCATGAACGGAGCCGTGCTTCCGGTGCTGGCTTTTTACATAGTTGCCGCCGAGGAACAGGGTGTGGCTCAAGCCAAACTCACAGGCACAATCCAAAACGATATTCTAAAGGAATTCATGGTGCGCAACACCTACATTTACCCGCCCAAACCATCAATGAAAATAATAGGGGACATTTTCAGCTTTACCACGCATAACATGCCCAAGTTCAACAGCATTTCCATTTCCGGCTACCACATGCAGGAAGCAGGCGCCACCAACGACATAGAACTCGCCTACACCCTCGCAGACGGCTGGGAATACATCCGCACAGGCATAGAAGCCGGCATGAGCGTGGACGACTTTGCGCCCCGCCTCTCTTTTTTCTGGGCAATAGGCATGAACCACTTTATGGAAATAGCCAAGATGCGCGCAGGCCGTTTGCTGTGGTCAAAAATCGTAAAAACATTCAATCCCAAAAAGGAAAAGTCAATGGCCCTTCGCACCCACAGCCAAACAAGCGGCTGGTCATTAACCGAACAGGACCCGTTCAACAATGTGGCGCGCACCTGCATAGAAGCCATGGCCGCAGGCTTGGGGCACACCCAGAGTTTGCACACCAACGCCCTAGACGAAGCAATCGCGCTCCCAACGGATTTTTCCGCCCGCATAGCCCGCAACACGCAGCTTTACCTTCAGGAAGAAACGGGAATCACAAAATCGGTTGACCCGTGGGCAGGTTCCTATTATGTTGAGTATTTAACAAAAGAACTGGCGAGCCGTACGTGGAGGCTCATTCAGGAAGTTGAAGCCGAAGGCGGCATGGCAAGCGCAATAGAAAAGGGAATTCCCAAAACGCGCATTGAAGAGGCGGCAGCCCGCAAGCAAGCCCGCATAGACGGCGGAACGGATGCAATTATAGGAGTTAATAAATATCGCCTTGAACACGAAGCCGCGCTGGATATTCTGGAAGTGGATAACACCGCTGTTCGCAACAGCCAGGTTGCGCGTTTGGAAGAAGTGCGCAAAAACAGAAACCAAGCCGATGTGGACTCTGCCGTTAATGCAATTACAAACTGCTTTGCGGAATGGAAAGAGGGTAAAAGAAGCGCGGATAATCTGCTGGATCTTGCGGTTAAGGCAGCCCGCGTCAGGGCAACTCTCGGCGAAATTTCAAATGCGGTGGAAAAAGTTGTTGGTCGCTACAATGCGGTAATTCACAGGATAAATGGCGTGTACAGTGCGGAAATAGGAAACAATGAGGAATTCAAGGAAGTTCAGTCAATGACCGATACCTTTGAAAAGAAAAAAGGCCGCCGCCCGCGCATAATGGTGGCAAAAATGGGCCAGGACGGGCACGATAGGGGAGCCAAGGTGGTTTCCACGGGCTACGCGGATATGGGCTTCACGGTTGATATTGGCCCCCTGTTCCAAACACCGGAAGAAGCGGCTCGCATGGCTGTAGAAAACGACGACGATATCCTTGGCGTGAGTTCTCTTGCCGCAGGTCACAAAACCCTGGTGCCGCAGGTTATAATGGAGCTAAAAAAACTGGGCCGGGACGACATCATGGTTGTAGCCGGCGGAGTTATTCCCGCTCAGGATTACGATTTCCTCTATAAATCCGGCGTTGTGGGGGTATTTGGCCCCGGAACTCCAATAGCCACCGCAGGGAAAAAGATGATGGAACTGTTGCTTTCTGATTAGGTGATTTTCTACTTTACCACTCAATGCAAGCAGGTAGCATAAGAAATTTCAGCATAATAGCCCACATAGACCACGGCAAAAGCACGTTAGCAGACCGTCTTATTGAATTCACCGGCACGGTTTCAAAAAACGAGATGATGGAGCAGCTTCTTGACGATATGGATTTGGAGCGGGAGCGGGGCATAACCATAAAGGCTCACGCGATAAGAATGATTTACGAGCGAGGCGGCAAGGAATACCTGCTCAACATGATAGACACTCCCGGCCATGTGGATTTTACCTACGAGGTTAGCCGTTCTCTTGCGGCTTGCGAGGGCGCTATTCTGGTGGTGGATGCTTCGCAGGGAATAGAGGCACAAACCCTTTCAAACTTGTATCTGGCAATAGACAATAATCTTGCGATAATTCCCGTGATAAACAAAATAGATTTACCGGGCGCAAACCCCGATGCCGTGGCGCACTCCATAGGCGATTTGCTCGGCTACGATCCGGACAGGATTCCCCGCATAAGCGCAAAAGCCGGCTTGAATATAGGCGAGGTTCTTGAACGGATTGTAGATGAAGTCCCGCCGCCCAAAGGCGATTCGTCGGCGCCGCTCAAGGCCCTTATTTTTGATTCCGTTTACGATTCCTACCGGGGAGTTATAAGCTATGTTCGCATTATGGAAGGAAGCCTCAAGGCCGGCACAAAAATAAGAATGATGAAAACCGGCGGCGAATACGCTGTAACAGAAGTCGGCACATTTTCAATGAAACGTGACCCCCGCCCCACCCTTGATGCCGGAATGGTTGGCTATGTTCTGGCAAATATAAAAACCCTGTCGGATGTAAAAATAGGGGACACTTTAACAGATACTGCAAACCCCGCCGCAGAACCGCTCGCAGGTTACAAGGAAGTAAAGCCCATGATTTTCAGCGGCATTTACCCTATAAACCCGGAGGATTACAAAAANNTGCGGGAGGCCTTGGAAAAATTAAAGCTCAACGATTCCGCCCTTGTNTGGGAACCGGAAAGTTCGGGNGCGCTTGGCTTTGGATTCCGCACGGGATTTTTGGGGCTTTTGCACATGGAAATAGTGCAGGAAAGGCTGGACCGGGAATTCAATGTTGATATTATCACCACCGTTCCCAATGTGGAATACCGTGTTTTTATGACAAGCGGAGAGATGATTCCCATAGAAAGCCCAAGCAAACTTCCGGATCCGAGTCGCTACGACCACATAAAAGAACCCTACATAAAGGCACAGATTTTTACCCCAAAAGATTATATAGGCTCTCTGATGCAACTCGCCGAAGAAAAGCGAGGCACCTTTGAAACAATGGAATACCTCGACGAAAACAAGGTGATTTTGCGTTACGAACTCCCCCTTGCAGAAGTGATGTTTGATTTCTACGACCGTTTAAAATCCGTGAGCCGCGGCTATGCGGGGCTGGATTACGAGCAGGCGGGCTATCGCGCAAATCCCCTTGTAAAGCTGGATATTCTTTTGAACGGAGACCCGGTGGATGCCTTTTCCGTAATCATTCACAGGGAAAAAGCCCAGCACTATGCGCAGGCAATTTGCACCCGTCTAAAAGATTTAATACCGCGCCAGCAATTTGACGTTGCAATTCAAGGCGCAATAGGCGGGAAAATAATAAGCCGCACAACCGTNAAGGCGGTTCGCAAGGATGTTCTTGCAAAATGCTACGGCGGCGACATCACCCGCAAACGCAAACTTTTGGAAAAGCAAAAGGAAGGCAAAAAGCGAATGAAAAGCATAGGCTCGGTAGAAGTACCGCAAAAGGCATTTCTAGCGGTGCTCTCGCTCTCCAGCCCAAGCGGCCAAAGCGGCGACGACGAGGATTAACCGTTTTTAACTTTCCACTTGGGTTTTTTGCTGTCTTTTGCAAATTGAATTTGCATACAATTTCGTAAAATACGGTTAAGCCGGGTTTGATAGCCCTTGCCGCCTGTTTTTAGCCAGGCAATAACATCTGCATCCAGCTTGCAGGTGATGGTCTTTTTTATCGGTTTATAAAGCATGCGTTCAGAATACGGATGAAATCCGGAAAAATCGGTTATCTCCGGAATATCCGAAAAATTTATATCCTCATCTTTTATGGCTCTGACCCTGGCCCAATCCTCTTTGGATGGTTCGGGAACTTCACCCATTTTATACCTGACGATTTTGCCCATAATATACTCCTTGCTCTCTCTTGTTCGCCTTTCTAGCGGATATTATTCTTATTGTTTCCTCATCCGCTTCCGTATTCACAACGAATAATAAATTTCCTTCTGCTTGCCCGATAACTATGCTTCTATCTTCCAAAATACTATGTGCAATATCGTATTTCTCAAGTTTTTGCGCATCGTTAAATATTTTGCAAGCCTGCTCAAAACTTACGCCATGTTTCTTTACGTTGAGCTTATTCTTGTTTTCGTCCCAAGTAAAATACATATCAAATGATAAATATAGAAACCTTACAGCGGTATGTTTCCGTGCTTTCTTTTTGGTACTTCCTGGCGTTTTGCCGAGAGTGCTCTCAAGTGTGCCAAAAGGATGCTTCGGGTTTTGGAGGGTTCTATTACATCGTCAACATAGCCGCGGGATGCGGCTATGGTTGGGTTTGCAAACTTGTCTATGTATTCCTGCTTGCACTCGGTGGCTTTTGCTTCTGCGTTGCCGCCTGCTTCCTTTACGGCGTCAATGTCTTTTTTGAACACTATATTCACCGCGCCGTCCGGCCCCATAACCGCAATTTCTGCGCCCGGCCAGGCCGCAACAAAATCTGCGCCCAAGTGCTTTGAACACATACATATATAGGCACCGCCATAGCTCTTTCTAAGAATCACGGTTAATTTTGGAACGGTTGCCTCTGCATAAGCGTAGAGCAGTTTTGCACCGTGCCTGATTATGCCGTTGTATTCCTGATCGGTGCCCGGCAAAAATCCCGGAACATCAACAAACGATACCAAAGGAATGTTAAAGGCATCGCAAAAGCGCACAAAGCGCGCAGCCTTGTCGCTTGCATTTACGTCCAAACAGCCCGCAGACTCTCTTGGGTTATTCGCCACAACGCCCACGGTAGTTCCGCCTAAACGTCCAAAACCGATTATAACATTGTGAGCATAGTTCTCCTGCAGTTCCAAAAAGGAATTTATGTCCAAGACCGTTTTTATAACTTCCGCCATATCGTAGGGTTTATTCACATTGGAAGGAACGAGTTCTTCTATGTCAGCCGGCATTTCCATTTGCGGCAGGAAATTTACCGAGGGCGGGATTTCCGCATTGCTGCCGGGCAGGTAGGAGAGGAGCCGTTTTACCCAGTCCAGAGTATCCTGGTCGTTTTCGCCAACGTGGGCTACAACACCGCTTTTGCTTGAGTGCATTTCGGGGCCGCCCAGGGCTTCCATGCTCACGCTTTCGCCGGTTACGGTTCTTATAACTTCCGGCCCCGTTATGAACATGTAAGAGGTGTCTTTTACCATGATCACAAAGTCGGTTATGCCGGGGCTATAGACTGCGCCGCCTGCGCAAGGTCCCATGATTACGGAAATCTGCGGGATAACGCCGCTTGCCCTGGTGTTCCTCATAAAAATATCGCCGTAGCCGCAGAGTGCGCCTATGCCTTCCTGTACCCTTGCGCCGCCGGAGTCATTGAGGGAAACGAATGGCGCTCCGTTTTGCAGAGCCATGTCCATAAGGTTTGCGATTTTTTTGCCGTGCATTTCGCCGAGCGAGCCGCCCAAGACGGTAAAATCCTGCGCCGCCGCATAAACAAGGCGGCCGTTCACCAGGCCAAAGCCGGTAACTACGCCGTCTCCCGGGGTCTTTTTTTTGCCAAGCCCAAAAAATTCGTTGCGAAGTTCTATGTATGCGCCTACCTCTACAAAGGTTCCGGCATCAAAAAAGTATTCAATGCGTTCCCACACCGAAAGTTTGCCTTTTTTATGCTGTTTTTCAATAGCCTCCGCCCCGCCTCCGAGCTTCATATTTTTTTTCTTTGCGTTCAACGCCTCAATTTGTGCACCGTAAATAGGATCTTTGGACAAAATATTCCCCTTTTTTTGAATGGTTTTCCGAAAGAAAAATATAGAAAATTATTTTCTTCTTATCTATACCTGTCAATCAACACTTGCGGGCAATCTATTTGCTTATAATCTACTTTGGGATTATCGGCCATGTTGAACCAGTTGATATACCACTCGCAACCAGCCTTCAAATGCTCAAGCGCCGGAGTTCCGAAATTGGAATTGCACTTGTCTTGAACGCAAGACTTATTGTTGCCGCAAGTCCTTCTAAAGCCGCCCTGAGGTGCGCCTAAATCAAGTGTACCTCCATTCTGGGTTATTTGATTGCTAAGGGCATCGAATTGACCTACGCCGCCACCCGGAATCATAATGTCAAATTGAGTTAAACTTACATCGTTGCCTGTGTTGCTTATCATAACTACCATGGTTTTTCCGGAAACGGAACCGCTGGTAAATTGCAATTGATAACATTTGCCGCAATCGCCGGTTGAGTTGGAAGCAGCAAAACCATAAGATAAATTATCATCTACTGCCCACGGAGCCTGGTCCATGCAAGTATAAGCTGAACCGCCGTTACAGTAACTCTGTGTATTAGTGCCGGAAAGTATGGAGCCGTCAACGGAGCAACTTTTTGCAGTTCCGTTCGGGCTGTTTCTGGCATTATTTGTCCATGCGCAACTTGGCTTGCAAGCATCCCAATAACGGGTAGTTTTGCCTTCTTTTACAGGATCCTCCGGCTCCTTGGAGCAGCCGAGATACAAAATGCCGACCAAAACCGGCAAAAGCAATTTGCAAGATTGAAACATAGTTGGGATAATATAGTAAACGCTGGTTTGCTTGCAGCGTTTACCATGGAAATTACCATTTGGCTTTTAAAGCGGCCGGGCAGTCTATTTGCTTATATTTAGCGGTAGGATTATCGGCTATTTTCATCCAGGTTACATACCAGTCGCAACCGCGTTTTAAATCAGCAAGTGCTGTACCCTTAAAGGCATTATCGCACATCCTCTGCACGCAAGATGCATCATTGCCGCATGTTGCCCTAAAGCCGCCCCATTGATTACCCAAAGCGGCACCGCTTACGCCATTACCGGAGAGTTGATTGCTGAGGGCGTTGAAATCGCCTGTGCCGCCACCCGGAATCATAAGATCAAATGCGGCACCCACCTTTATATCGCCTATGTTGCTTATCATAACTACCAAGGTTTTTCCAGTAACACCAGCATTGGTGAATTCCAACTGGAAGCATTTGCCGCAATCCGCATCTGAGTGAGCAGCAGCGAAACCATAAGCATAATTTTCGTTTATGCTCCACGGTGCTTGGTTCATGCAAGTGTAAGAAGAACCGCCACTACAAGCGCTTGCTGTGTTGGCATCAATAATGCCGCCGCTAATATTGCAGGCTTTTGCAGTACCTTGACCATTAGTTTGTTTGCCCGGCCATGAGCAGCTTGGCTTGCAACTATCCCAATAACGGGTAGTTGGAGCGGTTTGAGTTAATTGGCTTGAAGCTACGCAAGTTTCGCAAGTACCGCCGCCGCCACTGCCAACGCTTGAACTTGACGGCCTGGAAGAGCTGGAAGGTGCCGGTGGTTGGCTAACAATCAATGTGCCGCTGCAATTTGCCGTTACATTACGGCAGGCTTGCGCAGTACCTGTAGCTCCTTGTGCTACGGTTACTCTAATATTATTGTAAGTTCCTACGGTAGGATTGTTCCAAGTAGGTGCACCGCTCCAACTCCCAATGTTAGTGCCGGTAACTGGGTTGCCATTACAATTAACTGCCGGTGCTGTGATTGCCTGACCTGCAATTCCTGTTGAAGGGACACTTGCGCAAGTGAGCGTGCCGGCAACCGAAGATGAGCTAGCTCTGGAAGACGAACTCGCTCTTGAAGATGAACTTGCTACGGCTCCTGCTGAAGACGAACTTGCTCTGGAAGACGAACTTGCTACGGCTCCTACCGAAGACGAACTTGCTCTGGAAGATGAACTCACTCTTGAAGATGAACTTGCATTTCCGCTGCCGCAGACAGGCTCGCCGCCTTTTGTGGTTACCATACCCATCCAGGCAGGCGCGTAAATATAATAACCACCGTCTATTTTCTGTACATTTGCATCTGCAATAGCTTCGGCGCATGGCTTTTGACCCCAATCGGTATTGCCGCATCTGCCATTGACATTTGAATCCCAATTGCCTTTTAATTGCTTTCCGTTTACCAGCAACCCGCCACCTACGCCATTTTCATTTCCCAGTTTTGTAATGCTTACTGCAAACAGGCAAGTAGGTCCTTCGCCTAGGGTTTCGTCATTTCCAAAATCAAAACTCTCGGAAACTATTATATCTTCAAATGCTATGCCGCCGCATAAAGTCGATGTATAGGCACAATTTTCGCCCTTGCTGGGTGGCGTGGGCGGATGGTATTCACTGCTTGAAGAAGGAGTGTTGCTATTTGAAGAATTGCCTCCGCCCGAGGTTTCGGATGATGAGGAATTGCCGGGTTCACCGGAATCGCTGGAATTTTCTTCGGTGGGGTTGGAGTCGCTGGAATTGCCTGGTTCGCCGGAATCGCTGGAGTTTTCACCGGAATCGGAGTCGCTGGAATTATTATCGCAGGTTTCCAAGTTGGGATCGCACGGGATCTTTGGTTCTTCTGTTTCACCGGAACAGCCAAAATACACAATACCGGCTAAAAAAGCCAGTAAAACAAAAAACACCTTTTTTGACTCACTCATACACTCCTCCACCTTGGAATACTCTATCATCCGAATATCCTATAGGTAAATATATATTATATATTTAAAAAAAGGAATAAAAAACGACAAAACACACATTTTAGTGATATTTTAGGGTGATTTATGCAAAAATTTTAACCGGCTCTCGTTTTTAGAGAGCCAGGAGGCTGGAATTTGGGTTAGCGAATCGGTATGCGCAGGATTTTTCTTTCGCTTCCGAATGAGATTTTGGCAATATAAAGCCCTTTTGGCAAGTTATTTAATTGCACGGAATGAATCCCGTTTGGAAAATTCATCTTTTTAACGGAATTTCCACGCAAATCAAACAATTCCAGTTTAGCGTTATACTCAACCTGTAAATAAATCCCGTTTGCCTGTATATACGCTCCGTTGATATACGCGGAAGCCTGCGGAAGAATAGGAGTGCCCACCGAACTGCTGGAAGTAGCTCTGCTGCTAGAACTCGCCGTAGCCGCCCTGCTGCTGGAACTCTGACCGCCACCTGTGCTGGGGCAAGTTACTTCTGTGTACCAATAATCATTTGTACTTGCCTGCGAACCATCCTGCCAAATCCATCCTTGCAAACAATCTTGGCCACGTGCCTGATTGCATTGATAGCATTTCCCACCAACAACAATACAAGTTTTAATATCATTATTAGGCGGGGGACCGTACCCAGGTGGAGGTATGCAATTTCCAATAGCGCCACCTGTTGTTGAGCTGGAAGAGCGATTTGCTGCCGAACTGATGTTGCCACCGCTCGTTGTTGAACTGGAAGAGCGATTGCTATTACTGCTAATGCTACCGCTACCGCTACTGCCAGCCGGTGGGTTGCCTGCTGTGTTTTTGTATCTGGTAGTCAACACTTGCGGACAGGTAACGCTCCTATAAGTCATAGTTGGGTTGTTTGCCGCCATAAACCAGTCTGCGTAAAAGTCGCAGCCTGCTTTAAGCCAAGCGTGTTCTGCCTTGCCGAATACTTGAGCACATTTATTTTTAAGGCATGTTTGAGCCTCCGAAAGATTCGTTGGGTTTCCACATGCAGCCAAAAGGCCGCCATGCGTGGCGCCAAGCGCATCTTTGCTTACGCCAATCTGGCTGGAAAAAGAGTCAAATTGTCCCACGCCGCCGCCAGGAACCAAAACGTCAAATTGACCGGACTGAACATCACCGCCCATGTTACTTGCCATTACAATAAGTTTTTTTCTATTAAGAGCCTGATGCGTTTGGCCGGCAGTGCCATGCTGAAATCCGCCGTTGAAAGTTAATTCATAACATGCGCCGCATTGGTCTGAAGGTGTTGCCGCAAAGGCGTAAGCAGTGTTCGGGTCGCTGGCATCCACGAAAGGAATCATATCCCAGCATGTATAGGCAGTGCCTCCATCGCAAGAACTTTTGTTGTTGTCGCTTGTTGGATTAAATATCTGATTTTGTCTGTTGCATTCCTTGCATTGACCGCCGGGGCCAGGTTTGCCACTCCAGGAGCAACTGGGTTTGCAACCATCCCAATAACGGGATACCCAGCCATTTTGCTGCGCATTAGCCGTGAGGCTTCCGAGCAATAGCATTAATACAAAAATCGACAGCTTTTGAGCCATAAACTCCTCCAACTTATAGTAATATACATTATATATTTAAAAAGAGGGGAAAAAAATGACAAAAAATACACATTTTTGTGATATTTNGNGGNGATTTATACAAAAATAGGGTTATTTAACAGGAATACTGATAACCTGCCTTTGATTGCCGCTTGAAATTTTCGCTATATACAAGCCNTTTGGCAGAGCAGAAAGCGAAACCGCATGGGAACCCCTTTCCAAATTCACNTTTTGGAGCAAATTTCCCTGCAAATTAAAGATTTGCAATTCCGCAAAACCGCTAACCTGCATATTAATAGCGTTATTTGCAACAAAAACCCTGTTTTCGGCCACCGGCTTAAAGGAAATTGGGGTAGAAGGAGGATTGCGCCATTCCGCGCTATTTGCGTAGGTATTCAGTTTTTCATAAATATACTTGCCGCTTGCAGTCATCATGCTTGTATTGCTAAAATTTGCGGCAGTTTGTTGGAAAGTGCCGTTTTGGGTTGTTCCGAAAAATGCCGAACCCTCGTATTTGTCGTTCAAGTTCCATGCACAGGAAGATATTTTATTATTGTCCATAAAAACGTGCCAGGCATCGGTATTTGCGGCATTATGAGTACCGTAATTACGTGGGGGCTGCCCGCCATCGGCATTAGTTGTTCCGTATTCGCTTACAAAAATGGGCAGATTAGCGTTCAATACCTGATTGGCAGCATTCCGAAAAGTTTTCATTGTACCGGCCGTATTAGTTGATAAAGTATGAGAATTAGCATAGAAATGGAGAACGTAGGCTATATTGCCCCTATTGGTTCCGGTAATCGCATCAACTGCCACGTCTATGTCTTGAGCCCAGTTTGGAGTGCCAACTAAAATCAGATTATCCGAATATTTGCGTATTGTGTCAATAACGGTGTTAGCATACGGTTTTATGGCGCCTGACCATGAAATTTTCTCCGGCTCGTTGAAAATTTCAAAGATAACATGGTCATTTGAACCGTATTCCCTGGCCATTTCGCTAAAAAATTTGGCAGCAGCGGCGGTTTGGGTATTGGCAGTGTGGGAATGCCAGTCTATTATCACATAAACATCTTTTTCTATGGCGGCATCTATGGCTACTTTAATTCTAGCTTTATTGCTTGCATCGTCTTGCCCGTAGGGAACACGGATTATTTCTGCTTTCCAGTCGTCAACCATTGCATTAATTGCCATCTCGTTGAAAAACCTTGCGCTTTCCCAGCCCGTGTTGCTCCAGCCCAAACTGATTCCGCGCACTTGCACGGGAGTTGCTCCGGTTTTGGAACCTACAAGATTTTTGCCGCTCGCTTTAAGTTCGCCATAATAAGACACCGGGCCGGCGAAAAGAAAAACAACGCCAAAAACCAGAACCGCAATTATATTCTTAACCAACATACCTGCTCCCAAACCAAATTATACCAACTTATAATATATATTATATATCAAAAAAGAAGACAAAAAAATAACGTTTTTGTGAATTTTATGTGATATTCGGCTGAAATTCAGGCCCGGCGAAGCTTTATAGCCCTTGCGTGATGGTAAAAACCCTCGGAATTCGCTATTTCCTCTATGCTCGCTCCATTTTTTTGCAGGGCTTTTTTGCTATACCTTATTATGCTTGTTCTTTTGAGGAAATCATAAACCCCAAGGGGGCTGGCAAAGCGGGCGGTTCCGTTTGTGGGCAAAACATGGTTTGGGCCGGCAAAATAATCGCCTACCGGCTCGGAAGAATAAGCACCTACAAAAATAGCTCCCGCATTTTCAACAAGTTTTTCAAGTTCATCTTGATTTTCTGCTACAATTTCCAGATGCTCCGGCGCAATCCTGTTCACAATTTCCACGGCAATATTCATGTTTTTCGCGATAAAAATTTGCCCGTAAGCACCCAGCGATTTTTCCAGGATTTCCCTTTTTGGGCTTGCTTTTACCTGTTCGGCAATGCAACTTGCCAGGTTTTTTGCAAGGACAGGGGAGTCTGTTACGCAAACGGAGGCTTCAAAGCCGGAGCCGTGTTCTGCCTGGGAGAGCATGTCTGCGGCTACCCACTGCGGGTTTGCCGTGCTGTCTGCCAGAATCGCAATCTCCGAGGGGCCGGCTATCATGTCTATGTCAACGGTTCCAAAAACCTCTTTTTTTGCCAATGCGGCAAATACATTTCCGGGCCCTACGATTTTGTCAACGGGCGCAATTCCCTTTGCGCCGTAAGCCAAAAGCCCTATAGCCTGCGCCCCGCCAATATGGTAAAATTCCCTTATGCCGAGTTCCTGCAAAACAAAGGCAACTGCGCTTTGCAAACCGCCCCGGACGGGACTTGTTACAACGAGTTCCTTGACGCCTGCAACAATGGCGGGAACGGCGTTCATAATCAGGGTACTGGGATAGACCCCCGCCCCCCCTGGTACATAAAGCCCAACTCTTTTCAAGGGGCGAATTTTTTGCCCGAGAATTTCACCGTCCTTCCCCTTGAAACTCCAGGATTTTTCAATTTGCCCCTGATGAAAAACCTTGACGTTTTCAATGGCCTGTTTCAAGGCGCTTTTCAATTTCAAATCTATTTTTGAAGCGGCTTTTTTTATTTCCGCCTCGCTTACTTTCAAACTGTTTTTTGCCAGTCCGTCGTATTTTTTGGCATAGCCAAGAGCCGCCTCAAACCCGTATTTTTTGATATTCAGGAGAATTTCCCGTACCAGCATTTCAATTTCGCTATTCTGCGCCGCAGAGCGCGAACAGAGTTTTAAAACCTCAGGAGAAGCAGGGCCTGCTTTTGTTATACGAATACGCATGATATGCGCAATTTAGAAAATTATATCCAAAAAAGAACCCATCATGTATAACGGCACCGAATACAGGTTGTCCCTTACTCCGTAGTTTTTAAGGGATATTCTTACCGCGTGGGCGGGCTTTTCCATGTCCATATAAATCTTTAGCGATTTTGCCCGCGTATTTTCGGATGACTTTGCCTCTATGGGTACTATTTCTCCGTTGTATTGCAAAACAAAATCAATCTCGGAATGGCCCTTTTCGTTTACCCAGTATAATATGGGATTTGTGGTAAGGTTCTTTAATTCCTGCAATACAAATTGCTCGGTCAAGGCCCCTTTAAAATCATCAAAGATATTCGCATCCGGCTGCAAAAATGTTTTCATGTCGATTTTGGAATGAGCGCAGAGCAAACCGACATCAAGCATGAACAGCTTGAAAATGTCACGCTGCTGGTATGACAGCAGGGGTATCTTTGCCGTTTCCGTTCGCATAACCTTATATACCAGGCCGGTATTCACAAGCCAGTCCATGGCGTTTTCAAATTCCGCCGCCCGCCCGCCGCTTTTTATTTCCTTGTATATGAACTTTTTCTTTTCCTTTGCCAGATGGGCAGGTATGGAATCCCATAACATTCTGACTTTGGGAATATCAACTCCTTTGATGTGCTTTGAAAAATCACCCTTGTAATTATCAAGTATAAAATCCTGAACTTCACGAACTTTGCGCATATCCCTGGTTTTTGCGTAGGTTTGGACTGCTGCGGGCATACCGCCAACGTAAAAATAGGATTTGAGCAACTCCGAAGCAGTGCCGGACAGACCTGCTATCATGCGAGGGTTTAATTTTTGCAAGGTGCCAAGCAGTTGATTGCGGCCTATTGCCTCAAGAAATTCATAAAATGACATGGGATATATGGTGAGCCTGTTGACCTGCCCTACGGGAAATTTGCCTGTTGCTACCCCTAAAAAACTTCCTGCTGCTACTATGTGGTATTCCGGAGCCTCCTCGTTAAAGTATTTCAGCGAATCCTTTGCCCGCTGGGATTCTTGAATTTCATCAAAAATCAGCAGGGTATTCTTTGGGTCTATTTTAATCTCAAAATTGTTTTCAAGCAGGGAAATAATGTAAAAGGGGTCTATGTTTTCCCCGAATATTCGCCTTGCCTTTTCGTTTTTATCAAAATTGAGATATAAAACATTTTTGAATTCGGTTCGGCCAAATTCCTGCATAAGCCATGTTTTGCCTACCTGCCTGGCTCCATAAACCATAAGCGGCTTGCGCCTGGCGGAGTTTTTCCACCTCTTTAGAGATTCCATAGCATATCTTTTCATGTTTTAAATATACAAAAATATCTGTAAAAAAATGTAATATTTTACATTTTTATCCGCCTAAAAGTGTGATTTTTTACATTTTTATCCACTTTTCCACTATAAATCTGGGTCTTTGCTTGGCTTCCAGGTAAATTTTGCCGGTGTATTCGCCTACAATGCCTATGGACAGCAGGATCAGGCCGCCTATGCTCCATATTGAGCAAATCATGCTGGACCAGCCGGAAACGGTGTTGCCCTTGAAATGCAAAAATACGAAATAAGCTATCATGAGCAAACTCATTATGAAAATTATTACGCCCAAAACGGTTACCATCCTTATGGGTTTTATTGATAGCGAAGTTATGCCTTCCAGGGCGAATTTTATCATTTTTCCCAGGGGATACTTGCTTTCTCCCGCCGTTCTTTTTTTTCGCTCGTAATATGTTATTCCGGTTTTGTAACCCAGCATGGGAATTATGCCCCGCAAAAACAAATTTACCTCTCCGTATTCTTCCAGAGCGTTCAGGGCATTTTTACCCATTAGCCTGAAATCGGCGTGGTTATANATTATGTTTGCACCCAGAAAACGCATGAACTTGTAAAATATCTGCGCGGTTACTCTCTTNAAAAACGAATCCTTNTCCCTTTTGGAGCGAACTCCGTAAACAATTTCGCAGCCGGAAGCATATAAACCGAGCATTTCGTCAATCGCGGAAATATCGTCTTGCAAATCGGCGTCTATGGAAATTACCGCGTCTGCAAAGTCCTTGGCAGAAAGCAAACCGCACANNATGGCGTTTTGGTGGCCCCTGTTTCTGGAGAGTTTTATTCCGGAAAANTGCCCGGGATTTTCCCTGCAAAAATTTTCTATCAGTTCCCAGGTGCAGTCTTTTGAACCGTCGTCTATGAATGTTATTTTTGATTCCCGGGAAATTACATTACTGCCGGCGAGCCGCTGCACAATGCCGAGCAACTGTTCCGCGGTTGAGGGCAAAACTTCCTTTTCGTTGTAACAGGGGACAACTATAGCTAAAATCGGGGGTGCCATAATTAAAATTTCCTCCTTATATCTTCCAGGGGCATCTTCATAAAAATCACTTCTCCTTTTGGCGTTTCATAAGGATTTCTCAAAGATAGCAAATTTGAAACCATTGCCTTCATCTCCTGCCCGGAAAGTTCCGTTCCGCTGGGAATTGCCGAACAGTTTGCAAAGCCAATGGCATTTTTTTTGAACATGTCGCTTTCCCTGCTTTCGCTTGCATTTTCCAGAAAAATTCTTATGGCGCCCGGAGCCGCGCTTATGCGCAGATGAGCGGGGATGCCCCGCAAACGCCAGGTGCCTGTACCAAAGGGTTCTATATGGAAGCCCAGTTTTTTGAGTTCGTTTTTTTGTTCTTCCAGAATAGGCGATAGAAACGCGGGTATTTCAATTGTTTCGGGAAAGAGCAGTTCCTGGCTGTCCAGGCTTTCGCCGTTTTGCAGTGCCTGCAATGCACGCTCGTAGAGTATGAGTTTGTGCGCCCTGTGCTGGTCTATTATCAACATGCTTTGCCCCTGTTCGCATATTATAAATGATTTGCCGATTTGAATACATTCAATAATTGTAGGGGCGTTGCAGGCAACGCCCCCACAATTATGCGCAACGCCCCCACAATTATTTAATGGAATGATGCGAGGGTCGGGGAAAAGTTCTTGCGCGGTGGAAAAATTCCCCTCTTTTAGAGGGGTGGCAGCGAAAGCTGACGGGGTGTATTCTGCCACGTAATTCGGCGTGTTTTCCCTGAGCGAATTTGTAATTGAAATGGTGGGATAGGAGGCTGCGTTTTGCAGGGAATTGTGCACTGCGTGGTTTACCGCCAAAAAAACCGCATTGTCTTTTGAGAAGCGAACTTCCCTTTTTGCCGGGTGTACATTTACATCAAAGGTTTCCAGAGGCATATCCAGAAAAATAATTGCGATGGGGGAGTAATCGCCGTAGGGNGAATAGGCCTGGTTTATGGCTTTGGCTATCATGGCATTGTATATGGGGCGNTTTTGCAAGTATATGTATGGAGTGTTTCTTTTGCCGGCTTGCAAGTCTTCCGGCGCGCTGATAAAGCCNCGAACCCTGATGCCGGATTCTTCCCATTCAATTTCCCTTAGGGAACGCACTACGGAGGCTCCCAGGCAATCCGANATTCTCGCCTGCAAGTTTCCCTCTGCCGAGCAAAACAGCATACGNTTATCCGCTCTGTATTCAAAGCGAACATTNTCGTTTGCCATTGCTATTCTTGTTATGCAATCCAGGATTCTTGAGTTTTCGACGGAATCGTTTTTTAGAAATTCCGCCCGCACGGGAGCGTTGAAAAACAAATCCCGGACGGTGATTATGGTACCGGACGGAATGGCTGCTTCTTCCTTTGATTTTAAAACCCCGCCTTCAAACTCCGCTCTGATTCCGCTTGATTCTATAACAAACCTGGATATGGAAGCTATGGAGCTAAGAGCCTCACCTCTAAACCCGTTTGTGCTTAGCCTGAATAAGTCGTCTGCATCCCTTAATTTTGAAGTGGCGTGGCGCAAAACGCTTTTCTCTATGTCTTCCGGCTCAATTCCGCAGCCGTTGTCTGAAATTTGAATTAAATCCTTGCCTCCTCTTTTTACGGAAATTTTTATTTGGGTAGCTCCGGCATCCAGGCTGTTTTCCGCCAGTTCCTTTACCGCAGAGGCAGGCCTTTCAATAACCTCACCGGCCGCTATCTGGTTTACAACGGAATCCGGCAAAAGTTGTATTTGAGGCATGGGGGTAAGGTAGAAATTTATTCAATGGAGCATGTATCCAAGAATGGCTGTGTCAAGACAAAACACCCTGTCAAAACAAAACACCCTTGACAAAACCGCAAAAATTTTCTACATTTGTCTACAGTTTCATTTAAGGAGTAAAAATGCGTATTTTATCTTTGATTGCGGCTTTGGCAATTTGTTCTTTTGCCAATTTCTCTGTCCAGTCTTACGAAGATGCTTTGCAAAATCCGAGCCAGTCCACTCCAAAAGTGATATTTTCCAATAATACTCAAAACAGCATAAACGGTTTCATCGCATATTATTACTTTACCTCGGCAGAGCCAAACCCGGTCTTTGAACCGTATTATTTGGCAGGCGGCAATGGTTCCATTGAGCACATAAGTGGGGTCAATTACCGTGTTAAATTGGATTTTTCTTCGGTTTCCATTCCCACAGGTTCGATTTTTCCTAACAACTCTGGGATAAGCTTCGGTTTGCATTACGCAAACTGGGCGAACTGGGTGAAAAACGATGACTATTCCAATAATATGTCCCAGACCATAGCGAACAACAACTCCATAGTCGTAACGAATTTGTCTGGCATGATGCTGGCCGGTATTCATCCTAATTTTAACACGATAAATGTCCCGGCTCAGCCAGGAAATGTTATGGCTCGTGTTTATGTCTTGAAAGAAGGTGAAAGCAACTTTGCCAAAATTCGCCTATATGTAAAAAACGAGGGAAAGATAGCTCTTAGCCATTTTGATTTCACCGTCGAGGTAACGGCAGAAAACGGTCAGAAGCCTATATTCAACGCTTGGTATATGCCCAACACTACATACTCTATGGAGCAGAAAAACGATTCCGTTTGGGCTATCCATTTCAGCGTAAAAAATGTATCACTTGAGCCTGGTTCTATATTCCCAAATTACGATGGGATTTCTTTTGGAATCAATTATTCCAACTGGTCAAATGTTAACACGCAGAATGATTACGCTTTGAAAGATCTGCAAAATCAGTATTCTTTGGCGAATGAAATTCCTCTTTACATAAATGGCAAACTTGTCTCCGGCAATCCTAAAATACACAATATCGCAGACATAAAGAAAATCATAGTGGATGAAAGTGAGTTTACAATGAGTGACTTTAACCGTTCCGTTGAGAGTTTGCTTGCGGATATACCGGAAAGAGATATAGAAGATTTTTGGGATAATACAGAAATTTTATTTGAAAATGTTCCTAATTACGATTCAACCCAGCAAGCCGTTGGGCAGATTTTTGCAAAATTTCCGGGTTTAGATACTTTAACTTTTGTAGCTATGTGGAAAGACGTAAAAGATGTTTACGAGCAGCTAGTAAGGTTAAGAATATATAAGCGTTATGCAATTAGTGTTGCTCCTGCCAAGGAAATGCTGCTAATGAAAGCGACAAATTCTATTTATGATACCATTCGTGACGTTATTCGTGATACTATTTATGATTATTATGATGAAAAATACTGTGGATATTATGGTAATAAGGGATACTGGGCAGACTTTTCTAAAATTAAAATACTTATCAAAAATCCACTGAGGATTAAAGGCACGGAAAGAGCTAAAAATTTTGCAGAGGCTTGGACTGCTGAATACGTTACTTATAAAGGTTTACCTACAAATTATCAAAATAGGGCAGATGGCTTTAGGCATGCTGTTTTAAGTGCCTTGCTTTGCAGAGAGGTGGGGGAAGCATTTGACAATGTTGGAGAATGTCTTAGATGGTCAGAGAGATTGACAAACGAGCATGAGAAAAATGTAAATGAGAGGTGCAATGATGAATTAGACAGGTCAATGGATTTGCATAACAATGCCATAGGGCGCAATAAATATGAACCTCATTTAAGCGTGGGATGCGAATGGGTAATCATAATTAGTCTGGGTGGTTATCGTTATAACTGGTGCGTAAACGAAGAGGTAGTAGGGCCATCAAGAGAAGAAACGAAACAGATGTTCTTTAAGATTGCAAATGATGGTATTGCTTTCAATGAAATGTCGCAGCTAAGCCGTCAGCCTTGGCGAGACACCCTTGTTTTCTATAGAGCAGACAATGATAAACTTTATTGCACGGATAAAAATACCGAAAAAGATGACAACTGTGAAACCTTTAATAGTCCGGAAACCAAGCCGGTAAAAATAGGCGTTCTTAAGAAAAACCCGGCAGTTTGCAAGGACGAGTTTACCTTCTATTTGGATTTGGAAGACAGTAACAATAATAGCAAAATAATTTCCGGTGATGAGAACCCGCCGGGAATCAAAATTACTGGAGGAGGCGTGCGTTTTACGTACTGCACATTGGATATTGATGGTGAGCACGGCTCCATTCCAAAGGTTCCTTATGATTACGTGGTTTTGCGCTTAAGTGATGGATGTCCTGCTGGAACTTTTATGTTCAGAAGGTATCACGACAACGAAGATAGCAAGAATAACAATTCTTATTCTGGCGATATAGGGCCGAATGAAATTAGTCGCAATGCTATATTAGAGTACTGTCTTGTTCCCGCAGATGAAAATTCTGATTTGGAATTTCCTTTTGGCGATGATTACGGGATTTTTGCCAACGTTTCTTCGGAAACGCTTATCCATTCGGAAATTAAACTGGATGATGAAGACAGCAATAATTCCAACTCTTGGTACTGGTACAGCAATTGGCACATTAAAGATCGTGTAAGTAAAATAATGAACGGGAGCAGTAACACAATATATCATGCAGTGAGTTATATTGTTATAGTGTGGAATGCCATAGTGGATTTTTTCTTTGGGTAATACTATGAACAGAAACCTAAAATTTATGATGTTGTTTTTGGTATTTGGTTTAGCATTTAGCTTTATTATTTCTTGTAATCTGTCTGATATGTTTGATAATTGCAGGGATAGTTATAATCCTTTATTTGATACTTTTAGCGGTAAAATAAAATACAATGAATACTATAGTACAAAGTACGAACCTCCGTATATATATACGGAGAAATTTATTTTTTATGAAGACGGAAAGTTTTCTTATTTAAAAATGGCATACGAAAAAGATACTACAGGAATATTGAACGGTAAATTCAGAATTTACAAAGATGGAAAATACCCTTGGCATATACTTAAATTAAGCGCTGATTCTATTTATAAAAAACAAATGATAAGAGATACATTGAGTGATAGCGTGCGTTTTTCGCCTGATTTTGAAGCAACTAAATTTTTAGGTTTTCCAACATCAGGTTATAAAATAATTATGAGTGATATATTGACCGATAAAATAAATCGAATTTCTGCTGACAGCTTAAGCATAGATACAACTTGTTTTGATCTTGGGAAAAAAGTTTTTAATGATTCTCATTATTGTAATGACGGATATTTCTCAGACTATAAGAGCACCTTCTGCCTAGAACAACTTGTGGAAAGTTCTCAACCAAACTTAACAGGAGACAGCTTATGAACAAAATCATCATTTGTTTAGCCACGCTCACCGTGCTATGCGTAAACGCAATTGCACAAAACCCGGAATCCTTCGGCGGAACAGGCATGTCCGTCCGTGTCAGCAAAAAAGGAGTTACCGTAGTCGGCGTAATCCCTAATTCACCGGCATACTACGCAGGCTTGCAAGCCGGAGACATCATAGTTTCCGCAGGCGGTACGGAGCTTTCTTCCGTTCCACCTTCAAAGCAAGTATCATTATTGCGTGGAAAAGAGGGAACGATAGCCAATTTAGTGGTTGACAGAAACGGAAAGCAAATCGTAATCTCTGCCAAGCGCACAGAAATTTCCGTTCAGCCGCTGGAAGCGGCAACTATTACCAACTGGTACGGCAAAAACGAAGGTTTAACTGCTGAGGAAATAAATCACCTAGCAACGCAAAAAACAGCGCAAGGCTATGAAGTTCTTGGCGTAGTGCAAAACGGTTTGCCTATTTCTAGCAGCACGGAGAATCTAAATGCCAAGGCTATACAACAAGTATCTGTCAAAAAAACAGAAGAAAATTTGCCAGAAGCGAAAGAAATTCAAAATCCAAGCCTAAACGGCAATGCAAAAAGCACATCTCTTGTCAATGCAAAAGGAGTGCTGGTTAAGCAGGGTAACACGCCAGCGTATAGGGTGAAATAACACTATCTGGTGCAACTAACTTGTTGATTTCATCCACGCCTACTAAGCTCAACTGGCTTTGGATAATGCTTTCATAGTGCGGCAGCTCTATGGCAGATGGGATTTCCCCATCCATATCGTAAATAATCTTAATATGGTCATCTTTTACGATGTGGTCTAAAAGCGGCTTTATGACATTTTTACAGATGCTTTTTTATTCCGCAGCCTGCGGGTCTAGCTTCTTTGCTTGTTTGGGGACGGGTTTATGGGAAAGATAGTAAAAGTGTTTTCTATATTTCCACTGATGATTTTTTTTCTTCGCAAAATGAACCCTGTGCTTGCGGCTTTCTGCTGCATGGCCCTGCTTTCCTGCAAATTTGAATTCTGGAAGGAAACTTCTCCCGTTATAGCCGAGGTTGAAAGTACCCGCCTCTATGTAAACGAATTGAGGGAAATCAAGGATCTTAACGATAACATTTCAAAGGAAGAATGGGTTCGCCGCATAGATAACTGGGTGAATCTGGAGGTTATGTACAGGGAAGCACTGAAAAGAGGCTTGCACAAGGACTCTGTTACTCAAAAGCTGATAAGGGACGCCGAGAGAAAGATTCTGGTGGACAGGCTAAAACTAACCATGGACAGCACGGTTAGCGTGGACTCGGACAAGGAATTGCAGGAATACTATGAAAGCAATATGGAACTGTTTCTCCTGGATTCCGCCTCTTATATTCCGTTTGAAGAAGTAATACCGCAAATACGGAGCGCTGTGCTTTCCGAAAAGCGCCTGAAAAAGGAAAGAAAATGGTTAACCGAAACAAAGAATAATTATTCAATAGAAGTTTATCCGCAATATCTTGATTCCTTATGAGTTTCCCCCTGATTCTGGCAAGCAAAAGTCCAAGAAGGGCGCAAATTCTAGAACAGCTTGGTATCCGGTTCCGCATAGAGGCTCCCTGTTGCGATGAGAGTGCGGTGAACATTCCGGCACGGGATATTCCAAAGGAACTGGCAAAGAGAAAAGCCCTGGACGTATCCGCAAAATTTCAAAATGACTTTGTGCTTGGGGGCGATACCCTTGTTTTTTGCGAAAATACCGTTCTGGGAAAGCCTAAAAACGAGGAAAATGCCGTTGAAATGCTTAAAAAACTGAGAAATAAAACCCACAATGTAGTCAGCGGCCTTGCTCTTTGCAGGGAAGGAGAACTCATTTTTGAGGGCGAAAGCCAAACAGAGGTGCGTTTCAGGAATTATTCCGATTTGGAAATTCTAAATTATATCGCTGCAATGGAGTATGCAGACAAGGCTGGCGCTTACGGAGCGCAGGGAAAAGGAGCACGTTTTATAGAATCTATAAACGGCTGCTTCTACAATGTTATGGGNCTTCCCGTAGCCTTGACCATAGAGGCTCTTNGCAAAATAAAATGAACGGAGATGTGTTATGGCAGAAGAACAAGAAAATGAATTGAGCATTGGCGCAGATGAAAAGGTAGGCGACTATTTACGTCGTGTCCGTGAATCTCGCGGCTTGAACCTGGAGCATTTGGCAAAGTCCATTCGCCTGAGTAAAAGTATAGTGGAAGCTATAGAGGAAAACCGCTGGAGTGAATTCCGGACGGAAGCCTACCTGCGAAGCTATATTATTTCAATATGCGAAAAACTGTTTCTGGACAAGAATGAGATTATCAAAAAATTCTCGGCAGAGATAAACTCCCATTTTGCCGTTGCTCAAGCGCTTATAGACGATCCTAATCAGGAAAAGGATCCTTCCGGCAGTGCTCCCAAAATCGCCATAGTGGTGGTTCTGGTTCTTATTGCGGCTCTGTTTTTTGCAAACAAGGCGTTTAACAACGGTCCCGGGGAAAAGCCTGCACCCAGGGCTTCTGTTACAGACGAAAGCCTTCTTGAAGACGACAGCACGGAAGACATTCCCGATTCTCTTGCCCAGGGCGAGCCAGACGAATCAATAGCCGATTTGGATACGGACCCCGATAAAAAGGATACCCTTCGCTTTGAATGTTCCCCTTCGGCAACAGACAACACTTGCGGCGTATCTCTAAAGGGTTTGGACTCAAAGATGAATTATTTTGTAAGGATGACAAGCCGCTATCTGGACCACAACGATACTGCACAGGTAACCGTAACCGTTCCCGAGCGCACAAGACTGTCGATTAACGGCACCAAACTTGAATACGGCAAGTTCAATACCCTTGTCTTCCACAAAGGGAAGATAGTCAACAAGATAAACAGAGATTTGAGATAGATTCAAATGACTGTTTACATGATTCTGTTTTTTTTAGGCTTTATGCTGGCCATTGGCTTATTGGCCTATACCAGCATGCAGATGGAAAAACTCAACAAAAAAGCGGGGCAGTTCAGCAAGGATTTGCAGGAACGCTATTCAAAACCTCTAAAGGGATTTGAAGATTCCGAGGCGGAAAAGGAAAGGGAAAAGGAAGAAAAGGATAAGGAAGCTGCCCCTGCAGACGTGGCTCAGGCAGCAACGCCGGCAGCAGCGGCAGCAGCGGCGCCGGCGGCGGAGAATAAAAAATGAGAGAAGCAAAAATTACCAGAAAAACAGCGGAAACCGATATTGACTTGTACCTGAATCTGGATTCCAAAAAACAGGGCGCCATAAAAAGCGGAAGCGCCTTTTTAGACCACATGCTGAATTTGTTTCAGGNNCACGCCGGAGTTGAACTTGGCCTTGCATGCAGGGGCGATACGGAAATAGACTTTCATCACAGCATGGAAGACATAGCCATAGTTTTTGGAAACGCGGTAAATCAGGCTCTGGGCGATAAAAAGGGCATTGAGCGTTTTGGCTTTTACTTTGCCCCCATGGACGAATCTCTGGCGCGGGTAGCACTGGATTTTAGCGGTCGCAGCGCCTACGTTTTGCGCGGAGTTTTGCCTGCAAAGATAGGCGAAATGGAATCCAGCCTTTGGGAACATTTTTTCAAGAGTTTTGCCGAAAACGCAAAAATGAATCTGCACATAGAACTGCTCTACGGGCAAGACGGCCATCACTGCATGGAAGCAATTTTCAAGGCATTTGCAAGGGCGGTTTCCATGGCAACAGGCAAAGGCAAAAACGCAAGCGAAATACCGAGCACCAAGGGCGTTCTGTGATTCCACAAAGACTTTTAAAAATAGCAGAAGACATTCGCTCTGCTGGGGGGCGCGCTTTTTTGGTTGGCGGCTTTGTGCGCGATACTTTGCTCGGCTTTGAAGGCGAAATGCGTGACTTTGACATAGAGGTTTATTCCATTAATCAGGAAAAACTGCTGGAGATTCTTTCAAGGCACGGCAAGCCCAATNTAATAGGAAAGGCTTTTGGAGTCGTGCATCTTTCAAGGCANGGAATTCACTACGATTTTTCCTTTCCAAGAACCGAGAGCAAAACCGGAACGGGGCACAGGGCNTTTGATGTTCAAACAAATCCCAATTTGAGTTTTGAAGAAGCCGCACGGCGCAGGGATTTCACCATCAACGCAATGGGAATGGAACTTCCNAATCTGGAACTCGCAGACCCCTACAATGGCCGCAGGGATTTGGANAATAAGNTTTTAAGGCACGTGAGCGAGGCTTTTGCCGAGGATTCGCTCCGGGTTTTGAGAGGCGTTCAGTTTGCGGCGCGCTTTGGGCTAAGGGGAGCAAAGGAAACCGTAGAACTTTGCAAAACTCTTTCCCTTAACGATTTGTCCAGGGAAAGAATTGAAGAGGAATTTCGCAAGTGGCTTTTGAAGGGAGCCAAACCTTCGCTGGGACTTGATTTTTTTTGCGAGGCAGGCTTGCAAAAAATGTTTTTTGAAATCCGCACTCATGGCGATATTCTGGACTTTTTGGCAAGGCAAAGGGAGGGTTTAAAACCGCAGGAAGCGGAAGCGGTAATGTTTGCGGGGCTTTTGTGCTTGCCGGGTGCAAAGCCTCTTGACTTTTTAAAAAAATGGATTCCCGTAAACAACCTGCTGAAAAAAGTTCCCGTACTGCTGGCTTCCCTTCCCCTGCTTAACCCTAACGACAAAAGCGATTTGCGAAGATGCGCATTGAAAGCGGGCGGCTTAAAACTTCCGGCAATATTGAAAAGCGCAATTCAAAACAATATTGGGATTTACAGCGAGGCGCAAAAAACCGGCAGGGAAATGGGAATCTGGGAAGCCGCTCCGGAACCCTTTGTCACAGGCCAGATGCTTTTGGATATGGGTTTTAAACCGGGGCCAAAAATCGGCGAAATAATAAGGCGCCTTTTTGAACTGCAGCTTAAAGGAGAGATAAACAGCAGGGAACAGGCGGTGAAATTTCTAAATTGACATCATGGCCAGTATTTCCGCTTTTTTGATTTTTGGAGCGCCGGGTTCGGGAAAGGGAACCGTGGGAGCAAAGTTAGCAGCTACAACAGGNGTAAAGCATCTTTCTACCGGNGANATATTCAGAGGGCTTTCGCCTGTGAGNGAGAACGGCAANCTCTTTGCAAGCTATGCCGGAGCAGGCAAGCTGGTTCCGGACGAAGTTACGGTTCAAATTTTTTCGCGCTATGTAANCGGTTTAATAGACACGAATAAATTTGACCCGGCAAAAGATTCCTTTTTGCTGGATGGAATTCCCCGCACGGTTGCGCAGGCAGAACTGATAAAAAGCGTTGTTGAGGTGAAGCATATTTTTGTGCTGGATATTCCCGATTACTCGGTTATAGTTGAACGCCTGCTCAAAAGGGCAAAGATAGAAAACCGCAAGGACGATGCGGACGAATCCGTTATCCGTGCCCGTTTAAGGGAATACGAAGAAAAAACCGCTGCCGTTTTGGGAGCATATAACGGCTCCCTGATAACAAAAGTCAACGGCAGTCAAAGCCCCGACGAGGTATTTCGGGATACTTTGAGCGCATATATTATTCAGCGTACGCGGCTTCTTTAAGCAAGTTGCCTTTAACATCCAGAATGCGGATTATTTCTTCGTCTCTCTGGAGAATAAGTTCTTCTCTTTTGCCGCTGCCGTCTTCCAAACGCATATAAAGAGAACCGTCTTCCATTCTGACTGCGGTAACGGAATTGCCGTCTGCATCTGTTTCACGGTAGGTGTCGCCCAGTGCTAAAGGGTTGGAGCCTGTCCAAAATTCAAGCGAGTTGATTACCAGGGCATCTGCCGTGAGCAGTATTTCATAAACCGGAATAGCAAATAATACCAGGAATACCAGCCAGTTGACAAATTTATTGCTGGAAAATTTGCCGTTCCATTCTCTAAGACCGTTGAATGCTGCAAATTTTCCATAGCAACCTGTGGTGCCTAGAGTGCTAACTGTGAGAGTTGCCGCTACGAGCAATGAAATAAGAACTTTCTTCATAAAACCTCCTAAGATTAAAATTAGGAAAGAAATGTAGAAAATAATTTTTAACTGATCCACCTTCTTAGCTCTTCCACCGCCATGCCCTTTCGCCTGGCGTAATCCGCAAGCTGGTCTTCTCCTATTTTGCCTACCTTGAAATAGCGGCTCTTTGGGTGTGCCGCAAAATAGCCGCATTCGGAAGCTACCGGGTTCATGGCATAATTTTCCGTTAGCGAAATGCCTATGTTTTTTTCCGGGGAAAGCAATTTCCATATAGCGGCTTTTTCCGTGTGGTCGGGGCTGGCAGGGTAGCCGGGTGCGGCCCGGATTCCGATTCCGCCTAGAATATCCCTGTGCAGTTTTTCCGCGAGTGCTTCGGCAAGGCGGTCTGCCAAAAGCCCCAGAATCAAGGCGGAGTAGTCGTCGTTTTGCTCTCTGAAACTCTTTTCCGCCTCGTTTGCGCCCAAGCCTGCGGTGGCGGCAAAAAGCCCTATGAAATCCTTTTCCTTTGGGTTGAAAAAATCCGCCATGCTAAGGAAATTTTCACATTCCCGGGCTTTTTGCTGCCTCAAGAAATGGAGTTTTGCCAGTTCATCCCCTTTTTTATCCAAAACGGAAAGAGAGTCTTCAATTCTTTGAACCTCAAAAAAACCGACAACGGCCGCCGCTCTCAACAGTTTTTTATCCACAATTTCCCTGAGCAAAATGCGGGAATCATGTTCCAGATCCTTATGCGCCTCCGTATATTGAGCCGGCCTCAAATCCCACGCGCTAAAATACATTCGCCAGTTTATCAGGGGAATTACGGAATTCAAATCCACGTCGCCAAGGATTTTTAAACCTAGAAAGGGAGGCTTGGAAACCATGCGGGGAATTTATAAAATTTTATTTTTTACTCAACATGAATAATGTCCTGTTTATCTCGGAAAACATCTCGGAAAAATTTTCCCTGGCGGAGAATGAACGCCTGTGCATTTTGGCTTTCAATTCCCCGAGCGATATAAGCGTTGAACTTTGCGGCGAGGGGGCGGCTTTTGAGTACAGGAGCCTTTCTCTTTTGGGAACGGAGCAAAAAATTCATGTAATGCACAGGGCACGGAATACCAGAAGTTTTTTATTTGCCCGGCACATTTTGAATGGCAATTCAAAGGCGGTTTTCAACGGGATTGTAGAGGCGGGCAGGCATTGCGTTAATATGAGTTCCAGGCAGTTGGTGAACAGCATTTTGCTTTCTCCCGGAGCGAGGGTGCTTTCAAAACCGGAACTCAAAATTTACTGCGACGAGGTTGAATGTTCGCACGGCAACACCTGCGGAGGCCTGGATGAGGAGGCCCTGTTTTTTTTGCAGTCCCGCGGAATGGATTTGGGAGCAGCGGAAAAAATTCTGCTCCATGCTTTTGCGGCGGAGCTAGCAAAAGAACATCCAGATAAAAGCCAGAGAGAAAAAATAGCCTACCTGATAAACAACATCTCCATGTAGCTCGGCAGGGGCCAGTGTTCGTTTGCCACCTCGCCTTCAAGAACATCCGCGGCGGCACGGACTGCGTTCATGTCGTTGCATATATTTTGAGAGTAGAATTTAAGATGCTCCTCAATATTGCCTTCGTGGACTTTGCAAAAATCCTTTTCCAGTTGAGCAACGGCGCTCTGCAACTCCTTGATTTTTTCCGCAACAAGGTTTATGTTTGAACGGTCCAGCGAGAATTCGGAAAGGGAACCAAAGTGCTCAACCTGCTCGGCTAAATAAGCTATGGCAGCCGGCAATATTCCGGTCTTTGCAGTTTCCAGAGTTAGCCTTGCTTCTACATCTATTGTTTTAATGTACTGCTTTGCGGAAATATCAAAGCGGGCTGCAAGTTCATTGGGAGGAATAGTTTTTTGGCTCTCAAAGAGTGAGATGATTTCCTTCTCTTGCAGAACGGGCAATGCTTCCGCGCAGGTTTTCAAATTGCGCAAACCCCTGCTCTCCGCTTCCCTGTGCCACTCCTCCGAATAACCGTTTCCGTTGAAGATTATGGCACTGTGGTTATCAATTATTTCCTTTAAAACGGCGGTGCAAGCCTTTTCAAGTTTTTTCCCGGATTTTATATGCGCTTCCATTTTATCCGCTATCCAGTCAAGAGAATCCGAAACAATGGTGTTTATGGCAACCAGGGAATCGCTGATGGACTGGCTTGAACCAACGGCGCGAAACTCAAAGCGGTTGCCTGTGAAGGCAAATGGGGAAGTTCGGTTGCGGTCGCCGGGGTCGCGAGGCAGGGGCGGCAAAGTGTCAATGCCTATATTTATAATGCCCTGTTTTTTGGAATCCTTTAATGCTCCGGCTTTAATCTGCTCAAAAACATCCGTGAGCTGCGCGCCGAGATAAATGCTCATGATGGCTGGCGGAGCTTCATTTGCGCCAAGGCGGTGGTCGTTGCCTGCGCTTGCTACAACGGCTCTGAGCAGGGCGCCGTATTTGTGAATTCCGCGGATAACCGCGCCGCAAAACAAAAGGAACTGCATGTTTGCGTGCGGAGTATCGCCGGGATCCAGCAGGTTGCCAAGCGCGGTGCTTCTTATTGACCAGTTTACGTGCTTGCCGCTGCCGTTAATGCCTTTGAAAGGCTTCTCGTGCAGGAGGCACAAAAAGCCGTGTTTTTTTGCAAAGGATTTAAGGATAGTCATGATGAGTTGCTGATGGTCGCTTGCAATATTTGAGTTTTCGTAAAGCGGAGCGATTTCAAACTGTGCGGGAGCAACTTCGTTGTGGTGGGTTTTTGCCGGGATTCCCAGGCGGTAGAGTTTTTGCTCCACATCGTGCATGAACACCTGGATGCGTTCCGGGATTGCGCCGTAGTAATGGTCTTCAAATTCCTGGTTCTTTGCACTCGGTTTGCCAAAAAGCGTTCTACCCGCCAGAAGCAGGTCGGGGCGAGCGTTGATAAAAGACCTGTCTATGAGGAAATATTCCTGTTCGGCTCCTGCAGTTGTACTTACGGTAGGGTGTTCCGAGTGTCCCAAAAGTTTTAGAACACGGTTTGCAGAGCGGTTAATAGCCATATTGGAGCGGAGCAGGGGAGTTTTTTTATCTAGAGCCTCGCCTGTCCAGGAAACGAATGCGGTTGGGATGCACAGAGTTGTGCCGTTTGCGGTTTCCATAAGGAAAGCCGGGCTTGTTACATCCCATGCGGTATATCCCCGTGCTTCAAATGTGCAGCGAAGGCCGCCGCTTGGGAAGGAACTTGCATCCGATTCTCCCTGTATGAGTTGCTTGCTGGAAAATTCGGTTACTATTTCGCCTTCGTGATTAATGGCTATAAAGCCGTCGTGCTTTTCGGCGGTAGCTCCGGTTAGCGGGTAGAACACGTGGGAGTAGTATTTTGCCCCTCGGCCAATAGCCCAGTTGCGCATTGCAGAGGCAATTTCTTCTGCCATGCCTTTTTCCAGAGCGCTCCCGTTTTCAAGCGTTTTTTCCAGAGAATCAAAAACGTGCCTTGGCAGCACGTTTTTCATCTTTGTAAGGTCAAAAACATCGGCAGACCAAATATCATAAAGAGACTTGGCAGGCGAAACCATAACAGGTTTTCGCTCGGAAATTTGCTTTAATATGTCTCTTCTTTTGGTGTTCATGGCTAACAGTCCGTTTAAAAATGGAATTACAGGGGGAAATTTAGTAAAAGTGGAAATATTTACATTCTTATTTTCTAAATTGTCACCCATGTTTTCTATACACCCTTTTCGCGCTCTGCGGCCTAAGCCGGAATTGGCCGCAGAAGTCTCATCCCTGCCTTATGATGTTATGAACCGTGCAGAGGCGGCTAAAATGGCAGAAGGCAAGCAGTATTCCTATTTAAGGGTAACACGCTCCGAAATTGAGCTTCCTGATGCAGATCCCCACAGCAAGGAGGTTTATGAACATGCGAGGTTAAACTTAAAGAAGATGGAAAGAGAAGGCGTTATTTTTCAGGAAAAAGACCCCTGTTTTTATGTTTACCGCCAAACCATGAACGGCAGGGAACAGTATGGGCTGGTGGCTTGCGTAAAGGCAGACGACTATTTCAAGGGCACCATAAAAAAGCACGAACTCACCCGGGCAGACAAGGAAGAAGACCGCTTAAAGCACATTTTAACAACGGGAGCGCAAACGGGTCCCGTATTTTTAACTTACAGGGACAAAGGGCAGTTCGCATTGATAAAGCCTGTCCTTCAAAAACCTCCCATTTACGATTTTACGGCAGAAGACGGAATAGGGCACACGGTTTGGATAATAGACGATGAAGTTGCCATAGAGCGCCTCCGGGTATCCTTTGCCTCGCTGCCCTGCACCTACATAGCAGACGGTCACCACAGAAGCGCGGCAGGGGCAAGAGCCGCCAAGACAAGGTCGGAAAAAAATCCCGAACACAAGGGAAACGAGGAATACAGCAGATTTTTAGCTATCCTTTTCCCCTCAACGCAACTCCAGATCATGGATTATAACCGTCTTGTAAAAGACCTGAACGGGCAAAGCGCCGAAGAATTTTTAAATGCCCTTTCCGGAATTTGCGAAATCGAAAAACTGCCGGGCATTGCCGCACCCCAAAAGGCAAAGCAGTTCAATCTCTATTTAAAAGGCGAATGGTATAACTGTGCATTTCACGAAAGGCATTTTTCCAAAATAGATCCGGTAAAGAATCTGGATGTTTCGATTTTGCAAAACCTGATTTTAAGGCCCCTGCTTGGAATAGAAGACCCTCGCACCTCCAATCGCATAGATTTTGTGGGTGGCATAAGGGGGCTTGGCGAATTGCAGGCAAGGGTGGATTCCGGCGAGTGCATTGCCGCCTTTGCGATGTTCCCCACCTCTCTTGACGAGCTTATGGACATAGCAGACGCAGGCGAAATAATGCCCCCTAAAAGCACATGGTTTGAGCCAAAACTGAGAGACGGTCTTTTGGTGCATCTTTTGGATTAGAGACTAGTGGTTAAATCAGTTGTAATTTCTCTGATACTGGTTGCCAGTGTTTTTGCATTCATAACACCCGGCGGCTATTACGGCTATTCCTACACTCCAACTCCAAAATCCATGGAAGAAGGCGAACTTGGCTATGCGGCTCGCTTTGGCTTTATGGGGAACAGAGATATAAGCCATTCCATTGCCATGCATCCCATTTCATTTATGGAACTTGGCCTGGGAATCAAAAAAAGCCCTGCTCCCGCTGCAAAAATAATACTGCCCTTTTATGAAGAACCGGGGCAAGGGCTGGCATTCGGTTTTTCCGGGGAGCGGTGGTATTTTGCGGGTTCTGCCGGTAATTTAACGATTGCCGGCATTTACGATAAAAAATTGCATACTCCGGTTGGTTCCGTTGCCGGCGCGATAGATGTTGATTATGTTGCTCTCAGCATTGAAAATTTTTGGTATCAAAATCGCTACGGGGCAGCCGCTACTTTTACTTTAAGGCCCTTAGCCGCTTTTAATGTCCCGTCTTTNTTGGAGGCAAGCGCAGGGATTGCCTGGCGTTCCCCGGAATATACGGAAGATTTTTACGGCTACGCCGCTGTTCAGGTAAANGCACCAGTATTGCAAACGGAAAAAGAGACTGTTGTTTACATAGACATAAACCCCGCCTTTGACCACTCGTTTTCCTTTGCAAGAAATGTTTANCCGTTCCGCCTGGCATTTGATATGGATGCGGTTTTGGCTGCTCCTTTTGACTTTTTTCTGGTAGGGGCATTGTCTCCCTCGTTAAAAACAAAAAATATGGAAAGATTTCCCAAAAGGGATATTCTGGACCGCTACTATTTATTATGGGACTCCGAGAAAACTCCTGTCTGGGCGGCTTGCGGTATGCTCAATACCGATATTTACGGTTGCCAAACACAACTTGCAAAAATACTCTACAACAAGGTAAATCCGGTAGCCATAACACTCGGTTACACAATGGGTGATCAAGACGGCATAAACGCAGTAGGGCAAATTCCGTTGCATCCCAAGCTACCCGGTATTCTGTCCGGCAGTTTGCTTTTTGCCGAGGGCGGGTTATTTTTAGGCGAAAAACTTGCCGCCCAGTTGAATTTCAGGCAGGGGACGGAAAAAAGGCACTTGCAAATAGGCAGTGGCTATGATTTTGAAAGAAAAAGCATCTTTGGCGAACTCAGTTTCCAATATGATTTCTCCATCTCAAAGCAAATAGGCAAGGCTGCAATACGCATTGCCCCCAACTTCCGCCACAGGGAAAACACAGATTTCTATATATTTGACTACGATATTCCCATATATCAGGAAGGCAACAACGGAAGGCGGCTCCACAATTTCCCGTGGAAAAAATAATTGCTCACGGCAGATCTTCCGGCAAAGGAAGGGCGTGGTGCGGTTTTTTGCGGGCGTCTATTACTATTTGGGAACCTGTTGAAATGTCGCTTGCCGGGTTTGAGCGGGTAAATGTAACCCAAAGCAAATTCTCCAAATTTTTGCTTGTCCATTCGGCATCATCGCACAGCACCACCAGGGGAAAGTTTTCCGCATTTCCCTGATTTTCCCATTTTTCTTCCTGAACAACCAGAATTCCTTTCACAGGAGATGCAGAGCCCAATTCCCTGCAAGGCTTGCCCGCAGCCGCAAATACCGCCTTTGAACCGTGATTCAAACTGGTTCCCGAATAGTCCAAAGTGTCTATGCTTGTGTTTCTGTGAATATGAACATCCCTTTCTGGATTTATTCTGCATAGAATATGCTCTAAAAATTCCGGCACATTATGCACCGATAAATCGGGATTGTCCTCTTTTGCCGCAATAAACAGGTATTTTGCAAGAGAGAGTTGCCCAAAGCCCAAAATCGCATTGCTCTGGGTTAGCAACTCCAAAGGCTCCCGTTTTTCATAAGGCAAATACCGCTCGCTCCCCAAAGCCAAAAGCAGGGGATGAACACCCGCCGCATCCACCGCATTAACCTCATGCACTCCGGGAAGAACGTAGGGAATCAGGGGCTTGGTGATTTTGTGTATTATTTTGCCGAAAATCGTGTCTTCCTGCGGTGGGCGGCCAACAACGGTAAATGGAAACACAGCATCTTTTCTCGCAAAAACCTTATGCACTTTTAAATAGGGAAAGGGGTGCTGCTCGGAATAATAACCCAAATGGTCGCCAAAAGGCCCTTCCGGTTTTAAATCGCCTTGAATTTCACCCAGAATGCAAAAGTCAGCATCGGTTGAAATGAGCCATCCCTTGTACCACGCATAGCGAAAGGCTCTTTTGGAAAATATTCCGGCAAAGAGAAGTTCGGGAACTCCGTCGGGGAGCGGCATAATAGCGGCAAGCGTGTTCCCGGGGGGGCCCCCTATAGAAATGCTTGCCTTTAGTTTTTCACCCCTGGCAATCGCCTCTTGATGATGAATTCCTATACCTCTGTGAATTTGATAGTGCAATCCACATTCCTCATTTTGAATATAATCGTTGCCGCTTATCTGCACCCTGTACATCCCCAAATTTGAGTGCAGCCATGACTTTTTGCCCGGCTTTACGGTGAGAACCTGCGGAAGCGTTATAAATGCGCCGCCATCGCGGGGCCAGCATTTTATCTGCGGCAAATCGGAAAGGGAAATTTCGCTTTGCATAACGGGCTTGCTCATGGCAGGCAATGGCAACGAGTGCAAAAAGCCGCGTTTCAGCAGCAATTCCGCTCTTCTTTCGCTCCCAAACAAATTGCATACCGCCGGGAATCTGCTCCCTTCCACCTTTTCAAAAAAAATCGCAGGTTCACCGTTTGCAAAAGCCCTGCGTGCAATGGCAGGCATAGCCAAATTCGGCGACACCGGTTCTTTTATGCGAACAAGTTCTCCNTGCTTTTCCAGCATTTCACAGGCTTTTCGTATAAAGGAAGGCATGNGNGGAAGGTAGAATTTTATTTTCTATCTTTTCTCAATATGCGTGAATTTAATGTAACCGGCATTTGCCTGCCAGACAAGCATTATATGGCAGACATTTCNGAGAAAGTTNGCCAGATTAAGGCAATGGTAGAACAAGGCAGNTATTTTACCATGAACAGAGCNCGGCAATACGGAAAAACCACAACGCTTTTTCAACTGGANCAACTGCTGGCTAGGGAATGTACGGTAATAGCAGTCAGTTTCGAAGGCGTAGATGATAGAGTTTTTGAAACTCCCGAAAACTTTTGCCAGGGTTTTCTTTATGTATGTTCAAAATATTTTAGCGAAAGAAAATTACCCGGATCAGAAATCTGGATAGACAGTTCGGTTACAAGCTTTGACTTGCTTGACGCTTTTTTAAGCAAGGTATGCGAAAATAAAAAAATAGTTCTGATCATAGATGAAACGGATAAAACTTCCAATAATCTGGTATTCCTGAAATTTCTCGGAATGTTGCGAGACAAGTACTTGAAAAGAAGCAGAAACGCAGGAGCTACATTCCAAAGCGTTATTCTTGCAGGAGTCTATGACATAAAGACAGACTCCCCGTGGAACATAGCGGCGAGTTTCAAAGTAGATATGTCTTTTTCCGTGCCAGAAATAGCCACGATGCTAAACGAATACGAAAAGGAGCATCAAACGGGAATGGACATAAAAACAATGTCTGAGGAAATCAGAGCCTATACCAGTGGCTACCCCTATCTTGTTTCCCGGCTTTGCAAAACCATAGATGAAGATTTAGAAAAGGACTGGACTTTAAACGGCTTGCAGATGGCCGTGAGACTGATTCTGATTGAACAAAGCACTTTATTTGATGATTTGATTAAAAATGTAGAAAGCAATGACGAATTGAATTCTTTGCTGAAGCGGAATATTCTCTGCGGCGAAGAAATCCATTACAATGCCGACAACTACGCTATCAGAACAGGCTTGATTTTTGGTATATTTTCGCAAAGCGGCAATCTACTGTCCGTTCACAACAAAATTTTTGAGCTTCGCCTCTGCAACTATTACATATCGCTGAAAGAAACCGGCAAGGAGAATATTCCAAGAGGTTTTGCCCCGGAAGTGATAGAAGACGGCAAGTTAAACATGCCGCTTGCCATAAAAAAGTTTATGAATCACTATTACGAACTTTACAATAAGTCCGCTGAAAGCTTTCTTGAAAGCGAATGTCGCCTTTTGTTTTTGACCTATATGAAGCCGCTCATAAACGGAAACGGTTTTTATCACATAGAAAGCGAAACCAGGGACTCAAAACGGATGGATGTTATAATAGATTTTGGCAAGGAGCAGTTTATAGTTGAGTTGAAAATCTGGCGTGGCGAGCAAAAGCACGAAAAGGCTCACGAGCAGTTGATAAAATACCTGAACTCCAGGAACAGAAGCGAAGGCTATTTGCTCACCTTTGATTTCCGCAAGCGCCGTGCGAAAAAGCCCAGCGCAAAGTGGGTTAGGAAGAGCAAAAAAAAGTTTTTGGATTGCCTGGCAGTGTAAAAACGCCATTTTCCCGGCCTCTTCCTGCCACACTTCCTTGGCTACATCCCAGTCCCATCTCGCAAACAACATTAAGACTTTTTTCTCTTTAAAATTTCTTTAATCTGATTAACATCATAACCCTTTGCCATAAGGTCAAGAACCTTGGCCTCGGCTCTAGCCTCGCCAATGGCAACGCCTTTCTCAACACCCCTAGCCTCGCCCCTTTCCTCGGCCTCCTCCTGCCACACTTCCTTTGCTACATCCCAATCCCACTTGCCAAAAAGCATATTACGAACCTCCGAAGCATTACGCTCCAAAAAACCCTTCAACATATCGCCACGTATGCAATCGTCTATGGCTTGAACTATCGCTGAACTTCTGTCCATAGTCTTTGCGTACTCTCGTACCAAATATACAAAATTCTCTTAACCTTTGAGCAATGTGCTCCTGCTCGCAAGCTCCTCGTTGTGGCCTTTGTTGATGTTAATTACCTTCACAACGCACTCCAAGTTCGGAACCTCCTCCACGCCGAAATCAAGGAACATATCCGACAACTTCAAAATCTGCTGCTCAGGCATGTAATCCACGCCGTTGTAAAGAACTATTATCTCTGGCTTGGGAATAGAAATAGCCTTTTCCCGGTAAAGGTTTCTCCCACCAAATATTTTCTCGTAAACTCTAGACACGTAAACAAGCCCGCGCAAGGGCATATTTTGGTTAATCGTAGATTGATGCTCAATCAATACCACTATTTTGCCGTTTATGACAAATGAGATATCATTCTGCTGCTCCATGAACAAAACGTTTTCCAGCGTTGTTATCATAATGTCGGTATCTTTCCTGTAGTTTGT
>JGI24698J34947_10000039_pt1 | contig 37068 bp, 30 predicted proteins | sample TergutMp193P3_FD_34947 | JGI IMG/M metagenome (IMG submission 34947) | reverse complement strand
TCGCTGGCTTACAGAATCAGCAATGGGTTGGCTGTCGGCGCCGGTATACTGAGTATACTTACGGTTGTGGAATTAATACGCTCGTGGCTAGGAAGCTGAACGATGATAGAACATTGGGCAGAGATTAAACAACTCATTCTGGCAATCGCGCTAATGATTTGTAGCATCTGGATGTTCATTGTGGCACGCTACCTGAAAAGGAAGTAGTTGCCAAACGCCGCCAGCCTTTGGCCGGACATGAGAAGCCTTGCCATTCATACATCATATTCGGGCGCGGGTTAGGGCTTGCCATATCGCCTAACTGATACTTTCCCTTTCCATCGTTATCATCGTATGCGAATTATGCCGTTGCCAAATTATTTCACCTCTAAAATTATCCTCATTAAAAACCTTGTCCAGGATATGAACACGGATATAGGCGTTGGCGTGCCAATCTCTTCTCCCCCCATGCCCCGTGCGAGGTCTTCTTTAATACTTGAATTCCGACTCCCCTATGAACTCGCGCAAAATGCTTGTTCCCGGCACGTATTGGGGCAGGATTGGCGTGAAGTTCGCGAGGAAGGAGAGGAGCCGCTTTGCCTCGGAGTATTCCTTCATCCCCGGCTTCACCGAGCGGAGCAGGGGGTCGGCGTAGACCTTGAGCACGGCGAGTTCGTAATCAAGGGCCGAGTTGAAGGCCACGTCCGCCTGGTTCTGGAAGGGGAAGATGTGCTTCCTTTCGCCCCGCTGCACGCTGGGCCACATCCCGAAAGTCGTGACAGCTCCCGCGCCACGGAACTGGTAGTCGCGTACCATGCGCCGCAGGAGCCTGTTGTCGGTTGTCGGGATGCGGTTGTGATCGTCAAGGTTGAGTTGGGTCAGCGCAGAGACGTAGAGCTTGAACTTGGTCTCCCTTTTTATCGCCGGGGTGAGGGCATCGTTGAGGCCGTGGATGCCCTCGATTACAAGCATTGTGTGCTCATTCAGGTGTATCTTTCGGCCGCCTTCCTCCTTGCGGCGCCCCACCTTGAAATCGTAAATCGGGAGCGTAACCTCGTCCCCGGCAAGCAGGGCAAGGAGCTGCTCATTGAGATATGAAACGTCCAGGGCTTCAAGGCACTCGTAGTCCGGTTCGCCCTTTTCGTCCCTGGGCGTCCTGTCTGTGTTCAAGTAGTAGTTGTCGAGGCTAATCGCGATGGGCTCGATGCCCATCACCTTGAGGGCGATTGAGAGCCTCTTTGCGCTGGTCGTTTTCCCTGAGCTTGAAGGCCCCGCAATGAGGACGGCTTTGACCTCGTTCCTTCTTTCATATATCCTGTCTGCGATTTCCGCGAGTTTCTTTTCCTGGAAAGCCTCCGCGATGTGTATGTAATCGTGTATTGTCCTTGAGGAAACCAGGTGGTTCAGGCCGCCCACGCAATGGACGCCTACGATACGCCCCCACTTCTTGTACTCATCGTAAACCGAGAAGATCTTCGGGTTGTCCTTGAACGGCGCGAGTTTATGGCCGCTCCCTATGGGGGGAAAACGCAGGAGGAAGCCGTCCTCGTAGGGCCTGAGTTCGAAAACATCAAGGAGCCCCGTGCGGTTGACCAGGGCCGAGATGTAAAGATCGACGAAGCCCGCGCAGTCGTTCACCATCACCTTCGACTCGCTTCTCTCGGCGAGGAGGAGCGCCGTGTCGTCCTGTTGATTTTTCGTGAAGGTCTCCATCGCTTCGGCATAGGCCACATAACGGCACGAGATGGGAAGGTTGCAGGAAACCAGAAGCCTCATCTGCCCCTGGAGCCTTTCCAGGTCGCCCGCTTCCGGCTTCTTGCCGTCAATAAATGTGTAGTAGTAGCCGTACCCGAGGGAATGGCCCACGTAAAGGCTGCGGTTGGGGAAGAGGCTCTTCGCGGCGACTGCCAGAAGGAATGCAAGAGAGCAGCGGTACACGGCCTCCCCTTCGGGGCTGTCCAACAGCACGGGCTCCAGCGTGGCATTCACCTCAAGGCGGGCAGAGAGCGGGAGGATTTCATTGTTTACCCTGGCGGCAACAATGGGGGAGGGGAGGGCTTTTTCACCCGCTTCACCTGAATCGGGGGCGGGGATAATGGATTCAATGATGGTCCCTGCGGGGACGCGGACGCAGGTCTCGGTGTTTTCGTTGATCTTAACCAGTATCGATAGTACGTCCTTCATGGCTTACAGCTCCCCGAGGTAATGCTTGATTTGCTCAAGCTTCAAGGCCCGGAGCCTTTCCGTCACGGAAACCTTGTAAATATGCGGGTTGAGGAGGCGCTTATAGCTCTGGTCAAGCATATCAAGCCCATGGGCCACGTGGGATCGTATCTCCTTTAGACCCACGGTGGTTCCCTCGTCTTTTCCATCCACGAGCCGCCTAGCCAGTAGGGGTTCCACGCTGCCCTCAATGGTGTGCATGAAATGGCGGTAATCCGCAGAGGGGTGCCAGAACGAGTAGGTTTTGCCCACCTCGATTTTTTCCCCAATGCCGCTCCCCTCCGGGTTCCCGCTTTCTTCCAGCGCCAGCACGTCGGCGATGTACATGCCGTCGGCGTCCTTTACGCGCCACACCTGCTTGACGCCAGGGTTCGTGGTCTTTTGGGGGTTGTCGGATAATTTCATCGCGGCACGGAGGCTGCCTTTGGTGTCCTCGCTGGCAGCCAGTTTGTAGACCCCGGTGAAGGCAGAGTCGCTTCCCCCGGTTACCATGCGTGTGCCCACCCCCCAGGCGTTTATCGGCGCGTCTCCGTCCCTGAGCGCCTGAATGATGGACTCGTCCAGTTCGTTGGAGACCGAAATGGACGCGTCCCTGAGCCCTGCGGCATCGAGCCTCTTCCTCACCTCCATCGAAAGGTATTGAATGTCCCCCGAATCAAGGCGGACACCGAAGCCCTTGCCTTTCGCGGCCAATTCCTTCCCTACTTTGATGGCGTTTACCACCCCGCTTTTCAGGGTGTCGTAGGTGTCGATGAGCAAAGTGGTTTTGTCGGGGTAGATTTCAGCGTAGGCCCGGAACGCCTCCTCTTCGCTTGGCCACGCCATGACCCATGAGTGCGCCATGGTGCCGAAGACGGGGATGCCGAACTTCTTCCCGGCGAGGACGTTGGAGGTGCCTGACACGCCGCCAATATACGCAGCCCTGGAAGCGGAGACCGCGCCGTCCCTTCCCTGTGCGCGGCGAAGCCCGAATTCCAGAACATCGCCCCTGCCCGAGGCAAGCCAGACCCTGGCTGTCTTCGTGGCGATGAGGCTCTGGAAGTTTACCGTGTTGAGGAGCAACCCCTCTATGATCTGGCATTCAATCAGCCCCCCGTCCACCCTGATGAGGGGCTCGTTGGGGAACACTATTGTCCCTTCCTCCATTGCCCAAAGCGAAGAGGAGAACCTGAAGCCTTTCAGGTAGTCGAGGAAGCCGTCCTCAAAAATGCCAAGACCGTCGAGGTAGGCGAGGTCATCGGGGGAAAACGCGAAACCTTTTAGCTTTTCAAGCAAGGTCCCAAGGCCGGCGAAAATCGAGAATCCCCCGCCGAATGGCTGGCTCCTAAAGAACATCTCAAAGACAGCCCTGTGGTTCATCTTCCTTTTCCAGTACCCCTGGGCCATTGTGAGTGAATAAAAATCCGTAAAAAGGCCTGAATCTTCCCCGCTCATATAATTTCCCCCGTTTCAGTCACGATTACCCCTTTATTCTCAAGGTACTCAAGCGCCCGTTCCACAGAGCCTTTGGGTATGCCCACGCCCCTGCAGGCATCCAGCGTTAAAATGGTCCTGAAGCCAAGGGTCGCGGCATCGGCGGCGCTGTACGCAACGCAATAATCGGTCGCAAGCCCCCCAATCACGACGGTGTCAATGGAAAGGGCCGTCAGATAGCCGTCGAGGCCCGTAAAGGTTTTGTGGTCGTTCTCGAAAAAAGCCGAATACGAGTCAAGGCCGGTACGAAAACCTTTGCGTAAGATGAGGTTCACCGGTTTCAGGCTAAACCCCTTGTGAAAGTCCGCCCCCCGGCTGCCCTGGACACAGTGGCTTGCCCAGAGATACTGCTCCTTAACCTCCGGCAGATCCACGATGTCCCCTGGTTTCTTCCCCTCATGCGAGGCGGCAAAGGACACGTGATCGCCGGGGTGCCAGTCCTGGGTTGCCACAACCCGCCCCGATTCTGCGGCAAACATGGCAGCCAGGCGGTTCAGTGGCTCAATTACCTGATCCCCCTTTTCCACGGCCAGCGCACCTCCGGGGCAAAAATCGTTTTGCAAGTCGATTATCAGCAAGGCTGAACGGCTAAAATCAATCTTCATAGTAGGAAAGTATATCATGTTTTTAGGAAAAATGGAACAGGGAGAATTCGTAAAAATTATGAAACGACTCGCCGATGATACTGGAAGCGAGCCCTTTGTTCTTAGAATAATGACAGTTCAATTGCCACTTTTGTGATTCTATTTTTTGCTAGATTAAAGTATTCATCGTCAATTTCAATACCAATGAATTTTCTTGCTAACTTTTTTGCGACTGCTCCTGTTGTTCCGCTACCCATAAATGGGTCCAGAATTGTATCTCCAATTTTGCTACCTAATAATATAATACGTTCTAATAACGATTCTGGTTTCTCGGTTGGGTGTTTAGTCAAATGCCTTTCCGCCGGTATTTCCCATAAATTTTTCATTTGTTTTCCGCCGTTTAGATCTTTTGCGGTTTCATAATCAAAAAAATAATCTTTGGTTTTGCTTGCAAGCCATATCAACTCCGTTGATGGGGCCAAACGGTTTTTTGATAAAAGAGGTGTTGCATTGCGTTTAAACCATATAATATCGTTAATAATCCAATAATTAAGTTCTTTTAGCAGAACGCCGACGGATGGATGATTATGTAATGTTCCAGACACCCATAATGTACCGGTGTCTGATAAAACTCTTTTACATTCTGTAAGCCATGCTTTATTAAATATATGTATATCATCAATTACATCCCATTTACCTTTATCACAGGCAACGGGTTTCCCATTTTTTACTGTTAGAAATCCTGCGCCAGACAGATTATAGGGGGGATCAGCAAAAATCATGTCGATGCTTTTATCAGGAATGCTTTTAATGAGAGTGAATACATCACCATGTTTTAGTGTTATGCCGTTTTCTGCAATTTTAATTTTAAACGCTCCTTTGCAATAAGAATATACTGTTCATTCTTTTCAATGCCAATCCATTTACGATTTAATTGTTCAGCTATCTTCCCTGTTGTACCTGTTCCAAAAAATGGGTCTAATACTATGTCATTTTCATTTGATGATGCTTTAATGATTAGTTCCAATAATTTTTCCGGTTTTTGAGTTGGGTGAATAGCTCGTCCGTCTTTTCCTTTGATGCGTTCTTTTCCTTGAACAATAGGAATTTCAATAAAATCAAAAAAATCGCGCATCTGCTTATTATTACCGTCTTTTGTTTTATTGGGATTGAATTTTTTAACTTCGCTATAATTAAAAATCCAATTTTTACCTTTTACAAACCAACACACAAATTCTGTGGAATGAGTAAATGTTCTTTTTGTAATATTTGGCATGGCATTAGTTTTATACCAAGTTAAAATGTTATTAAGTTTATACCCCGCTTTTTTCCCTTCAACAAGAATTTCACCAATATTATGTTGTGTACAGGAAATATAGAGACTTCCATTGGGTAAAAGTATTTTATAACATGCATTCAACCATGCCTTGGTAAATTCAATATAATCCTCATAATTAAATGTGTCCCAATCTTCATTCATTTTGTAATATGCGCCACCGGTTTTGTTATTCGCCAAATTAAGCAGTTTACCAGATAGATTATATGGTGGGTCAGCAAAAACTAAGTTTATAGTTTCGTTATATATTTCTTTTTTGAGTATTTCCACACAGTTGCCTTGTAAAATTTGATTAAGTGGTAATTTATGGGACAATGGATTTACCCCATTTATTAATGATAGTTGGAATAGCTGCCAACCAATCGTCAGACTTTGTAAAACTTTCTGATGAGGTAATTATCGAATCATACAATTCTTTTATTTTCTTGTGAGGTAGAAAAAAATCTGCTTTCTGTTCTTTTGCCTGTAATAAATATTGAAGAATTTCAATAAATTGTTGTATAGTAATAGGAATAATCTTTTGTCTTTGTCCTTCATATTCATATTTCACGGAAATCCAAAAGGTATTCCCTGTATCACGGTGAATTTTTGGAGCGACAAAGAGACAATACGATTGTTTTTCATTATGTGCCGTTTCAAAATCTCTAAAATGCCTCATTACGGGCTGTCCTTCGTTATACCATTGTGAACGGTTGCATAATAATGTTACCTCACAAATTGAAGTAAAAGATTTATATAAACATTCAATATCCGGTTTATTTGCTGGAGCGGTAAAAGTTGGTTGGTTGTCGTCTCCAACCGGATAATTCGGGCGAATTCCGATTGCATCATTGAGAATATGCAAACCCAATGTAATAATTCTTTCTAATTCAACGGGCTTTTTATCAGCCAGTTTGAATATATTTTTTAAATTCCTTATACAACTCTCAATGTTTTCCAGTAATTGCAATTCCTCATGAATAGCGGTATCACCTAATGTGCGTCTATGGTTGCGTAATGTTTCTATAGCTTTTTTCAAGGCATTTACATTATTGCTTTCCAAAGCAAACGGCGGTCTTTTGGGGAATCTGATATTTTTTATAGTCAAGTCATGTTCTGTTATTTCAATATCAGAAAGTAATAATTTTATAACTTCCCTTAATTTGGACTTTGTTTCCCAAGGCAATTCAGGTTGTAAAAAATCGCCTAAATATATTGAATATTCAGTTTTCGATGCGAATGTCTTGGCTTGTGCGTTGTCAATTTCAAGTATAGAATCTATTTCGATTTTTCGGCGTGGCTCCAGATCAATATAATAATCATTCCCACGCAAATAGAAAAACCGTGTAAGACGAAAATAACGAATTATATTATCAGCATATTCATTTGCATTATCCCATGATTTATATTCAGAATAATGAGTGTAAAAATATTTTTTTGCAAATCCTTCCATAGTTTCAGTTGTTCTTACTTTATCATAATCAATACGGAAATTAAGAATTCTTTCCGCTGTCTCTTTAATTTTTCCATAATTCGATAATGTTGTGAAAAATAAAGCGAATTCCGTTTTTGAAACTCCTTTTTCTTTCATTTTTCTTTCAGCGCAGAGTGTATTTACTTTTTTTATCAAATGAAATGTTGCAATAAGGGGTTTAATATTGTAACCTTTTTTTGCAGAATACTTATTAAGATCTGGATTAGGGTATTGCCATTTTAAGAAACTGTGGAAAAAAATCTCGCCCAAATCATAATTCTCTGATAAAAATGCTTCACCAAATGTGGTAATTCTTATTTTTTTTTCTGTGTCAATATACGACAAGCCCATTTTTTCAAGTGGGTTGAATGATTGCCGTCCCCTCATTTCGCCGCCACCCTTATAATTCTTGGCGTTCAGTATTTCTTCTGCCTGTTCATATGTAAATATATTGGAATGAAGCCAATCAAGTTGAGTTTTGGTTAATGTCTTTTCAAATTGGAGAACATTGATTCCATAGGCTTTTCTTTGAATCAGCAAAATCTGGTAACGTTTTTGTGTTTCATTATTCCAGTCTTCGCCTTCCAGTTCCTTGAGAATTTTTAGAAAAGTACGTATCCGCTCTGGACTTCTAACAGTTGTCGATACTGACCAAAGTCTCATGTTTTCCTTGCTATGATAGGGATTAGGTAGTAAAAATGTCTTCCCCACAATAGGTATCTCCTGTGAATAAATGATTGCTATATAATATACCAGCATAAAAAATAAATCAATTATCCAGAAGAGGTTAAAATTTACCCAGTGTATACTTTTTTATACAATAAGCTCCACCCTATATTAATTCATCCAAAATTTTAGCTAACAGTTAATTTTATGACAAATGTAATAAAATTCGAGGCATTTCCTTGAATTCACTCCATATTTCATTTACATATGGCTGTTCCAGAAATATTTTCAATGGCATTGTTTTATGCCTTCTCCGTGGCTATTTCCCTCGCCGACATCAGGAAAGGGGAGGTTCCACGGCTTGCCTTTGCCGCCGCATTTCCGGCCTTTTTTGCCTTCAGGGTAGGGTGGGGAGGCTTTCCCATGTGGGAAGCGGCGGCTGGTTTTCTGGCCGGGCTCCTGGTTTTTCTGCTTGCCAGGATCGTTTCAGGCGGGAAATTGGGGCTCGCCGATGTCTGGTATTCCGCCCTCATCGGCCTTGTATTGGGGCCGTGGCGGTGGTACGGTGCGGCTGCCCTCGCCTGCCTCGGCGGAATGGCCCTGCTCCTTGTCTCGGGAAGGCACAGGATTCCTTTCATCCCCCTCATGGCTGTGGGGGGTATTGCCATGTGCATTTTTATAGGATGGTGACTATGAAAAAAAACATTATCCCCAGGCGGGATCATGAAGTTTATTTTCTTCCCGTACCGCAAGGGCTTAAGTCGAAGCTGCTGCGGCATTTTGTGGTTGGGCAAATGGAAAGGCTGCATCCCGGCTTTTCAGGCGAGACGGCCCTGGACATCAAGCGGCTTGTTATTAATAAAACGCGATGGGTCATGGCAACCGTAATGGAAACGGAAACGCTGACGGAGTACAGGATACTTCACAAGGGCTGCGTTTTTTTTACCAATACCTCGATAGCGGTCCAAAAAAAGGGTTTTACCTCAGGCGGTGTCCAGGCAATTGGGGATGAGCTCATTGGCTACGATTCCGAAAAGAAGACGCCTGTTTCAATCCCCCTTGAACCGGGCAAAACCGGGGGCCCCGAAAGACAGCCAAAGACAGTAAAAACCGTTCCTGCCAGGAGCGGGGTTTTCGCCGGAAGGAAAACGCCCTGGCGCGTAACGGCCGTAATCGTGTGTATTGCCCTGCTGGTGCCCATTCCCCTGTTTCTCTTTCCTGCCGCGAAAGAGGCGCAGGCGATAGCCGAGGTCCCGACTGTCGCAGCGGCAGAACTCGCGCCGGTAGTAAAATACCCTCCTTCGGCGATAGAGATCCTGGCAGGGGTTTCCGCCGATCTTGTCGGGACAGGCGGCAAAATAACACGATGGCGGTACAATGAAGCCCACAATAATGATAATCCTGGACCGCTCTTGATAGTTGAGACCCGTGGGATAGACGTATTGTCTGTCCACCGCCTCTTCAGCCAATACGGCTATATCGTGTTGGGAGATATACAGGATGTCAGGTACATTGACGGGGAACCGCACCTCACCGTCTACCTGGACACTGCGAGGGGAGGGTATCTCACTCCTCCTGCCGGGACATTTTTCTCCCAAAACTTCAGCCTTCCCATTTTTTCCGATTTGACAAGTGCATTAAAGCGGCATGACATTTCCGTAGTTTCCGAAACGCTGCCATCCGCCGAAAACGGGAATGCCCTCTACACAATGACCTATACCGCGAAAGGCCCGGCGCTTGTCCGCTCAATGGAAATAATCACTGATATTTGCGACAAGTACCCCGTAAGGGTGAAAGGCATGGATGTTTCGATAGGCGGCGAAACCAACGTCTTTACGGTTATATGTTCTTTGTCGCAGTCGGATGCGCCGCGTTACACCGTAAGCGCCTTGGGGGATGAAAAGGGCAAAATTCCGGCGGCGTTTGGGTATAGGGAAACACCGCCCCCGCAGGCGCCAAAGGCAGTCGCTGTGCAACAACAAGCGCAGCAAACGCAGCAAGTTCAGCAACCGCAGCAGGCGCAACAGGCGCAGAAGCCCCCCGAGGTATCAATTGTGGGCACGATCAGGGACGATGGGGGCCAAATTCTCTTTTACAGGGAAGAGGGAGACAGCAAAATTAAAATAAAAGATACACCCTAAAGTATTTTCTAGCCTTAATTTCGGAACGAATGGAGCGGGGCCGGTATCCTTCCGCCGCGGCTGATAAAGATCTCACTACTGCCGGGGTTTGCCGCCATTACAGGTGCGCCTCCCAGAAGGCCGCCGAATTCCGCCCAGTCGCCTGCTTTCTTTCCGGGGACGGGGATGATTCGCACGGCCGTGGTTTTGTTGTTGACCATGCCTATTGCCATTTCATCGGCGATGATGGCGGAAATGGTGGCGGCGCTTGTGTCGCCGGGCAGGGCAATCATGTCGAGGCCTACGGAGCAGACGGATGTCATCGCCTCAAGTTTGTCCAGGCTGAGCGAGCCGTTCTTCACGGCGGCGACCATGCCCTCGTCCTCGGAAACGGGGATAAAGGCTCCGGAAAAACCGCCGACGTGCGTTGATGCCATGATGCCGCCCTTCTTTACCATGTCGGTGAGCATGGCAAGCGCCGCTGTCGTGCCGTGGGTTCCGGCCGTTTCAAGGCCCATTTCCTCAAGGATGCGTGCGACAGAATCGCCCACCTCGGGGGTAGGCGCGAGGGAAAGGTCCAGGATGCCGAAAGGCACGCCCAGGCGGGATGCCGCCTCCATTCCCACAAGCTGGCCCATGCGCGTAATTTTGAAGGCCGTCTTTTTAATCGCGTCGGCTAGTTCGTCGAAGGTAGCGCCGCCAAGGTTTTCCAGCGCGGCCTTTATCACGCCGGGGCCTGAGACCCCCACGTTCAGGCAGCTCTCCGCCTCGCCCGTGCCGTGAAAGGCCCCCGCCATAAAGGGGTTGTCCTCGGGCGCGTTGCAGAACACGACCAGCTTCGCGCAGCCGATGCCGTCATGGGCGGCGGTCCTTTCGGCAACCTGTTTGATAACCCCGCCCATGAGCCTCACCGCGTCCATGTTGATGCCGCTCTTTGTGGCCGCGAGATTTATCGACGCGCACACCCTCCCGGTCTGTGAAAGCGCCTCGGGCAGCGAGGCAATCAGCCGCTCGTCGCCGCCTGAAAAGCCCTTCTGCACCAGTGCGGAAAAGCCGCCGACAAAATCCACGCCAAGATCAACAGCGGCCTCGTCAAGCGTTTGTGCAAATGGCGTAAAGTCGCTATCCCCGCAAGCCGCTGCGACCAGGGCGATTGGGGTCACGGCTATGCGCTTGTTGATAATGGGTATGCCGTATTCCGTCTCTATGTCACGCCCGGTTTTTACCAGCGGCCCCGCGATGCGGTTGAGCTTTGCGCGGATTTTTCTGCGGGCCTCTTCACCGGAAGACGAGGCGCAGTCAAGCAGGGACACGCCTAGCGTGATGGCCCTTATGTCCAGCTTGTAACGCAGAAACATATCCACTGTTTCAGTGATTTCACGTGCGGTAAATAACATTGTACGCCCGCTAAACCCGATGCATCGCGCTGAAGACTTTTTCGTGCATCATGCTGATACTCACACCAAAGGATTCCCCCATTTCGGCAAGTTCCTTTTTTACGTCTTCAAGGGCCTTCGTGCCGGATGAGAGATCCACTACCATCATCATCACAAAATTACCGCTTAATACCGTTTGACTGATATCAAGGATATTGATGTTCCTTTCGGCAAGGAATGCCGAAACCTTGGCGATGATTCCGACTTTGTCGGAACCTACAACGGTGATAATCGCGTTCATTGTCTAAATCTTTTCACTCCCTGCCTGGAAATGCTGCAAATAACGCCGCGCCGAGCGGCTCATTTCCATGGAAAAATCGCTCATATATTTTCGCCTGCAAAAGGCCGTTATGAAGCCGTCAAATTCCCCTTCATGCTTGATGTCGCCCTTCTCGACAAACATCTTGCGATGCTCATTTTCGCTTAGTCTGCGGTATTTGTTTTCCAGTACCAGAAAGGGGAGCGGCGGCCTTCCTGGTTTTTGCCTCTCCTTCTGCCCCTGGCTGGGGTAGCCGTATACCACGAAGGCTGCCGGGAACACGTACTCGTCAAGGTCAAGCGCCTTGCGCACATCTTCCTCGCGCTCAAGGATGTCGCCAATATAGCAGGAACCTATGCCAAGGGATTCGGCGGCCACAACAGAGTTTTGCGCAGCAATGACGGCATCGGCGACAGCCAAGAGCAAATCGCCCTCTTCGGGCGGGCGGGCCTCCGCACCGGCAAAGCAATAGCTGTCGTACCAGCGTCGGCAATCGGCAAGAAAGACCAGGGCCATTGGCGCCTGGGCGATGAAGGGCTGGTTGTCGCAGTAAACCGAAAGCGCACCCTTTAACGCGGGATCGGTGATGTCAAGAATCGTGTAGAGGTTCTGGTTCCCGGCAGTGGGGGCCTGGAGGGCCGCCTCAAGTATCAGGGTTTTGTCCCCCGCACTGATTGGCCTTTCCTCAAACTGCCGGGTGGATTTCCGGTCGAAAAGGGATTGGATGATTCCGTTCATGGCTAATCATAGCTGGAATAGGGGAGTAGGGGAATAGGGGAGTGGACTAACTAACCTTGAACTTCAGCACCTCTCCGATCAAAATATCGGTACTGTTCTTGTTCTCGTTGGATATTTCATTGACGCGATTCACCGCCGTCTTGATGTGTTCCGCGCCGGCAGCCATTTCATGCATGCCCCGCTCGATTCCCGCAGTGATGCCTTTCAGGTTCTTGCTCTCGTCAATTACCACGTTGCCTTCCACGACTATTGCCGCTGCGTCAGTGAGTACCGTGCCGGTCAAATCCTTAAGCTGTGTTACCGCTTGCAGAATTTGCTTGCTCCCCGTTTCCTGTTCTTCCATCGCGCCCCGAATTTCAGTTTCCTGTTCGGATATGGTTTTTACTTTTCCGTCAATATCCTCAAAACGGTTTAAGACGCGGCTGATTGACAGGGTGATCGTGTCTATTGCGCCTTTCATTTTTTTCACCATGTCCGCGATTGTCCTGGATTGGCTGCTTGAGTTTTCCGCAAGCTTGCGGATTTCCCCGGCAACGACGGCAAAGCCCTTTCCCGTGTCCCCGGCATGGGCCGCTTCGATGGCGGCGTTCATCGAAAGGAGGTTTGTCTGGCTGGCGATATTGTTGATCACCGAGTTGATTTCCAAAAGCCCTTCGGCCTGTTGGGTAATGTCTTTAAATTCCGCTGAAACGTTTTCCAGCTCCTTTCGGCTAATGCCCGATGATTCCTCCAATGTACGTACATTCTCGGAATTCCTTGATAGGTTATCCGCCACCATGCTGATATTGGCAAACATCTGCTCTATTGCCGAGGAGGATTGGCTGACGTTTTCAGACTGCTTTCTGATATGGCCATTGAGCTTTTCAACCAACGCTATTATGTTTGCCATTGACGTATCCACCTTGCCGACCTGCCCGACCTGGCTGTCTGTCTGCCCCCGTATGTGCTGTGTCGCCGATGCTATCTGTGAAACCGAAGCCGCCGTCGTATTCATTTGTTCCGCCAGCCTCGTTTCGGTCTCCGCCAGGGATTGGGCGCGGCCGTTGATGACGGTAACCAGTTCCTGAATCCGCTTGAAAGTAAGGTTGAGGATTTCCGCCAGCCTCCCTGTTTCGTCTGTACTTGTCACCTTAAAGCGGCGCGTCAAGTCCCATGTTTCGGCAATTTCACCTAACTGCCCGACCGCTTCATCAAGGGGCTTCATCATGCGAAAAATAAAAATATTGATGATGACGAAAATTATCAATACAACAGAGAGTATCACAAAAAACAGGAAGGCCATCGCGCTCGTAAAAACCATTCCCATGTTAAGCGGCGTCATGGCCACGATGTGCCAGTCCAGGCTTGGGATATAGCTTACCGCGTATTCGGTAGTATCCACCGTGAATGTGCGGAGTTCGCCCTCCTTTATTCCTTTCGCGTCGCCAACTCCGTTGGCGAAACCGGCGATGGTGTCCCCAAGGCTCCCGAAATACTGCGCCAAAGTTTGCCGGCTTGCCGTGAGGTTCCAGTCCGAAGCCCCCGTGATCATGTTGCCGGCATTGAACAGGTAAAAGGGCATATCCTCGCTCGCGTCAGAATACATGGCATCAATAAACCCTGTTAGGTCTATCCCCGTGCCGACGACGCCGATGGCCCTGTTATAGTCCATGACCGGCGCGTTTATCCACAGCATTGTTTTCTTGGTCCCGATGTCGGTGTCCACGTTAAAAAAGTAAGGACCCGGATTCCTGATAATGGAAGAATACCAATTTGAGCCTGGATCGGCAGGGTCCAATGTATATGAAAGTTCATCGCCGAAATAATAATTGTGGTCTATGTCGTTTATCCAGAATACGTTATTTCCGGTAAACGCCCGCCTGTACCCGGCAATTTCCATGAACGCGAGCCGTTCCAGTTCCGCATTGCCAGGCTGCAGGAAATATTCCCTGATTATGGGAGAATCCGCCATTTTCAGGGCGATGGCTATTTCCTTTGCCGTGGAGCTTTCCAGTTTGGACGCCTTGAACTCAATGAGGCGGGACAGTTTGAGAACCACATCGGTCCTAACGATGTTGTCCATGTTTATAAAGAACGCGACCCCTCCTCCCGCCAGGATGATAATATAAAGGGTAACGGTAAAAAAAAGGAATTTCCGCTTGATCGATGTTTTTGCTTTCTGTTTCATAGCGGTACTTTTGCTTTGCCCCATTTTCATGTTCTCTCCTCTTCCATTGCTTTTAAAAATACTTTAGGAAGTGGGAGACGGTATTTCAATTACATTCTCTACTTATTCGTGCCTTAGAGGCTTGCACTTTCTACTTATTCGTGCCATACAGGCTTGCCTTTTCTACTCTATGCATCTTTATCACCTTTTATCAGGGCGTAAAGGGCGAAGCGGTTCGGCGCGCCTGTTTTGTTATACACGTTTTGAAGGTAGTTCCCGACGGTCCTGATTGAAATAAGCACGGTGTCGGCGATTTCCCTGTTGCTCTTGCCCTGCATCATGACCTCGACAACTTCCTTTTCACGGTCGGTCAGGCTGTAACGCTCGCAAAACTTTGCCGACAACCCTCCCCCCGGCGTCCAGAGCGGTTCCGCGCCTGAGACATCTATCGTAAAATGCTGTGCGTCAATAATTACCGTTTGCCTGATGTAAAGGTAGAGTATCCCCAGATTGAGCAAAATGCTGGACAGCCCGAAACAGAAACCGGGGCCGTATATGTTCACGCCCTGTTCCAGCAAAACCGGATCGGTAATGTCGGCAACATGGATGAAGTAGGTCATTACCGCCCACATAATCAGCGGCGGGAGGATGCAGAGCAGCCAACCGGAAACCTTGGGCTCGCCGCGATACCGCTTCATCACGGTGTAGTAAAAGCAGGCCACGGCGAACACAAAGAGGTACTGCAAATTATACTGAAGGTATTGGGCAGGGGAATAACTCGTAAAAAACCGGCCAAAGATCATGGCAATCATGGAGGATCTGGTACTGTCGATGGACATCTCCATGCCGATGTAGAAAAACGCCGTAAAAAGGGAACGCCGCAAATCGCCGCAGATGAAAGCAAAAACCACGGCAATGGCCGCCCACGAGATCGAATTGGCGGCAAGGCTCATGGGCGTGAATATCCAGAAAGCGTATGCCGCTGGCATCGCGGCAAGGAGGGCAATACGCCGCCACAGCGCCGTGGGCCGGTGGAGGCGATAAAAGAGTATCCACCATGCCGCCATGCTTACAACGGCACGGGTGATTTCCCACTGGATCTGCGGCAGGTATTGGTTCATCGCCTGTCAGCGTAAATGAAGGCGGGTTTTTGGGGGATTACAGGCCCTTAAGCATATTACCTAATGCGAGCAAGACGCCGCCGGCGAAGGTGATCAGGTAGCTGACCCCCACAGTTACCGGAATGGGGTCCACCCAGAAACATATGAATCCAACGACGATCAGAACTACGCTAATACAGAAGGTTAGGTCTTTGGGCGCGTTCAATTTCATGTTTAAATCCTCCATACAGATTTTTATACATAAGATGTGTCATTTTTACATAAATTCTGCATATAGTCAAGGTAAATTTTATCGAGGCCCCGTCTTGTCTTCCTCCCCTAGAAATCCTCTGGCTTCCTGTTTATAGTGGATAAAATGAACCTTGAAGCCTTTATCCTCGGCTGCGGGGGCATGATGCCCCTGCCCAACCGGCATCTTACGTCAGTGCTTTTGAGGCGGGAGGGGGAACTCTTCCTCTTTGACTGCGGCGAAGGCACCCAGGTCTCCCTCAGGCGCCTAAATCTGCGGTGGAAAAAGATTTCCGTCATCTTTATCAGCCATACCCACGCGGATCATGTCACGGGGATTCCGGGGCTCCTCATGCTCTCTTCGCAGGTTGACCGCGACGATCCGCTTTACATAATCGGGCCCCCCAGGATAGCCGAGTACATAGAGACCAGCCGTAGGGTGCTGGATATGTACATCAATTACGATATTGTCGTCCGGGAAGTCGATGAGCCGGGCGTCGTCTACGAGGGTGAAGGCTTTCATGTGAGGGCTTTTTCCCTGCGCCACACCAAGCCCTGTTTTGGCTATACCCTGGTGGAGGATCCTCGGCCTGGCGAATTCCACCCGGAGAAGGCCGAGGCCCTGGGGGTCAAGCGCGGGCCGCTTTGGGCCGCCCTCCAGTCCGGCCAGGCTGTCAAGGCCGAGGACGGAAGGGACGTGCGGCCTGAACAGGTTTTGGGCGCAATGAGAACGGGAAGGAAGTTTTCCTTTGTAACGGATACTTTGGCGTTCCCTGAAATGGCGGACGAAGTCTCGCTTTCCGACCTTTTTGTCTGCGAGGGGATGTTCGAGCGGGCCCTTGAGGAAAGCGCCTGGGAGAAGAAGCACATGACTGCGGAACAGGCTGCCGAAATCGCAAGGGCGGCAAAGGTGAGGAAGCTAGCCCTTATTCACTATAGCCCGCGTTATTCCGAATACGAGCTCAAGCAGTTGATAAAGGAAGCCGAGGCTGTTTTTTCTTCTTCGGTTCTTTCCAGGGATCGAATGGTTTTTCCAATCGAGTATATAGATTGAATTTTCTACCACGAACCAAACGAACCTCACGAACTCGTACTTTGACATTTTCCTATTGTTCGTGTTGGTTTGTGTGGTTTGTGGTAAATTTTCTTAAGGTATTTTTCTTAAGGTATTGACTAAAGCTGCCTTTATGGTGTAACAATTAGATAAATTTTTTGTTTGAATAATTTGTTAAGCATATGATTACCGTTGAGAATTTAAGCAAAAAATACGGGGCTTTTGAAGCCGTAAAAGACGTATCCTTCTCAGTTGGCCGGGAGCAGGTGCTCGGTTTCCTCGGGCCTAACGGCGCGGGAAAGACCACCATCATGAAGATACTCACCGGCTACCATTTCCCTTCCGGCGGCCGGGTAGAAATAGACGGCATCTCACTGGATGAATCCCCGGTGGAAATAAAGAAACGCATAGGCTACCTCCCCGAAGCCAATCCCCTCTACGGGGATTTGACCCCTGAGGAATACCTTAACTTTGTCGCTTCCGCCCGGCTGATTCAGGGGGAGGAAAGAAGGAAGGCGCTGGACAACGCGGTTGCAGCCTGCGGCCTTGAAGGGGTAAGGCGCCAGCGCATAGAAAGCCTTTCAAAGGGCTACAAGCAGAGGGTGGGTCTTGCACAGGCCATAATCCATGACCCCCCGATTCTCATCCTTGACGAGCCGACCTCTGGGCTTGATCCCAACCAAATCATAGAAATCCGCTCGCTCATCAGGGAGCTGGGAAAGAGAAAGACCGTTATCCTCTCAACCCATATTCTGCAAGAGGTAGAGGCGGTCTGCTCCACGGTACTGATTCTCAACGAAGGCCGCATTGCCGGCCAGGGGACTACGGAAGAGATAGCAAAGACCATGAAGATAGCCAAATATGGGCTTGATACCTGGGAGCTGTACCTCAAGGGGGCCGGACTGGAGCCGGATGGTGTTGACATCAACCTTGCCGGCAGGGAAACAGGGGAAGTAAGGGCAGAGGCAAAAGGAAACGGGCTTATGCGGCTTACCTTTACCCTAAAAAACAGTGCAGCCAACGAAGCAGGCGCCGCCAACGCAGTTGGCGAGGGCTTTGCCCTTGACGGGGAACTTATCTTTGACTGGGCGGTCTCCCGGGGCTATAAGATTATTGGGATGAACAGGAAGAAACTCAGCCTTGAGGATATTTTTGTCAAGTTGACTTCAGAAGGCGGCGAGGGGTAAGGGGATGTCTACAGTAACACCGAGGATCACGGCCCTGGCAAAGAAAGAGCTTTTTTCGTGGTTTAATTCGCCTGCCCTTTATGGCATAACGGTTTTTTTTCTGCTCTATGTGTCGATTTGGTTTTACTATCTTGAGCAGTTCTTCGCAATGGACAGCGCCACGCTCAGGCCTTTCTTCTCAAACTTCCCCATGGCCTTCATTTTTGTGGTCCCTGTCCTGACCATGAGGGCATGGGCCGAAGAAACAAAGCTGGGCAGCGCCGAAATTCTTTTTACCATGCCTTTTACCGAGTGGGAACTGGTGTGCGGCAAGTTCCTTTCCTGTTTTGTCATTCTTCTTGCCATGACGCTCCTCACGCTTCCGGTCCCGCTCAGCCTCCTGGCGCTGGGTCATTTTGATCCCGGCGTGATTGTTGGTGAATACACCGGTGTCGTGCTTTTGGGGGCTGCCGCCGTGGCCATAGGGCTTTTCCTTTCCGGCATTTCCAAAAACCAGGCGGCCGCCTTTGTTGGGACAGTGGTCGTACTCCTTGCCTTGATGCTGATGAATAACCTCGCGGCGGGGCTGCCTTCCGGCCTGGCTGAAATTGTCAATTACCTTTCATTGGCATTTCATTTTGAGAGTTTCTCTCGCGGGCTTTTGGACAGCCGGGACATGGCGTTTTTGCTGCTTGTGACAGCCTTGTTTTTGTTTTTGAATACCCAGGTACTTTCCAATAGGAGATGGAACTAGGATGAACAGGAATCAGGCGAGAATAATTGCCCTTCTTTCGGCCGCGGTCATCCTGCTGCTCTTCCTTTTAAGCGGCCGTCTCTGGGTGAGGCTGGATTTGACCAAGAATAAAGCCTATACAATCTCTGAAGTCTCAAAAAGCCTTTACAGGGATATCGACGATCAGGTGACGGTAACCTATTTTGTGTCTGAAAGATTGAGTAAGTCCCATCCCATGCCAGGGGAGATTGGCGATCTCCTCCGGGAATACGCGGCCCATTCACGGGGCAAGATACGTTTCATCCAGAAGGATCCGGCTAAAGAAGAAGTCTCAAGCGGCATTGAAGAGATAGGCATTATTCCGCAGCAGATTCAACTCGTTGAGAAAAATGAAGTCACGGTGGCTACGGTCTATTCGGGGATACTCATCGAATATTTGGACAGGGAATCGGTTATCCCCGTTGTTTTTTCGCTGGACACCCTGGAGTACGATGTCAGTTCCCGCATAAGGGCCCTGGTGAGGAATGTCGAGCGGGAGATAGGCATTATAGTAGGCGACGCCCATAAACAGTTGAACAGCGAGTATGGGCGTTTGTACGGGGAACTGGTTTATTCGGGTTTCAAGGTCCGCCAGATCAATCCCGGCGAGGAAATTCCGGCCAGTCTTCCCGCCCTCTTTGTCCTGGGGGGCGCCGGGGATCTGGACGAATACTGCCAGTACCTCATCGATCGCTACATTACCGGAGGGGGCAATGTGTTCTTTGCCCTGGATGGGGTCTTAATTGACATGGGCAGCCTTGAAGCCAGGGCCGTACAGGACAAGGGGCTTCTGGCCCTGCTGGCAAATTATGGGGTTGTCCTTCGGCCGGCTTTGGTGCTTGACAGGACCTCCCTTACCATGAGGTTTCAGACCCAAAGCGGATACGCCACCATTATTCAAACCATAAGGTATCCCCAATGGCTTGGTATCAGGGAGGATGGGGGCAACCCGGACCAGCCGCTGACCGCCCACTTTGACGGAATTGATCTCTACTGGGCAAGCCCGCTTGAGCTTTACCCTCCGCCGGGTGTGGACGGGGAAATCCTTTTCACGACTTCCGGCCAGGCTTGGCTCCAGGATGAATGGCTAATGGCAAACCCGTTGTACCTCGAATATTTTGAAGAGGAAGCAGAAGAAACACGGGGGACGAAGATTCTGGGCGCAAGCCTTTCGGGCATTTTTCCAGGCGCTTATGAAGGCATGCCAAGGCCTCCGCGTGACGGTGTGTCTTCCATAGAAGGCGCGGCTTCCGACGATGTTTCTTCTGGCGGCGAGGCTTTGTACGATCCGCCCGTGGTAAAAAAACCTTCCAGGATCATTGTTGTTGGGGACACTGATTTTGCAGGCGCCATGATGCAGTCCAACAGGAGCGAAGAAAGAAACCTGGGCTTTTTGATCAAAGTCGCCGACTGGCTTTCCAATGACGAAGACATGGTTGCGATACGCGGACGCGAGGGCATGGTCGGCAGACTGGACCGGATTGCGGACGAGGAGAAACGCGATATGCTCATGAGCCTTTCACGTACAATCAACACCATTGTCATTCCCCTTGGGGTCATTGCGGCCGGGCTTTTCTTTGTGCTGAGGCGAAGGGCGAAAACTGCCAAAGAGAGGCGTTTATCTGATGGCGCGACTTCCACTGAAGGCGAAGCTTCCGTGGAAGATAGGGCTTCCGGGGTATAGGGCTTATGACGCATAAACCTACATATAACAAAAAGATTGTTTTTCTCTCGGCGCTTGTTGCGGCTCTGGCAATTGTCTATATTCTTACCTTTGTCCTTGATCCGGATAACAGCCGCAGCTCGGCTTTTGCCTGGCTTGATTCGTCGTCTTCCGATATGGCGGACAGAATTGAAATTTACGGTGTCAACGGGAACACGGAATTGGTCAGGAAAAATGATGCCTGGTTTTTTACGAACGATACAATGGAGTACCGGGCCAAACAGGGCAGGGTAGAGGATCTTTTTGCCGCCCTCTCCAGAAAGGAGCTTTATCCCCAGCGTGCGGCTTCCCAGGAAGCCCGGCAGAGGCTTGGGCTTACTGAAGACAGCGCGTCCAGGATCATTGTGCGTGGGGGGGCCGGGCTTCCCTTGCTTGATCTCCTGATTGGCAGGGCTGCCGCTGTGGGGAGCGAGATTTACCTCCGAAGGGGAGGCCGGAATGAAATCTATTCCGGGGAGGATCGTTTTACCTTTTTTACCGATTCAAATCCCGTTTCATGGTGCGACCTCAAGCTTTTTTCGGGTTCTGAAAGCGGCATCGTTCCCTACAGTATAGGCTCGGTTCAGCAGGCTGATATCAAGCCCTCCGGCGGCGAGGCTTTTGCCCTAAGGCGCACGGGCGCCGGCTGGGTTATTCAGGGAAATGAAAACGCCGTGGATACCACAAAGGCAGACGCCTGGCTCAGATCGGTACTTGAAGCGGAAGGCGAGGATTTTGCCGGGGACGACTTTGAGCTTGTCGACGGGGGAGTCACCCTTTGGTTTGGCGACGGCACAAGCCGTGACATTCAGTTTGGCCGCGTCAACGCACTGAGCGGCCTGGGCGCGAGAATTACCGATTCGCCCTATACTTACGTAATAGGAAATCTGACCTTTAATAATTTTTTGAGGGAGAGTTCTTATTTTATGAGGGAGTAGGTTAATAGGGGAGTAAGGGAATAGGGAAAAGTGAAAAGAAGATTTTATTGTTCCTTTGACTTCGCCTTTTTGCCCTTCACGACCTCTTCTTTTTGCTCCGCTTTTTTTACCTTTATGGCATCTTCCAGTTCTTTAAGAAATATAGAATCAATGTATTCGATTCTTTCTTCCAAATCCGTTTTTTTCTGTTGAATTTCTTTGTCGAACGTTAACGGGAAGACTTCAGCAATAAAGCCGTAAATATCTTTATAGGTTTTCATTTAGCTCTCCCCTGAAATAATTTTGCCTGAGATGCCTGTTAAGGTGCGGATCGAAATTCGTTTTCTTTTTTATCCAGATAAAACCTTCTCCCTTGGTGATCAAGGCAACGTCTATGGGGCCGCCGACGGATTCCGCATCTGTTGAAACACGACGCTTTAAAGCCGTTAAATTGACCATGGCTTCCGCCATTGATGTCAATTCACTTTTTTGCATACAGGCGACAATATCATAAATAGGGTCTTTATAGTAAGCTTCACTAAAGTTGTCCATATATAATTCCAATACCTTGGCGAGAGCATCCGCGTTTTCCTTGTCCAAACCTTTCATAAAAGGCAGCAAGGACTTCAGGATGATATCGACTTTTTTTCCTATCACTTCATAAAAATCGGGGGAAATGCCCATTGCAAACTGAAAGACCATCTCGGTTTGTGAAAAAGGGGCTATGCGAGCCGAATGAAAGGTATCTATCTGATCCAGGTCATGTCCGAAATGTATCAGGCTGTCTCCCAATTTCCCACTGACCTTAAAATCGTAAAGGGTGGGGAAGATTTCCCTTTCCCCATAGCCGGCAATGACAATCCCGCAATAATCATACATCCGCGCACACTTCTGGAAATTAAGTTTCAAAATGTCGATAATGTCGGTAATCTGTTTTTTTGATAATTTGTAATCCTCAAAAACCTCTTTCAGTTTTTTTTGTATCTCTTCCATGTTAGAGTCAATGAACTCGGAATCCAGCTTTATCACCTTTTCATCTTCATTCTTTTTCATGGTCTCTTTGATATTTTTTAAAGTTGTGTTAAGCACGGCATCTATCTGGGGCAATTCTATATTTTCCTTGCCATCGAATTCGGTATGCAGATCATCCAGGAAATCTGATAAAATGTCAGAAAATATTCTTTTACACATATATTTTAGATACTCAATCATTTGCTCGGAAGTGAAATATGGAAACTTGGCAAGGTAGTTAATAAAGTCATCCGCGTAACCCGTCAATTTGTCAAAGGATTTTTTCCCCAGATTGTCCCTGTAACTTTTTATGATGGTTTCCCACTCAATGCCCAAAATACTTGCGGATCCATAGATCATGATCCCTACCGGGTGGTATTTTGACAGGGCAAAAAGCTTATCCGCGCTATTATAGATTTTTCCGACCCCAAGCGTAACGGCGCTGTCCGCAGCCAGGGCTATGCCCGTCGTATTCAAAATGGCAATTTCGGCTGTCATTATTAACTCCTATTTATGATGAGGAATTATATGTTATCTGCGGGTGTTTGTCAAATCAGGCCCGGAAATTAATGATGTCTTGGGCGTTTGCCCTTGATAAATTCCCTGTACTTTTCCGGATCGCTTTTAAAAGCTATGACACAGTAAGACGGGTCCGCAAGGGCCTTCTCCAGTGCGGTGAAAGCTTCCAGCATTAGGCGCTCTGCGTCTATGAGCCTTCCTGAGCGTGTGCTAAGCCCAATGCAAAGATTCCCATCATCCAGTTCAGGCAGTTTTGCGGTGATACGGCGGTGAAATTCCCCTACCTGGGAAATACCCTGTTCCAGATCCGTATCCGGCATGATAACGGCAATTCCATTTTCCCCTTTGTCGAAAACAAGGTCCCGCATTTTAAAGAAAATTGCAGCCTCATTCGCGAACAGGGAATATTGGCTGTCGCTGATTTCGGTATCCTTCCATTGCATTGCCAGAAATGCCAGGTCTGATTGGGAAGAAGCGCAGCGATGGAGTTCCGACGAGAGCCTGTCGGCTGTGTGCGATTCCCAGCCAATATTGCCCCTTGGTGAATAGAGGCTTGGGGCTTCACTCCCGAGGGCATCTTCCCCGAAGGCTTCGCTCTCACGGGCTTTGCTCCCGAGGGCTTCTGAAACAATGGGCTCGCCGGCTTTGTTCTTGAAGAACAATTCAACAAGGAGGGTTAGAAACGCGATGACCAATGCCGCGAGGACGATGAGAAGGATGTCCCTGAGTGTCCTTTGAAAAAGAATGTAGTCCAGGTAACCGTAGACCGCCTGAATGGTCACATTTCGCTGGCCCTCAATTCTGAGGGGCAGGTATAAGGGCCCGCCTGAAAAGACAAGCCCGGTCTTGAAACGTGGAGAGCCGTTGATCCAGGTGATGGTGTCCCCCGCCTGTCTTTCAAAAGCGTACTCGCCGTACGTTCCCGTTATAATGACCCCGCTCAGGGTTTCGGAGGCATCAAGATAATCCCTGATGGTCTCTTGATATGCCTCACTCATAAAGTCAAGGAAAACGCTTGAGGAAGTTGCCTTTTCCGCAAGATCATTAAACTCGGTTTCGGCCAAATTCCTGCGTTCCCCCATGTTTGTTACAATTCTGATTATCCCAATCGTAATCGCCACGATGTATGTCAAAATACAGAGCACCGCCACAATTGACGTGATTTTTGATGTCTTGCCTGAAAAACCCATGGCCCTTCCTTTAAGGGGCTTTGCCCCGCTATATATATATTTTCGGCCTTTCCTGTTATAATTGTAGAATGATTTTACGTGAACCTTCCTTAAGGCCGGGCTGGTACCCAGGGCGGAGAGACTTGATAGAGGAATTCCTCGCGAAATTCCCAAAGCCCCTTGTGAAAAATGGCGGCCCGGAAGGCCGGGCGGTTGTGGCTCCCCATGCCGGTTGGTATTATTCGGGTTTAACCGCGGCCAAAGCGGTTTCGTCGCTTGCCCAGGCCGATACCGTGGCCGTCATGGGCGGGCACCTGCCCAGGGGTATGCCAATCCTCATAGCCGCCGAGGAAGGGGCCAGAACCCCGCTTGGGATCATGGAAATTGACAGGGAGCTCCGCGATGCATTCGGCAAACAGGTAAGTTACAAGCCTGACGACTACCAGGATAACACCGTAGAGGTTCTCCTTCCCTTGGTTCATTATTTCTTCCCCGAAGCCAAACTCCTTTGGCTCAGGTTTCCGGCTGACATCTCCTCATTTGACGCGGGCAAGGCACTTGCGAAAACCGCCGCGGCCCTGGGGCGGCGCCTTGCGGTTGTGGCGTCAACGGACCTCACGCATTACGGTGACAATTACGGCTTTTGCCCAAAGGGTTTTGGGAAACCGGCCCTTGAATGGGTAAAGAGCGTCAATGACGCGGCCTTTATCAACGCGGTCCTTGAAGGGGATCCTGTCCTCGTTCTTAAAACGGCGGAAAAAGACAAATCGGCCTGTTCCGCAGGTGCCGTGCTTGGGGCCCTTGGCTTTGTGTCAACCCAGGAGAAAAGCGCAAGCAAAGAGCGCGGGCCGAGGCTCCTTGAGTACAGTACCAGCGCCGATGTTTCCGACGATGGGATTCCGTCTTCCTTTGTCGGCTACGCCGCCATTTCGCTGGCCTGAATTGTAGTAAATCTCTCACAGGGGCACAGAGGCACAGAGCATTATGGGTAATTAGCAAACCTGACACCTCTTTCTTGCTTCTTATCATTTTAAAAATAAGAAAAAGTATAGTGGGGGACGCGCAATTTACTAATATTGTGCAGTCCTCCGTGCCTTTGCGCCTCCGTGAGAGGTATTTTATAAATGTTTAGCTGTTATAGAATATTAGCGTAAATAAATCCCCGATTTATCCATCGTTTCCAAAACAGCTTCGAAAGTGCCCATGTCCCAGGAAAGGTCCAGGATATTGTACTTGTTCCGTATCATCTGTGCCCGCCTGGCAGTGGCGATGACTTCATCCCGGCTGAGGCCAATCGATTCAGGCCGTACAGGGCATTCACCATCGGCAAGGAGGGCCTTGAGTTCCCCATAGGGAAGGAGCCTCCCCAGCACCATATCCCTGATCTCTTTCCAGGTATCCCTGAAAGCCGCTTTAATGGCAGCGACAGTTTTTTCTTCCATGAACTTTTCCATCGCCGTGGCGGCAATGCTGTCGTGGGCCTGGCTGCCCTTGAACGCCGCAGAAACTTCCGCCCTTCGCCCCTCCCGATTAGGCCGCCTGTAGCTCTTTGGAGATTCCGGGGGGCCCTTGGGATCCGCGAAGAAAATCTCCGTAAAGGCCGTGGCGGCCAGGGTTCCGATTGCCACCTTGTGTCCGTGGGTTACAGGCGCCCCGTTAAACAAAAGGTCCTCCATTTCCCAGGTGTGGCTGAATAGGTGCTCCGACCCGGAAACGGGCCAGGAGTTTTTCATGTACTGCATGGCAAAACCGGTAATGGCCAAAGACTGAAAAAGGGTCTTTACCGCTTCCCCGTCCCCCCTGGCGGCGTTTACCGAGCCCTTAAGGGCCTCCGCGAGGCCGTTCTGGACCATGCCCCACGCAATCGGGTTTCTCGCCGGCGCGCCTGGCGCGCCCAAGGCCCCGGCCTTTTCGGCAATGATCCAGTCCGACCCGGAGATGATCTTGCTCGCCAGGTCCCCAAAGCCGGAGGAAGTAAGCCAGGCCGGCGCCCGTGCCATCAGCTCAGGGTCAGCCGTAAGAACCCTTGGGGCGGGGCAGGGTAGTGTCTGCTTAAAGCCGCCCGTGAGCAGGGCGGCCCCGTTAGGCGTATAACCGTCCACGGACGACGCTGTTGGCACACAGAGGTAGGGAAGCTTCAGCTCGGCGGAAGCGCACTTTACAAGATCGTTTATCGTGCCCGACCCGACAGCAATGGGAACCAAAGCCGGGAAACCCGGCAGGGAGGGGAACCATTTCTTGAGGAAAATGACATGGTTGTAATCAGCGTGAAGCCGTGGCTCCCCTGGAAAGATATGCACGTCGGCAATCTTGACCCCAGCCCCTCCAAGGATGCCTTTCACCTCTTGGCCTGCGGCTTTGAAAGTGTTTACATCGGCAATGAGGCACACCGAATCAGCATTGAAGTACTTGGGGAGGAGGGAAGGAATCTCCGCAAGGGCGTCCTTCTTTAAGACAAGTTCCTTTGTCTCGTCCGCGTATTTAAGGCAATCTTCCAGGGAGAGTGCGGTTTTATGAATTTCAGGACTTTCCCCTTGATTCATGGTTTCACAACCCATATCGCGTATAGAAAGACAGCCCCATTTATTGTGATTTTAGTGCCGGGTGAATGCGATTCGCCTGTACCGTCCGCATTGGTATTCCAGTTGAGGAATTCATAGCCGGTTTTTAGAAGAGTGCCTGGATCAAGAACCGTAGCCTCATCACCGGATTTGTATTCGTTTCTATCAACAGGGGGATAGCCTGAAGTACTCCCGTTCTCAAAGTAATTAACTCTATATGTCGTGTCGGGATTATGTTTGCAACCGGCGAATAAAACCAATATCAGAACGACAGTTAACGGCAAGCAGATTTTTTTCATTATAGGCCTCCGGAAAGTATTTTCAGGTTCAGAATAAACTGCGGATGAATGCATGTCAAGTCGCGATTAGAAATAAGGTATCTTGACCGATACCGGAATACGGGATATTATTCACTATTCAACGGTGGGGTGATTCATGGGTAACATTAGTTTGGAATTAAGGAATGTGGGCAAGATTGAAGGTGATTTTCTTGTTCCGGACTATCAACGCGGCTATCGCTGGAAAGAAGAAGTAGAGACGTTATTAGATGACATAGATACCATGGAAGAAGGTGCCGATTATTGCCTACAGCCAGTTGTTGTAAAAAGAATCGGCGAAAAGAAATATGAATTAATTGATGGGCAGCAGCGATTAACAACTATATTTTTCGTATACCACTATATTAAAATCCATATACCCACAAATCCGATAAATTTNAGTATTGATTATAGGACAAGGCCGGACATCCATTCGTTTTTTGATGTAATTGACTATGAAAATATCAATACAGAATTGGACGACATTGATGATCATTTTTTCACTGGCGCAATGAAAATCATTAAGAAATGGTTCGGCGATAAAGGTAAAGACGACGAAAATAGGGCCGCTGAAGACAACGAAAAAAAGACTGCTGTGGACATGAACACAAAATTTAACAATAATGTATATGTTATTTGGTATGAGGTGGATTCCGAAGAAGACGGGGCGGCGATGTTTGCCCGGTTAAATGCCGGGCGTATCCCATTAACGGACGCGGAGCTTGTAAGGGCGCTGATTTTAAGCCAAAGCAAAGAAAAGAAAATTGATGAGACAAGGCAAATAGAAATCGCGAATGAATGGGACATTATAGAAAGGGAATTGCATGATGACAGTTTTTGGTATTTTATAACCAATGAAGAAACAAGCGATTATCCGACGAGAATAGATTTAATTCTTGACTTTAAGGCTGACAAGGGAAAAGATGAATCGAAGGCATATTCCACCTTCAATTATTTCTATGACGAGATTAAGGAATCGCCGGATAAGTATGAAGTTTGGATAGGGATCAAGCGTTATTTTCAGCGCCTGAAAGGATGGTACGAAGACATTGATCTTTACCATAAAATTGGCTATTTAGTCGCTTCCAATTCGGCAAAGCTGCATGGATTAGAGGGATTGATAAACAAGTCAGAAAAAATCACCAAAACGGATTTTCAGAAAAAATTGAATGAACTAATAGCCAACAGCATTACATTCAAAAAAGAGTACTCCGAGTTATCCTTTAAACAGGATTATGATGACATTAAAAAATTGTTATTGCTTTTTAATGTTGAGACTATCAGGCAAAAGAAAGATAAAACGATGTGTTTTCCATTTAATAAACACAAAAAGGAAAATTGGAGCCTTGAGCATATTCACGCGCAAGAACCGCAGGATTTGGAAGCAAAGGATAGGCCTTTATGGCTGGATCTGCACAGAAAATCCCTGGAGAAAATTAGTGCCAGGGAGAACGTTGAAAAAGAAAAAAAGGAAAAATACAAGGCCCTTATTCAGGATATTACCGATGTGCTGAATAGCGGTAAACTTGGAGAAGGAACATTTAAGGGATTATCTGAATCCGTAACCGAAGCGCTTTCGGAGAAGGGAAGCATTGAATACAACAATTCACTTTCCAACCTGGCTTTGCTGGTAAAATTTGAAAATTCCGTGTTAAGTAACTCGGCATTTGACGTAAAACGCGATAAAATTATAGAGATGGACAAAGACAATGATTATATTCCTGTTTGCACAAGAAATGTCTTTCTTAAATATTACACTTCTTCGGAATCGTCTCAGTTGTATTTTTGGGGAGAAGCCGACAGGGATGGCTATCTCAATGCGATGAATGATGTGCTAAAGAAACATTATTTGCCGTTAATTCATCGGGAGATAAAAATATGACTATTGTTGGACGTGAATTTTCTTTTAAGAAATTATTTGACAGTACGCATGTTATTTATAATGTGGAAATTACTTTGAAGAGTATTGCGATCCCGCGTATTCAAAGGGACTATGCCCAGGGAAGGGAAAATAGCGACGTTAAAAAGATACGGGACAAATTTCTGAAGGCCTTAATCCAGGCATTTATTAATGATGATGGGCATATCACACTGGATTTTATTTATGGTGATTTGAAAGATGGCGTCTTGTCACCCCTTGACGGGCAGCAAAGGTTGACGACACTTTTTTTGTTGTATTGGTATATTGCCAAAAAGGAAAATGTCGACAAAAGCGAATACGCATTCTTGAAAAACTTTTCTTATGAAACCCGGACTGATTCAGGTGAATTTTGCAAAGAATTGGTAGAATATTCCCCTGATTTTAGCAAATGCGAATTATCCGGTTGCATTACAGACCAGCCATGGTATCAATATGGGTGGAAAAATGATCCGACAATTCAATCCATGCTGGTAATGCTCGACTCCATCCACGGGAAATTTGAAAAGCAGCCTGATCTGTGGGGATCCCTTGAAAAGAAGATAAGTTTTTACTTTATACCGCTTGAAAATATGGGGCTTACGGACGATTTATACATAAAAATGAACTCCAGGGGAAAACCTTTAACGCAATTCGAAGAGTTCAAGGGGGAATTCGAGAAAATAATTAAAACCAATATAGATGAAGAACACTCAAAAAAAATAAACTGCAAAATTGATAAAGAATGGTCGCAAATGTTATTTCCATTTCGTGATAAGGAAAAAAATATTATTGATTATGGCTTTATGCGTTATTTTCGTTTAATTGGTGATATCCTTTGCTATCAGGCAGGCATTAAGCCTGTGGAAGACGAATATAAGCTGGCAAATACGCTGTATGGGGAAGGCGGGTCGAAAGAGAATCTGGAATATCTGGAAAACTCTTTTGACTGTTGGTGCGGGTTTAAAATTACAGCTTTTTTCAATGAATTCTTTACAAAGGACACATATGAAAGCGGCAAAGTGAGATTATTTCGAAATGAAATCAACCTGTTCGGGGAATGCTGCATGAATCGTAACTTTCCATTAAACTATATGTTGCTGCTGTTTTCTATTATTACGTATCTTCAAAAAAAAGACAGTAACAAAATTTCAAAGGACGTATTTCGAAAAAGAATAAGGATTATAAGAAATTTAATTATGAATTCAGAGATTAGCGAAAATAGAATGAATAGGCTACTTTACGAAACTGAAGAGATAATCCTTGGTAGAAAGATTCCGGCTTCTGAACGCGGAAATCCCGGTTATAATGAGAAACAAAAGGAAGAGGAACGGGAAAAAATTGTATGGCTGGAAGATAATCCTGAAATGGAAGATGAGCTGTTTCATTTGGAGGATCACAACCTGTTAAGGGGCAGCGTCGCTGTCGTTGGACTTGAGAACAAAGATAATTTTGAGAAATTCAGCCTTCTGTTTGATTATGACAATAAACTGGTTGAGAGGGCTCTGCTTAGCCTTGGTGATTATACACAGTCAATTTACTATTCCAAAAAGTTTTTTACCGGATTGACAAATACTGGATATATTGATAATTGGATCAGATTATTCCATCATTCGGAGTGGAATGTGGGATTTGACAAGACAAAAACCATTATTAACAAGTTGCTGCGTTCAATCAATGACGATGAAAGCATTGAAGATGAGCTTAATAAAATAATCTCAGACTATTTAAATAATGAAGACACAATCAAAGACTGGCGGTATTATTTCGTAAAGTATCATAAATCCCTCAATGAATCAGGGGATGGATATTATGAAAAATTTGATAATACCTACGGATATGACATTATTAAACTTAATAGAATTCAACACAACGGAAAGAACTGGAATGTTTATCTNTATTTATTACAAAAAGAGGATAAANAAAACCTGGCATTAGGTGANTATTACTATTACTACAAACAAAATCTTAAAATAAAAAACACCGATATCGCAATAGACTGTACCCATGACAGGTATATTGTCTATAACGACGATGTGCAGACGGAGCACCAAATTAAACAATCGAATGGAATTGATATGGAGGACAGAATTGAAAGGGGAAAGGAAATCATTAAAAAGTTGAAGCCATGACATCGCCGTATAGTTCTTCCAGCCTTTTTCGTAAAAACCTGACCGCATAATGCTTGCGTGAGAGAACCGTATTGACAGGAGTATTGGTTTTCTCAGCGCCTGAATTTTAATCTTTCATTGTTCTTCTCCTATAGCTTATATGACGAATGAGGGGAGGAAATATTTTAACCAAAACTCTAATTTGTTGGGTAGTTTGTCATCGAAAAGCTGAATAAAACTTCGGCTAATGGGCGTGTAAGTGCCACCGGCGAAACCGTTTGGGGAACCCGGCACCGGAGCCCCCTGACTACTTATAACCTCAAGCACAGATTAATCAAGAAGGCTTAGTGTTTAAGTAGTCAGGCCGTTTCTCACTTTATCGGCAGCCCTGCGGGCTGCTTTTTCTACAGGTCTCCTTTGCCGGAGAGCCCAAAAGGGTTTCGCCGGTGGCACTTCCCCGCCCATTCAACGGGATTATTCAGATTAAAATCTGCCAACTACCCGACAAATTAATGTTTTTTACGTGGGGGAAGAGGGCATTTTCCTTATTTCGTAATAAAAGCATTAAGTAAAGGGTAATCGACCGGTTTTAACGGGTGAGATGCAGAATTTCTCTGCCTGAAAAATTTTAATTACTCCGTACCCGGTAGCGTCGCGTTACCTACCTTTCAGTACCACGGCTTTACCTGCTTTTAATTTCCAAAAGTCCTCGCATAAGAATAACCCATGTTTAAGAAGAAAAGCATTGGACCATATCGAGCAATTACCTGATAAGTATGACTCTCATTCGGTGAAAGCCCAGAATCGACAAACCAACACCCACCCCACCATTCAAATATAGAAGCTGGCATAGAATAAATGTGTTCATCGTCGCGGTACACATCATAATGAGAAATTGGGATTAAAGAAGTAGGCATACTTATAAAACTAGCAGTAGGAAAGGAAACTGGCCACTCAACTACGATTTCACTTGATGATATAGTGATTGTTCTCACACATGAGTAATCATAATCCAAACCCATATTTACTAACATCCCATCACCGTCTGTTTTCGCGGAAACCTGAGCGGATTGTGCACTTAACCCGGCGCTGTTGGATGATATAACATAGAAATAGTAGGTCGTATTTGCAGACAGACGGGAACTTACAAATTGCGTGTTCGGTGTTGCGCCTACACAGACAAAAGGACCGGAAGCACTTTCACTGCGATATACATAGTAGCTTGTTGCCCCATTTACTGGACTCCAACGAAGAGGAAGAGTGCTTGTTGAATAACTGATATCAACTGTTAAACCTGTTGGGGCAGCAGGTTTGGTAAGCGGAGCGATGGTAACACTTGCTCCCCCCAAGCCTTCTGTAGCGGAAGCAAAAACGTGTAAGGTCTGGGCAGTTTCCCTTACACTAACAGTTAAAAGACCGCTTTGGCTAATGCTGGTTCCGGTATCACCACCAATTACAAACCAGGTTAGGTTTTGAATAGGGTTACTGGTTCCGGTGATCATCACGTTAAACTGCTGAGAACCACCTCTCATAACAGAGACAGTAGACGGAGTGACGGTTAAAATGGGGTCTGGTCTGGTTGTTATAGAGACAGGTGAGGATTGAGAGCTTTCACCGGCGCTGTTGAATGAGGATACTTTGTAATAGTAAGTTGTGTTTGAAGTCAATCCTTCATTAGCAAGAACATTAATCGCATATGACTCTATCGGATAAAGCTGTGTTACCGTTTCTACTTTGCTAAAAGGGCCAAAAGAAGCTGTACCGCGATATACATAGTATCCTGTTGCACCGGAAACCGCAGACCAGTATAAAATTGTAGATGTAGGTGAATAGCTCCTTAAATTTGTGATTGTTGGAGCACCAGGTGAAGATTGAGGTGTAGTAGTTACTGAAACAGGAACGGACGGGGCGCTTTCACCGGCGCTGTTAAATGCAATAATCCTGTAATAAAAGGTATCATCTGGCCACGCATAGTTATCTGTATATGAAGTGGATGAAACAAATCCTTTGGAGAAAAAAGGCCCGGAAGAACCAGAAACGCTGTACTGCACCAAATAATCATCGGCTCCAGGAACCGCAGACCAGTTTATTGCGATATCCGTTAATGATAGCATTGAAGCGGTCACGTTTGATGGAGCAACAGGAACAGTAACTGGAATTGTAACTGTGGCGGTTCCAAATATGCTAGTGTCGAATGTTGAGATAGCTGTAACAAGTAAACTTCTGGCGGTTTCATTGGCTGATACGGTTAAAATGCCGTTTTGGTTGATGCTGGTTCCGCTTCCACCGCCAATAACTTCCCAAGTTACGGTTTGTGTTGGATTAACGTTTCCAATGATTGTAGCACTAAAAGACTGGGTTCTGCCTTTCTCGACAGTGGCACTTCCTGGGCTGATCCTTAAACTGTTAGTATCATCCCATACACCACTCCAAGTGGGAGGATTGGTGTTGCTGTTATAAAATAAATTATTATCAGGCCCACTGGTGGTTTCTTTACGTTTGCTACCGTATGAACTTTTTAAGGCAAGTACCGCATGGCCGCGGTTGCTTATTATATTTCCATTACTGTCCATTGCTGTATTGCCGTTAATCGGGTCGGTGTCATAACCTGTAATAGTTCCACCAGTTTTGATAAAAGTTCCAAGTACAAACACTCCGCCGCCACCGTAGTAAAAAGTGGTATTTCCTGTAATGGTCCCACCAGTCATGGTAAAGGTATCACCAATATCATGTACTTCCACCCCGCCACCTCCGTAGTAGGATGTATTTCCTGTAATGAGTCCGTTGTTCATGGTAAAGGAACCATTCCCCTTAACAGTTACCCCGCCGCCACCTCCTACACTACCTTCACTTCGGTAGGAGATATTATCGACGATAATACCTCCGTTCATGATAAAGGTTCCAAAAACCGCCACCCCACCAGGCCCTAAACTACTGGAGGTATTACCTGAGATAGTTCCACCGTTCATGGTAAAGATACTATTTTTTGCTACAAACACTCCACCAGCGGTGGAGATGCTGCCATTATTTTTAGTATTGTTATTTATAGTTGCACCGGTATTCATTACAAGTGTCCCGCCAGAATTCACATACACCAGTGATTGATTGTTATCACCTATACCTTGCAAGGTAATATTGTTGTCCAAAACCAGTGTAACGCTGGTACCTTCATAGGTATAAGAATTCACAGAAAACATAGGACCTGTTGCTGAAAGGCTGATGGTTTTATTCGATCCAACGCCCTTGAGGGTAATGGTAATATTACTCCTTTTACCGAAGGAAAGTATTTGAGGGGCTATACTCTCATCAGCCGTTACTTCAATGACATAGCTGGTGTCACTCTGCGCGTTATTTTGCAGCCAGGCAAGTTTATTCGCAAGACCGGTAATGGAATCAATAGACTCCACCACCACTGTTATTGCCGCTGATGTTTCTGTAATACTCTTTTTCCCGCCATCACTATTGTCAGAGATGGTGTTTGTAACCGTTACATAATAATAAAAAGTTCCGTCTGTTCCTGTAGGCGGGTTGTAACTTTTTGCATTTGAAGCCCCTTGAGCCTTTGACCCGCCATGGTTGGAATTTGTTGTGTTGCTATACCATTGATAGGACAGAGTTCCGCCCTGGGTATTTATGGAACCTTCGTTTGCGATATTCACGGCAATGGTCAGATTGCTGCCTTTATACACGCTTTCATTTGGGGAAACTTCCAATGATGGAGCAACAACATTTACCAAATTAGGTGAGGTTATCGTCACACTGGCTGTACCGTATATGCCGGTATTGGCTGTTGATGTAGCTTTCACAGTTAAACTGGCAGCGGTTTCATTTGAGCCTATTGCCAACAAACCGTCTGCGTTTATGCTGCTGCTTGAGCCGCCTGTAACCGACCAGGTTACGCCTTGAGAAGGGTTGTTGGTTCCAATTACAGTCGCGCTAAATTGTTGAACACCACCTTTTGAAACTACTGTTATATTAGGGCTTATATCAACTTCACTAACCGTAGGTACTGGTACTGTCACAATCGCCGTGCCACTGATACCGGTATTGACTGTTGATGTGGCCTTTACGGTCAAACTGGCTGCGGTTTCATTTGAACCTACTGCCAACAAACCGTCTGTACTTATGTTGCTGTTTGAGCCGCCTGTAACCGACCATGTTACGGTTTGAGCGGGGTTGTTAGTTCCGTTGACTACTGCGTTAAATTGTTGTGTATTTCCTCTGGCGACCGTTACTGCGGAAGGACTTACTGTAACACTGCTTACTGTTGCGGCAGGTTGCTGTGTATTCCCGCCATTGGAATTAGTGCCGCCGTTGCCGGAGGCCCCACCGCTTCCACCTCCAGAGCTACCCCCACTACCGGAGCTACCTCCACCACCGGAGCCGCCTCCACCACCGGAGCCGCCTCCACCACCTGAGCCGCCGGAACTAAAGGAGCCGGGACCTTGTTCGGTGGAGCCGTCGTTAAAGGTGATGGTTCCGGTAATGTTGGTTATATTGGTATTGCCGATGGTCAACGTAAAGGTTTTGGCATTTTCAGCTTTAGGAAGAAGTGAAAGAATGTTTGCATTGATGGATTCAACTGTACCACCACTGATCTTTTCCGTACCAGCCCTTTTAAGCGTCAGAATATAGACATCGCCCACAGCGGCCCTGGCCGAACGCGGGGTAATGACAAGCGTGTAGGAAGCGCCGCTTTTTATTCCGGTGTAGGTGGTTGAAAGTAGCTCAACGCCGCCTGGGGTACCGGGATTGTCAGGATCACTAGAAACGGCTGGGTTTTTACAAGCAATGAAGATAATGGCAAGGACTAAAATCGCAAGAAAACAACGCTTTTTCATAAAGTGACTCCAAATTGACTTAATCAACCTGCATAAACCCTTTGAAATGAAGCATCTCATCCAATACGGATTGGTATAATACCATCCTATATGATGTTTGTTTATCTGTCAACCAAGGAAGATGATATTTCTATCATTCTGTGTGGATAGGTTATGGATGAAGCCGCAGTTCGTGCTATTTTGGCATTGAATATTAAGACACTACGCAGCCGTAGAAATTGGTCGCAGGCTGATTTAGCGGAAAAATCCGGGCTTTCAATTGTCTATTTAAGCGATATTGAACGTGGTAACAAATGGCCGTATCTGGATACCATGGTAAAATTAGCTAATGCGTTAAAAATAGAAGTCTACGAGCTACTCAAACCTGAAAACGTTCCCCCGCCTACAGTTATGGCCATTCTGGATAAATACTCTGAGGAAGTGACTGCTATTATAGCCAAGACCTTAGAGATTACCGAGAAAAATGCCTTGCAGTCTTTATCAACTTTGCGAGACAAATATTTGGCAGATGAAGGAAATCAGAAATGAAATAGGTATAATTTATGTTCCGACGGCCGCAGGATACAGATCCTTGTAGAAAACATAGGTCCAGTATGTCGGCTTTGGGATCATCCCGTTCGCTAATAAACCGAAGCAGCCTGAAAACGGCGTGAAGGACACGCCCGATTCCTCAAATACGTCGCTGAAGGTCCAATACGATCCTCCGGTATGGTAGCCTGCAAGCGGCTAAATCCCAAGCCTATCGCACCCAAACTGCGCTACTTTTCTTACCCGCGTATCCTCATGGCTACAGCCCTTCTTAATCAGCGAATAGTATTTGCTGTCCCCGGAATTTATCATGCTGCCCAATGCGTTGCATTTCCAGCGCCACATTCCCTCTTTGCCTATGTACCAGAACCGGGGGTTGACGACATTCTGGTATGCGTCTTCGTCCATTTCCAATATGTGCTCAGGGCTGAGGTATTCCTCGAACTCCGACAGCAGCGGGAATTCCCCCGTTTCCGAAAACCTGTTCTTGTTCAGGGGGCACGCATCCTGGCAGGCGTCGCACCCGTATAGCCATGTCCCCATCTGCGCCCTTGTGCTTTCATCCGGTGCATCCTCTTTAGCGAAGCATTGAAGCTGGGTAACGCATTTGCCCCTGTCCATTGAAAAGCAGCCCGACAAGGCTTTAGTCGGGCACGCTTGCATGCACTTCCCGCAGTTGTCATTGCAGGCGGGCAAGTGTATGTTTTTTTCGACAGTATCAGCTCAGGGCTGAGGTATTCC
>JGI24698J34947_10000038_pt1 | contig 37160 bp, 46 predicted proteins | sample TergutMp193P3_FD_34947 | JGI IMG/M metagenome (IMG submission 34947) | reverse complement strand
ATAAGTAGATTAACACATTGGGGAGTTTCCAGAGCGGTCAAATGGGGCAGACTGTAAATCTGTTGGCTCAGCCTTCGAAGGTTCGAATCCTCCACTCCCCAGAATGAGCTAAATCCTTATGTTATAAGGAATTAGCTTATAAAATAGAACTACCAGAAAACTGGCGTTCAACTAAATTCTTTAAACTATGAGCAAAGGGTATGAGCAAAAGCTTTACTCTCTGCACAGGAGGAGTTTGTTGTGCGTCAGTATTACCTTCATACCAGGAATCATATCTTTTACGTCCAATTTACCGACCCGGTTACCAAGAAACGGCTTCCGGCTATCTCTACAGGCAAGAGCAACCGCGATGACGCTGTTATGGTTGTTGCGCTTTGGTTAAAAGACGGCATCCCTCAACGGCAAGTTAAAAAACCTCACCGAACCATAGAAGCCTTAATTAACACCAATCAACTGTTCTTAGCTTTAAAAAACATTGAGCTTTCGGCACAAGATGTAATCAAAATTGAAAAAATTCTCAAAGACCGGGGCTTGGTGGAGACTATTATTAAGAAGAGTTCCAAAGAGGCGGAGTCGGTCATTGATTATCTCATGCGATTCTGGGATTATGACCAATCTCCCTATATCGCCGACAAGCGTTCTCATGGCGTTAAACTTGGCAGGACATATGCCAAATGCTGTTTATCACGGGTCAATCTCTATTGGGTTCCGTACTTTCAAGGAAAAAAAATAGGCGAAGTCACCAGACAGGGTCTTAAAGACTTTTCCATAGCCATAGCGAAAAAACACCCTAATCTCTCCTCTATGACGCTCCGTCAAATCATGCTGGTTGGAGTTACAGCTTTTCGATGGGCTTTTGCCAATGAGCTTATACCAGCCGATCCATCTATTGGCTTAACCGGCTACTCTACAAAACCAAAGAAGCGCGGAGTTCTTTCCCCTCAAGAGGCGGAAGATTTGTTCAAACTGGAGTGGAAAGACAAGCGGTCTTTGCTGATAAACCTTGTTGCAATGACTACAGGTTTGCGTATCGGAGAGATTTTAGCTATAAAGGCTGAGAATATAGGAGAGAAAAACCTGATTGTTGAAAGCTCTTTTTCAAAATTAGACGGGTTAAAATCCACCAAGACCGATGAGGAACGTGTGGTTCCTATTATTCCGGAAATCCGAGATGCAATGTTGGAACGAGCAAGACTAAACCCGCACGGTAATGGTTATGTGTTCTGGGGTGAAACAAAAGAGCGTCCATGCGGCATGTATACTCCCGGCGCCGAATTGAAAAAATTGCTTTTTCTAATTCGTGCAGGGGAAAACCCTACCGATGAAAAGAAGAAGGAAGTTGAAGAATACTGGAAAAAGCGCAACGTCGTTTTTCATAGCTGGAGGCATTTTTACGCAGCTCGTATGACCGACAAGCTGGAAGCCAGAAAGGTTATGCTTGCTACCGGGCATAAAACAGAATCTGTTTTTAAAGGCTACTCTGGCCATGCTCTTGATAGCGACTTGAACGATGTAGCAGCGACTACCGAGCAAGTTTTTAGCAAACTCTTGCCGAAAGATATTTCTGGAGTATGAGAAAACTTAAGACAGCACGGTCAAACTTTCTATGGTTTTTTCCTCATAACAAATCTCCTTTTAATCTACCGCTTTAAAATTATAAAGCGGCTTGAGCCGGTGTGTTACTTCCAATGTTTCCTCAACATAATCCAGCACGTCCTTTGCCTTTTTATAAGCCATTGGACTTTCTTCCAGCGTGTCTTTGCAGATAACGCTCGACCAAATCCCCTTCATCTGTTTCCGGTACTCGTCAAGCGAAAGGCTTTTCGCATCTGTACGAGCTTTTTTGCGGCCTGAACCATGAGGCGCGGAATAATTCCATTCAAGGTTTCCTTTTCCCTTTGCCAATACCGCTCCTTCAGACATTGAAAACGGAATGATCAACGGTTCCCCATTCTTCGCTGAAATCGCGCCCTTGCGTATAATCTTTTCTTCGGTATCAATATAATTATGCGGGCAATCACGGTATCCTGTTTCCCGAATATCAACATCAAAAAAGCCTTTGGCTATAGTTTGTGCCATTAACGAGCGGTTTACACATGCATAATGCTGAACAAACCGCATGTCGCTTAAATAATCAGCGGCATAAGACCCTGACAAATATTTTATAGGGCTTTCAGCTTCTGTTTCGCGCAGGGCCAGTATCTCATGGTATTCAGCAGTATTAGCCCCAAAATTACGCGAGCCTGAATGAATCAACAGCCAGCGGTTATGCCCCTCGTCAGAATCAATCTCGATGAAATGATTGCCGCCTCCAAGAGTGCCAAGTGATGCAAAAACTCTGGCAGGGTTTTTGCCCTGTTTTTCGCAAAGCCTGCGAATTTCATCCTTGAAGTTTCCTGACAGTGCATAATCTGAAATACCGGAGTTTTTAGAAGCAAAAACATTCATTTCTTCAAAATCCTCATGGAGCGAATCCCTTACCGACTGGCCGGAAGGGATTTTTTTTCTTATAAACTTATCCAGCTTATCAAAAGAAAGTTTCCCTTTTCCGAGATTACAGGCGCATATTCCGCATCCTATATCCAGCCCAATATAAGAAGGAATGATGAGTGAATCGTAAGTAGCGGTCCAGCCTATCACGGTGCTTTTGCCTAAATGGACATCGGGCATTATCCTCACCTTTGTCCCGGCAAATGCAGGATGATCAAGATACTGCCTTACTTTATTTTCACACGGAGCTTCTATGGCCTTTGCATAGACCAGAGCTTCATTATGCTTCCCCTTAACCGGGATTGCTTTAATCGTTGTTTCTGTCATTTTTGTTCCTTCTAATAAGTTTTGTTGTTTCACCGTCGTATACACGCACCGGGTTTCCCCTCTCAAGCTCCCAATGGCTGTGGCGTAAATCAGAGCGGTTCCGTTGATCTTTTTCTTCCTTCTCCTTAACAAACAGGGAAGCCAGCTTTTCAAGCGCCAGCTTTTTGTTCATTAGCTGAGACCGTTCACCCTTTGCGGTTGCGCTTTTTCCGGTTGGGATATGGACTGCCCAGACAGCGCTTTCAGTTTTGTTGACATATTGGCCTCCCGGCCCTCCGGCTCTCGCTGTTTCAAACCGCACATCTGAAAGAGAAAACTCAGAATTACCCTCTGGTGTAAAATAAGTCTTTACGGAAACAAACCAGTTCTTCCTTTTATGGTGGGGACGGTATGAACTTTTCCATATCCATTGAATAATGCCAACCCATGACTGGGCAAAGTTTTCTGCCTCGTCTCCTTCAAGGGCAATCAAGGCTGACCTGATATTTCCGTTTATCTGAGTTGGCTCGTTTTCAACTACTTCCGCTTTTATACCTTTATCCGGCAGGTTTTTGATTTCCTGCAGCAATGCCTTGATCGTTAAAGAAGCGGCATAAGCGCATTCTTCGGGGCCGTTCCCCGCAGAGATGCTTAACCAAATTGTACTCAAAAAAATCTCCTGACATAGTTCTGTTGCCCCGCATCTTTTTCATAATGTTATTATGAGAATTATGCAGGCACAGGTAGAGAATCAAGGCCGTGTGTATATAATCACGGTCACTACAGTAATGAGAACCTCGCAGGATTGGTAATAATGGGTAAGCCTATTTAATGAAGGGTGTCTTTACCTTATACCGGAGGCTCCTGTCTTTTGGGTTTGGTTAGATCGGTTAATTTTTACAGTCATCTTTGCGCCTCCTATGGTAAAAGTTTATATTGAAAATATATATCAAAAACTACTTTTTGTCAAGAGCAGGAGAAAAATATTTGGAAAATTTATTGATTTTTTATCTCTTTGCTTGGCTACAGGGAGGTTCATTTTATCATGATTTTATTATCTTTTTATTTGCTTTGAAAGAACTTGACACCAGGCGATTGCGGCGAATTTCCATTTGTCATCCACAGCAACGCTTTTATCATTATTTTTTTAAATAAAAAGATACAATAAAATACAAAACAAAATATAAAAAAACAGACTGATTAGGTCGCTCATTATTCTGTACGATGATTAAAGTTACTACTTATTATTCAAATTCCTCCAGTTCTGTACACAAAGTTACAAAATCATCATATACGGTAATTGTTTGAAGGAAATTAAAATCAAGAATAAAACCGGAAGCCTTATGCCGTAAAAAATCCGCATCCCAAAACGGCGCTATGGTAAACCCTTCCTTGTAATGATATTTACACGGCTCATATTTTTCCAAATTATTACGAAAGTATTTTTCTTTCCCTGCACATAGCTTATTGAACCTAAATAGCAGCCCAATTATGTCAGATTTTTCATAAAATACATTCTTAAAAATGAGATGCTTATGGGAATTCTCTCCATGAGAATACCATGCGTTGTTTTCATGTATCAAACTATGTTTCTTAATAAAATTTTCTTTGTCTCTTTCAATTATTATTTCCACTATCATTCTAGTCTTATTTCCTTCGCTGAGTAATGGCGTAATAGCTGAAAGCTTGGAGCGTGGGTGGAAGACTTCCCTCCATTATTCATTGATTACTGTTAAATTAAACTTTTTCAATTATTTAATTTTCTTTCTTTTTGACCCTCTTGCTCCGGGGACTTTGGCGGCATTTTTACGTTTTCCTGCTAGTGTTTTTATTTTGCCTTTTACTTTTGTTTTAATTTTACCAGCGGGTTTCTGTATCTTTTTTATGCTGTTTAGCTGTTTGGTATAAGTTTTGTTTTTAGCTAGTTCATTAACAATTGACTTATACGTTAGATTTACAAAATAGTCAGGAGAATAACCAAAATATTTACCCAGCTTTAGGGCTATAGGTACTCGAAATTTACTCTTACCGCTTAAAATTTTACGGATTGTTTGATAATCAATGTGAGTGTCTTTTGAAAGTAAAAACGGGTTGATTTGGTATTCGTCAATCAGCGATTGAAGAACAGTTGCTGGTGTTTGGTCTTTTTTTGACATGATAGCTCCTTTCCTTAAACGATAATTTTTAAAGTCTTATTCCTTTTTCGCCATATCTAGCGATAAAGCCTATTTTTTTCTTTTTGTAGTTTTTGTTGCCTTTACTGGCTGTGCTGGTCTTTTCTTTTCTACACGGTCAAGTGCATTTGCTGGGAAAGTACCTTCCTGATATTCATTCTGGCTGGAAAACCATGCTGTAGTAATAATTTTTGTTTCTTCATTGATAGTTTTTACTACCATTTCAGGGCTTTTTATTAGCGCCGATACGCTTACTAAATCCCCAATCAGTCTTTCTGTCGCTCTTACACTCATATTTATCTCCTATCTAATAGTATCATATCTTTTGGAAAATAGCTATATTAATTCTGTGTCAGTAACGTCAAGGAAAACTGGATAGAAATTACTATAGCTACTTTTCAGGAACGCTATATTTGGTATATAATCTATATAAGTTGTCTATCACCAAAATAAAAAGGGGTAAATCATGGCAAAAACCAAAACAGCTATTAAAGAGAAAGTAAAACCAGCAACCGGAAAGAAAGCTACCGCGCAGCGTGCAAAACCTGTAGCGCAAGCAAAGGCTAAACCAAAGGTAACAAAAGCAAAGCCAAAAACAAAAGCGGCGGTAAAAGCAAAATAATGCAATAGTGCCTGATACTACCGTGTAGGGTAAACAGTAACAGGCACTATTTTGCGTCTTTAGTTTTAATCTTCTTTTTTATAGTTTACATAAACTTCTCCTTTATCTTAATCTATTTTGATGATATATTCTCTATAAAAAAGGATTTACCATATGTTTATCAAGTTCAAAGGATTTTTGATCCCTCGTTTTATTGCTTGTATGATTTATGAAAGACTCATTGTTTTTAATGGAACCGGAATAAGCGCTTCGACATTCTCTGGAAATAGCCTTTGCAGAAGCAAACGATCAGAAATAAAACAAAAAAAGGAATATCATGTCAGAAAAAGTCAAACTGGAAAGGATTCGTAGGTGTCCCCCTATATCGTACACCACTGGAGATGCGCAAGATTGGACCTATGAATATACATGGGAAGATTTTGAAGCAATGCTTATGGGATACAAAGGGGCTGGTGATTCTGCTTCTAAAGCTCACAATGCAATTTATTTCTACTTTGATGACCACCCAGAAAAACTGTTTAAAGATGGAGTTTACCTAGGTAAAGGTTATACCACCGAACAGGTTAAATCAATGACCGGTTATCCTAAAAAAAATGATTAAATTGCAGATTGCATGGGTTTGTATCAGCAGAAAAAAAGGAGGGAGTTTAAACTCCCTCCTTTTTTTTTCTACATATTTAGTATATTTTACTTATATATTATCCTTATAGCAAGATAAAGGAGTTTTATGATGAATAAACAGGCTGAACTTATAATGGAAGAACAAGCAGAACTTACTAAAAAGAATTTCTTTGATAAGTTTAAACCGTTATCTGATACTAAAGTTTTTACAAACGATGGCAATGAGATCAAGTCAGAAGCTGTACTTGCTCTTATTAAAGAGCTCAAACAGTTCATTACAAAGAATGATGTTGACGGTTTTTGGAATTTTATGCAAGATAAATCCAAAAGAACACATCTTTCTATTGAAGAAAAACAATTTTTACAAAAAACTGTTGTAATTGAAGAAGGATATTCTGTCATTGAAATCCTTGCTCTCATTGATGATTTAAAAGAAAATGCTTAAATAAAGGAGGGGGATATAATCCCCTCCCTTTATTTTTTATATAACCGTAATCTTACAGTAGCAGGGTCCATCATTCCCAATCATCGTTCCCCCATTCGGAGCGGGCATCGAAGCATTCCCTGCGATCATCTGTGTCTCTGTAAAGACGATCCCACTGTAATGATTGGGCTGTCCGGTATGGACGGTACTGTTCTGATCACGGATCGCATTACAGCCGGGGTGTCCACTGATGAAAGAAGAACCTCCTCCCGCTCCAGCATCTACAGTTGGGGCGGCAGAACCATAATATCCCCCGGCTCCCCCTGCCCCATCATTGTTGACTTTCGTTCTGTTATCCCCGTAGCCAAACGCATACCCAGTGGTTTAGGTCGCACCGACTGAACCACCAGGTGTGTTTCCTTGTTTGTTTGTGTATTTATTCATCCAGTAAATACCAATATAAACTTTTTAAGGTTTTTATCTTGTGGCGTTTACTGATAGTTACGGGCGATAAATAGAGTTTCATGAATAATTCCATTACTTTGTCGATATTTCTATCTTTCATCTCCTTTTTTGCAAGATAAAGAGATTTTTTTATCGGGATAAGTTCTATCAATCGAAGCATCTTATTTCTGTGTTTTATCTTTTGGATATTTTCTTTAATGAGCTTTACAGCGTCTTTCTTCTTATAATATTCCCCGAATGGAACTATGTTTGTGAAAGTCTCTAAAAAAATATCTTTGCTATTCAAGGTCAGGTTTTTTATCTTTTTTGCTGTAACGGTTTCTTTTGTGTATTTACGGATGGCTTTTGAATTTTTTAAGCGAACTTCAACGCGGAGGATCCCCGTTGCTTCTTTTTGCTTGGCCACAGCTTCTTTATCATAAGCCGTAAACTCAATACCATTTGAATTACCTTTTAAGTCAAAACTATTATCTTGATCAATCTGATCATTATATTTACTGTACTTAGGCGCAAACCCCTTAACTTTTCCAATATTATGCAAGACTTTTATATATGCAGACACATATTCCCTATCATCAACATCAATATTTACTGTAAAATCAATACGGGTCAGTTTGAAGTCGTTCAAATTATATTTGGAATTAAAGTAATTTTCAATATTTTCATTAAGTTTTCGTAACAGTTTTGATATGTTGTCCTCATTCGGCTTCCATAGTTTCTTAATATCATCTCCCCCAAGCATCCTTGTTGGGTTCACAATAAATTTGATTTTTTTCTTGTAAATACTGTCATGGTACTCAATCTTTATTCCGTGGTTTTTTAGAGCGTGATCATTAGATACATCACCTTTAGGATATACCTGATATTTTCCTTTTGCCTTATCGTATGCTTTGTTCTTTAATTTTATAAATTTATCCGTGTCAAGATTAAGAGTAATCTCGAATGTATGCGGTGAGTAAATCATATCTATTCCTCCGATATATATTGCATGAATTTCTTACTACTTTCTTACCAGAACTTATTCTGATCATAGCATTTATCTGCATAGTAAGTTATTAATCATTCATCCCAGTAACTTTTTATTGTTATTTTTATCTTACTAATATGTTATATAACCTTATATTAATCAAAATTAAATTAAATAAATATAAAACTATTAAGAAATTATTTTGAAATTAAGAAAAAAGACTCCAGTAAAATCAATCGAGATATTTAAGTTATATTTAAGCCGCTTTTAAATAGAATATTGTGGGTGCTAAAAAACCTTTTATTGAAATAGATTTTAAGAACGGCACTCAAAACCGGTTCGCTGATAAAGATTTTTATTCCTATCGGCATAAAGCGTAGCGTCTTCTACTCGAATACCAATATGTTTTTCTTCATAAAAACCGTACAAAAAAGTCGAAAGCTCAAATACTTCACGAAATGACGGCTGTGGAGCGACAACAAAAGGCAGAATATCGCCCGGTTCATATCCTGCCTTTTCTAGAAACTGATATACGTTGATCGTCGAACTTTCGGTTCTCTGGCTCTGCGATGCAGAGACAAAACCTCTTATTTAATGTTATACTTTTTCAATCTATTGGCAATAAATTGTAGCTACTATTGCAGACTTTTTTCCTTAATATCAATATAATGAACAATGAAAACGTATAAAAGGATTATACTGTACCCTCTCACCAATAATTGAAAGAGGTTAAAATAATCCGCTAATACAGGTATTATTACAGATAGATTATACGATATTTTGGAGTTTAAAATGCTTAAAATAGTAACAATTGATTCGGGGATAATCGAACCTATTCCGGGAACGTCAGACTCTTTTAACGACGGAACCACTTTAACAAAAAAGACCCGGCTTATTGTGGACGGAAATAATATAACCCGCATTTATGATGACGGCATATTTGATAAAGAATTACATAATCATCGTCTCAAACTCAATGATAATTCTAACTATCAGGAACGTCCTCTTTTGAAAGCAGAATACATCCTTATCAAGCTCAGAAGTAAAATTGCCGAAGTTATTCAGTCGTATAAGCTATCAAATTGTTTTTTAAAAAGGCATTCGCAAACGATTTTCAGGAAAAGCCACATCTCTGACTATGACTTAATGGATCTACACGCTTACCTTGCAAAGCGTATCCTTCCTAAAGTAATAGCATACAAGAAAGAATATCTTGCCCGCGGGGGAGGCGAGTTTCCAGATCGTTTGTTTCAGGATGTGCAAAGCTCCGATAGCGTCGCGCTTGTTCTTTCGGATACCGGGGAACTAACTGAAGAAGAAAAGGCTTGGGTAGGGGTCATGGATGAAATCATATTTGCCATGCGCTGGCTTCTCGAATCTGGTCATCCTATGGCTAAGGAAGATTTCTACAATGAATATTACGGCGCATTTGTGCCGTATGAAGACAACAAAGATAAATATTTTGAACAGATTTCAACTGCGGAAAAGCGGGCGCAAAAAGGGTTTGAGCTTTTCGGCAAGTTCTTTACAAGTTTTTGGTATTAATTGATAATTCTTTGAGTAATCTCCTAAATACTCCACGCAAAACGATTTTTTTAACTAAAGCGGCTTTACCTCTCCAGCACCTGTAATACTAATATTTCTTTTTGGGTTTCCTTTATAAAAAATATCACCTTTTCCAAATATTTTCCCATCTACGCTATTCGTTACCCATATTTTTATTACCCCCATTCCAGAAATGGTTGCATCAACATTTTCTGCTTGATAATCTTCTGTACTGATGTATCCATTGCCACAAAGGTTAATTTTTAATTTTGGAACAATTCTGCCCTTAATGTTTATACCCCCAGATCCAGATAAAATTACATCAACATCTTCTGCTTGACAATTATCAATGCAGATGTTTCCTTTACCAGAAAGGTTTATTTTCAGCTTTGAAGCAGTTACATTTTTAATATTTAAATTTCCAAACCCATAAAGAATTAAATCGACATTTTTACCATAAAAATAATCCTCATTAATGTCTTTACTTTTTGAAAGATCTATTTCAATTTTATTTATGTTTTCCATATTATCCTTTAAAAATTCATATACATATCATTATTACCTATTATTTATTTTAATGAACAATTAAATAATAAATAACATATCCCCAACAAAATAACCCATGTAATATTGCCCAAAATATAGACTTCCATGCGGTATAAGAAATTATCATGGCTAAACATGAACCAAAAGATATTCCTGCTTTTGCAGAATTTAATGCAAAATTTTTATTATCTGACATATTCACTCCATATCTTCAAATGATTCATTGATCACTTGTAACGGATGCATTAAGTCAATCTCGCCAATCGTGGCGATTTGATATTCCTCAAGTTTATCAAGTTCTCCTTGAGACCAGCCACTGTTAATAAGCAACTGTCTTCCCCTTTCATACCATTTTTTATGGGTTGATTCTGAGATCATTTTTTATCCTCCTTAAGATATCTTTTTCTTATATCCTGGATCGCTCTGTTAAGTAATTTTTTGTCTTTTGGGGTTAAATCTTTTTTACCTTTAACCCTCCCATTATTCAATGATACTAGTTTAGTATACTATACAATATATAAAAGTCAATATAATTTTTCGTAAATTATATTCAAATAATGTAAACTAATAAAAATATTGTAAATAACGTAATAAATATACCAATTTATACTATAGATAATTTATACGCCTCAGCTAAATTCAGATTCACCTTTCATAGACACTATGCATTATAAAAAAAAAGGTAAGTAGAATTAACTCCCTCCCTTTTTTTCATTTTTCTAAAGTGACAGCATGGAGATAGTAAGCAAAGGAACAATCATCATAACCTTTCTTACAAAGGTGATTAATGGTATCTTGAAGGTTACGCTTCCCTCTGATGACAGCATAAAACCAATCAGGGAAATCTTTAACCGCAGAAGGATCGTAGATTTGCTCTTTATCATACCCGAAACAACCGTCGCTCATCATTAAGACCGCTTGAAGGTCGCTTGCGGGAAAAACAGCTACCGCCATATAATTGAGTGACAGTTCCAGATCCATTGCGGAAAAAGTACCTTCCTCTGCGCCATCGTTTCCGTCGATAACATTGATCCCTTCTTTGGATTTGCGTTTGATCCAAATTGGTGAATCACCAATAGCAGCCGCCAGCACTTTATCAGCCCCAACAATAACAAACGAAAGGGTACAATGGAGCTGCTCTATACCAGTCCCGATTCTTTTTGCGTACTCTTTCGCTTCCGTTTCCATTTGAAGAAGGATTGAGAAAAAGTTTTGAGCAAAAGTCCTTCCTTCATCTGCTTCCGCCCATATAAGTTCTCCCTCGTCATCAAAGCCTTGGGCATCGAGCAGCTTGTAAATAGCATTGGCCTTCTCCAAGATGTAATCAATTACAAATAAAGCGCCGAGGTCAGTGTACTGATACGAACCCATTCCATCACTGAGAATGATAATTTTAAGCTCATTCTTTTCAACCGCAACCGCTCTGTCTTGGCAGAGTATCTTTTTTTTCAGATGAGTTTTTCCAACCTGATAAATGGAACCTATTTGAATCGCCTCCATATTATCTCCTTTTTCCTTTTGTTATGGATTAACTACTGTGTCAATATCCACAATTACGTTAAATACAGTTAACCCTTTTTCAGTTATTACTGTATTCTCCAACATGGTAAATTCATCACCAGTAAGTTTCGTTATTTCGGGATTTTTACAATACCAATCCCATAATCTGTCGACATCCTTTTGCTCCATAAACTGTTTAAATTCTTTAACAATTTTAAGAACCGCTTCCGACGTTACAACAGCTCCACTTTCCACCAAAACTTCCGTAGTTGATACCGGTTTATATATCTCAAAGAAATTCCCCCTTGTCGGTTTAATCCAATCAGGTCCAAAAAGTTCAACCTGCCGAGCTTCTCTCTTTTCTTTACTTTCCATGACTATTCTCTCCTTTCGTTAAAAACGGATCGTTTCATGATACGGTGGGATCTCTTGATTGAAACAAACAAATTGGGGTTCTTGAAGAAGCTTTGAATCGGGTTTACAACCTTCAGGAAAAGACTTATCATAATCAGGATGATCTGTAAACCCACATTCATAATTCCATAAATAAATTGCAAATTCCCAATACGATTGAAAATCACCACGTTCTTTTTTGTCTTTCTTTGTTAAAGGACTTCTAAGAAGTTTTTCTACTTCTTTTAATTGCCATGTTTTGATCTCCCACAAACTCTTCCCCGGTGTCTTATGATCAAAATATCTTGTCTCTTTAAAGGAAAGCCTGATGATCTTCGTAGCAACTTCATAGTTTTGATAGTTACAAATTTTAAAATAAGCATCGTTGCATCTACTTTCCAGATGGACAGCTATCATAAAATTACCATCCAAATTCCTTTTAACAGTGGCCATCCCAGTTAAATCTTCATAAATAATTTTACCAGGATCTGTAAATGGAAGTGAAAACCATTTAGGTCCTCTCTTCTCTCCAAAATCTTCTTGTTTTTTCATTATAACCTTTTCCTCTTAGTAATAAAATTATAAAGAAGGGACTTGCTCTCTTCTTTATTTACCTTGCATTTTACGGGCGTCCTTCGGTAACAGCTCAAAAATCTTTTTTAGAAAACCATGGATACGCTGTCTCAATTATAGCATCTGTGAAGTTATACCAAAAATGGATTGTTAAATCTGCACCGGTGCCGCTGTACATTGCTGAAGCATACGAGTTTTGACTGATAGCATTGTTAACGTCTCTAATGGTTGGATTCTTTCGAGCATCAATCTTTAGAGCATCTATATAAGCTTCCTTAATCGCTTTATAAATCTGCTGTCGAGACATTCGTCTAGGGAAATGATTTTTCTCATCAAGTTTTACAAAATGATCAACGATCTCTTCTTCAACTCTTGTTAAGGAAGCTCCTGTCTTTACCTTATCTAAAGTACTTTCCCTAAGTTTTGATGGGTTGAGACCTAATTCTTTTGCTTTCCAATCAAATGAACTAGTTTTAGATGCAATTAGGTCACCGATTCTTCCAGCAAGCGTATGATTATTCATGATGTGATCCATTACTTCTCCATTAAAATCAAGAAAGCTTTCCTTCCATGCCGGTAGATTACTTTGAACAGTTTCATCGTCATACCAATCATCAATCGGGAGATATTTTTCATTTGCTTCTTGAATAAGAAGATTATGAAAGAGACCTTTTTTATTAATTCATCATCAGATAATTCTCTTAGATCAATATTCTGTTTGTCCATAACAGACTCCTTTCTTTTATTTGTCTATAAAAATAATATATAAGCATCTTGAAAAAATGGAACAGCAAAATGGTAAGACAAAAAAATTAAGTTGGAGGTGTAATACCTCCGACTTAATTATCCCTACTTTAATTTTGAATAGTCAGGCATTTCCATGCTACCAGACAAATCTCTGTTGGGATCGTTCGCCTCGTTCGCATATTTATTATTCCACTTATCTATCCACCCGTCTTCTGTCCAGCCATACGCCGCCAAAACCAACCTCGCCATAGCTCTCCTAGCATGGTTAAAGCGCCTGTCGTTAGTTTTTTCGTAATGGTTTTCATCATGCACGATTCCAGCGCACCTGCTTATAAAACCGCCGCCGCCATCGCTCAACTGCATCTGTACTGTCTCTATATCCCTTCCGGTTTCGTTTGCCAGAAACTGAACATGGTGTATAGTCAGCTTACCAGCTACCCAGGGCATCAGTGCCTTGCCTTGTTTTACCTCTTCTTTTTCTTCCTGAGTAAGCTGGTTTTCCGCACGTTGGTATTCAGGAATTGAGCAGCCATGAGAAAATGTTGGTAAATGATTTTCCAGCATATGTTCCGCCATTATCCGGCATTGCATGGTCAGAAGTTCAGGAAGGTAGATTTCGCCATTCATATATAAACTGACGTAATGCAATATCCGCTGCTTTCCTTCCAGCTTTCCCCGGTAGTATTCAAACTCATCGATACATTCCGCATGTTCGCCATAAAGAATCCCAGTAGTGTCATCCGCGAATAATCCCCAGCGGATCATGTCTGATCCATCCCAATTCTGTATGCGATATTCCAGTTCTCTCTCGATAGAAGGGTCTTCCAACACGAAACTATAATCGAATCCCCGTTCATTAAGTGAAGGAATCGTCAGAAGATCGCCGCGCTTAAAAGGTATGGGAATATCAATATAAAACGATTGATCAAAGTCGATTAGCTCTCGCTTATCAGAATCATCTTTATAGAAGCAGCCCCATTCAGAAAGAGAAAGAATATTACCATCGTAATCCAGATACACCTCAATCTCACCGACTTCTTCCATTCTTCTCTTTGTTATTTTTATTTTTGGAGCTTCAATGCGTTCCCAACTGACTGATACATCAGCCCATACCTTATCAAAACTCGTAAAAACTGAATCAGAACGCTTATACTCACCACTCCACCAAACCAGATGCTCATAAAATGCACCTGCTTCCGGCGTTTTGAACAGCGCAAGCAAACGTTCTTCATATTCAATCACTTCGATAAGTTTTTGATGAAGGCTTTCAAAACTTTTTTCGAGCCTATTCGCCGGCGTCGGCATATCTGGGTACTCCGTGATCAGTTCGCGCCAAGCAGCGTGTTTTTCAAACAGTGTCCGGTTGCTACGCGCTATAATGACTGCCATTTCAAATGGCGTCCAAACCTTGGCGATTTCACGGCAATGCGCCGCAATATCACGTGACTTGAAATAGTCGTAAATGTCCATCTCGTGTCTCTCCTTTTTTTCTAGTAGTTAATCCATTAGACCCTCAAGCCTGCGGCTCACTTCCTCTCGTAGCGCATCGGGGACGAATTGAAGCGCCTCGCCATCCTGCTTGACTGCTTCTAGGCAGAGTTCCACCGTCTTGAGCTCCTTCGGTACATACCCAAACGCATAACAGTTCTCCTTCATTGCTTCAATACAAAGCTCCTTTGTTATGAGTTCTTTCGGTACATATTTAAGCGTTGACCCGTCTTGCTTCACCGCTTCAAGACAGAGTTCTACTGTTCTATGTTTCTCAGGCACGTATTTAAGCGCTCCATATTCACAATCTTTTCGTTTTACTGCCGCCATGCAGACTTCTAGTGTCTTGAATTTTTCAGGCACGTATTCTAGCGCTCCATGTTCATCGCAGTCTTGCTTCACCGCTTCAAGACACATCTCCTCCGTCATAATTTCTTCTGGCACATTCTTAATTGCCCAGCCACAATCTTTGACTGCGATAAGACACATTTCCGGTGTCTTGAACGCTTCGGGTACGTATTCAAGCGCATCTCCGTCCCCCTTCACCGCCTCAAGGCACAACTCCAGCGTCCTGAGGTTCTCTGGTACGCTTTCCAGCGCAAAGCCGTTCTGCCTGACTGCTTCAAGGCACAACTCCGGTGTCTTGAGGCGCTCGGGCACGAAATGAAGCATTTCGCCTTCCTGTTTAACAGCCAGAAGGCAGACTTCCGGTGTCTTGAGGTTCTCCGGCACGTATTGAAGCTGACAACCGTCCTCCCTGACCGCTTTCAAGGCTTCTTCTTCAGTGGTAATTTTTTCCATTGTCGTTTCTCCTTTCATTAGGTATAAGATTGATACCTTAACATTTAACAATAAGGGAGGGAGTCATATCACGACTCCCCTCTCTTATTTTGTTAATGGTTAATTCGTTAGATCCTCAAGCACGTCCCCTTCCGGTACTTCCTTTTCATTCGCAACGTTACGTGTCATTCTTAGGCTTCTTAGGAAAATACATATCGTCAAGATCAGAGAATATCTTAAGGGTTGATCCAGTTGTACCATCATCGCTTAGCTCGTCAATATCATCAAGGATGCAAAATACGGTATAACCTCCTTCAGTCATTCCTGCCCATAATAAGGATTGCTTTTCATCAGAGGTAAGCTCTTTTCTTCTGGGATCGTTATGTGCGAGATTCCAAAAGCCTTCTACATCGTTTTTCTCAATACAACGTTTGAGGTCCTTGAGGATTGCAAGCACCGGTTCTGAATATCCCTTATTCATTAAAACTTCATCTGATAACGATTTATACCGGTTAAAGAAATTCTCTTTGGTTCTTGGCACATATTCCATTGCCTTTTCCCCACGTTTATACTCAGTAGTAACAGCACCGCAGCTATTGATGAGTTTCTCCGTTCTGAGATGCTCAGGTACATATTTTAATGCTCCACCGTCCTGCTTTACCGCTTCAAGGCAAACCATCTCTGTCATAAATTGTTCTGGCACATGTTTAAGTGCCCTACCGTACTTTTTTACCGCTTCAATGCAAAGCTCCTCTGTTATGTGTTCTTTAGGCACGCATTGAATTGTAAACCCATTTTCCTGGACTGCTATAAGACACATTTCCGGTGTCCTAAGATGCTCTGGTACCAATTTAAGCGATGTACCGTCATTATTCACCGCTATAAGACAGATTTCTAGTGTTTTTAAATTTTCAGGTACGCTAAAAAGCACCCTACCGAAAGCTTCTTTTTTAACTGCCTCAAGACAAATTTCCGCTGTCCTAAGTTCTCCAGGCACGTATTCAATCGCTTCACCAATCAGTTTTACTGCTTCAAGACAGACTTTCGGCGTCCTGAGCTTCTTAGGTATGTATTTAAGTATTGAGGAGTCATGCTTCTTCAGAGCCGCGATACAAACTTCCTCCGTCTTAAACTCCTCTGGCACGCATTGAACCGCGAAGCCGCATTGCTTCACCGCCGCAAGGCATAATTCGGTTGTCACTAATTCTTCCGGCACATCTGCAAGTGACCAGCCATCCATCCTCACTGCTTCAAGACAGAGTTCTGTAGTCCTAAGTTCGGGAGGTACGTGTTCTAGCTCGCGCATGAAATGCGTCACTGCTTCAAAACAGAGTTCGGGGGTTTTAAGCCTTTCAGGTACGTATTGAAGCGCGCTGGCGCCATTCATCCTGGACTGCGACTTCACCGCCGTAAGACAAAGCTCATATGTCTGAAGCTTCTCTGGTACATACCCAAGCGCCGAGCCATCTCTCTTTACAGCTTCAAGGCATAATTCCTGAGTTTTGAGCTCTTCAGGTACATATCCAAGATCATGACCACAACTCTTCACTGCTGCAAGGCACACTTCCACTGTCTTGAGCTTCTCTGGTGCATATTGAAGTACAAGCCAGCCATGCTTCACTGCCTCTAGACATTGTTCTTCTGTCTTAAGTTCTTCTGGTACGAATTCAAGAGCACTGCCACTCTTCTTTACTGCCTCGATGCAGATTTCTTGAGTCCTAAGCTCTTCCGGTACAAATTCAAGAGCACTGCCTCCCTCCTTCACTGCTTCAAGACACAGTTCCGGAGTTTTAATGCTTTCCGGCACATATTCCAGGTTCATGCCGCGTTTCTTCACCGCCTCAAGGCAGACTTCCACTGTCTTTAGGTTATCAGGTACGAATTCAAGCGCAAAGTGGTAATTCTTTACAGCTTCAAGACAGATCTCTACCGTTTTAATGTTCTCAGGCACGAATTTAAGTTCAAAGCCGTCCTCCCTGACCGCTTTCAAGGCTTCTTCTTCAGTCGTTATTTTCGATGTATCCATTGTGGTTTCTCCTTTAGCTAGTGTAGCAGGTCATATACTGCTGTCCTGTTTTGCCGCTTCACGGCAGATTTCTGCAGTCTTGAGGTTTTCAGGCACGAATAGAAGCACTCTGCCATCCCGCTTTACCGCCTCAAGGCAAATTTCCGGCGTCTTGAGATCTTCCGGTACGTGTGTAAGCTCCCAGCCGACATCCTTCACCGCCACAAGGCAAACCGCCTCTGTCCTAAAATTTTCTGGCACGAATTGAAGCGTATGGCCGTTGCGTTTTACAGCTTCAAGACAAAACGCCTCTGTCATTAATTCTTCAGGCACATATTTAAATGCGTCGCCGTCCTTCTTCACCGCTTCAAGGCAGACTTCCGGAGTCTTGAGGTTATCCGGCACGTATTTAAAGGCGTTGCCGTTTTGCCTGACTGCTTCAAGGCAAAGCTCCGCCGTTTTGAGGTGCTCTGGAATGAAGTCGAGCGCACAGCCGTTCTGCCTGACTGCTTCAAGGTAGAATTCTGGCGTCTTGAGTTTCTCTGGTACGAAATTAAGCGCAACGCTGTCATCCTTCACCGCTTCAAGGCAAATTTCCGGCGTCTTGAGATACTCAGGCACGTACCTGAGCGCGTAGCCGTTCTCCTCCCTGACCGCTTCACGACAGAGTTCCGCAGTCTTGAGGTTCTCAGGTACCCATTTAAGCGCATGGCCGTTCTGCTTCACCGCCGCAAGGCAAAGCTCCGTTGTCTTGTTCTTCTTAGGCACGTCTCCAAGCGCAAAGCCGGACTGCTTCACCGCCTCAAGGCACACTTCCGGCGTCTTGAGGTGCTTAGGCACGTATTCAAGCAAATTGCCATTCTGCCTTACCGCTTCAAGGCAGAGTTCTTCTGTCTTGAGGTTTTTAGGTACAGATATAAGCGTTAATCCGTTCTTCTTCACCGCCTTAAGGCAGAGTTCCGGGGTTTTGAGTTCGGGAGGCAAGTATTCAATTTCAAATCCATGCTTCAGGACCTTCGCCAGGAATTCTTCTTCGGTGGTGAATTCGCCAAACAATTTGGCGTAGTTGAGTTTTGACATGGTCTCCTCCTTCTTAATCTTAATATCAACAACACCGCAATATTTTTTGTTGTTGGAACCAATGAATTTCTTTCTTCACTTCACAATCATCCTTTAAAATACCGATCATCAATATACGCTTCTTTACATGGTTTGCTCATTTATCTTTCCTTGTCGATGAAGCATTGGTAATGAGTTGTCCCATCAACAACAACACGAATTTCAGGTATGTTATCTTGATTGAGCCCAAATCCCAATTTTATGTCATCAATGATTTTATCAACATGAATATTGGGATTGAGAAAAATAGTAGCTTTTTTATTAGCGATTTCGACACGACCTCTTGGATAATAGTTATACTCTTTCTTGTTGTAGGGGAGATGTTCGGAATTTCCTTTTATCTCGTTTTCCCATACCAGTTTATGGTTGTATGTATCACCGCTTTTTGCGTTAAGCGGCATCTTGTGAGTGCCTCGATGATTCCCATCCATGTCGCAGGGAATGTCGAACATCAGAAGTTTATAGTCACCTAATGTTCGATTTTCCGTTATAATCCAGAAAATGCCGGAACACAATTCTTTGGCCTCGGCAGTTTTGTTGATTTGAACTTGTTCATCTTCGTCTTCATCGTCGTCATCATCAAATAATGAAAATATTTCGTGTGTTCCCTGCTTTATTTGTTCAATGTCGGTGTCATCCCACAAGTCTATCTCAGCGGTAGTTCGAACTTGATAATCCTGCAATCGTTTAATTTCTTCCTTGGTCCACCCATCTTGAAGAAGAATTTTAACTCCTTTCTCATACATCTCTTCGTCAGTTAATTGTTGTGCCATCTTATTTACCTCCTTTCCATGACTCCATCTCCTTTAGAAAACTGCTGATCATCTCTACCTGCATGGACTATTCGATTCTTTGTTAGGTGAATATTTATGGCAGTAATCAGCAAACCTTCGGGCGGAAGTGGTACCAACTCAGGAACTCTTTCACGGCGAATTTATAAACGTCCGCTTCGGTCAGCGACTCTAGCGTCTCCACCGTAAAAGGTTTTCTTAGGAATTCACAGATTTCTTCTGCATATATGTAAGGTATAGAATCATACAACCATTTCCTCGGACAGCATAATGAGCCTGAATTAACTCTACACAAATTCAGAACCGATTGCACACACGACCACATCTCCAATACTATCGCGTTCACTCCGCTCTTTTCGAATGAAGCCAGGCCGTCGGATGTAAAGTCCCACACGTTGCTGGCTTCTCTCAGAAGTACGCCTACAAAGTCCTCGTCGGCGTTGACAAATTCTTTCAGCTTTTGTGCGTTCTTCTTACGCATTGCTCTGTTAGCCGCCGTTCTGGAATATTTGTTGCTGATCTCTGCAGGTCTGACACCAAATCTTCTATAAGACTTAGACATTACATTCTCCTTTCGATTAGGTTTATTTAGCGGCAACACGCACACTCGTCATCACAATTCCTACTGCGATATTGCCTTCACCGCCTCAAGACAAATTTCCTCTGTCCAAAACTTCTTAGGTACGAATTTAAGTGCGCTGCCATTCTGCTTGACTGCTTTAAGGCAAAGCTCCGGCGTCCTGAGGCGTTTAGGCACATAATCAAGCGCCATGCCGGAGTTCCTCACTGCTTCAAGACAGAGTTCCGCTGTTATAATGTGCTCTGGAACGTATTGAAGCGCATAGCCGTTCTGCCACACAGCTTCAAGGCAGATTTCAGCCGTCCTGAACTTCTTTGGCACATATTGAAGTGCATAACAGATCTGCCACACAGCTTCAAGGCAGATTTCCGGTGTCTTTAAGTTCAGAGGCACATACTCAAGTGCAAAGCCGTCCCACCTCACAGCTTCTAGGCATATTTCCGCCGTCCTGAGGTGCTTGGGCACATATCCTAGCGCCCCGCCGCTTTTTACCGCTTCACGACAGAGTTCCGCTGTCTTGAGGTTTTTTGGTACAGACCCAAGTGCCCAGCCGTTCTCCCTGACCGCCGCAAGGCAGAATTCTGGTGTCTTTAGGTTCTCAGGCAATAATGCAAGCGCCTTATCGTACCTCCTGACCGCAGCTAGGGCTTCTTCTTCAGTGGTAATTTTTTCCATTGTCGTTTCTCCTTTTTTTCAACATAAGATTGATACCTTAGCATTTAACAATGAGCCGTCCCTCTGTACTTATTTTTTGTCAATATATGATAAGTTTGATAGTTGTTTGCTTTGCATTGCGGACAAGGGCTGACAACAAACTTCACATGCCCAAGGGTATATGGGCATTTTCGACAGGGCGGAGCGATAGAATTCTTCAGCTTCTCGATCACTTCCTTAATTTTCATTGCTTATACCTCCATAAAATCAATAAAGTAACGCCTGCCCGTTTAAGGGCGGCGTTCTGTATAGAGAATATATACTTGAAGTTATGCGTCATGCTGTTAAAAATCCAAGAAGCTGGAGGAATGTATGTGGTAATTCCGGCTATTCGTTTAGTAATGATTTACCTCACCTTATCATCACCTTAATCGATCGGTTTTTTCGGAAGGAAAACGTTCTTTAATTTTTTCAACGTTTACTTTATAAAAACCGTCAAGTTTTTCAAGTAGACGTACCACAGAGGCTCTTTCTATATTATCAGGCACTGACTGTCCATCTGTAACGTAAGATATTGATTTTCTTTTTTCGGCGAGAGCGGATATAACATTACCGACACAGTCCGTTTCGTCCATTTTTGTAAGTACGACAGACCGGTAATTAAAAGGCTCAAACTTCTCCAATATATACTCAATATCTCTTGTCTTTGTACACGCTGAAATAACAAGATGATATTCCGCTCCACTTCCGCATCCTTCAAGAATTTCCTTCATTCCATTATATTTTATCTTTCCATCAATAGAAAATAAATCCTTGGGGCTTTTGCCGATTGTGTCTATCAGGAAAAGATCGACCTCTTTCGAATAAAGATCAATCTCCTTTTTCAGAGCCTGCTTGTTATCAACACAGGAAACCGGAATCCCCATAACGTTTCCTATGGATTCTAACCTTTCTTTCTCGCCAATACGAGACGGGTCTATAGTGATCATCCGCACATTAATAGCTGGTATTCCATCAGTACCGATGCCGTAATTTCCGGCAAGTTTTAAAATTGTCGCAGTCTTGCCGACTCCCGTAGGACCGACAAGAACCATTATCCTAGGTTTGCTCGGAACCGGATCCTCTTTATTAATACTGATGCTTTCTCCTATCCATTCAAGAACGTGGTACTGAACAGCGTCCGGATCCTCTAACATTTCAATGGGCAGTTCTTTTCGAAGTCTTTCCAATATGGTTTTTATATAGTTTTCTGAAAAGTCATTTGCTTTTAAAAATTTTACAGTGCTGACAAAGGCCGGATATTCGTCATTTTTATCGCATGGGAAAAAAAATTCAATCTGAACTTCTGGCTTGGAAAATAATCCTAAAAAACCACATGGGACTCTGACTTCTTTTTCGCTCAGGATACGAAAAGGCTTTTTGTATTTTTCAGTAATTTTCTGCTCGCAATGATAACGGCTTGTGCCTTGCTCAAAATAACTTCCTTCAACGGCATCCCAAGGAATAGATTCCTTAGGATCATGATCGGACAGACTGACGCCTAATTTTTTTAATCGCTTTTCAAACTTCCTGTATGCAGCATCAAAGGATAATTTTCTTTTAATTTTTTTTGAAAAATATGACATTATATGTCCCTCCTATATAATTCTTTGTTGCAATTATTAACAAGCACATACTCTTTTTCATCAGCTAACTTGCCGACATCCTCATCTCCATTTCGAAAATTTTTGTCAATCATGTATTTCCCTCCCAAATTTTTTTTCCCTGCCGTTCCATTAATAGTAGAATCCTATTCCAGCTTTTCATGGGTTTTTCTTTTCAGAAAATGTACTCCAGTTATCAGAAATTGATTTCATCAAACCAATAACCGTAATAGTGATGATAATCCATTTTGGGACAATCCCTGTTCCATAAGCCACTTGAACAATTAACAAAGCTAATGCAAAGGCTCTTAACTTACGATCTACCAATAGAGTTAAAATAATAATGATTACCCAAAAATGGTTTATTAAAAATTCTCCAAACTCATTCATTTATTCCTGTTTGCCCCTTCCAAACAATATTTTTATTACTTCTACTTCGCTCCGCATTTTCGAATAATTCGGATAGCTTACGCGAAAAGAAAACGATTTACCCCTCATAACCTTCGGGATAACCAATCGAAACATTAGCGCGACCCGCTTTAGGCAGCGGAATATCCATAATTTTTTCTATTACACTTTCAAGTTTATTTTTTAAACTGACTAATTGTTCCCGAGACTGAGGAACGATATATTTTTTAGAACCCACGTCCAGCAGTTCGATGTACCAATTAATTTCATCAAGTTTTTGATGAGCATAAGAAGTTATAATGTGTTTGTCAGCAGCGTCTTTGGCAGCTTCTCCCTCAATTTGGACATATGAAATTATTCCTGAGGATAGTGTTTTCAGTTTCTTTGCCATTGCGTTTTCCTCCGTTCTTTGACTTGGTATACCATTTGACAGCTTCCGCATAGTCTCGCTCTACGCCCCTATCCATGCCCCCAAAAGCATCATCTTGCCCAGCGCTTTAGCATTACCCTGGTCGGCAGCCATGCGCCACCATTTGATAGCTTCCTTAATGTTTTTCTCTACGCCATTACCTAAGAAATAACACTTTCCTAAACTGTACTGCGCATCTGCATTGCCTTGTTCGGCAGCTTTGCGCAACAAGTTTACAGCCTTAATTGGATCCGTGGATTCCTCTTTTCGTAGTACAATGTCGTCAATGGTCTGCATCATTTTTCTTTCCTTTTGCGTAATACAAGCCTGTTTTTTGTAAATTTAAATTCCTCATATTCATTAAATAATGTTCCTTTGTTGAAACTCCTATAGCTTCTATGTAATATCTCCTGTCTTATATAAAAAGAAAAAAAATATTTTTCTCTTGTTTACAATTCACCTTCGACTTTTTCAAATTCCTTCATCTCCTCTAAAAGCGAATCTAGCTTTGTCTTTGATTCAACGTATAACTGATGTTTTTCACTTGCTTTTTTTATACGGCGTTTGAGTAATACACGGCCCAAAATTGGAGCGAGAATAGGTGATACAATTAATAATAACCCGAATAAGATATTACATAATTCCAATATGACATTACTTGATACATTAGAAATAGCTTCATTCACGATAAAAGCGATAATTAAAACTAAAAAAAAGCCCAATGGGATACATACAAGTATAAATAAAGACCATTGTAATTTTCCCGGTGTTTTATATTCCGCATACTTTTTGTATTCTTGTAGAATTTGCTGATAAGACTGATATTCGGAGTTAGATAAATTTTCTATTTTTAACTTGTTTAAACATTCAGAAGCAAGTTTATTAACGTTCTTATAGTTTTTATAGTCGTCAATCAGTTTAAAAATGTTTAGCGCTTCACGATAATTCCCTATTTGCATCTTATCTACAGCTTCATTGTAATATTTCAGTTTATTTTCTTCGAATTGTTCATTAATTATGTTTGACGGTGTTTTTTCAATTTCTGATATTTTCATTGGGTGAACTGTTGATGTATCATCATAATTTGAGACAACATGCTGCGATTCTATAATTTTATCGTTAACTTTCATAGACTCAATTCCAGTTGCATTTAGCGTTTCAACTATAGGATATGCCTGTGAAGTCGGCATTGTAGTTTTTTCTTCAGTAGTAGATACCTTTTCTCCGCATTTACGGCAAAACTTTGCATTTTCAGCAAGAGTATTCCCACATTTTTTACAGAACATATTAATTTCCCCTATATAACTATTTGCAGTATAAAGACTTAATCATTGAGCCGCTCCACAGTTATCACAGAATGCCGAGTCACTTGGTAATTTTGTACCGCATTCAATACAAAACACAAATTCCGCGATAGGTTCCTTTTCCTTAACTGAATTTCCGCATTTGCTGCAAAACGCCGCATCCTCTGTAACGATTGCTCCACATTTCGAACAATGCTGCTTGTCTGCTGATATTTCTGGTGCGGTAATTGTTTGTTGAGGCATAACCGTTTCTTGTGCGACTACCGGTATTGATGGCATAGGCGCTTGAGGCAGTGCCATCTCCTCATGCTTCGACTTTGCCGCTAACGCCGATGCTTCAGACTCCACTAGTACACTGTATTTGTCATCGTCATCAAGCGCAAGACGGGGATCTTCATTTGCGTTAATAACTTTCACTTGGGCAACACTTTCGTTATGCCTGTAAGCATTATTCTCCATTTGATTATCGTCTTTGCTTTCGTCTTTGATAAGTGCGACTGTTTCATTTTCTTTTATGAAATCTACTTCATTTATTTTTTCATCAATAACCATGCTTTCTTTTTTTTCAGGTATTTCTTCAGTTGATTTACTGCCAGCGGCAATCACCTTGTTTTCTATATTTTTGGTTTCATCCAGGGGTTCATTGTCATTGAGAACAGGTCCTATTTCACTCCAATCTTGAGTATCGCATTGACCATCGTCATTGTCACCAACAGCAACGACTGTGCCGTCCTTTTTCAACCCAACGGTATGATAATTCCCAGCGGAAATAGCGATAATATCACGCCAGTCTTGGGTATCACATTGACCTTCATTTACTCCAACTGCAACGACAGTGCCATCATTTTTCAACCCAACGGTATGTTCGAAACCGGCAGAAACTGCAATAATATCACGCCAGCGTTTTGTTTTGCATTGACCACCTTCATTTTCACCAACAGCAACGACAGTGCCATCATTTTTCAACCCAACGGTATGTTCGAAACCGGCAGAAACTGCAATAATATCACGCCAATTTGTGTTACCAACACCAACAACAGTACCGTCCTTCTTTAATATAACGGTATGATTAATATTTCCTGAAACAGCGATGATATCACTCCAATTAATGGCACCGACTTCGCGTTTGCTCCCTATTATAATCCCTTTAAAAACAATACTACCGTCTTTTTTTTCCCCAATAGTAAAGTAACCGCTGGCTGAAACAGCGATGATTTCACTCCAATCTTGAGTATCGCATTGACCATATTCATTATCACCAACAGCAACGACTGTGCCGTCTTTATTCAACCCAACGGTATGATTGTTACCTGCTGAAATGGCAATTATATCACGCCAATCTTTAGTATCACATTGACCATATTCATTATCCCCATCTGCAATGACAGTTCCATCCTTTTTCAACCCAATGGTATGATAGAAACCAGTAGAGATACACTTTTGGAAACTAACAATTTTTTCATCGGTAATTTCACTTTCGTTTTTTTCATATTCTTCTTCAGTTGATGATATATTATCATTGTCTAATGAAACGCTATTATTTTCATCAAAAGTAGTCACATCGGTATTCATATTTGACGAGTTTATTATGACTATTTTTTCAATTTCAGTCAGTAATTCATTAATTTTCGTTTTGAGCTTCAAATATTTTTCGTTATTCTTGTCGTCTATTTCCTTTTTTTCAGGAAACCCAATATCATTTGAGGGAGAATTTGCTTTTATAGTGTTTTCAATATCAGCTATCATTTTATCAAAGGACTCTTTTATCTCTGTCCATTCGTTTTCTTCGCGTATGTTTTTAGCGCTTTTGATATTTGAATCTATTTCATTAGAATATGATAATCTTTTCAAAGCCAATTCAAATATTTCTTCTCCGATCTCTGTTGATTTTCCACATAGTTTTTCTATAATTATTTTTGGTTGATCACCTTTTAAAAAATTAATGCTTAAGATTTCTTTTTTCTTATCGTTTATTTTTTCTATTTCTGATTTATATATTTCAGGAAGAGTATTATAAAATTCAGGTAAATCCAAAAACATTTTATGCGACGAAATAATACTATTTTGAAGTTTTTTCAGATAATTTTTAACAAGTGAAATCTCATTCTGTTTTTTATCATATTCTATCTTATTGTCAAGAAGATCAATGAATGTATAATTTGAAAGAATTAATGCGATAATTCCTCTTCCAGCGTCAGGTTTTTGCTTATTAATAAGCCACATAAGATTTCTAGCGCCGAATTCATCTTCGTTATCCTCAAGGAACTTTTCGCTTTGGATATATTCGATATTTTTCCCGTATTTCTCTTTTAGTATTTCCTTTTTGGATTCAACTTTGGAACTAGATATCTTTTTTTTGAAACCTATGAAAACATCATATGAATATAAAATTTTCTTCTCTGTTTTATTCAAATATTCTTTAAACTTATTTCTTTCCTCTCTTTCTGTTTTTATTCTTTCATCCAGCTCAAGTTTTTCTCTTTGCTGTTTTTCAACTTCTCTTTTTTTACTTTCTTCTGATTCAAGCGTCCTTATTCTGTCTCGTAGAGCTCTTTCACGCTCACGATTACTACCCCAATTGGATTTCATCTCATAATCATGTTCATTAAGTCCTCTCCGTAGCTCATCTAAAGGCACATTTTTAAGCCAACGGTAGAATTCTTCATTTAATCTCGCGGCCAATTCTATAGATTTGGCGGCCATCTCAGGATTCCTTCCGTTATTCATAAACATAGATGCCGTGGTATCAGACGATCTTCGTATAAAATCCCAAAAAGCCATTAAAATATTCCCTCCATTTGTTCAAGCGTCTTCAACTAATTAAAAAGCGAATCAAGCTTAGACTTTGCGTCAACGTATAATTGATGTTTTTCGCTTGATTTTTTTATGCGGCGTTTGAGTAATATACTACCCAAAATTGGACCTATGATAATTGAGATAATAGCTATAGTCCCCATAGCTTCTACTCCAATAGAAAAAGCTTCATCTAAAATACCTGCGATAATTACACTCAGAAAAAAGCCTAGTGGGATACAGACAAGTATAAATAAAGACCATCTAATCCATCCTGGTTTTTTATACTTTGCATATTTTTTGTATTTTTCCATTATTTGCTGAGTATTTTGGTATTCGGGTTTTGACGTAATGCTATCTTTAGCAATAACGGCGGCATAATGCTCCTCCGTTTTTTCGAAGGTTGGTTTATTTTCTGTCAATGGATGTTGAATTTGAGACGTTGTAATTGTTTCCTTAATTGAAGTTCCGCATTTGCGGCAAAACTTCGCGGTCTCTGTTACGATTGCTCCACATTCCGGACAATGCCGCTCGTTTTCAATTATTTCTGGTGCGGTAATGCTTTGTTTCAATGCGGGTGATGGTTCATCCCCTGTCAATTCCTTTTTAATATGAGGAATATTTATTTTTTCATCAAATACAATGACTTCCTTCATATTGGAGTCATTCACTTTTTTTAAAGCCTCATCCTTAGGCTTCTTTTCGTCAGCGACAGGTACAGACTCCATTTGAGGCGGGCTGTCAGGTACGCTGTAGTCGAAATCGTCATCATCATCAAGTCTAAGACGAGGATCTTTATTGGCGTTAATAACTATCACTTTGGCAACGCTTTCGGTGTGACGATAAGCATGATTCTCTATTGGATAATCGCTTATGTCTCTATCTTCGATCTTTCCTTTTTTCACACCCGAAGCAAAAGCTTCAATAAGGAAAAACTCCACTCCAAGGCTCGGCAAAGAATTGTATTCTTTGAGTAATTTTTTCTCAATAAAGTCACGCGGACTCATTGAGCTTACCTGGCGTAAGAGTTCTTCAGCCTTTGCGGAGAATTTCTTGAAACCTTCATTAGAGATGTAGGAAACTTTCTCCTCCATTTCAGCAAGTTCTTTCGCCGCACGCCCTCTTTTATCTATGGTCTCTGTATCGCCCGCAAAAAACTCTGCTGCTTTCGCCATAAATTTCTTGGGGTACATTTTACTCAATTTTTCGGAGCTTATTTTCTTTTCTTCTTTGATGGTTGATTCATTAGAAAAGACTTCCAATCCTTCTTTTTTTAGTAACTCTAAATATTTAGACTCAAAATAATCAAAAGAGATAGAATTATCCTGTTCAGACGTTTTCTGTATTTTAAAAAAATCGTTGCTTTTAATTAACTTCTTTACCTTAATCTCTGCATATATTTCTTGAATTATATTAATAACTCTCGCCGCAACTGCTAGAAGGAGTAAAACATTGTTATTTACTATACCTTGGAAAACACCTTGAATACCTCGATCTCGTATAAAATAAAATACCGCACCTATAAAAAAAATACTTCCGAAATATTGATATTTATATATCAGATATTTATCGGCATGATATAATTTATATCTAACCGATAAACGCAAATCGTTTATACAATCGATCAAAGCCAATAGAGGTGCGAAAAAAAATAAAATAGACATCAGCATTGAATAAGTACCCACGGCCATGTTAATAAATGTTATTACAACTATTATGCTGTGTAACAACATCCATCCTATCTCAATAAGTATCAATCCCATTTATAATCACTCCACTTCAAATGAAACTTCGCCCTTTGACTTTATTTCATCAAGAGCTTCAAGCGTAAAACAGGAAGCAAACAAATCGCTGTCCGCGCCGATTTTTTGCCATTCGTTATTTCTGTCCTGAAAATAAAGCTCGAATGAAATGACGACTTTATCAGCTCTTTTCTTGGACATGGCAAATTTGAGCTTACCACCTACATACCGCAAATCTTCTTCGCTTACGGCGCGGTCTTTTATTTGATCAACCACAGGAATAGCGATTTTAGCCCAATCTTCTATTGGCCGTCTTCCGGTAATTATGCGTTCAACCGTATCTCGAGCGGCGTTCATCGTTGCCTCTTTAGCGTCCTCGGCATAAGGCCCGAGAACTGATGAAAGCACTCTCTTGGCAGTTTCTATGAAAATCGGGTTAATAATTGTCTCTCCTATGCGCTGATCGCAAGCTGCAGCTCTTCAGTTGTCGAAATATCTATATCAATGGTACTTATGCGCACCTTTGCCAGTATTTCAGGAGGCACTTCCGATTCATCGACCTTTTTTGTGTAAACTGTTTCTTCCCATTCACTTGTGAGTTTGTTCTTATTGTAATATTTGGACTTGTTTTGAAGTCCTTCGCGAGTTTTTACAATGAAAGTCCTCACCCCTTCAACAGCAACCTTGAGGACTTCCTTTATTTTGTTAACCGCTTTTTTAATCCACTCGACAATTTCTTTCCAAAACGCAATAAGCGCTCCAATAATAACCGCGCTTAACGCGATTATAATTCCAATAGCAATCATGTTGGTAACTCTCCTTCAAATTGTGATTTGACATATTCTTCACTGACAGTACGCTTGGAAACAAGTTTTCCCAAGTCATTATTATCAGCTTTACTGTTGATCATACGCTCAACAGCTTCTTCAAAATATAAGTGCTGGACAATACGTTCGTTAAGCCTTGCCGCTCGTAATGAGGCGGTAAGCACAGCGTTCGCAATGTCAGAACCCGATACCGCATCGTATTTTTTTGCTAGTGCGGTTATATCGGCGTCTGTCGGCAAGCTCTGCGGAATATACATCCGCCACAGCTTGCAGCGATTTTCTTCATCGGGCATCTCAAACTTAATATGTCCTAGAATACGCCGCATGAACGCCGGGTCATAATTGGTAATAAAATTCGTCGCAAATAATATCAGATCGTCAAAATCATTAATCAATACAAGAAGTACCGAACGGGTTTGATTAACGCTTACGTCCGTTGAGTTTGACATAGTGGTTACGCGCTTGCTGAGTAACGCATCGGCTTCGTCAAAAAATATGACTGCCCTTGATTCCTTTGCGTAATTGAACATCAAGACAAGATTTTTCGATGTTTCGCCAACATATTTCGATTCAATCTGCGAATAGTCAACCGTCAATATTTTCCGGCCAAGTTGTTTGACTATCGCATGAGCCGCCATACTTTTGCCTGTTCCGCTATAGCCGTATAGATTGATTCCTGCCCGGTTCTGTTGTTTATGCGTTGCTCCCAATCCCCATTGGTTAAATAACAAGTCACGTTTTTCGTATATTACAAGTACATCTTGAATCGAATCATAAGTGCTTCTGTTCAGAATAATATCGTCGAAACCGTACTTTGGTTCTTCGGCAAAAAAAAGCGAAAACCCCAATTTGTCGGAGGTTTCCTCTGCTTTGGAATTTTGCGCAGTTTTTGTTATCGTCGGTTGTACCTGTGGTTTAGCTGCCAGCGGATCAATCCTGTTGCCAAGCGGCATTTCATCACCTCGTTTTTGCCTGTTTATTCATAATTGATATTCCATGAAAATACCAATTTTGGGATTAGCCATTTATTTTTCCTCGAACGGTTATAATTAGCCCAACAACAAACGCTGACAGGCAGATATTTTTAATTAAATATGGCATATCGGTAACTCTCCTTTAGAATTATTAACACCGGACTACAAAAGCCGGCATACTACAACGGTCGGTTTGTTTCATTTTCATTTGCCAACATTAGAAAATCTCAGCCTGGATTTGCCGCATAGCTGTTACAGGCACTGTGGCTGCTAGGATAAGCGTATTTCGCAACACACTTCACACTGGAACCTTGATAAAGCCTGCAACCGCCACAGCATTTTCTGTTGAAAAAACTTGCCGGGCCTTTGAAATTGTCACAGGCACTGTGGCTGCTAGGATAAGCGTATTTCGCAGCACACTTCACACTGGAACCTTGATAAAGTAAACAATCACCACATGTTTTATTTGCCATTTTTTTCCTCCATATCCTCTTTTGCTCCGTGGTTTAATCCCTGTCTGAGTATCCTCAGGGGATAAAAATCTACCTCAAAAATCAAACTTAAGGCTTATTTATCTTATACCCACAGACTAAAATTGTCAATAGTCACCTTGTTCTTAAAGAAAATTGCCTATTATTATCGCTTCCTTAATATCAACAAAGTACCCTTTGATATGACGAATATAAGAGAAGTTTTAGCCGCTAACCTCAAAAAGTACCGGCAAGCTAGGGGGTGGAGCCAAGCCAAATTAGCCGAAAAAACAGGAACTTCAGCCCAATACATAGGGGTATTGGAAATCCAAGGGAAGTACCCTTCCTCAGAGATGATTCACAAAATTGCGGGCGCTTTAGGAATTGAGCCCACTGAGCTATTTTATAAGGAAATAGACCTGGAAACGGCTAAAATAAACACTCAAAAGGCTGTTATCGAAGACATCAAGGAAGCGGTAAATCAGTTTTTGACTGATTTTTTTGTTGAAAAAGTTCAAAATCTGGACAAAAAAGCAGGGGAAAAGGGAGATTAGCCTATCTTTTATAGCGGATTAACGTATTTTGAATATAGGATAAATCCAAGGTTTTTCTGGGACAATGCGGCATATAAGCTAAAGCCTGCCAATAGCGTTTTTCTGAGACGATAGATATGCCGTTTAACCATGACTTTTGTCTATACCTCCTCTATATTAAAATGGATCACCCCGCCGGGAACGGCGGGGTGATCTTTGATGTTTTTGTTTCATAATATTTTTTTAGGAAAGCCAAAGATTCTTGATTTCATGATTTCTTTCCCTTTTGCATTATGTTATACTATCTCTATGATGCTTCCTTTAAAAAAAAGATAAAATTAAATGAAAAGGTTTAAATATCCTCTTTTCATTTTATTCCGTTTTTTGATAAAATAAAAGGGTACTAAATTGCTTTATAGCTTTACAGCATTATTTTTCGGACTAGTTTATTGACTTAATTAATTTTTTATATGAATGACAATGAAAATAAATTACATCATAACTCCAAAAAATTAGATCCACTTTTGGATACTATATCTTTGAAAGTGATAGACTTTTTACAATTACAAAAAATCGAGGAATTTATTAATCCAGATCATAGTCGTAAATTAACTTTAATTAAAACTATGGATACGTTATCATATGTAATAATGAATCTTATTTTACATATTTTTAGGACAAACCCTGATGAAACTGCCTATGTTATACACAACGATGATCTTTTTGATGTACTTAAACCTGATTTTTTGGATTCCTTTTCCAATAAAGATAACGAACATTCTGCATTCTTCAAGTTTGGACTTCAAGAAGCTCTGCATGTTCTCACGGATCAATTAATATTTGATATTTTATATGTTGAGTATCTTTGTAATAATAATCCACATTTAACGCTCATTGATTATTGTAATAAACATGCACGATATAATTTGGGTAAAGTAATGATAAAAATCAAAAAGCGTATGGAATTAAAAGAGAAAAAAAATAAAAAAATAGTTAATAATCCTGAAACCCCTACAGAATTTTTTTTCAAATGTCTCAATGAAGAAATAGATAAGTTGAGTATCTCTACCAATTTTATTAAGTTAGAAGAAAAAAGTTATGCTCTAGAAAATATAAGGCATATTTTAACGAAGAAGATAAATGAAAAGAGTAATAGAAAAAAGGAATATTCTTCAAAATGTTTTGAACTTCTTGAAGATTATCTTGCTGACTTTGATGAGTATTATGTATTTGAGAAAGAAAGGGATGCTCTATATAGAAATATGATAAACCATATCAGAAAAGAGAAAGAAATGATGAATGATCCTATTCTTAGGGAAGGATATTTGAATATTGGTTTTGACCCTGACAAACTCATAGAGGATTTTTTTACACTTAATAAACGCTTCAAAGAAGATGAAAAAAAACCAAAATATATATGGGATTATTTTTATTATCACAGTATTCAAGGTTTAATTGTATCCAAACCATTCAAACGGAATTTCAGAAGAGATAAAAATATTCTATACCAAAAATTTATTGATGATTTTAAAAGATATGATAGCTTTGTAGAATCAATATTACCTAAAGATACTGAAAATGAAGAAGATTATTTCAATAAATTTATGGAAATTTATTATTTAGAAAGATATAATAAATTGGATTATATTTTCAAACTCGCTGTAAGTGTAAAAAATATAGACTTAACCGGTATAGAAAATGACCGTCCTTTAGTGGAAATGTTATGCAAAGGTGCTTATTGGCCTAATTTATGTAAATTATTTGAAGAAAAGTTGTATGAAAGATATAATAAAAAAGTAAATAATTTCGAAAATATTGAGTTAGTCTCCAATTCCATAAATAAATTATTTTCTTTTAAAACAGCGGTATATGAATTATTCAAACTCAGGTACGTATTCGTTCCAAATAATTATGACGAGATACATAATTTTCTTCGCATTCGCTATAATATCCAATCTTTTCACGTTAAAGATAAAGATTGGTCTTATGATGATAGACCGGGAGGGGTAAATAAAATACTAATAAATAATGTAGTAAATATTACTAAAGCTCTGTTTCCAGAAAAGAAAGTGAAGGGTGTGATTCTTAAAAAAGAATAATAAAACAACAAAAATATTCAATTTTACGAGTAAAGTAAACAAAAGACAAATATTTGGCATAGAATTAAAATTTATACATCTTAAAGAAATCGTGGGACTATTCCCATGGTTTTATTTTTTAGGCGTCAAAATTTATGGTAGAAGTAGCAAAAAGTACATTAAACTTTTAGTTTTTCAAATTCATCCAAATTACTTAAAAGGTAATAAAATCATTTTTTTAGTATCATTTCTTCCTGTCTTTGCCTGAATAACTATTTTAAAATGACATATTTTTTATAAATGTCTTTCTCAATCAATACTTCTTTTACTGTATACCTCACCTAATTTTTACACTTTTTATTTTTTTCTTATTTTTTTCAATAGAAGAGCTTTTCCAAAATATACTATTGTTGGAGAAACAGTGAAGGAAAAACCTTCACGGGGAAGTGCTGAACGAACAGTTTTTACTGTTTTATTAACCGCCTGCCTTTTTTGCAGGCAAAAAGGAGATAATTTTAAATTATGAGTTGTTCTGCGTTTTAAAATGAGAATATTTTTAAATCTTTACGACAATTACTCGGTTCTGCCAATTAAAGATAAATATTGGCAGAGGTCACAAAATCAACACATTGAAGGAGGCATATTTTGGAAGCGGAGAAGTTGTTATGTTTACGACAAGTGAAGGACCTGACAGGTCTTAGCATGTCTAGTTTGATACGGCTTCGAAAAAATAATAATTTTCCTAGTGTGATTAAACTCGGAAAACGAATTTTTGTACCTCTCAGTCAATACCAGTTGTGGATAAAGGCTAATACCGGTGGATCTTCTAAGGTGGAGGACAAGAATGAAAAATCCATTATTGATGAAAACGGAGGAACACATGAAGAGTGATTTAATTGGTAACGAAAAGATAGGAGACCGTATGAATAGGTCAATGGCCGAAGATATGGTCATCAGGCTATTGAGTAGCTCTGCGGGTTTATCCTTCGGACGTGTAGTGGCCTCTGTGCGTATTCACGAGGGGCGGGTAACAAAAATTATCTTTTCTACAACTGAGCATAAAAAAGAACTTAAAAAGATATAAGTTTTTAAAACACCTTCGGCTTTTGCCGAGGGTGTTTAACTTAATAATGGCATATCTATAAAGCACTAAGAATGTGTGCTTGTAAAAGCATATATGCAGAATTAAGGTAAACTTATCCAAAAAAAAAGAGCCATGCTATTTCAGGAGATTATAAAAGAATATGAGCAATGCTAACGACACGTTAATCGTAATACCATTAAAACATATGGTAGAACAACAGACTACGAAAATCCAAACAGATGACTTAAAGTTTCCTTACTCTCAAATGGTGAAAGATGTAAATAAAGTAGATCCAAAGGATAGGCTTAAAACTATTCTTAGTCACCAAGAGACTATCCGAGAATTATTTTTGGCCAGTAATGAAAAATTGTCTATATTTGGCAATAATATTTATTTCTATTATGACGATCAACAGTTGACAAATTTCGCTGCGATTGTCCTAAACGTAACACATATACATTATATTGAGCATAAGCAATTTAACGTAGAATTACTTATCTTGTGCCAGAATGATGAGGCAAAGATCGTCAATGTAGATTCCTTTTCTCTAAACTCCCATCGTTGGATTGAGAAGTTAGGCGCTTCATATTGGTATAAAAAAATACATTATATACAGAAGGCTATAAAAATAATGGCGGAATTCGCTCCTACGTCAAAAGTTTATCATTATTCCGGATGGGCGATAGATGAACCGGACACTTATATTTTTGGAGGCCAAGAGTTATGTGCGAAAAAGTAATTTGTAAAGAACAAGAAGTCATAGCCGCTTGTAAGAATATTTTCACAATGTTAAACGTAGCGGAACGTCAAATAACAATCCCCCTATTATCGGTTGCTTTGTTATCATTAGTACAAAGCAAGATGATGGAGATTGGAGAATTTTTCAAAGGCGTGTTCTGTTTGGCAGGTCAAAGCCAATCAGGTAAAACTCAGTTATTTAAATTATTTCTAGATTTTGAAAGGGGAAGGCAGACAGACACAAATTTTGAATCGACGCAAGCATCAATTATCCGAATTATTAGTAACAAACGAGATGCCGTCGCAACCATAGATGACTATAAACCGACATCAACCGGCTCTGTAAGGAAGGCCCAAATGTCTTTACTTGAAAGAATCATCCGAATGTGCGGCGATGACAGCCACGGATACCAAAAAGCAGGAGCAGGTAAATCAACTGTAGCTGAAATTTCCTATTGTATTGTCGCCATTACAGCAGAGGAAATCAGGCTTCCAGTACAGTCAACATTAGCTAGGCTATTGATTGTAGAAATAACGCGACAAAGTATGAACTGGGACACTCTAACGGTATGTCAGAATAATCACAATTCTTACAAGACTTTCCTAATTAATTATATCATGTACATAAGCTCACAAGGAGTTAGCAATTATTGTAATAACCTTGCGAAGCGTTTTTCAACGGAACGCAATACCCTCCGAAACAGGTTACTTGCAAAAGATAAAAATATTAAAGTAGACAATCGAACTAACGATCAATGCACATGGCTATTCATCTCTTTTGATACGTTCCTAAATTATGCACTTACTGTCAATGCCATAAATCAAGAACAATTTGAAATGTATAAACAAGAATCGCTTCAGATATTTCTGAACCTTATGAAAGAACAGGCGGAACGCATAAACGACCTCGACGATGTTGAGCGCTTTTTTAGCGCGTTACGCACTTTACTGGATACGAAAGAAGCGCGCCTATATAAGGTAAGGGATGGGTATTCTTACCCAGATTCGGAGGCTTCAAAAGCCGCCATAGGATTTTCTAAGGAAGGTTTTATATACCTAAAGAATGATGTTGCTTTCCGGGCAGTAACTTCTTATTGCAAAAGATATGGCAAAGATTTTGTAATGAATGAAGCTACATTACGCAAGAGGCTCTATGACAATGGTCATATAGACCTGTATTCTACAACACCAAAATCATTGAGCCATAGGCGTTATGTCAACCATAAGAATTATCAATGTATCAGGTTTGAGGAAAGGGTATTTGAAAAACTTTTGAAAGGGGGTAAGAACGATGACACCGGAAGCAAAGAAGAAATCAGGGCTAATCGACTCATATCGCAAACTGCAGAAGAAATCCTCGGATGAGG
>JGI24698J34947_10000036_pt1 | contig 37472 bp, 35 predicted proteins | sample TergutMp193P3_FD_34947 | JGI IMG/M metagenome (IMG submission 34947) | reverse complement strand
GCAAAGAACATGGGCGTTAAGATTGTTACCGGCTTTATGGGCAGCCCGATTTGGGCGTACTGGTACTCCTTCCCCCAGACCACGGAACAGATGATTGACGAGGCTTACAAGCAGGTCGTCCAGCTTTGGAATCCCATCTTTGACGAGTTTGACAAGAACGGCGTCAAGTTCGCCCTGGAAGTTCATCCCACCGAAATCGCCTTTGACTACTATACCGCCGAGCGGCTCCTCAAGGAATTCAAAAACCGTAAAACCCTGGGCTTTAATTTTGATCCTTCTCACCTGATTTGGCAGGGCGTCACTCCGCATCTTTTCATAAGGGATTTCGCGTCCAAAATTTTACATGTACACATGAAGGACGCCGCTGTTACACTGGACGGCAGGGCGGGAATTCTGGGGTCTTTTTTAACCTTTGGCGATGTCAGGCGCGGCTGGAACTTCCGTTCGCTGGGTCACGGCGACGTTGACTTTGAAAACATCATCCGGGAACTCAACGCCATCAATTACAAGGGCCCCCTTTCCGTTGAATGGGAAGATTCCGGCATGAACAGGGACACGGGAGCGAAAGAGTCTTGCGAATTTGTCAGGAACATAAATTTTTCGTCCTCCGCCGCGGCATTTGACGAGGCTCTTAAAGCAGAGCATGGGGAACGGCCGGCAACGCCTGAAGCGCGTTGACATTGTTTTGGAAAGCGGTAGTTCAGGAAGGAGTCTCTGATTTTTGGCTAAGGCTATTTTTTGGGCGATTAACTCAGTGGCGAGAGTACTACCTTCACACGGTAGGAGTCACTGGTTCGAATCCAGTATCGCCCAAAAAACAGCTTTCATTTTGGTTCAATCCCAGTATCGTCCACTAACAGGGTTTTTTCTTTACTAGTGTCCTGTAATATACAAAAGACACAATGTATAGTTAAGCTAATTCCTTGTGTAACAAGGAATTAGCGCATTTTGTGATTATGGTAACCGAATATTACAGGACACTAGCCGTGAATGTCTACAAGTGACGCTGTGCTTGTATCGCTGAAATTTGTACGCCTGCCGCTTGCAGCGTAGGGGTTGTTTCGCAGATTCTTTATCTCTGAACGAAGTTCCAGCATACGTTTGGAAAGCAGTTCCTTGTTCTTTGTTGAGCGGATAACGGCTTCGCTTTTCAGTCTTTCCAGAGAGGATTTCAGACCCGGCACTTCATCGGAACTTTCGGATTTGGCGGTAACTTTTCCCGGGTCCTGTCCCGCGACGACCGCGTAGTACATTTCCTCAAGAGGATCGATAACTTTTTGAATGGAAAAAATGTCGGCGACTATTTTTTCTTCTATTTCAACGTATTTTAAAAGATCCTCAGCACTGCCCGACTCGATAACGCTCTGCTGTTTTTCCAGTAAATCAAGATAAGAGTGAAACCTGTCCCTCTGCTGGGTAAGCAGGGTTTTGAAACGTTTTAAAATAGCGACTCTTTGCGCGAGTTCCGCCGAATCTATGCCGCCGGCTGAGGTTTTGACCTCAGTGTTGACCTCATCTGCCAATATTGCCATATTTCCTCCCGTTAAATTTTAACGCGGCCCATGAAAAGTTTGAAAAACCTGTCCGGGCAGCCCATTATCCGGCTATATTAAGACCGACTACCTCCCGGCTTACCGGTTCGTCAGTGTATTTAGTCGCTATTTCGTTCCAGGTGCTTCTCAGATCTGAGATCATATCCCTTACTACCCTTATACGGTCTAAGTCCTGGGCGATATTTGCCTCCAACAATTCCTTGTTAAACCAAGAATACAGGGAAAAGAGGTTTTTTGCTATTTCTCCCCCCTGATCAAAGTCCAGAGAAACCATTAATTCAGTAATTATTTCCTCGGTTTTCATAACCGCCTTGCTGATCTGCTCAATTTTGCCTGGTTCTTTTTTTTGGTTATTCAGTTCCAGCATTTCCAGCGCCAGATTCAGCTTCTTAACCGCTTCATCGTACAGCATTATAACAAGCTGCCCCTGACTGGCTGTCTTGATTTTTGTCTCTTTATAGGTAGATAACGCGTTTTTATATGCCAAGATACTCCCCTCATTACATTATCGGCATTTTAAAGATTTTTCTTAAGCCATAATGCTTTTTTATTTCGGTCTTATGACCAAAAGATGACGTTCTTCGTCGAGAAATGGCACGCCGCAGGGATGCGCTTCCCAGTGGGCGTAGTTTTCAAGCGGCGTCATTTCCTGTTCAATTTTTTCGCGCCTTCCCTTGTATGCGGCTATAACGCCGCCCTCCCCGCAGGCGTTAAAAAGAGCGGCGAGTAATTTCGGTTTCAGCGGCTTAAAGGCGCGAAAGGTAACAATACTGAAACGCCCTCCCGCTGTTTTTTCAACTTCCCCTTCCTCTACTGTAACGTTGGAAAGGCTTAAAGCCGCCCTTGTGTTCCACAGAAAGCCCGTCCTGCGGCCCATGCGTTCAATCAATGTAAATCCGCAATCCGGCATGGCAATGGCAAGCGGGATACCCGGCAGTCCCGCGCCGGAACCCACGTCGGCTATCTGCGCGTTTTCCGCGTGGATTTCAGCTAACAGGCGGGAAATGATCCCCAAAGGAGCCAGGGAATCCAGAATGTGTTTGATAACCAGCTCTTCAATATCGTCTGTACCCACAAGAGCGTAAGCCGGATTAAAGAGTTCAATTTCCCTTATGTAGCGGCAGAGGAGCGAATTGATCTCCTCATTGCGTACAGCGAAAATGCGATCAATATCAACGTCTTTTTGCCGCATGGCTTCGATACCCTCTGAAAGAAGCGTTTCGGTTTTCATTTAAACAAAACGAACCAGATTCTTTTCTTCTATGAAGCCGTTGGCTCTGGCTATTATGTAGGAGCCGAACGCGTTGAGCATTACGTCAATGAAAGTGCCTATCGCGACAAGGTAGAAAGCAAGCGGTTTGAGGATGAGGTATCCTGCCCTGTACTCACCGCCGCCGTAACTCATGCAAAGAGCGGCTAACGCGATGTACGCGCCCTCGCCGGGATGACGGGCAAGCAGGAAGGAAATCGCCAAGGCACGCAAGCCGATGGACAATAAATCCATTGTATTGATGCTTAAAAACGAATACGATCTGATTATTACGATAAACGCCGCCGCCGCCGTTACCGCGCTGCCGCATCTGCAAAAGGTGGAAAAAAGAGCCACGGATAAAGCGCCGGATCGCCTGCGTATGCCGAAATTTTCTTTTAAATGACGCTGGAGTACCGGAATGGTAAGGTTGATGTCTCCCGAAAAAAACGCCGTAATCGCCGGCCCCAATGAGCCGTAAAGAACGACCCACGGATTAACCTTTGGCTTTAGCAGGTAGAGAAACAACGGCAGGATTCCAAAACAGAGGATAACGCTGAACATCCCCAGCATTACGACAAGGTCTTTGTAGACTTTTGCCTGTAGTACGTCGTTAAAACGGACTGCCCAATACGCTGAAAGTACAATTATTATAAACCCGAGAATCTCGGAAAAGAAAGACGCGACGTGATAAAAAACCCGCGAAAGGGAGTCTACGAGCGAAACTACCGGCTTGGAATAGTTTCTGTCATAACTCAGCGCCATCCCCAGGAAAAACGCGAATACGCAAACCGGGAAAAGGTAAATGCCGCCGCCGGTCAATACGCTTAACATATTTGACGGGAAAATATCCATTATATTTTCCGCCGTGTACAGGCTCAATACTTCAAGCTGTTCGACCGTTTCTATCGGAATTCTGCCCGGTGAGATAAACAGCGTTACCATAATACCGGAAAAAATAACGAAGATTGAAGCCGCGATTATCAGCAGGATATTTTTAAATACCATGGACCAGAATTGATCATTCTGGCGCAGTTCGTGAACAGCGATGGTCAGCGAAAAAACCAAAACCGGAACTACCACGTAACGCCCCATGCCCATCGCGAGTTTTTCCAGCCATTGAAGAACCGAAGTGACGGACGCGTTTTCGGGCAGCAGAAAACCAATTGTTATTCCCAGCGCGGAGCCGATTAATAATTTGATCCAAACTTTCATGATAATAGAATAATGTATTTAAGGACAATTTCCTAGAGGTTTATGATACGGGATGTTGTAAGAACCTCAGCGCCCGTTTCAGTCATTAGGAAATCGTTTTCAAGGCGGCAGCCGCCAAGCAGGGGATCATAAAGACCCGGCTCTATTGTAAAGATCATTCCCGGTTCCAGTACCCATTCATTGGAGTTGTTGTTTCTCAATACCGGATCCTCGTGCGCCTGAAGGCCGATTCCGTGCCCCAGCCCGTGCGGCATCTGTTTCCTGCTTTTCGTGAAAAGCGCGTCAACAGCCGCGGCGACGTCCCTTGCCGGCGTCCCGTTATGCGCCATCGACACGGCGAGCTTGGCGGCTTTTTCTACCAATGTAACCATTTTTTCCTGTTTGGGATTTAAATCGCGGGTAAAGGTAAGCGTTACGTCGGTGCAATAAGCGCCCAATTTTACCCCGAAGTCCAGAATTGAAAGCCCCTGCCCGCCAAAGGGAGCGCATGTCCAGGATGGAAAGGCATGAATGGCAAAACTCCTCTGCGGCCCCGCGGCAAGTGTTTCAAAACCTGTCCCTTCGCAGCCGCGCCTTCGGGCCTCAACCTCAATAAAAAGAGCCGCGTCAGCCTCGGTTTTTATTTTTCCATCGCGCACATTTTTTTCCAGCAGATCGATTAATTCGTTAGTTATGGACGCAGCCTTGCGGGTAATGGCAATTTCTTCCTCGTCCTTGACAGCCCGGAATTTTCTCAGTTCCGAGGCGGCTCCCTTTTCCCGGCAAAGAATGTCATAGTTGGTCAGTTCCCCGACATATTCAAGGAAAACCGGGTAGGGCGTAACGGAAGGTATCTCTATTTTGGAGCCTATGGGGATGCCCAGTTTTTGCGCTACCGCGGCGATAGCCTTGCGCGGCTGGCGTTCAAAGTCGTTGTAGGAGGCAAGCAGGACAGGGGCCTGGCTTGCGTAGAGTTTCGCAAGGTTGAAATCCCACGCCACAAGCACGGCGTTACGCTCAAGCGAAATGAAGAGCAGGGCGTCGCCCGGCTGCCCTGTAAGCCAGCGGATACTTTGATCCCGCCTTGATTCCGTATCTTCCAGCACCAGGAGGGCTATGCCTTCCTGCGCCATCCAATCCCAAATTTTCGCAAAACGCGCGGAGTAACTATTCATCAGATTTTTCCTTTTCCGGTAAAAGCGATTGAAAGGGAAACAGACTCCCTCCAACTATCTCTTTTCTTTTACCTTTTCTTTTTCCTTGGTTATCTTCGTATCCAGTTTGTCCATCATTTTGTCGATGGCCTTGGTAATATCAAAATCCTCTTCCTTGACATGGACTGAGACTCCCCACTTGAAATTTACCGTGGCTTCGGCGTCAAAATCCTTTTCTTTTTTTATGGTAATGAGCAGATCCACGATCATGTTTTCTGCATTGTGGATCCTTTCGATTTTTTTATTAAGATACTCCCTCGCGTCGTCGTGCAGCGTAAAATGCACAGCTTTGATTTCTGTGTTCATAATTAACCTCCATTATATTTTTTCCCGTACCTTACGGGTGTAAGAAGAGCCCATATCAAGTTCCTTTCTATATTTTGCCACAGTTCTGCGCGCCAGGGCAATTCCTTTTTGACCTAATAGCGCGGAAATATCCTGATCTGAAAGAAGGCTGTTTTCCGCGGCGATTATTTCCTTGATTATCTCTTTTACGCTTTCTTTTGAAAATTGGGAACCGCCTGAGCCGGTTCCGCTTATGGAATTTGTAAAAAAGTAACGAATTTCAAAAATTCCCCACTCGGTTTGCATATATTTTCCGTTCGCAGTGCGGGATACGGTGGTTTCGTGGACATCCAATTCTCTGGCAATGTCTCCAAGGGTAAGCGGGGCAAGGTACTTCGGGCCGTTCACAAAGAATGAACGCTGAAATTCCAGAATTGCCGCCGCCACACGAATAAGCGTTTTGTTGCGCTGATTCAAATGGTTGATAAACAGCCGCGCTTCCCTTGCCTTTTCCCGCGCGAAATTCCTGGCTTCCGGCTGAACCGGCGACTTACCCAATTCTGAATTACCCAATTCTGAATTACTCAATTCTGAATTACTTAATTCTGAATTACTTAATTCTAAAAAAAACCGGTTGATTCCAAGCACGGGAAACGCCTCGTCGTTCAGATTGATGATAAACTCATCCTTGTCCCTGGTTACCCGAATGTCAGGGATAACATAACGAACATTGGCGGGCGCGAAAGACCTGCCCGGAAAGGGTGAGAGTTTTTTTATGTATTCATAGAGGAGGCGCACCTCTTCTTCGCCAAGCGACATTTTTTTCGCGAGGACGCCGTATTTACCGCGTTCCAAAAGTTCAAGATTATCCAGCGCTTTTTCAACCCCCGGCGGAGCGTCGGGCAAAAAGCCGATTTGAACCTTGAGCGATTCGAGGTAGCCTGATGTGCATGTTCCCACAGGCTCAAGCCCCCTGACCAGTTCCATCGCTTCATGGAGCCGCGGCTGCCCGGCGGCGAAAAGGGTTTCCGGCTCTTCCTTGTGGAAACCATCGTCATCAAGATTCTGAATAAGCATTTCGGCGATTTGCCTTAGTTCATCATCTACCGGCTCCAACTGCAACTGCCAGAGCAGATGTTCCTGCAATGTTTCAGGCCGCGTGAGTATGCCTTCAATAAGGCGCCGGTGTTCTTCTGACGCCTGTTCGGAACCCCGCCGTCCCGGATCGGAGGTTGTTTCAAAATATTCGTATTCCTCCTTACGCTGGGTTTCAGCTTCGTCCAGTGGGATTGTGTTTCGATCCTCAAGAATTTCCAGCGCCGGGTTTTGTTCCAGTTCCTGTTCAATTCTTTCCCGAAGATCAACAATGGGCAGCTCCATCAGTTTGATAGACTGATAAAGCTGAGGATTCATCTTTAGCCTGAGTTCCTGAGTAAAGGACTGGCGCTGCAACTGCATTATTAATAATAGCCCGGTATGGCGGTTTTTTCAAGGAACTCCGCTATCAGGATACAAAAAAAATCATTTCATGGATCGGTTGGAATTCAAGCTGGCGATATCAAGGAAGCAAACTTCCGGTTGAGGAGCTAATGAGCTTTAGAAAGTATTGTAAAAAAAATTGTGGTATAATATAATACGCTGAGGGGAAATGCGAAAACTATTGAAAAAAGGGATGGAAATCGTCATATAAATGAATAAATCAGACACAGAAAATATTGATATGCAAAACAACAAAGTCTCGGTAAAAGAACTCAACGAATTTTTAATAGATGGAAAATTGTCAGAATTTGGCGCTTTTTCTGAGGTAGATATTGTATTTGTTGCAGGGTTGTTTTTACTGTATATGCAAAACAGGGATAATTGGACAAAAATCCCTCAGCTTTTTAACATAGGTGAAAGCTCAAACGCGTGGAATCATTCACATTATTTCAGGCAAATTGATGATTTATATGGGATAAAACATAATCAAATTTTCGATAAATTTCCTAATGCTTACAATAAAGACGCAAACCCCGTATCAAGATTTTTTGCTCCTCCAATATACATTACCAACAGATCAATTGATTATTTTTTTGAAACTGAAAAATCAAACAAACGAATTGATGGTTTAAAAGGAAAATACATAAAATTTTTTGATATATCAGATTTTGTAGATAAGACTTATAACAGTTACAAAAAATCTACACAAGAATTTGAAGAATACACAATAAAAATTCAGCAAAGATTAGAAGTCATCGCACCCGTTTTTGTTTTTATATTTATTGTTGCTTGTAAAAGACTGGCCAAAAAAGAGGATAGAAAATTTGAAGAAACGAAAGAATTTGTAGAAAAAATATGGCAATTTACTCAGACATATACAAATGGATTGCATGAATTGGCAAGAAACATTGTAGAACATAGCGGACAAGGTGAGAATAACGGACAAGGTATGATTACTATTCGCGCATATAGCGGAACAAGCGCCGATAATGAAAAAATAAAAGTTCTTGAAACTCATGTATTTGATTACGGCGAAAAAGGTATTTATGAAACTTTAAAGCAAAATACGGAAAAAAATAAAACCGACAATGAAGACGATATTTATACACAGGATTTCAAAGTTCTAGACGATAAGGAAAATAAATACACCATAAAAGATTTTATAGAACCGACAGACGACAACAAAAAATTCCTGTTGCAGCAGTTTTTCAGAGAAATGGCTCATTACGGGTTAATGAGTTTTAAAGATTTAATCGCACGTTTCAATGGTAAAATTATTGCGTCCTCGGTAAGAGTAGATGAAGATAGTAAAAGAGAATTATATGTTTTTTCTGAAAATAATGTTACAAAAGAAGAACTGGAAGAACGAGAAATAAAGAAAGGCACTTCCTATTATTTTGAATTACCGTTTATTCCTTCCCTGTTCGAGAGAGAAAAGGAAGAAATAAAAGAAAGAGGCAATCAATTGGAAGTTTCTGCGTTGTCAGAAATAAAAAACATTATACTATTGGAATATGATAATATTAAAAATTACCAGCCGGATGATGAGAAGAAATATATACTAAATTTGAAAGTATCGACCTCTCTTAAAGAAACAGGCATTGACAAGATAGATAATCGTGAAGTAGAAAATGATATTTGTTATAATTTTATAAAGAAAATAAATTCGCCAGACGTATTAAAATTTAAAAAATATTGTTTTTCTTTTGATTTTATTGATGTTCCAATAAATAAATCGAATTTACTAAGAATACTGGCAAAGATATCTCGTGAGAAATTATCTGATTTTATTGTATATAATATTGATTGTAGTGTATTTACCAGATTGATAAAAGACAATGAGCAATGGTTTGAAAAATTAAATGATAAAAAAGATTATAAAAAAGATTATATAAAAGACAAAAAGATAGAAACTTCCTATTGGTTAAAAGAAAAAAGTATATTGTTTTTTACTAAATACGAAAAAATACAAGAAGAAGACAGCTTTTATTTTGCTGATATCCTGTTTGGTGAAACCTCAGAAGATTTTTATTCTATCAATAAAATGGTTTCCAATACATTCCCAAATGCAACTTATATCAACAGAGACAAAGACAAAAAAATTGAGATCGATGATAATTTTTCTATTCCGCAGAAATTGCAAATAAATTATTTCTATAGGGACTCAACATACTTATTGCCGTTTGATACAATATTAAAAAGAAAAGGAAAAGAACTCTTTCTCTATAATATTAAAACAATTTTAAAAAACGATTTATTTAGAAATCCTTCTAAAAAAACTATTGATATATTTGATGAATATCTTAATAATGTTGATGGTTATCGTATTAAAAAGACACATTTTAAAATAGGGAATAAGGTTCATTCAGCAGATTTTTATTATGCAAAACGATTTTTTCAAAATTCATTTTATACTACGCGTTTAGCTATGTATTTTGCGAGAATTTTGAATATAAATATTAATAACCCTAAAACTAAAATTACGCTCTTAGGTTATGAAATGTATAGCGAGTTGATTCTTAGTTTGATAGAAAAATTTCTTAAAGAAAATAATAAAAATCTGGACGTAAATCATTTTGTAGCGCATTACGAAGGCGAAAAAATGACATTTTTGCCAAAAGATAATTTTAACGATTATTTATCAAAATTCAAGGAACGTAAAATAATAATTGTTGTTCCTATTGCAGCCACTGGTAATACAACAAAAAAAATAAAAACTGAAATTATAAATCAATACAAAGAAAAAACCGCAAAAATATTAAATAATGCAAATTTTACTTTATATAATATTATTATGGCACAAGACAAAAGTCCAAAATTTAAAGGTATAAGAAATGATGATAATAGTCCTCTAATTATTGATCTTCCGGCAACATGGTACAATATTAAGGATTGTCAGTTATGTTTTGGAATTGATGAAAATGGAAAACCAGTAGAGACTATACCGTTGTTTGATACTGATAATTCCTCTCTTACGCCTTCGATAATTTTTGGAAATCCTAAAGGGAAAAAATCAGACAACATAAAAGATGAAGAAAAGAATAATATAGAATTCGACAGTTTAAATTTTGAAAATCCAATGAATTATCAAAGCGTAGAACGAAATGACAATTATAGAATATATGATATTGATTCTGATATTTTTATTAATGTTAATATGAAAGAAATTGAAGATTGGTTAATAAATACAGTTAAAAGAAAACTGGAAGAAAAAGGCAAAATTAGCCCAACTGACAGAGTTGTAATTGTAGCGCCCTGCCATGAAAGTAATTCACAATTTATTAATCTTGTTAATGAAAAAGTCTTTACTTCTGCTGCTACAATTATTCACCATCAAAACGGCGTTGATTTTGTGGAAAATTTCAGCTTATTAAATGAAAAGAATTTAAATGATAAAAACACTAAAATATTCTATGTTGATGATTCATTGATAACGGGGAAGCATTTTTTTGAACTTTTTGATCTGATAAGAGAAGTTACTGGATCACTACAGCCGCTTACGGCGTCAATTCTTATCAATGACCAGGCTGTTCCATTTGTTCATGACCAGGTAAGAGAATTATCGAATGAATATTATCCATTTGTAACATTCAATCAACCTTCAACACGCAATATACTTAATGAACGTCCGTTAGAACATGAGCAAAAACGATACGAATTATTACAAAAAAACGCCTTACATGATGCATTATGCGAGCATTTTTATTTAAAAGCACAAAAACTTATTCCTGAAAAACGTAAAAAGGAGAGGGAAGTATCTTCCGAAAAAAAGATTAGACATTTAAAATTGTTTGAAGCAACACATAAGATTTATGATTATTTTGCACAAGATAAAAATCTTCCTGATTTAACAAATGAAGAAGAACGAAATAACTTTGTTGATTTTAAATTAAAACATAAAAAAAATGAACATGAAGTTAATGAAAAAGATACAAATACAAAGGCATTATTAAAAGTTTTATCGCAATATCCATTTATTCTTTATAAAGATTTAAAAATGAAAACATTTATATGGCATAAGGAAATATTAAAAGAAATTATTTCGAATCCTCTTAATGAGAAATGTTTTGATATTGATAAAGATTATTATGGAAATCATGAATACGATAATAGCTTTACAACTTTTAAATTTCATCTTCGCCGTGCCGCGTTTTTAGACAATTATCAAGTTTTAGAAATAGATTTTTTAAAAAAACTATTAATGTGGTTTGTTAAAATTGATAAATACTTTGCTCAAAACAATATAGATGATTTACACAAACTTCCTTTGTTCAGTAATAACAATTATGACGATAAATTAGAGAAGAAAAATAAAAAATTACGCGATTTTCCAATTTTTGTTTTGGGTAATTATATCGAAATGATACAGAAAAATGGCTGGGCAGCGTATAAGATTTTAAAGAATATAAAACAAACTGATTTTTCAAAATCAAATTTAGGCAGGCAGTTTCTTCTTATGCTGCAAATTGAATCCGCTTGTGTTATAGACGGCTTTGTGGAAATGTTAAAAAAAGAATATGGGTTTATGAAACAGGATGTATATAATGAGCAAAATGAATTGGACACAGGTACAGACAGAATTTTGAAATTCTTTGATAAAGAACAAGACTTAAAAATAACCAATAAATATAAATCCGTAAAAGATACTTTTTTTTATGAGTATAGCGATTTAAAAAACATACCTTTTGTAAATTATCTGTGGATTAAGCAATTCTTATACGCGGACAGTATTGATAAAAATAAAAATAAACAATCTGAATATAAAAAAGAAATAAATGAAATCATCAATAAAATGAAACATTTTTTTCCAGACAGTGAAAAAGTCAACGCTTTTTTTATTGTTACAGACGGGCAAAAAGTGCCGCATGTACTATCGTCAGATAACAGTTCTTTATTTAGTAACTTTAAATATGAATATAAAGAATTATTAAAGGCTGATAATAAAGAAGAATGGCCAACCAAGATATTAATTGATATTCTTAATGGAGAATCCGGTAATATGAATGATTCACCGGAAACTACGGCGGAATTTGTATTTAAAGACAAAAAATGGAAAAATCTTTATTATAAAGATGATAATAGAAATATTAAATTTATATCAGAAAAATATAAATGGTTATATCTGATACGCATTTCAGAATTAAAAGAATACTCAAATGTTGAGTATAAGTTTGAGGTGCAGGGATTGCTCGGGTTTTATAGTACCGAAGATTTAAGTGAAAGTATTTTACCAAAACAACTGATAATGCTTCTGCGAAAAGACATAAGTGAATTTATAAATAAGCACCATAAGAATGATGAATTTGCAGAGTTGATACGACAAGAAGAAAAAAATAAATATGTAGTTAAGTTAAACCATGGAGTTCAAACTTATGAAAACACAATAGAATATCAATTTAAGGATAAATTTAAAGATAACCTGGAAGAAAATGTCAAGACATTACTTAAGTATCTTGCTAATAAAATACATTTAATATCATTATTAAATTCTGATGATTGTGGGAAAACAGAAAATATTACATTAGGTGAATTAGAAAAAGAATTTAAGAATACCTATAAATTTGTATTTTCTTTACCAATACAAACAATAGATAGAATTGAAAAAACAAATATAGATGATATTGTGCAATTTAATGTAAAATTTAATGATCCAAACTCGCAATATTCTTTTCCGGCAAAGAGTTATAAAGATATTATATTCGAGATATTGTTAAACATAAGAAGATATGGGATTGGAAATAATACATTTACATCAAGTGACCAGATGATAAATAATATAACTGTTGAAGATATTAACGGCAATAAATTTCTTACAATTTCGAACACTTATAAAGGAGATTTAGGCCGTTTTGAGAACCTAAATAATGATAATGAACCTCATGGTATTGATTTATTAAAACAATTATGGCATTCTTATAGTCTTGGGAAAGTTGATATAATATCACCAACTAGTGAAAGTCATATATTTAAATTATTAATCCAACTAAAGGAGTCTAAAGATGAAAGTAAAACCTAAAAAAGCGGTAATAATCATTGAAGATGATGAAATTGCATTTGACAGTATTAAATCTATTATTTCTGATGATTATCCCAATGATAAGCAAAAATATAATGACGGTCATACTTTTGAGAATTTCCGTAAAATTCTACAGAATGCATTAAGTGTAAAACATACAGAACCAGATGAGCCTGAAAAATCAAGGAAATTATTATTGGAAGAATTAAAGTCTTATTGTGGCAAAAATGAAGAACCTGTATATTTAATTGATTTTTTGTTATTTCGTGATGAATATGATAATAGTGTTAATGGAATTCATTTTCATAAATTTATACACCAAGAACTATATAAAGATAAAAAAGTCCCTTCATTATTTATTACAGCTGCTGTAAAAGATGATTTAGCTAGAGTAAAAAATTATTGCGAAAAAGAAATTAATGATAAGCAGGTATGTCATTATGAGCCTAAATATAATGATTGGAATGATGAAATTTTTAAGAAAAGCATTATTGATTTTATTGGAAAGGCACAATCGAAACCGCTGGAAGAACAAAAAGACGAACCATTAAAATTGGAGGACGCATTCAAAAATGATTAATTTATTCAAAACAAGAACAATAGTTGCTTTATTTTCTCCTGTTTGTATAAGTATTTGTGCTGTATTATTATTAGATATTAAATCCAATATAAAATTGGATCGCGCTTCTGTTTTATATTATATTGGACTAATTTCTTTTTTTATTGCTTGTTATTTTATTAATAAATTACATACTAGATGTAATAATTACGAAAGTATTTATATGATAGAACTTATTGATTATTTAAAAATTTTAAATGAGGGAAAAACTGGTACCGAACCAGAAAGAGAACAAATTTATAAAAAAGGTGAAAGTAAAATTGAAAAAAGAAGATGTCAATATTGGGGAGTTATTATTTTTGTTGCTTTAGGCTTAGTTTGTGTGATTTTCAGTTATATTTATCAGAGGGATATAACTCAAAAATTAGAAAATCAAAAAATAATGTTACAACAGCAAGTTGATTCATTACAGCGTCAAATTGACTCTCTCGAAGTAATCAATATTGAACCAGCAGACGAATCAATTTCGGAATGAAGAATTTTCTACGGCAAATTGCGATGTATCTATGTTGGAAAGGAATTTTATTTATTACGATATATTTATAAAAAATTTACTTGACGATTCTCAAAAGCGCCGCGTGTCATAACCAGCCCGTTCATTCTGGAGGAGGCATGATCCAAGCAAGGCTGGCTTATCAATGTAAGCAAGGTTAGCTTATCAACGTAAGCAAGGCTGGCTTATCAACGTAAGCAATGTTAGCTTATCAACGTAAGCAAGGCTGGCTTATCAACGTAAGCAATGTTAGCTTATCAACGTAAGCAAGGTTGGTTTACAAAGTTAGACAAGGTTAGTTTAGCAGAAGGGAATTAGGATATTTAGATTAGCTATGTGATAAAATTGAATATTATGAGTTATTCAATAGAAGCTCCTAATCGGCGGTTAGGGGCGGTTTTTTTATATACCAGACAACAGGAGGAATTCGGGTAACATTCATCTTTGTGCGTTTTTATATATTTCAGTCATTTTTCGCATAATCAATTCACGATTATATTGTTTTGAAGCTTCTCTGGCATTTATGCTTAATTCTTCAGCAAGCGATTTTGAATTATATATTTTCAAAATATCCTCTATCATTTCATCTTTATTTGAAAATAACAACCCATTTATTCCATGTTTAATTACATCAATATGCCCCCGTATCCGCGAACATACAACAGGTAATCCTGAAGCAAGACATTCCACTATTCCAATTGGAAGCCCTTCTTGTTTACTCGGCGAAACCGCAACATCCGCAATATTACATATTTTTTCTATATCGTTTCTATAACCCCAAAATAAAACTGTTTCTGACAAACCCGCAGCTTTTATCCTGTTTTCATATTTCTCAAGTAAAGGGCCTGTTCCCACAAAAATAACTTTTAATGTTTTTACTTTTTCCCTTATTTTTTCCAGTGAATTTATTAATAACCGATGATTTTTACGTGCTGTAAATTCCGCAATATATAAAATAACGAAATCTGTTTCATTTATACCAAAGTCTTTTCTTAATTGTTTCTTATTATTATACGGTTTAAATCTATCCAAATCAACGCCGACGCCGTCGATTTTATGTATATTCCTGCATGATGTAAATTTCTTCTTTGCAATAGAATAATCTTCTTCATTTATCGTGATAAGCATATGAGTGTATTTTGCAAGATATTTTTCAATAGGATAATATATAAGCCAATTCAGTAACGGCGCTCCCTTGTAAAAATGAAACCCGTGAGCGGTATATATTATTTTTGCCTTTGCCCTGATATTTTTTGCCGCCAACCGCCCCAGGAATCCCCCCATGGGCGTATGGCAATGGATAATGTCATAACCATTCAGCAGTATTTTTTTTAATTCTTTATATGCCTTGAAATTTCTGAAAGTATATGGGCTTCGTTCTATAGAAATAGCATATTGATTATCACAATCCAAAATAGGCTCTTCGCCGGCTGAAACATAATCAACCTGCCAGCCCTGTTCCCTGAACCAGCGCATGAACGGGCGGTTAAATTTTGAAAAATTGGCAGTATTGGAAATATACAATATTCTGGACATTAATATTTAATCTTTTAAAATATTTTTTTTAGAGATAAAATTATTTTTTAATGTATATAAATATGTTAATAGAATAAAAAAAATAAATATAAAATTTGTACGATACCTAATTGCGGAACCGGGGTTAAATACGCCAAACGGGTAATGTATAAAACAAATTCCAAAGAATATAACGAAATAGCTGATTATTATTATTGGAGAAAAGCGAAATTTCAGGAAAAATTTGATAAATATGTATTTTGATAAATGTAAAAACAGTAAAATAATAAAAATACTTTCAATGCCGGCAATTGCCTGAAACGGTTTAGCCGCCATTTCAGAAAGAGTCGGCCCAAAGAACGCGATGAACATGCCCCAGGGAATATACCTAAAAAAATCATTTTCCCTTATAAAAATATTTTCTCTCGTTGATCTGGCCTCATCAGAAACAAAAAATTGATACATCATTCCCGCATATCTGTTTACTATATCTTTTATTAAATACAAAAAAAAGATATTAATACATAAAAATACAACAGCCAATAATAATTGACTAAAGGGTTTGTGTTTTAAAATTTTGTGTGAAATATATATAAAAAATAATCCTTGAAAAATAAAAGGCATATACTGCGGCTTAAACAAAATACAAATATAAAGACCAAGTATATCTATTATATTAACCCTAAAATTTCCATTTATAAATCTAATATATAAAACGGAAATGACAGCTGAAAAAACAAGGCCGAATACTTCTTTTGACCATATTGAGGTCCATATACAAAAATTAGGTAAACTAATTACCATTAAAAGAACTATTTTGTTGACTTTTTTTCTTAACGATAATTTCTCAATTGTCCATCTTATTGTAAAATATGAAATAAGCGTAGGTAAAATACTTGAAAGCAACAAATTATGATTAAATATTTTTCCTATATTCCCCCCAAAGAAATCCATAAAATATGTAGAAGAAATAAATATCCGTATGGAAAAATCAACATCCGCGTTTAAATATCTTACTGTATCGCTTAAACTTGTTAATCTTGCATAAACAAGAACAGTGAAAATTAAATAAAATATTCTTATAAAAAAATATAATAACCAGAATATATTAATCTTATAGTTTTTTAACGTTCTAATTTTCATGTCATAAAGTTAATCAGCTTCTCTGCCGATCTTTCCCATGTCAATTCATTTGCGGCATATTCATACGCATTGTTTCCCATTTCAATTATTTTCTCAGGCGTTTTATATAGATCAATAATGGTTTGAGCCAGTATTTTTTCATTTCCGGGAGGAACAAGTATTCCCGTATTTGGCAGTATCTGTTCGGGCAGTCCGCCTATGTCAGACGCGATTACCGGTTTTTTCATACCGTAAGACAAAACAATAACGCCGGATTGGCTTGCTTCTATATACGGTAAGACTGTTAAATCTATATCTTTAAAAAAACTGTGCACATCGTCTTCATTTATCCAACGATTTATTAATTCAACTTTATCACCGAGTTTTTCTATTAGTATTTTCTCTTCCTTGGATAATTTCCCGCTGCCTACTATTTTTAAACATATATTTTTATTTGTTTTTTCCAATATGTTCATTGCCTTTAATAAAACGCTTAACCCCTTATATTCATATATCCTTCCAAAAAAAAGAATTTTATTAAATATTTTATTCTTAACAGAACAATCATCATTAGGTGGTACATAATAGTTGAAATTTGCGTGAGGTATCCAGCAAATATTTTCCTGCAATATCCCGTATTTATTTATAATTTGGCTTATGAAACCTTGACTTAATACAATTATTTTTGTCGATTTTTTTATTGCGTAAGTGTAAATTTTTTCAAAAAATATATTCTTTTCGCCTATATGCATATTTACATCATGTATAGTTGTAATGATTTTTTTGTTAAATAAGAAAAAACATAAAATTGACGACCATATAGAAATCATGGGTATATATATGCAATCCGGTTCTGCATTATTAACCATCTTTTTTAATTTGATGAAATTAAATATATTCAGCGTATTAATGATAAATTGAAATTTCGATCTATACGTCTTTATGAAAAAAAGATTTAAATAAGGGTATTGTTCTTTTAAATTAATAAATTTATGTATATTTTCTATATATTCGGAAAGAATACATGTTATATTGCAACCCTGTTTAACAAGAGCCGCAACCATTTCATACGCGAAAATTGGCGATGCGCCCTTTCTTCCTAATGAAATTACAGTTATGTTCATAGATTTTTTTATGCAATAAAATTATTTATTTGCGAATAATATTCATAATCCATTGACGATGAATAATAATTCAAAAACAAATTCCTTGATTCTTCATAAAAAGTTTTTGACATATCTGTATTGTTTATTTCATCTATAAATTCTTTGGCTGTATTACAAATAAAACAACAGCTCTTATCGATTTTATAGCCATAAAAAGCCAATGGAGTTCCTATAATTTTTTTGCCGTACATCATTGCTTCCGCTAACTTTACTTTCATTCCTGAACCATAAAAAAGCGGCGCGACAAACGCCGATGCCGCGTTTAGAATTCCAGAAAGGTCTTCTACAAAATCCTTAATAAATACGTTTTCCGGTATTTTTTTTCTGGAAAAGACTTTTTTCATGCCGCTTCCCGCAACAAGTACTTTACAGGAAACGTACGGGGCTATATTTTTTAATAAAAAATATGCACCTTCCAAATTATTGTAGAACGCTGATCCTAGAAATAAAATATAATTGTCTATATTCTCAATATTATTAAAATTAGATTGCATAAATTTATCCGGTAACGTAGCAGGTATAATAATAGAAGGTGCTTTGGTGCCGACAAATGATTTCTTGTCATTTTCCGTGATGAATATATTTAGATCAGAATAAAGAAGGCTTAGTTTTTCATTGTACCTTGCTGAAAGCCATATCGGTAAATAAATTAAACCTGATGATTTAACAAGGTCAAAATAATATTTGCTTTCGTTGTTGTGAAAATTTACAATTAATTTGATTTCAGGATATTTTACTTTAATTTTTTTTACAAGCCGCCCATGTAAAGAAACATCGAAAAAAATAATATCGATATCGTTGTATTTTTTTAAATGCTTAATAATTTTTAATATATCAAACGGAGACAAACTGCCGGAATAAAATAGTATATTTCTAAACAGGGACAATAATTTATTGCTTTTTTTCCCCACAAAAATGTTTTTTACAATATATAATTTAGAAAGCGCTTTATACGCTTTCTCTGTACCACGAGAACCGCCGTAAGTTCCATTAAAGGGATTGTTATGAATAAATAATAATGTTTTAATAGTGTTATCTTTTCTTACAAATCATGTCATGCTTTTAATTGCATCGAACACTCGTTTGCATGAATCGGCGTCTTTATAACAATTGAATGTATCATTATTATTTGCAGCATAATACTTTCTTTCTCTAACAATATCAATAAAATCATTCCAGTTGTATGCTTTTGCGCCTAACATATATGTATCGTAATCAAAAAGCAATCCGCGATTATTTATATATTCATCATAATCAAATGGAGTTAATATAACAGGCTTATTAGTTAAGATGAAATCAAAATAAACGCTCGAATAGTCCGTTACCAAAATATCTATATCACCAAGAAATTCATATAAATCATCGTATTCATTGCCTTTAAGATAAATAAAGCGTTCCGCTAAAGCAAAATCAGGTAAATTAGCGTCATCTGGGTGCGGTTTGAATAAAAAAATGATATTTTCACTTTCAAGAAAATCAATAAATTTTAATTTATCAAAGCCGAAGCCGGCAAAGGGAGAAAAAGGAATATTGCTAATCTTTACAAGACGGTATGTCGGCATATAAAACACAATGCGGCAATCTCTGTATTTTTCACGAATTTCAGTTAAGAGCGGACTGTTTTTATTCGTGAATAACTTATCATTTCTAGGCAAACCTGTAGTTATAATTTTTTGCTCCGATAATTTTCTTCCAAAAACATTGGCAAAAGAATAAGACATAAACGGCTTAAAAAAATCACTGCTTACAATCAATAGATCAATATTACTGTCATTCCTATAATACGGACAAAGAAAATATACTATTATTCTTTTAACAATAAGAAAAGGTATGCGGTTTTTTTCATATACGTCGTAATATGATATTTTTTTTAACGGATTTCCATGCCAGAGGCAAATTTTTTTTGCCCCGTTTTTTGTATACGGATTCAAGTCTGTTGGGCCGAAATCGTAAATATGGTACTTTGCCAATAAAGAATACAGTATTCCCATAAAAGAGCGCGTCATAAAGACAGCGATATTTTTTGAACGCAGTGTTTCATAAATAACTTTATTTCCTGTAAGCCATACCGCCTTAATTTCAGGATGACGTAATATCACATGTTCAAAAAGCGCGCGGGAATTGTCCCAATAATGCTTTCCTTCTCTGGAACCAAATATCCAAATATTCTTATTTCTTGGAAACAGCCGTTCTAAATGCCAAACAGGAAGAAACAAGACATAAAAAATGTACCTGATGGCTTTATTTATCGCTTTCATTATTTTAAGACTGTAAGTCGTTCTTAATCTTTGTTGTTGATATTTCTTCAGTTCTTGGCAGATATACAATTTCGCATTTGTCGTTCAAGAAATCAAATTTGCCTTTCCAGTCATCCCCCATAACAAAAATATCTATGTGGTACATAATTATATCAGATTTCTTTTGTTCCCACGATTCTTCAGGTATAACAAGATCAACATATCTTATTGCTTCCAATAACTGCCTGCGTTCATTGTATGAAAAATATGTTTTTTTGTTTTTTTCTCTGGTATTAAATTCATCTGTTGAGAGGCATACAATCAAATAATCACCCAGTTGTTTTGCACGGCGTAACAAATTTATATGTCCATAATGCAATAAGTCAAATGTTCCGTAAGTGATTACCCGTTTCATAAATTAACTCAATCCCTTTATAGATATGTTTACGTCTTTCTTGGGTTATATTTTCTAAATAATTTCTCAAAAATATATTTTACAGTAAATTGCGTTCCGTTATTGGTCAGTAATTCAAATAGCCTATAAAACTTCTGTGATATTTTTGAAAGCGTAAAATAAAAATGACATTCGCATAATGCCAAACTAACTGTAAATCCATTATTTGTCTTGTTGTACAACATATTTTTAATAATCTTTTTATTGTTACGCAATCTTTTTGCCAGTCTAAGAAATCCGCTTGTCGCTCCCTGCTCTACATAATAATCTTTAATATAATATCCAGTGAGAATTTGGGCATAAAACAGCCTTTCGGAACATGCCAGTATAAATAAATCTGTCAGAGTATCAACATTAATTTTATACCGATCAAGGTCTTTATTCAGATGTAATGTTTTTGATTCAAACGCCGATAGATCAGGTATATCTGTTACGGTTTTTAACTTTTCCCCAAAAAATACTTTAGCATACTGCTGACATTCATAATCATCGGTACATATAACCGTGGTTTTGTTTATTTTATTCTTTATTTCGGCAAAATAAGATTTATAATCTGTTTTGTAGTCGGTATTGCGTACATGTATCGCGTCATATTTTCCATATTGGCTTTTTAAACCGCTTATGGCTTTCTGGATATGCGATTTAACTTCTTCTTTTAATACAAATCTTGTAAGCGCAAATATGCCCAGGTCTTTGAGGCTGCCTCCTTGCGCATGAACCAATATTTGTTCTTTATAATCTTTTTCAAAATCAAATGTTACAGGAATACCATCCTCTGTTGTACGGGAAGATGTCTTTTTATTCCAGTGCAATTCATAATTATATAAATCATTGCTCAAACAATACGGAAAAACATCAAACGGCGGCTGTAGAAAGTCAATTTTTTCAAAGGATATATTGGCATCAAGGGGTATAAAATAATGCGCAAAGTCATCCAGGAAACCGCCAATAGACCCGTCAATAAATAATTTACGATTGTATTTTTTACAATACCGGTAACATCTTTCTATATTATTAAGTGTATCATTTAACCCGCTGCAAGGTCTGCATAAAACAATACGTTCATTTTCTATCATTTAATAATATTTTTTAAGCCACTTATTTTTTTCATTGTATGGTAATTTAACGAAAAGTTTTTCACATTTTGGATAATCATAATTATTGCTTTTTTTTTCTCAAACGAATTACGAGAATCATTATTATCTCTCAATAAACAAATAAAAAGAGATAACATTGAACGAAAAAGCATATACATTAAGAAAATTATCCTATTTCTATTTTTAATTACACCATAATAAAGAGACAATACAACTGCCGCGTTTGCGGTACCAGTACGCATATTTTCTAAATAATCCCACTTCAATCTTTTTTCCGGTAAAAAGTGTTTATACTTTAAGTCTGGAAGATATAAAATTTGATATCCAATGGTATTTATTGCCAAACACAATTCTGTATCTTCACCTGCTGATAAGGTAATTCCTTGTCTTCCTACCAGAAAGCCTTTGAAATTTCTATTATATAAGGAAATCAATGCCTTTTTATTGACTACCATTCCGGCTCCATAAACAGATCTATTTTTTTCAGGATTTTGACTTCCAAGTGCGTAACTTTTAGCATATTGATCAAACCACTCAGGTTTTTTTTCATTTTCAAAAACAGGTTCTCCATATCCACCAACGACACCAATATTTGAATTAGCAGTCATTGTACTATAAGCTGTTTGTACATAATTTTCGCATAACCAATTATCGTCATCACAATAAATCAAAATATCATAACGGGATGCATTTAATCCCGCTTTTCTGGCATAAACAAGACCAGGCGTAGGTTCATCTATGATAGTAAAATTACAATTTATGGGAGAGTAAATATGAACATATTTATTCCACTCACTACTAGCGACTTCTTTAGTTCTGTCAGATGAATTATTATTAACAATTATAACTTCCCAGAATAAAGAGTTATCAACTTGTTGTTTTGCTATATGTTCAAGTGTTTTAGGTAACAATTTTTCACTGTTGTAGCAACAAATTATGATGCTAACGCCATCCATTTCAATCATTTTCCATTTTTATTCTATCTATTTATACTTTTCTAAATATTTTTCTCAAAGTACGTTTTATTGTTAATTTATATAATTGTCTCAATGAAATTCTGTTGAAATCACGCGTTTTTAAATAGCATTGAGGATGTACCAGTGACAGGGGGAGCTTGGAATACCCAACTATTTTTATTTTTTCTGAAATACTTTTTTTAATAAAGACCAATATATTTTGCTTGTACCAATATTCTACACTTTTTTCATTCCATATTTGACTCCGTAAAAAATCCATAACAACATAATCGTTTTTCTCAAAAATATTAACCCAATACTCAGGCCATTGTTCATTGATATGTTCCGTGCCTCCCTGTAGCGGTATTGCCGCAGAAAACAAAATAATGTCAGATGCTTTGCAAAGTGTTTCAATGAATCTTTCCGCAAATTTCGGAAGTATATGTTCTGCAACTTCTACCGAAATTGCCAAATCATATCTTTTATCAACATCAAATTCCCTGTCAAATTCAATTTCTGTAAAAGATTCTTTTGGTATCAATAGCCTGTCTTTATTGATCCATGGTCCGTCATAACCTTTTATTTCATTGACGCCCAGTTTATTAAGTACAGACAGCCATGCCCCTAATCCGCATCCAAAATCAACCGCAGAATTTATTTTTGGTAAAACCTCAAGCATTTTTGGCAGCACTATTTTTGCGCTATCAATACTGCCTAAAACCTGATTTTCGTAAAACAAATCGTTATACAATTTATTTTTCATATAAAAATCATCCTTATGCCGTAAAACCTGTAAATATGTATCATTTAACTTCACATTTACTAATTTTTCGTTTAATCCAGTTCTGTAATAATTTTTTTTCTTGTGTATTTAAGCCAATGCAATAAACTAAACAGGCAATACACAGCGTTGAGGCAATACATGATATTATAAAAGCTGCCAAACCAACAAATAGACTATGTAAAAATACGGTTATAAAACAGGAAACCGCCATAATAATTGATATAGGTATAATTACTTTAAGGAAAAAATCCATAATATGAAAAATAATCAGCTTACTCAGAAAAAATATATGCCAAACAAGAATGAAAAAATTTAAACCGGTTTTTACAATTAACACCCATGCCGGATCAAAGCCTGCCAATAAAAACACAAGCGATAACGGTATATTGGCAAATACAATACCGCTTGCAATAAGCTGGTATTTCTTTATATTTCCGGTTGCATTTATCGACGCCCACAATGGGCCAACAATTGCGTCTGCCAGGGAAGAAAGCAGAATTAGCCGGGTAAATACAACGGTGTACTCCGGTACATTTTTCAGCCATATATGCAATACAAAATCCATGTTTATATACAATGGCAATACAAAAAAAAACAAAAGACAGAATGACATCTTGGATGTCTGAAAAACAAGCTGATTTAAATAGCTATAGTCTTTGGCGGCATAAGATTTTATTATCTGCGGGTTAGACGCGGTCTGAAAATTACTCACAAACTGGTATACAGCCAAATTTATCTGCGTTGCGATTCCCATGGCGGCATTCACTGTAACGCCGTGAAAAATATTTATCAGTATGTTTATGCCATGATCTTTACCAACATTGGCAAATCCGCCGAAAAGATTCCACCCTGAAAAACCGGCAAGCCGGCGAAACAGCTCTTTATCCTTGCAGTATCTAAAATTAGCTATCTCAAACCTGCTATTGCAGTACACCTTGTATGCAAAGAAAACAATTACTCCAACTATAGAAACAAGAACGGCATATACTATTAACCTGTCGAATGAACTTACCGTCAACAGAAAAACAATGACTAGCTTTAATATATTTTCAACAATACTGATCCATGCAAAAAAAGACATTTTCTCATACGCGATGATAACAGCATGATACTGAATTCGTATAATGTTTATTACTGTTGTTATAACGGAAAGCTGATAGACTACAAACGCCGCAAATTGACGTTCCGCCGGTATATTAAGCCATGTAAAAAAGAGCCATATCCCTACAGTTTCCGCAAGAATGACAACTAATACCGCTGTCAGTATGGCTATATAAAAGCCGACATTGAAAACATTCCTTGCCTGTTCTATATCGTTTTGCCCCATTGCAAAATTCAGGAAACGCTGAGTTGAGTTTGCCATAGCCTGGTTTAAGAAGGAAAACAATACGACAACGCCAGCCACCACGTTGTAAATCCCATAATCCTCTACGCCTAAAGTTTCCAGCACCACCCGCACGGTGTACAGACTTACCAGCATACTCAGGATTTGGCGGAAGTAAAGCATGAGGGTGTTTTTGGCTATGCGGGCTGTGTTTGAGGGCAATTAAATAATTTGAAAACTAATATTCAAAGAACGCTTCATCTCCTGAAGCGCATACGTTTTTTACTCAAATATTAATACGCTAATCTTGTCAATAATTTCATTTACTTTCTCAGAAGTTTCTTTTGTTATAAATTCTATTTCTCTTGTTTTCCAGTCAAGGCTTTTTATCTGGTCTGCCAATATAACGCCGTCAATTTTTCCACTTTCAATCCTTACTTCAAAAGGATAGTTTTTAATTTTACTTGTTATTGGACAAAAAAGTCCCAATCCAACTTTTTCATTATACCCTTTTGGCGAGATAACTACTGCGGGTCTTTTCCCTTTTTGCTCATGACCAGAGCCAGGAGTAAAATTCAGCCATACAATATCTCCCCGTTCAGGTATATATTTTTCTACCATACTTCTTTTCCAACGGGTCCTGTAGTTTCAATTTCCTGGTGTAAATTTTGGTCGTTAATTTTTTCGAGTATTTCTGGTAGTCTGCTCTTTTTTACGGGCTTTATTACTATCTCGTTTCCATTGTCATTAATATTGACAACCGACCCGTTTTTTAAGGAAAATTCCCGAACAATAAGGTTTGGTATTCTAATTCCCAAACTGTTTCCCCATTTTTGTACCATTGCTTCCATGAAAATTAACCCCTACATAAGTATATATACTATGTTTATACATACGTCAAGGTTTTTCTATAAAAGAAAATCAGGGCGCACAAAGGCCGGCCATTCAATGAATGGCTTTTTTCAGGGAATATCCAAACATGTTGGGGTTCCCGTCTCCTAAACCCAGCCGCCGCCGAAACAGGCTGACTGAGCGTGCGCCCTGATAATTGCGCTCTGCTTATTTCACTGTTCAATACCGTGGTATCTGTGATATTTAACAGATTACTATCACTATATAATGATATATCATTGACCGTCAAGCGTAAATCATTGTTATTTCACTATAATAATGCTTTGATATGGGGACCAATTTCAGGGAAAATTTACGAAGCGAGCTCGATTTTCAGGGGATAGCTGTTAAAGAACTAAGCGCCAAGACAAAAATTCCGGTTGCGACCTTGGATTGTTATCTACGAACCCGATCTACCGAACCTTCCGCTGAAAATGCCGTTAAAATAGCCCGTGCTTTGCGGGTTTCGGTTGAATACCTTGTGCTTGGCGAAGATACGAAGTACGGAAGCCAGCAGAAAACCTTAAACCGTGATATGCAGGAGATTATTCGCTGGATTGAAAAATTCACTCCCGAACAACACAAGGCTATCCTTCGGCTACTAACGACCTTTAACGGTTAACGCCGCCAGCACCGGCAAAAATACCAGGGCAACATTGACATTAGGATTACCCTCACAAAGCTCTCTGATGGGCTTGAGTTTTTTAACGCAAAATATAAACTGTAGAGGGGCGTTTATTTTTATGGCATGGGTAGTTGGCGGGAAGCATTTCGGACAGTACACTTATGAACACTGGTTCGATGATGAATTTGAAGAGGTAAAAAAACACGAAGATTTAGCGGCGGATGAAATGAAAGCCCCTGAAAAAAATGAATCTATCGGGGATTCTAGCGATAGTACAATTCCTCATAGACCGCCGCAGCAGCCATAACTTTTCTGCCGTAATCTCTGGTTTCAGAAAACGCGATGGTTTCCAGAAAAAGATCCATTGGCAAATTACTGTCGTCCCGCCAGCGGCGGATGCGATTCATGCCGCCGTTGTATGATAAAAGTGAAAGCAGAATATCATCAAAACGTTCCATAAGATAATTTATATAATACGAGCCAATGTGAATATTCAAATCTGGATCTATCAAATTAAGATCGTCCTCAGGGTTATAATCAGGACCGCCGGCACGACGGATACGGATCGCCATTTCCTGGGCAGTTGCCGGCATGAGTTGTGTCAGCCCAACCGCTCCCGCGCTGGAAATAACCTCGCTCTGGAAAGCGCTCTCAGTGCGGATAAGGGCGTACATAACAGCCGGGTCGATATTGTATTCCGCTGCGTATTTTTCTACCAATTCACTGTAGTAACGGGGGAATAACAGTTCCATGTCACGTTTATCGCGGACATAGCCTTCCCTGTTGGTATACATGGTAACCAGCCGGATCGATTGGGCGTACATACCCGCCTGTGCGAGAGCCTGCGCTACGGCGCGCAGTTCATCAGAGGTAAGGTCATTTTCCAGCAGCCTGATGTACCTGGTGGAAAAAGCAGACGCGCCGTTGTCAAAGAAACCGAGGAGGAATTGAAGCGCCGGTGAAGGTTTGTTTTTTGATTTGGAGGCGAAATCATCCGCGGGTGACAATTCAAGGAACGGCAGACCAAGGACGGACGCGCTATGCAGACGGTAATAAAGCGCGGATATGTCATTGCCATCTCCGGTGTTATACGCAATGCGCATGAAAACAGACGGATCGGCTTCATTAACATTTGCCGCTTCCGCCGCCAGACGCAATTGTTCGTCAGTTAAATAGCCCTCTTTAATAACACAGGCGATAATCCACGCGCACGCGGCTGCCGAAGCGGAACCCTTCCTGTTTTGAATCAGGGCGAATGTGTGGATTATTTTTTCCCATTCCTGTCTTGAGGCAAGCCCCTGTAAAAATCTGTCCAGAACATCGTCAATGAAACTATTGTCATTTAAATAGGGAAGGCAATTTTCCAGCCGCTGTACAAAAACATCGAAGGGTTCGTCTGAGGATGAATCCATAATGTACCAGATACACGCGTCCGCCTGTTCGGCGTCGGGGGCAAGAGTCAATGCCTTTTCAAAGAGCGAAATCCCCTCGTCAGTCCGGCCCCTGCGTCGGGCAATCCGTGCCGCGAAAAAAATCAGTTTGTAACGCGCCTCGTCCTGGTTGGCGGATAGAGCCGCTTCACCTGCCAGATAATTTTCCCATTGTAAAAAAAGATCGATTCCCTCGCCGCCGGAAGCGGTATATTGAAAAGTTCTTCCCAATTCATTAATGAGGTCCGTGTATTGAAGAAACAGCGCGGGTATCTTCTCAGACCATTTCCCCTCTTCCATAAAAACTCGAAAAAAAACAAGCGCCTCATTAAACCGTGAACGGAATGACGCATAACGCCCGTTTATGGCGGCTAACTCAATATCACTGAAAAGCAACCCCTGTCTTTCACATTCCCGCAGGATAAAAAACCTCGCTTCATTGGGAATCCCCGTCTCCTGTTCGGCGCCCAGCAGGAACGCAAGAACCTTATCTTTATCCGCACTTTTACCGGCAGCGTTAAAAGCCGCCGCCCAGCCGCCGCCCGCTTCCCGGCGGACACGTTCGGCGGTTCGTGATGAAAGCTCTGTCCCTTCATACATCAAAACGGCAAGTTCTTCAGCCGCCGCCTGCCTGATATAAACATTGGAACTTGAAAGCGCTTTTTCAAAATAACTTACAGTATCGGCGTCCTGATCGTTCGACTTGCTCAACAGCCCCAGGTAAAAATCTCCCTGAACCTGCATCTGCGCGCATGAGTTAAAACACAAAGTAATCAGGAAAAAAAACAGGAAAAGTACACGGGGTATTTTTTGGAGTTCCACGGAGATAAAGATGGGGTTCATATAAAAACTCCGTGAATTAGACAGTTAGTTTCTTGGCGGAATACGAATCGTCCTGCCGGAAATTATGTAGTCAGGATTACGAATGTTGTTATACCTTGCAATTCTTGGATAGAGCCAGGGATTGCGGTAGAACGCTTCCGCAATATCCCATAATGTGTCGCCATACCGAATCCTGTAACTAACACCATCTCTGGGAATAGTCGCCGGAACTCTATAGGAAGCGACCGGCGGAACCGGACGTGTACGCACAGGCTGAGGCTGCGGCTCAGGCGGAACAGCCGGCGCCTGAATTACAGGGATGGGTTCTACCTGTTGCTGAACGGGTTCAGGCTGCACGACAGGTTCCCTAACCGGTTCAGGTTCAGGCTGCCGTACCGGTTCCGGCTGTCTTACAGGTTCAGGCTGCCTGACAGGTTCTGCCTGCGTTACCACCGGCCTATCCCTGCCTGACGTGAGAGTTTCCAACCCGCCCAACAGGAACAACCACACAGCGGCAATACCCAGGATAAAAACCAGCCCGATTATGATAAAAATCCACAAAAGGGATGAACGCGATTTTCTCTGCCTGATATTATTGGCGCGATTGTACAGCCCGGAAGGAGGCTCTTCATTGACTTCAAGCTCAAAGTCAGGAATTTCCATATCGCGCGATGTTTCATCAAGGGATTTCAGGGAAACTGTCAGCACATAATGATCTCCGCCTGAACCCGTGTCCAGATCAATAGCGTCGGCGACAATTTCGCCAGCGTTGTTGGAGGAGATCACCATTTCTATGGAGGGTTCTCCCTTTGGCTTTGGCTTGATTTTTTCAACTACAAGACTGCCTATATACTGAGCGTCCGTCATAGTATTTTGGACGCTTCTGTAGAGATCAATTTGGACACTTGGCTGGCTATCATGAACAGTAGTGAGAACCAGCCTTTTCCTGATTGATGAATTCTCCTCCATAATAGGATAGAATTCCCCATTGGCGATCTTAATGCCTATAGATGATGCCATTGGATCAGCTCCTTATCTTCTTATCTTGCACCTTTTTAAATTTAGGCGTGGATTTTCATTATGTCAAGCTGATTCACAGCTTTCGTACAATTATCGGCAAATTGGGTATAAAAAAACATAAAAATAACCGATAATATAAGATATGATTCCTATATTGATCGGCGCTTTATCCCTCGTATTGGTAGTTGGCATCTTCTTTATGGTTATGAACCATCGGAACAGGTCCATTGGCGGCGGAAGGCGATCCAAGGGCGATCGTGACGCCATTATCAAAGACGCGAGCAAGCGGCTCGCCCAAAATCCCAATGATCCGGAAGCGTTGTTCGCCATAGCCTCCGCGTACTTTGAGTATGAAAACTGGGATAAAGCCATGAAAGCCCTTGAAACCCTGACCGAAATAATCGCGGTAAACAGCGTACCGGGAATCGACAGCTTTGAAGTATATCTCAGGTACGGACTGGCGGCTCGAAAACTCAATATGCTCGAACAGGCCTATAAGGGTTTTTCATCAGCCAGAACTTACAGACAGGACAATTTTGAGGTAAATTACGAACTTGGCGCCCTGGAGTTTGAAAGGAAAAATTACGAAAAAGCGGTTCAGCTTTTGCAGCAGGCCCGCACCCAGGACCCGGAAAGCCCTGCGGTTCTTCGCTATTTGGGACACGCGCTTTTCAGGCTGAAAAAACCCAAGGAAGCGATGTCATTCATCCGCAAAGCCATAGACCTTGCCCCGGAGGATAAAGAATCCCTTTACACATTGGCGGAATGTTATCACGAGGCAAATCAGATCGAACAGGCGCTGCGTATCTTTAACCATTTAAGAGCGGACCCGGTAATGGGGCCGAATTCCTGTCTGATAGCGGGAAGTATTCATCTTGAAACAAGACAGTATGAAACGGCAATCCAGGACTTTGAAATCGGCTTGAGGCATCAGAATATCAAGGCGGATATTTTGGTGGAACTGCGCTACAAACTGGCAACCACATATATAAAGATGAATGAAATCGGCAAGGCAATACCGCTTCTTAAGATGATTCAGTCCGAGAATAATTCCTATAAGGATGTAAACGTCCTGTTGGGCAAGTATCTGGAACTCAACGCAAACCGCAATTTGCAGATATTCCTGATGTCTCCTTCGGCTGACTTTGTCGCTCTTTGCCGGAAAATCGTAATGACATATTTCCCAAAGGCAAAAGTAAAAATAACCAATATCTCTGTTAATAAAAGCGAATGGGCGGATATTCTCGCCGAAATTGACACACCCAAGTGGTCCGATCTAATAATGTTCCGGTTTATCAGAACTCAGGGGTCTATCGGAGAACTTATCGTCAGGGACTTCCATTCACACTTGAAAGAGGTAAAAGCAGGCAAGGGCGTTTGTATGACAGTCGGCAACTTTACGGAAGAAGCCAAAAGATACACCGAAGCGCGCCTGATTGACCTGATTGAAAAAGAGCGCTTGCAGGCAGTCCTGAATTCGCTGGACGCGAAAACCGCGGTTATAAAAAAATAGCGGAAAACTCTACATAACGCCTCCTATTCGTCGGATACCATCTTTAAAGTAAGCAGCAATGGCAAATGGTCGCTAAGACCGGCGCCTGTCCTGCCGTTGTATGACACCGGCACTCCGTTGACGTTAGTGAAGGGCTGATGATCTGCAATCGCGGTCTTTTCGTATTCCCACCCAACACTGTTGAAAAATTGACCGGAAACCAAAAAGTGATCTATGGTCTCCCATTCTTTCTTGTAATAATATGAGCCGTTGTCAAGATCGCGCATCCACGGTGAAAAAAGAACGACAGATCCTTCAGGAAAATGATCAGGAAAGGGCGGCTTGTTCCCGCTGATAACGATAAAGTCTTTTTGCTGAGTTGGATCTTCCCTGCCATCCCCGCCAATACAGCCTGTCAACTGGGCGCAAAAGGGATCATCGGGAAGCAGGGCGCAGATCGTCGCGCTGTCACGCCTGAAAAACTCGTCATGATTTTCGTTCAAGTCGCCGGCGATAATAACCCCCAGATTTGGCTCTTTTTCCAGCAATTCGCGGATACGGCGCAGAATCACCCTTGCCGACGCCTTACGGACATTCTCAGTAACAGCATCGCCGCCAAGTTTCGATTTCCAGTGACAGACAAAAATGACAAATTCACCTTCATCCGCCAAAACCCTCGCCTCAAGCACCGGACGCGGCGTAGTATCACTGCCAATTGTTATAGAGTGCGCCCGTACCTGGGAAAGGGGAATACGGCTCAAAATACCAATCCCCAAAGCCGCGCCCGGATTATTCGCGAAATGACTCCAGGCATACCCGCCCGATAAAGAGCCCGCAATATCTTTAAGGATTTTAAGAGATTCTATTTCCTGAAACATGATGACATCCGGCAGCGGCTCAATTTTGCCAATCGCGGCGGAAACGCTGTTGATTCTGCCAAGATACTTCTCCGTTGACCATCCCGCCGATTGCAGATACTCATCGTATTCAAAACCGTTATCAACGCCGTCAAACAAGTTGTTCACGTTCCATGTCATCAAGGTAAGAGTACCCGCAGGCATCCCTTCCGTCTTGGTTTCCGACAAAGCGCACCCAGCCAGAACCAGAAAAATCGAGGCAAATAAGGATAAACCTGCCCATCTAAAATTTTTCACACCAACCTCCAAAAGAAAGATTTAACCTATATACGGCGCGCATATGCGTGGCGCTTTAGTGAAGGGAGAAAAAATTGAAAAAATTAAGATTTGTTCCATAACCGGGCTCTGTCCCCAAAATATACTTGACACAACTCCTCTTTTTTAGTACGCTAAAACTCCCGTTACTTGGAATTTTTTGAAAAGGTGATAGAAAGGTTGTTTATTATGAAGACAGTATTTGCAAAACCCGCATCGGTGGAACGAAAATGGTACATCATTGACGCCGAGGGAAAGGTACTGGGCAGGGTAGCCGCAAGGGTTGCCGCCATTGTCCGAGGCAAAAACAAGGCAATTTTTGTTCCGCATCAGGAAATTGGGGATTTTGTTGTAGTTATAAACGCGGATAAAATCGTGGTAACCGGCAGAAAAGCCCAGCAGAAGATGTATTACCGTCACTCGGGCTATCCGGGCGGTCTTAAGGAGCAAAATTTTGAAAAGGCTATCGCGCGGCATCCGACAATGCCGCTGGAAAGCGCCATTAAGGGGATGCTCCCAAAGGGTCCGCTCGGCAGGAAATTGGCAAAAAACGTAAAAATTTACGCCGGAACCAGCCATCCCCATAGCGGGCAAAAACCGGAGCCAATTGAGGCGTAAAGTAGAGGTTTCATTAAGCTTTGCTTAATGTTCGATAACATGTACGGCTATTCAGCCGCACCAAGTAGAGGTTAATTAATGATTAAGAATCTTGGAATAGGTACGGGCAGAAGGAAAACATCGGTAGCGCGTGTATACGTCCGTGATGGAAACGGAAAAATTACCGTAAACGGCAAGGATTTGACCGTATACTTCTCCCTGGGAGAACATGTACAGATGGTTCGCCAGCCGCTGATGGTTACCGCCAGCGAAAACAAGTACGACGTGCTGATCAACGTGTACGGCGGGGGCTGCAACGGACAAGCCGGAGCCTGCCGCCACGGGCTTGCGCGCGCACTCTGCCAGGTTGATCACACAAATTACACCAGCCTGCGCAGCAACGGCTACCTTACCCGCGACCCCCGCATGGTGGAACGGAAAAAGTACGGTCTTGCCGGAGCCAGACGGCGCTTCCAGTTCTCCAAGCGCTAGTTCCCGCAGCCCTTGGCAAATATGACTATTATCTCACTTAAAACAGAAGCCAGGGGTGAGCTTAACAGAATTGAGCTTTCCGATGGCTCTCTGTTTTCGTATAGAATCTGCTATCTGCCGCCTGAGTTACCAAATACACACACCATTAGTCCAGACACCGCGCAGGGAATGGAAATCAATGCCGCCGAAGAAGCGGCCTTTCGTCTGGCATCAGCCTGCCTGCGGGCGGAAAAAACCGCCCTGCGGTTAATAGCCAGGGCGGAACAATGCACTCCCGGTCTTGCCCGCAAACTGAAAAAACGCGGTCATGAAAACGCATGCGTCAACGCGGTAATTTCCCGTCTAACAGAGCTGAAACTGCTCGATGACCGCCGCTTTGCCCAACTCTGGCTTGAGTCCCGCCTGCGCCTCGCCCGCAGCCCCCGGCGGCTCCTTTCTTCCCTTTGCGGCAGAGGCATAGACCGCGATGACGCCGAGTCCGCCCTGAGAGCCGCGCTGGACGAGGACACAGAACACGCCCTATTGACCCGCTTCGTAAAAAAACACTCACGAAAAGCCGGCGGCGACGGTGATGAACATGCCGTTACGCGCTCACTAAAATATCTGCTGAAAAGCGAAGGGTTTTCATCAGCGGCAATTCAACGTTTTTTTGATGAGGAGTAGGAATGGGAGACTGCTCACTCGCATGAGTGTTCAGATATTTCTTGTTCAGGATTAAAAATGTCATTATACTGATTAAGGTATGGTCGAAGATATAATTCCTTCCGAAAACACAATCTATCAAAATATTCGCTCTGTTCTTGTTACCGCACGGCAAAAAGCCTCTTCAGCCGTTAATTTCGCTATGGTAGAAGCATACTGGGAAGTCGGCCGCCAAATCATGGAAGCTCAGAAAAACAAAAGAGCCGAATATGGTACGAAATTGTTAAAGTACTTATCTAACCATTTAGCAGAGGAATTCGGCAAAGGTTTTGATGAAACCAATTTACGTAAAATGAGGCAGTTTTATCAAACCTTCCCAATTCAAGACACACTGTGTCTCGAATTAAGCTGGTCTCACTACCGGCTTTTAATGAAGATAGATGATGCTTCCCGGCGTGAATTTTATCTCACGGAGTGCGCTGAGTGTAATTGGAGCGTGCGCCAGCTTGAACGTCAAATTACGACTTTTTACTATGAACGACTGCTCGTCACACAAAAAGAAGGCAAAGAATCGGTAAAAAATGAAATCGAAAAAACTGAACCAAAAACAGATCCTGATTTTATTTTAAAAGACCCTTATATTCTGGAATTTCTCGACCTGAAAGAAAATAAAAATTACCATGAAAACGAACTTGAGCAGGCTCTTATCGACAATCTTCTGGAATTCCTCCTGGAGTTGGGCAGGGGGTTTTCTTTCGTTGCCCGTCAAAAACGTATAACCATCGACGGAGATAATTATTATATTGACTTGGTTTTTTATAATTACCTTCTTAAATGTTTTGTGGTGATAGACCTTAAAACAGGCAAATTAACTTATCAGGATATTGGGCAGATTGATTTCTATGTCCGTTATTATAATGAAAACATAAAACAGACCGATGATAACCCCACTATCGGCATTATCCTTTGCTCCGAAAAAAATGACACTATGGTTAAATATTCAGTGCTTTCCGAAAACGACCGTCTCTTTGCCTCAAAGTATATGCTCTATCTACCCACTGAAGAAGAATTAAAAAGGGAATTGGAGCGCGAACGGCTTCTCATCGAAAGCAAACTGAGAGAAAACAATCATGTTTAAAATAAAAAGATTTATACTCCCCTACCCTACAAAATAAAATCAATAATAGCGCCGACAATCCTTCCAATCGGGATAATGGTAACATCCGCAAAATTCTGAATGATCAAAATTATGAATAAAACCGGCATACCAATAGTCCTGATCCTTTCCTCTGTTTCCGGTTTGATATTGAAGCCTGAAAAAAAGATATGGCTTCCATCCAGCGGCGGAATTGGGAGCAGGTTAAAAATAAAAAGACCAAAATTGATAGACGCGGCATAGTACAGGAAGTAGAGCACATGGTTGGAAAAATTATTGTAATCAGATACAAAATAAAAAAACGCTTTGATACTCAAGGTTAACAATATTCCAAGTACCATGTTGGAAAGGGGACCTGCGGCGGCAATCAGCGCTTTGTCACGGCGGAAATTGCGCAGGCGGTGAGGATCAAATTGTACAGGTTTTGCCCAGCCAAAACCGGCGAAAATTATAAACAGAAAGCCGACAAGATCGATGTGTACAAGCGGGTTCAGCGTGATCCTGCCCTGATCACGGGCAGTTGTATCGCCCAATTTCAGGGCGCACAGGGCATGACAACATTCATGAACAGTCAGCCCCAAAAGTATGCCTGGAAGAGAGTAAATCATATTTTGCCAATTCATATTACCAGTCTACTACACTTAGGATAAAAAATAAGGTTATCAGCTTACAACTTGATGACTGTGAAATCAAAGGGTAAATATGCCGATTAAAGAATATGCTTATCGGTCTTACGGGAAAATATTGCGCGGGAAAGAACCATATCGCCGCCTTGCTCCAGGCGCGGGGACTGCCTGTTCTGGATGTTGACAAATTGGGCTATCTGGTTCTTGAAACGGAAAAAGAGGCGATTTTTGCCCAATTTGGCGCAGACCTGCAAAGGGATGACGGCTCTCTGGACAGGCGGCTTTTGGGACAGCGCATCTTTGGAAAGCCGGAAAAACTTGCCGCCCTTGAAGCGATTGTGCATCCTCCCGTAAACCGCCTGACCGATGAATGGATAGCCGCTCAAAACGGGCACTGCGTAATAAACGCCGCCCTCCTGCACAAATCGGTAGTTTTTAACAGGCTGGACTGCCTCATCATTGTAACCGCCCCCCTTTTAACACGGCTCTTGAGGGCAAAACGGCGCGACAGGCTTTCATGGACGGCGATCTTCAAACGTTTTGCCAGCCAAAAAAAATTCAACTCTCAATATTTAGCTGTAAACGCCGAAATTTATAGAGTAGAAAACCCGGGATTATCCGGCCCGCGGAATTCGCATTACAAATGTAATGCGCCTGAAAAACTGGAATACCGGATCGACAAGATTTTGGAGGGGATTAGATAAAATGGAAAAAGAACAAAAAAAACTGTTATTGGTTGCCGTATCGGTTGGTGTTTTCTTGCTAATAACCATTACCGCCGCTATTGTTATTCTGACGCCTAAAGCCGCTGTTGAGGGAACCGCATTTTCTTCATCCCTCCCCTACCCTGCGGGAGGAATACAGACCGGCACACAAGCCGTTCAAACACAGCCGGAAGTCAGCCAGGAAACAAATCGTGAAGATTCCAATACTGCAACTGTGGCTGACAGAAACAACGGGGATAGCCTTACCATTAACATACCCAGACCAAGCGCCGCCGCGGTTCCCGACAATCAGGGGATTCCTTCAACCGTTTCCACACCGACGGCAACTGTTACGCCAACTACTACAGCTGCAACAACTCCTAGACCGGCAACGACTGCAACGCCGGTCGCGGTCTCAAGACCCGTCGAAACAAGAACAGCGGCGACAACTGCCAGAACGATTAATGACTATTGGGTACAGACCGGCGCGTTCATCGCCCAGGTAAGAGCGGAAGACGCAAAAGAGATGCTCGCTTCCAAGGGCATCACCTCAATTATTGAAAACCGCATAATAGACGGTAAAATCTGGTATCGCGTAAGACTGGGTCCCTACACATCTGAAAGAGAAGCCAATTACTGGCTTACCCTGGTAAAAAGCATTGACGGCTTTGGAGAAAGCCAGGTACGTCAGACTGTCAGACAGCAGTAAAGAACAGTAAATGAGGAATGAGAGGAATTTCATTCCTCATTATTGACTTTCACCGTTCGCCTTGACCAAACCCCCGAATCCAATTAAAATTAACTATCAGACTGGACAAACGACCTTGTCTTGTGTAATATTTTTAAACGCCATTAAAACGGCGTTTAAAACTCGTTAAGTGGCATTGCAAAGCAATGGTTGCAAAGCAGCGCGCTTAACGAAGGTGTTTACGACATTCCTTCGGAACATCGTAAACACCCATAAGGAGCGATGTCCGAGTGGTTGAAGGAGGCGGTCTTGAAAACCGTTGTGCCGCAAGGTACCGGGGGTTCGAATCCCCCTTGCT